>WBZR01002459.1_pt1 | contig 19008 bp, 18 predicted proteins | sample 5204231 | NCBI WGS metagenome assembly WBZR01 (sample SAMN12412403, study PRJNA552823) | activated sludge metagenome | isolation source: activated sludge from anammox sidestream of wastewater treatment plant... | place: USA: Virginia | collected 2017-08 | reverse complement strand
CTGTATGGAAGGGCCATCGCTCAACGGATAAAAGGTACTCCGGGGATAACAGGCTGATACCGCCCAAGAGTTCATATCGACGGCGGTGTTTGGCACCTCGATGTCGGCTCATCACATCCTGGGGCTGAAGCCGGTCCCAAGGGTTTGGCTGTTCGCCAATTAAAGTGGTACGCGAGCTGGGTTCAGAACGTCGTGAGACAGTTCGGTCCCTATCTACCGTGGGCGCTGGAGACTTGAGAGGAGCTACTCCTAGTACGAGAGGACCGGAGTGGACGTACCTCTGGTGTACCGGTTGTCACGCCAGTGGCACAGCCGGGTAGCTAAGTACGGACGGGATAACCGCTGAAAGCATCTAAGCGGGAAACCCCCCTCGAGATGAGGTCTCCCTGGGGACTCGATCCCCCTGAAGGGCCGTTGGAGACTACAACGTTGATAGGCTGGGTGTGTAAGCGCTGCGAGGCGTTGAGCTAACCAGTACTAATTGCCCGTGAGACTTGACCATATAACACCCAAGCATTTTGGGCGGTTATAGGTCCGAAGCTGGTGATACCAGCGAAGCGCAATAACCCTGATGGCACCTTGCTGACTAACTTCCCGAATTCCGGCCAGAGCGTGGCGACACGCCGGCTGAAGCAGTTTGCCTGGTGAAGATAGCGAGTGGGAACCACCCGATCCCATCCCGAACTCGGAAGTGAAAACACTCAGCGCCGATGATAGTGTGGCAGCTGCCATGCGAAAGTAGGACACCGCCAGGCACTTAATACCCAACCCCCGCACGCCCCGCGTCGCGGGGGTTTCTTTTCCCCGCGGTCCAGCACCACCCGCAGGCTCCGCAGCCGGTCCGGCTCGAGTCCGTCGTCCCCACCCCCGGGTGCGCCTGTCTGGAACAAGTCTACGTGACCGTCATACGATCCCGGCGCCGGCAACCTTGTGGGGGGCGTGCAGTTCGTCTACGTTTCGTATTAAGGGCAGGTTTTTTTACATCCAGCGTGCAGAAGGAGGTGAGGCGCCCGATCCCGGGCCTGCGATGCAGGCTCGCCGCCGGACCCTGCGGTGTCTCGTCCCCGTTTGGCACCCCGGGGTTCGGAATGCAATCCATGACCTAATAGGAGGCCGTCCGATGTTCGAATTCGAACAAGACATCGTCAATACGCTACTCACCGAAGATGGTAATTTCCGGCGACTTTACGACAAACACCACGCCCTGAAGGAGCGCGTATCGCATGTGAACGCCGGTGAGGAACCGCTTGATGATCTAAGTCTTGAGAACCTGAAGAAACAGAAGTTGATGCTCAAGGATCAGATGGCCACGATGATCGAGCAGTACAGGCGTGCCCACCCCAGGGTGAGTCATTAAGGAGGACTTACATCGCGTCGCTGTGTCGGTACTCTCAGTGCACCGCTGCGAGTACCGGCGCGGCGAACTTGATACCAATAAGCAGCAGCATTCCCGCCAGCACGGGCCGCACGACAGTGTCCGGCAACTTGATGCCAAGATGACTCCCGAGATATATCCCCGGGAGCGAACCCAGCAATAGACTGGCCAGCATCGCGTAATCCACTGAACCGAGGTGCGCGTGGCCGATGCCTGCGACCGCTGTCAGCGGTACTGCGTGTGCCAGATCGGTTCCGACTATTCGTTTGGAGTCCCAATAGGGGTTGAGAAAAAACAGCATTACCGTGCCCAGGGCGCCGGCACCGACCGAGGACATGGTTACCAGGACACCCAGCGTTAACCCGCAGATCACGGTTGCGGGCAGCTTCGTCTGCCTGTAAACGGCGCGTACGGGCGCCATTCGGTCCGCCTGCGCGAATCGGAGGATCCGGCTGCGAAAGATGATCGCGAGCGACGTCAGGATGAGCGCGAAGCCGAGCGAGGAGGTGATTGCCCCCTGGTAATCGATCCCGCGGGATTGCAGCACTTTCAGGACGTAAACGGTGATCAGTGCCGCAGGCATGCTCCCGGTCAGCATGAGCCCCACGGTACGCCAGTCGACCGTGCCCTTGTTGTTGTGCACCCAGATACCGCCGCCCTTGGTGATAGCCGCGTACAGCAGGTCCGTGCCCACCGCCAGCGATGGCTTGACCCCGAAGAAGAGGACCAGGATCGGGGTCATCAGGGAACCGCCGCCCACGCCGGTCAACCCCACGACGAATCCAACCAGGAAACCGGCGACGGTGAAGGCAAAATCCACGAGATCTACTCCGGGGGAGTGGTCGGATGTCAAATGTACCCAGTGGAACCGTATAGTTGCCAAGAATAAAAAATTCTATACTTAGACTGTCCGGCAATTACGAGACGGACAGTCGCATGAAACTGCAGCAGCTTCGGTACATCTGGGAGGTCGCACGCCGGGAACTGAACGTGTCCGCCACGGCGGAAGGGCTTTATACGTCTCAGCCGGGTATCAGCAAGCAAATCCGCCTGTTCGAGGAGGAACTCGGGTTGCAGATCTTCGTGCGCAACGGCAAGCATTTCGTGGACGTCACGCCGGCAGGCCGGGCCATCATCGATGCCGCCGGTCGAATTCTCGCGGAGTCCGAAAACATCAAGCGCGTCGCCGCGGAGTTCACGGACCGCGAGCACGGAAGTCTATCCATTGCCACGACCCACACGCAGGCCCGTTACGCCCTGCCGGCGGTGATCAAGCGGTTCATCGAGAAATACCCGGGCGTCAGTCTGCACATGCACCAGGGAACGCCCTTGCAGATCTCCGAGCTAGCCGCCAATCGGACGGTCGACTTCGCGATCGCGACCGAGGCGCTGGAACTGTTCAGCGACCTCATCATGCTACCTTGTTATCGGTGGAATCGAAGCATCATCGTGCCGCAGGGCCATCCACTGACCGGTATGCCGCGCCTGACCCTCGCGGAGGTCGCGAAATTCCCCATCGTGACCTACGTGTTCGGGTTCACCGGGCGTTCGCAGCTCGACCATGCCTTCGGGGCACAGGGACTCGAGCCCAAGGTGGTCTTCACCGCGACGGATGCCGACGTCATCAAGACCTATGTAAAGCTGGGTCTGGGCGTAGGCATCGTTGCCAGCATGTCGTTCGAACCGGCGATCGACACTGAACTGGTCGCTCTCGATGCCGGTCATCTGTTCGAACCCAGCGTGACGAAGATCGGATTCCGCCGCGGCGCGCTGCTGCGCGAGTACATGTATGATTTCATCGAGCTGTTCGCACCTCATCTCACGCGGGAGCGGGTCGATGCGGCATGTGCGGCGAATTCCAAGGAGGCCGTCGAAAGCCTGTTCGAGCACGTGCGGTTGCCTGAACACTGATGGAGCAGCACGCGCGCCGCGTGATGGTGCGGCGGTCCCCGCTACAGGAGGTCCAGGCTCGGATCGTGGCTTATCAGTTCCTTGACCTCGTCCTGTTCTGAAAGACCTCGGTTCAGGACCTCCTTCGCGAACTGGAAATAGATGGTGAAAATCCGCTCCGCGCCGTCTTCGTCGCGCACGATGAAAAACGGCGCTACGTCGACTCCGTGCCTGGCAGCCAGCCGCATCCCGGCACTCTCCGGGTCGCGTTCGTCCGCAATAGCCACAGTGTCCATGCGCTCCAGCTGACCCGAGTCCCGCAGACGCTGCTCGACCTCCGCGCACTTGCGGCAAGGGCTGCCGTCGGCCTTGATCTTCTTGACGAAGGTAATGTGCATGGAAGGGGATCCTACTCCGCGGGTTCCGTTCGCGAAACCGCGCGCGCCCTACGGCCTGACCCGATTCCCGGCATGCAGGCCGCACTCCTTCTTGGTCTCTTCCTCCCACCACCAGCGACCGGCGCGTTCATGCTGATTCGGAAGCACGGCGCGGGTGCAGGGTTCACAACCGATGCTTACGTATCCACGCGCATGCAGCTCGTTGTACGGTACCTCGTAATCCCGGATGTACTCCCAGACCTGCGCGGAAGTCCAGTGAGCCAGAGGATTGAACTTGAGCAGCGGCTTGTCGGCCGTTCCGAAGGACCTGTCCTCCTCGATGACCTCGATCGCGAGGCGGGTGCCCGGACTCTGATCGCGACGCTGTCCGGTGATCCACGCATCCAGCGTCGCGAGCTTGCGGCGCAAGGGCATCACCTTGCGGATCCCGCAGCATTCATGATGGCCATCGACGAAGAAGCTGTACAATCCTTTCTCGCGCACCAGTTTCTCGACCGCGGTGTGGTCCGGAAACATCGCTTCGAAGCGGATGTCGTAACGCTCCCTTACGAGTTCCAGAAACTTGTACGTTTCCGGGTGCAATCGGCCCGTGTCCAGCGAGAACACCTGCACGCCCTTCCTGATCTGGCTGGCCATGTCGATCAGTACGACATCATCGGCGCCGCTGAATGAAATGGCGATGTTGTCCACGTTCTCCAGCGCCAGGCGCAGGATTTCACGGGGGTGCCTGGCGGCATACTCGGATGCCAGTCTTGCTACATCGGCGCGCGCGATCGCCATAAGCTGTCGGAATGCTCGGGGTTGAGGGTGCTGTCCTGGGCGGGCGGCGGCCCGCAGGGCCTAGGATTGTAATGGAATCGCCCTGGACCCGGAACGGCGCACTCGAGCGCTTTCCTGCAGGAACGGCCGATCAGTGAATCCACACGTGTATCAGGGCTGCCGGTTGAGCAGTTCGGCCGGCAGATACGTCCCGTGCGCGGACAGATCGGTCAGTCGCAGGGAATCCGGGCTGAGGCGCTCTATGATGAGGTGCAGACGCGAGATGTCCCGGAGGGTCGGACTGACCACGATATTGCAGATGGTGTCGCGGCCGATGATGTTGCGTCCATTCTGCAGTACGTGCGACGTCCCGGTCTCGTCGATGAGCGTGAGTTCGTCCGCCGCCACGATGCGAAATCCATGGCGCGAGAGCATCAGTTCGATCACCTGACCCCGCTCCACATCTATCACGACCACTTCGCCTTTCGGGAGGCGGGCGAAAGCGCTCTTCTTCGAAGTCGGCGACGAACTGTTGCCGTGGGAATGCAGCAACACGGCCTCACGGATCGCGGCCTCCGCCGGCGGCGCCTCGGCTTCCGGCTGCGAAACGGCCTTCGTGAGGTCGTCGGTCCGCAGATCGAGCATCGGCTCCATGCCGAGGCCATGCTTCGTACCCTCCTGCTTCGAGGCACAGACGTGCTTGATGACCTCCTGGCGAGCCGCCAGGTACTGCATGTACTTCGCAAGCGCTACCTGCTGCAGCTCCTCGTACTCCTGGTCGCGCTCACGCAGCGCACTGAGTATGTCGCGCCAGCCGTGATCGGCGGCGAACGATTCGATATCCATGCTGCGCAGGGCATGGCCTATCATCCCCGGGGTGCGCATGGCGGTGGACAGCAGCTCCACGAGCTGCTGTTCCATGGATTTCAGGGCGTGGGACTCGCGGATCAGGTCATCGACGGGCAGCAACATCAGTTCGAGGAACTGACGGGCCGGGACATCGGTTCGCCCGGCGAGGCTGAATTCGAATTCCGCCAGGCTGTTGAACGAAACGCGCTGGCCGCCCAGCTCGATGGTGAGGGGACGCGAGAAAAGCCGATTGAGCATGGTCGCGAAACTATCCGGTTGCGTCCCCGAGGACCCGTATTTTGTAGGCGTATTTGGGCTCATTGCCCAGCAAGTATAGTTGCCCAGACTTCGCGGCTTGAAGTTTACACCGTCACAAATCGCGAACCCAGTGTCAAGCCTTTGGCGGCCCGCCGGCCACGCTCTGATCCACCCGTGGGCGTCATCTCCGTCCGCACCGGCCGGCCCCGGCACCACAGGGTGATTACTTGGTCAATTGCGCGCACGCTTGCGGGAGGTCCCGGTCCGCCGCTAGAAGCTGCGAGAGGCAGGCGCTGCGTTGCGGGACTGGCAGCTGTCCGAGCCGCGCCGCCCGTTCGTAAAAGCGCTGGAGGTCGCCACCGGAGAGCGCCAGCAGCGCGCGGAAAGCCGGTACGGCGTCGTGGTAGGTGGCCACCGCATTGAACTTGGCGTTGTTGAGGTCGCCGTAGGCCCAGCTGTCGTATGAGCGATCGCCGCCCCAGCGTCGCCGCAGCTCGGTGTAGCGGGCACGGAATCGATCGAGCGCGGCGTGCTTGCCCTTGCGCTTGGTGGCCTCCTCGGCAGTGGAATCGTACAACGACTCGAGACCGCCGCGAGCTTCGAGGACCAGGCGCACAAACTGCTTTTCGCGCGCCTCCTCCTTTCGCAGCCGGTTCGCCTCACCGGGCGCGACGCGAGCCGCGAGCCAACGCTCGAGGCCGACCTCCGCGACGGTCTCGGCAAACGCTTCGTTGAAGGCGGTATCGCCCATTACGTACAGGCGCTGGTGCGCGAGCTCGTGAAACAGGAATTTGGCGAGCCGGGCCTCGTCCCAGTCGAGCATGGTGTTGAGCACCGGATCGTCGAACCAGCCGAGAGTCGAGTAGGCGGCGACGCCGCCCACGTAAACGTCCATGCCGCCGGCCTTCAGATCCGCCGCATGGCGCCGCGCCATGCGTTCGCTGAAGTAACCGCGATAGTCGAGGCAGCCGACCAGCGGAAAGCACGAGCGCACCGGCGCCAACGACAATTCCGGCGTGGCGAACACGTTGTAGATGACGAAACGACGCTTCAGATCGGCGTAGCTGCGATAGCTGCCGTTGTCGGGGAGGCCTAGGGAGCTTACGGCAAACTCCCGCATCTGCTGCAGGCGCCTGAGCTGCGCGCGGCGTTGGGCCGGCTCCCTCGGGTCCTCCGCCGCCGCCTCGATCGGGCGCCGCTTCGCCAGCACCTCCAGCTGACCGGTGACAGACTGGGCGTAAAAGGCCATGGTGCCGCAGCCCTGCAGTGCGAGGCAGGCGGTGGCCACTAACGCGGTACGCCAGAGGCGCTGGCGAAGGCGTGCCGCAGCCGAGAAATGCCGTCCCGGTATCATCGTCGCGCATAGTAAATTAGTATCATCAATGCATCATCGGCGAAATTGCATGCATACCACTCTCATCGATTGCGCGACGCTGCACGGCTCGCTCGGACACCCGGAGTGGAAAGTCGTGGATTGCCGGTTCGATCTGGCCGACACGACCGCTGGTCGCAGGGCTTACCTGGAGGCACACGTCCCGGGCGCGCGGTATGCCGATCTCGACTTGGACCTGAGCGGGCCGAAGCGCGCCGGTACGGGGCGGCATCCGCTGCCGGCGGCGGCGCAGATGCGGGAAGTGTTCGGGCGTCTGGGAATCGAACGGCACGCACAGGTCGTGGCCTACGATGCCGCCGGCGGCATGCTCGCGGCAGCGCGGTTCTGGTGGATGCTACGGTACATGGGTCACGATGCGGTGGCCGTGCTGGACGGCGGCTGGGCCGCCTGGCTGGCGGCCGGATTCCCCACGGAGGCCGGCGACCGCAGCGTCGAGCCTGCCCGTTTCGAGGGAGCGCCTCGAAGCGAGCGGGTCGTGCGGACTGATGCCGTCCTGCACGCACGACCGCTCATCGATGCGCGTGATCCTGCCCGCTACAGCGGTGAGGTCGAGCCCATCGATCCGGTTGCCGGTCATATTCCCGGAGCCGCGAATCACTTCTGCAGGAACAACCTCGACGCGTCGGGTCGGTTCCGGCCGCGGGAGGAATTGAGGGCTGTCCTGGCGCCACTGCTGGAGTCGGCGCCGAGCCCGGCGACGTTTTATTGCGGCTCCGGCGTGACTGCCTGCCACGACATACTGGCGAGCGTGCACGCGGGCTACGCCGAGCCTCGACTGTATCCGGGGTCGTGGAGCGAGTGGTGCGCGGATCCCTCCAGGCCGGTGGCCCGCGGTTGAACTCCTCGCCGGCCGTGTGTCGAGCCGCTACGGCGCCGGAATAGAATTGGTCAAAGATCGGAGCGAGTTGATGAGCCAACGGAAGACGCGCGACTGTTTTCACACAGCCCTGCTCGGCTGCGCGCTGGTCCTGCAATGCGCAGCCAGTGAAGCCACGGCTGCGGCACGCGAGGTCATGGTCATCTTCGACCTGCCGGCAGAGGCGCGCGAACCGGAAGTACTCGGCAAGGCGGCCGCCAGCCTGGCCGCGATGCTGCCCGTGGGCAGCCGTCTGGGGGCTGTTGCGGCCGATGGCCAGAGCGCGAGGCTGATCACCGCGCTTGCGGACCCCCAGGCGGCGGGTGAGGCGATAGTGACCGCGGCCCGCGAGATGACGACGGCCGCGGACAAGGACCCGGCGGCCGCGCTGGAGCGCGCGCTCTACGAGCTGCGCATCGACGGTCGAGACGAGGCATTACCGGCCGTGGTTATGGTAAGCGACGGCAGGACGCAGCTGGCCGGCGACAGGGCGGCCGAACGCCGCGCCTGGATGCTGGGGCCGCTGACGGAGGAGGCGCTTCGCAATCACGCGCCCGTGTATGTCATAGCCGTGTCCAGCGCTGCCGACATGGCAGTGCTGCAACCGCTGGCGCGCGCCACCGGTGCGGATTACTTTCGCGCCGAATCCGGCGCCCAGATACCCGAGATGATGGCGCAGGTCGGGGCAGCCCTGGCCGTGGCGGGGGCGGACGCGCCGCCTCCCTCGGTCACCGCAGAGCAGGCACAGCCCGAATCTGCGCCCTCCGAGGAAGCCGCCCCGCCTCCGGCGGTCCCCGTCACGGCACCGCTGCCAGTGGCGGACGTGGCTTCAGTCCATCCAGCACCCATGGCCGACGCGCTGGCCGGACAGGTGCTCGCTGGCATCGTCGGCGCGGGGGTCGCACTCGCCGCGGTGGCGGCGACCACGGCGGCCCGCCGGCGCCGCAAGGCGCCCGCCAGTTCCGAGGCCCACGCGCCGCCCGAGTCTGGGGTGGAGGGGCGGGTCCAGGCTGCCCCGGCCGTCGCGCCGGCGGCATACTTGAACGATCTTCGCGGCACGACCCAGTTCAGCCGATACGCACTCGGCACACGGCCCGTGGTCATCGGCCGCTCGCCCGGCAAAGACACCCGGAATTTCGATTACATCACGGTGACGCTCAATACCGTGAGCCGGCGCCACGCAGTCATCGAGTATCGCGACGGTGCCTACTGGATCATCGATCAGGGCAGCGTCAACGGCACCACGATCAATGGCCGGAGGATCCAGGGCGCACGGCGTCTTTGCCATGGAGACCGCATCGGTTTGCACCGATGCGAACTGCAATTCGAGCACGCCGAGGCCCGCCGCGAGGCCGCCGCGCCTGCCGCCGGCGACACGCACGTGCCCACGCAGACCGTGACCACCCAGCCCGGCCGCCGCGCGGCCGTTCTGTCCGAAGCCGTGGTCGTGCCCGCCGCCGGCGCGCTCAGCCGTTCCAGCCCGAAGGCAGTGAGAAGCGTTCCGGGTGCGGCGCGCGCCAACGGCGATGCGCCCACCATAGCCGCCGCCGCGGACGAGGGTGGGACCCCGCTCGAGACAGCGAGCGGCGCAGCGGCAGCGCCGGCGGCCGGCGCCGCCGCGGGTGCACTGGATTCGTTCATCAGCACCACGCTGCTGCGAGCGGCGACCAGCGAGCAGTCGCCACCGCCACCGCCACCGGCGCCATCGGCGAAACCCGCCGAACGGATACACCTGTTTGCCACGCTCGATACCGGTGCCCGGGAGATGAGCATCGAGGACTTCCTCGGAGCGGACATCGTCGAAGAAGATGCCGCCGCGGCCCCGCCCCCGGCACTGCTTGCGACCCGGCCGCTCACCGACGGCGCTCCGTACACCTGCGGCAACGACGGGCGCGCCGGGGACACCATCAAGCTCACTGTGGAGGATGCCGCGCAGCCCGATGCGACGACCACGTCGCTGGAAGAACTGCTCCGGGCTTTCGAGTTGCAGAAGGGCGCGGAAGAGCCCTCGCAGCCGAACTTCCCCGCTGCCGGCAAGGGCGGTGGCGCAGGGCGCGAGTCGTGAGCCGCCGGGCCTGGTAGGAAACGCCCGCATTGAGAGTCGTTTCTACCACCGCGGCGGACCGGCGATGGCGCCTGCTATCCCTGATAGCCGACGGCGCCGTGCATTCCGGCACGGACATCGCGCGCCACCTTCACGTCAGCCGTACCGCGGTGTGGCAGCAGGTGCATGCCCTGCAGGCCCTGGGTCTCGAGATCGACGCGGAGCGTGGATCGGGTTACCGACTTGCCGGCGGCATCGATTTGCTGGATGCCCCCGGCATTCAGTCCATGCTTTCTGCCGAGGCGCGCAGGGCGGTGCGCGGCCTGAGTCTGTATTTCGAAACGGATTCGACCAACCAGCGCCTAGTCGAGATGGCGCGCGTTGACGACGCGCACGCACAGGCCTGCCTCGCCGAGATCCAGACCGCGGGCCGCGGCCGCCGCGGCCGCCGCTGGCTGGGCTGCGTGGGGCGCGACGTCGCCCTGTCGCTGGCGTGGCGTTTCAATACGGCCCTGGAGACCCTTGCCGGCCTCAGCCTGGCGGCGGGGATAGCCCTGCACCGCGCCTTGTCCGGGCTGGGCGTCGACGATGGCCTGATGCTGAAATGGCCGAACGACCTCCTCTACCGGCGGCAGAAGCTGGCAGGGGTCCTCGTGGAGGTTCACGGTGAGATGGGCGGTCCATGCCTCGCCGTCATCGGCATCGGGCTCAATATCGATCTGCCGGCGTCTGTCAGGGCCGAGGTGCAGCAGCCGGTCACCGACCTGAAGTCGGCGCTGAGGACTGTTCCGACGCGCAACGCGATCGTGGCGGTGCTCCTGGACAATCTCGTTGCAGTCCTGCGCGAATTCCAGACGCATGGATTCGGGCCGTTCGCGGGTGAATGGGTGCGCCTGGATGCGGCATATGGTCGCAAGGTGGACGTGCACCTGCCCTTCGGCGCTGCCCACGGCATCGCCATGGGCGTCACAGAGGACGGCGCGCTGCGGCTTGACGTGGGGGGCAGCGAACGGCGCCTGCACTCCGGGGAGGTCAGTCTGAGGTTCTCGCCGTGATACTGCTTGTCGACACGGGTAACAGCCGCATCAAATGGACGACCTCTCGCAACGGTCATCTGGCCGCGGGGCAGGCCGTCGGGTGGGTGGAGGCCGACCTGGCCGCGCTGTTCGAGCGGGCCTGGGGACACCTGCGATCGTTGCAGGCGATCTGGGTCGCCAACGTCAGCGGGCCGCGGTTCGAGCGCGCTCTGGACGGTTACGCGCAACGGCGATTCGGCCTTACGCCGCGGTACGTGCGCGCCTCGGCCGAGCTGGGGGGGATCAGGAATGCCTATGTCGCGCCGGAACGGCTGGGCGTCGATCGGCTGGTCGCGATGATTGCCGCCCGCCGCGCCTGCGCGGGCCCCGTCATGGTGGCCGATTGCGGGACGGCCGTGACCGTGGACTTCGTGGATGACGCGGGAGGTTTCGCTGGCGGTGTCATTGCCCCGGGGCTGGCGCTCATGCATGGTGCCCTGACCCGGGGGACGCATGCATTGCCGCCGGTGACGCCGGAGGCGGGTCCGACCCTAGCCTTGTCCACTGACGGCGCGATAGCCTCCGGGTGCCTCCTCGCCATCGCCGGTCTCATCTGCATGGTGGGCTGCGAAATCAAGGCCAGAACGGGTCTGAATCCTGAGTGCATACTTACTGGCGGCGATGCGCCAAGGGTCATTCCGAAGCTGCCTATGGCATGCCATCATGACCCGGATCTGGTACTCAGGGGACTGGCCGTGTTGGCCGGAGAGGCGAAATGAAGGTCCTCAGCATCCTGCTGCTGGTGGTGAACGTCCTCTACATAGGCTGGAGAATGAACCAGCAGCTCTACGGCCCTGCTGCGTCATCGCAGGCAGAGGCCGCCAATCCGCCCCTGCCCGCGGACTTCCCGGCGCTCACCCTTCTGAGCGAGCTCGCCGAGACGCCGGCCGAGCGCGGCGTGGATACCGGCGACGCGACCGCGGCTGGGACTATCCCGCCCGACGCCGGTGCGGGGAAGGTGCCCCTGGCGGGTTCGCCGGCGCCGCCGCAGCCGGCGATCCCCACCGCACCTGCTGCGGAATCCGGCGCTGACACCCCGATGACGGACCAGACGGCTCCGCAGGAACCGCCGAGGGAAGCGGCAGAGGCGACCCCGGCGCAGGTCGCGGCCGCCCCGGCGTCGGCCGCGGTCCCTGCCCCCGTGACGGAAACGGAGGCCGAGCAAGCCGCCCCCATCGAGCTCGCCTGCGCCGCCATCGGGCCGTACCGCTCACGGGAGGACATGCGGGCAGCCATAAAGGAACTCACCCCGCTCGTGCAGCACGCCGCCAGCCGCACCAAGGCCGCGGGAGACGCGCGGCTGTATACGGTCTTTCTCGAGCCGGCCGAGTCCGAGGCCGAGGCCGAGGCGCGTATCGGTGAGCTGAAAAGCAAGGGGATCACCGACTATTTCCTCATCCGCCGCGGCGAGATGCGCAATGCCATCCAGGTCGGGACCTTTCGCTCGCAGGACTCCGTGGCGAAAAGACTCGCGGAGCTGGAACGCACCGGGTACAAGACGGTCGTAGTGCCCAAGAGCGGCGGTCGCGAGCAGTACTGGATAGACGTGACCTACGATACCGGCCGAGAGTCGCCGGATTCGTTGAAGGCGCGCGCGGGCGGCGTCAAGGTCACCAAGACGGATTGCCCCTAGACGGCTGCCGCCGAAGCGTAGTCACGATGAATTGGGCCACGAGGTGCGATGAAATCGCCGTGGGGCCTGGCCCGGGACGCAGCCGTTGCCCCGACCGTATCGTGGTCATAAGATCGCCGCCTGCCCCTGGAGGCGCGGCGCTCTTCGCCCTGGTAGTTAAATGGCATAACGGCTGATTTGTAATCAGCTATTGGGGGTTCGACTCCCTCCCGGGGCACCATCTGCAAGTCCAACGCGGTCCACAATAGCCTCCTGAGGCGGTCTTTACACGGGAGGGAAGTGCGGGATATTTCTCCGGCAGCGTCCAAAGGACTTACAGCGTAGGCTAGCGAGGGACAAGGACCCACCCGGCGTTCACAACGCCGGGACCGGGGCAAAGCGCCCCAGACCCAGTTCCACGCAGCGCTCCTCACGGCGTACGAGAAACAGCACTTCCAGGCCCATGCGCTGCGCCAAGACCAGGCCTTCCTCCGGGCCTGCCACCAGCAGCGCCGTGGCCCAGGCATCGGCGCTCATGCAGTCGGGTGCCAGAACCGTGACCGAGGCGACCGCATTGTTCACCGGGGCGGCCCGGCGTGAGTCCACGGTGTGCGACAGACGCACATTCCCCACCTTCACGAAACGGCGGTAGTCGCCCGAGGTGGCCACGGCCAGATTGGCCAGTTCGATCACCCCATGCGCTGCACGGCGCCCGGCCTGCGGGCTTTCCAGGGCCACGGCCCAAGGTTGACCGCCAGCCTGTGCGCCACAGGCGCGCAGTTCCCCGTCCAAAGCGGCCAGGGCATGAGCCACGCCGTGGCTGTGCAGTTCGGCCGCCATTCGATCGACGGCGTAGCCCTTGGCGATGCCGCACAGATCGAGATGCATGGTCGCGCGCTTGCAGGCCCGGCCGGCGGCCTGATCCAACTCCAGCCACTCATGGGCCGGGCACCTCGCGGCCTGCGTGGCGGTGCGGATGGCCGCAGGGTCAGGGCTGTCGCGCACCGCGCCAAAGCCCCAGGCATCGACCAGCGCGCCGATGGCCGGGTCAAAGGCGCCGTGGCTCAGGTGCGCGATATCCAGCGCCCGGCCCAGGACTGCCATGATCTCGGCAGGCAGGGCCACCCATTGCCCGGGCGGTGCCCGGTTCAGCCGCATCAGGTCGCTGTCCGGCTTCCAGGGTGACATCTGCCGGTCCACCTGCTCGACCGCCGCCGCCAGGGCCTGGTGCAAGGCGGGCTCATCCAGGTCCGGATCGACGTCGCAGCGCACGGACCAGCGCGTGCCCATGGTGGGCCCGTGCAGCTTGATGCGTCGCCAGCGCGGCTCTTGGTCAGAAGATGTCTTCAGCATAGCGCCCTCGAGCCTTGAGTTGCTGCACGCTCAGGTCGATCGCGCCCAAAATGCCATCGAGCACTTGGCGCACCCCCTGCGCCATCGGACGGCTGCCACAGACGCGCACGATGGCGCCTTTGGAGACCAGTTCCCGCAGCCGGGCCGCGTCGCGGCGCAAGGTATCCTGAACATAGCCGCCGCCGTCGGGGGTGCGCGAAAACGCCGTGTGCAGACTGGACAGTCGGCGCTCCCCCAGCCAACCCTGGAACTCGGGACCAAAGTAGAAATCCAGCGCCGGGTCGCGGGTCCCGTAGTACAAGTGCATGGGGGTGCGCCGGACGTTGCCGCGAATGAAGCCCGCCAGCGGTGCCACGCCCGTTCCGGCCCCGATGAGCATGACGGGTCGCCCCGCGCCTTCCAGCGCGAAGCCGGGATTGGGCTGGATGAAGGCCTGGATGCGCTCCCCCGGTTTAAGTCCATGCAGATGGCCGGAGCAGACACCGCCGGGCTGTCTGCGCACGCAGATTTCCACAAATCCGTCCCGGTATCCCGAGGCGAGCGAGTAGTAGCGCGGTACGCTCGACCCGGGCGGCAGCACGCCCAGCAGATCACCGGCCACGAACCGTGGCAGCCCACGCCCCGCCAGGCGGTCTTTCCAGCCTCGTGCGGGCCACACGAAGCGCAGGATGGTCGTGGGCCCGCCCCCGCCGCCCGGGAAATCCTGTCGGCCCACCAGTTCCAGTGCCGTGGTCGGCGGCACCCGCGGCCGGTAGTCCAGTACCAAAGGCTCGCCCAAGGCCTGCGCCAGCGCCTCGCCCCAGTGGGCAAACTGCTGGGCCGATTGCTGGTGGATCCCTTCCAGGGGGAGCAGTCGTGCCCAGCCCCCGGCACGCAGGGTCTGGTCCACGGCCTCGGCGTAGGCGCAGAACGCGGGGAACTGCCGATCGCCAAACCCCAGCACCGTGACGGGTGCGGCCGTGACCGGCTGGCGTGCGATGCGCGCCAGGGCCCGGGCTGCATGGGCGGGCGCCTGACCGTCACCGTAGGTGGCTGCCAGCACGAAGATCTGCCGGGCCGCCGCGCCCGCCCGGAAATGCTCCAGACCGCTGCTGTGCACCCGGTGACCGTTGCGCACGAAGGCCGCGTGCAGCGCCTGGGCGAAGCCCCAGGTGGTGCCGTTTTCGCTGGCGACGAAGATCAGCACATCGGCCTGCGGCAAGGCGCTGTTGTCCACGGTCCTGGGCGTGCGGCGGCGCGCCTGCCACCACAGGATCAGGCCCGAGGCCCAGAACAGCGGGATGCTTGCCCCGGCGACCCCCAGCAGCAGCGCCCAAGCCCAGGCCCCCTGGCCGGTGTGCAGCAGCATGATCCAGTCGTAGATGTGTTGCGCGACGGCGGCTTCCTGCCAGGCCAGGGTCTGGCCGGAGCGCCGGTCGATCCAGCCCCGGCCATGGGTGGTCGCCACCGTCCAGGTATCCTCGGGATCGGCACCAGCCGGGAAACCGAGCTTGCGCAGATCCTGCACCCGCAGGCCCTGCAGCAGCGGCAGTTGCCCGCCGGGCAGGTCGGCCTGGCGGCCCGCCGCGGACACTACCTCCGGCTCCTCGTCGGCCTCTGTCGGAATCAGGCCAAAGGTCGCCGCACTCATGTACAAGGCCGTCAGCGAGGACAGGCACAGCACCGCCAGCACGATCCGCCCCGTCACGACATGGACGCGCTGCACGAGCGAGCCGCGCACCCGTGCGAGCAGCCGGTGCCATCCGCCGAGGCGGCGCACCAGCAGCATCAGCCCTGCGACCGACAGCGACAGCATGGCCAGCGCGATGCCGGCCGCCGCCAGACGTCCGGCATCGCCGAGCAGAAACGAGCGGTGCAGGTTCTTCACCCAGCGCGATACGGGCGAGGGCCGGTAATCGCCCAGCACCCGGCCGTCGGCCGGATCCACGACCTGGGCCCGGGCCTCGCCGGCATCGAAGGAATAGACCACGAGCTCGCCCGCGGCCAGGCGGCGGATTTCCTCCACGGCGGGGATCGCGGCAGATACCCGTTCGACCAGCATCGACACCGGCAGATCGGTCGGTGTCGGCGCCGCCTGCCAGGCATCCCGGACCGGGTCCCACGCGAGGATGGCGCCCGTGACACCAAGCACTACGGCCACACCTCCGGCCACCAGCCCCAGCCAGCGATGGATCAGCCGCCACGCCATGCGCGTCTCCGTGCCGGGTGGATGAATCGCAGCGATGGATTCTTGCCTCTCATGGCGCCGGCTCGCGCGACCGGCCGCTACCATCCTCACGGGCGCGCCCTGGAAGCATGCGCACCAGGGTGTCGTCGCGCATGAGATAGTGATGAAACAGCGCGGCGGCGGCGTGCGCGCCGATGAGGTAATAGCCGATGGTGCCGATGGTTTCGTGGATCTCCTCTAGGTTTTTCGCCAGTGGCTTGTCGACACCGATCAACGCCGGCAACTCCAGGCCGAAGAAGGGAATCGGTTTGCCCTTGGCGCTCAGCGTGAGCCAGCCCAAGAGCGGCATCACGATGAGGAATGCATACAGCGCGAGATGCATCGTCGCCGCCATGGACTGCTGCCAGGCCGGCGGCGCTGGCGTAATGGGTGGCGTGGTGTACATGAAGTGCAGCGCCAGGCGCACGAAGACGAGACCGAACACGGCCAGACCCAGCATGTTGTGCCACAGCTTCATCATTTCGCGCGGATCGGAGTCTTTCGGGTAGAGCTCACGCAACTCGATCAGCGCATAGACCGCGATCAGCAGCAGCAGCGTCAGCCAGTGCACACCGATCGAGAGTGGGTGATAGTGGTTCCCTGCACGGTTTCCCGTAGCGCTCTGCATGGCGGCACCTCGAGGGATTACTGCAGTTGATAGGTGAAGGACTGGATGTATTGCCGACCCGCATGGGGCTTGTCGGCATCGGCGGTAGTCAACGGCACGCGGATTTCGGACGGGCTGTCGCGCATGTTTTCCACAGCGGCATCGATACGAATTTCATAGCCAGCATCGAGCAAGGCATCCGCCAGATCCGCGGTGACCTTGAGAGTGCGGCCGGCGCCGACGCTGGCGCCGGTCACGCCGTCGAGCCGCCGGGCGTCCCCGGCCGACAGGCGATTCCAATCCGCCAGATGCTTGTAGTACTTGGCCTTGCCGCCGGCGACCCACAGAGTGCCGGCATAGACGCCGCTGGCATCGGTCAGGTATACGGCCAGATACGCTCCATCGCCGCCGTAGTCCTTCAGCGCCGTCGACAAGGTCAGCGTGCGGCTGTGGGCCAGGGCGGGCAGGGTCAGCGTCGAGGCGGCCACCAATGTGGTCATCAAAGGTCTGAACATGGTCTTTGCTCCGTTTGTCCGGATTTACTCGATCCGGCCGCGCGGTGCGGTGTCGGGGGTGAAGAGACGTTTGTCAGCCGCTGTGGCAGTACCGTGATCGCGTGGCGCCGAATCCTTACGGTCAAGATCAGGATCGCGAAGCTTCATCTTCACCACATCCAGAGTCCGCGGATCGATCTCGGCCTTGAAGGCGCGCCCTCGGGCGTCCTTACCGCGAATCTTGTAGCAGCCGTCATCGATCTTCAGGCTTTGCACCTCCAAGCCTTCCCGGGCGGCCATCTGCAGGACCGCTTCGCGCGACTGCCAATGCTCGATGGGGACATCGCAGTCATCGTCGGCCACGACAGGTACGGCTGCCAGACCCAAGGACAGGGCCAGCAGACCGTGCGTCAGAGATTTTCTGAGTTTCATGGTGGACTCCTTTGCTAATATCGAAGATCGACCGTCACCGGCCACGCCCCGTTGGATGAATCCCGGTGACGCTCTGCTCCGTACTTGGCTACTGTATACGGACCTGATAAATCGAAACTGAGAAAACCGATGTGTACGGTCTGTGCGTGCGGCCCGCAAATCGGGCTGAAGGCCATAGGGACAAAAAGGACGACCAAGAAGGCGAGCAGCTGAGATCTTTCGGAAATGCGTGTGCTGCAACGTTACGGCGCTCTCGACAGGTTTATGGCGGACACGAGTTCGATTCCAGTGAGGGTCGCCCACCACCGAAAGGTGTCTCGCTGAGTCATGGCTTGGTTGATTGCAAGGCTCGAGACGTACGCGTCCCCGTCTTGCGGCACCGCCTCCTGTCGCGCATGCAGCGGCGTGAAATTTATCGCGGACGACTTACCCCGGATTTACATCCGAAATCCCACAGAACGACAAAAAAATCCAACCTGCCGGAATGTGTGAGGAGAATGGGGGTGATTCCCCGAACTTCGCCTTTCGAGTAGCCATGCACCACCTCAACGACTGCGGGCTGACTCGGCTCCACCAAGACGGGGTTGAGTCGTCTGAGACTCCCTTTGTCGATGACGCCCATCACACCACGCATACGCTGGTAGCTGATCGATCCGGGGGGCAGGATACGGGTAAGATGGGCCGTACAGGAGTAGTCGGGGTGCGCACTGTCGGGGGTAGATGCACGATGGTCTTGGCTTATTCTCACCCTAACGCAATGGGTTGGTGGTGTGCTTCGACCCCCGGGGCACCATGAAGACCCGTCCTCACCCTCTGGCAGAGCCCATGAAGGCCCGCTCGGCAGTGGCCTTGCGCGCGGCGTGGCTGACCGGCGGTTTCCTGCTCGCGGCCGCTATCGTCTATTTCTCGCTGGCGCCCACGGCCACCGTCTCCCTGGAACACGGCTGGGACAAGATTTATCACCTGCTGGCCTATCTGACGCTGATGTTGTGGTTCGCGCAGGCCTGCGAACGCCGGCGCTGGCCGATGCTCGCGTCCGTGTGCATGGGCCTCGGTGTCCTGCTCGAATTCGTGCAGCGCTACAGCGAATACCGGACCTTCAGTTACGATGACATGCTGGCGAACGCCGCTGGTGTGGCGGTCGCCTGGCTGCTCGCCTCGGCCGGCGTGAATCAGGCGGTACGTCGTCTGCAGCAGAGGTATCAACGGGCTTCGTAAGGGGGAAGGATGGTTTCCCGGGTCGGAATTGCAGCGGTCCTGGTCCTCGTCAGCATGCCGGCGGGTGCGTGGACCGATCCCAACACGCGCGCGCCCGCGGCTCCCGACGCCCCCGCCGGGGCCGGCGGGGACGCCGGCTATCGCACCCTCTCCGACGTGCGCCGGGTGGTCATCCAGATCCTGGGCAC
>WBZR01002455.1_pt1 | contig 19020 bp, 17 predicted proteins | sample 5204231 | NCBI WGS metagenome assembly WBZR01 (sample SAMN12412403, study PRJNA552823) | activated sludge metagenome | isolation source: activated sludge from anammox sidestream of wastewater treatment plant... | place: USA: Virginia | collected 2017-08 | reverse complement strand
AGTAATCTGAGCATTTATTTGATTCGGGATAAGAGAAAAAAACAAGACAGCAAATAAAAAAGGAATAAATAGATTTTTCATTTTACAACTCTCTCAAAATTATTACGGTTAAACATAAGAAAAAAAATCTTCATATTTAACAATACCGACAATTCTTTTCACCAAACCAACCTGTTAAGTTATGATATGAATTAGAAAGAAAATTTATTCTGACTCCTGACTTCTGACTCCTGTCTGCTGTCTTCTGAGTTCTGGCTCCTGACTCCTGAGTTCTGTCTCCTGACTTCTGTCTCCTTTCTCCTTTGTGTCAATCTTCGTAAAGCTAAGACAGATAATCATTTCGAAATAATAAGACTGTTAAAGGTTTAATAATTTCAATCCGGATGTTTACCAATTTAATTGAGTCACTAGGCTGGACTTTCAGAATGATAAATTTTTTTAGTGTAGACTTAGGTTATTGTCAGTCATTTTTTTATTTTCCATTGTAATTTTTGAGATGATTGTGAATAGTTAATCATAATTTGTTGACTATTAGAAATTATACCCCTTCATAAATCCATTGTAGTATCCGGGGTGATGAGTAGATGGATGATCTAATGAACAAACACTTTTTTCGGAGGTTCTGTGAGATTAGTGTTGCATTTAGATGTTAGTTTAAACAGTGCAATACCATTAAACTATAATTATCAGTTAAGTTCAGCGATATATAATTTACTTCGACTTGGTTCGCCTGAATTTTCACAATTCCTGCATAATACCGGGTATAAGATAGATGGGAAAAAGTTTAAACTATTTACTTTTGCCCTCCGTTTTGAGAAAACTGAGATATTGGAAAATCATCTTATCCTTAAATCTTCAAAGAGCACGCTTTATATTTCTTCACCACTGATTGATTCATTTATCAAGAACTTTGTTATTGGCACTTTTGAAAATAAAGCAATCCAAATTACTGATAAACAAAATACAGTTGATATGAGAATTCTAACAGCAGAAATTCTGCCTGAGCCGGTCTTTACAAATAAGATGAAATTTATTTTACTATCTCCTATGGTATTATCAACTGTAAAACAGTATGATGGAAAAATGAAAACATATTACCTGCGACCAGATGATTCAGATGAGATTAATAGAGTATTGACAAAAAATCTATTAAATAAAAAGGGGCTACTAAGCCGGAATCAAGTGATGGATGAATATTGTAAAATCCAATGGGACCAAGATTATCTGAATAAAAATAAAAGAATAACAAAAAAGATTACGATTAACGAACAGGGTAAATTTCCTATCGATGTAATTGGAATACAAGCACCATTTTTAATTGAAGGTGATCCGGAATTAATAAAGACTGGGTATGAATGCGGATTTGGTGAAAAAAATAGTATGGGTTTTGGAATGGGTGAAGTAATTAAAAATTAAAATTAAGTATTAAAACGTTGCCGGAACATTGTGATTGTTGAAAACATATTTTTAATAAAATAAGTTTGAATTAAAAGGAAGAAAAAATAATGACGCAAGAAGAAAAAACAATAATACTTGGAATATATAATGAATAGAATTATTGAAGAAAAAAATATTATTTACCTATCAGCTTTGCTTCATGATATTGGAAAATTTATTGAACGGGCTAAAAATAAAAATATACAAACTGATGCTTCTTTATATCATAAACAAAAGATAGTATCAAAAAATTATGCACACCGGAGATACTCTGCATGGTTTATTGACAAATTCAAGGCACAAAAAGATTTTCTAAATAGTGAAAAAATAAAAACGCTTGTGCTTTGGCATCACAGAGGGGATGATAATACTTGCGAAGACTATGAACCCATTAATAGTAAAGGAGTTTTGCTTAAGCTATTAAGAATCGCAGATGACTTAGCATCTTCAGAAAGACGAATGAACTCTGAGTTGGTTCCTGTTGATTATTACTCTGCTAATATTCAGTCTCCATTTCAGGATATTCAGTTAATAGTTAATCAGAAACTATTAAAATTGGAAAAGATTAATTATTTAAATACCCAGAAATTAACTCTTGGTAAAAATAGCGGTTTTCCAATTGAGCAGCATGTAAATATCGAAAATAAATATACCACATTAGTATCTGATTTCTTGGGTGAATTTGAGAATGTTGAAGATGAAGATAAATTGCTTTATTTGTTGGAAAAATATTTAGTTAATGTACCAGCGCAAACACCTATTGAGATAAATGGGAAAGAGGTTTTATATAAGCCAGATTTAAATCTTTATGATCATAGTCGTAGTGTAGCGGCCATAGCTGTTTGCTTATTTTTAGAATATCAAAATGGGTCTTGGAGGGGGAAGGATGAATTGATATTAAAACCAGATTACGCACTTAAAGAATTAGATCCACCGATGATTTTAATTAACGGAAATTTATCCGGCATACAAGATTTTATTTTTGATGTAAAAAGCGAGAAAGCTGCACAAAAATTAAAAGGTAAATCGTTTTTCATTCAACTCTTAACAGATGTTTGTGTAAAATATTTAATTGAAAAGCTTGAACTCAAACTAGCCAATGTTATATACAATGGTGGTGGGAATTTTTTCATCCTTGCACCAGCATATAAAGAAGAACAGCTTAATGACATTATTATCTTTATCTTAAACATTTTAAAGAATTTAAACCTTTTTATTGCTTTTGGTGTAACAAAAGTTGGATTAAATGATTTTAATGATTTTAGTGAAGTGTTTAGACGAGTTACTAAAGAAAGTCAAAAAAGCAAGCAAACTAAGTTTAAACAACTTACCTGGGAAAACGTATTTAGCCCTACAGAACAAAAATTAGAAGAAGATAAATTATATAAAGAATTAACAGGAGAGTTGATAAAGAGCAAAGACTATTATATTAGAGAATACAGAAAAGATGAAAAGCATTCGCAGTATCAGCAAATTTTTAAATCTTTTGGGCTTATGATTGAATTTCATACTGAAAAGACTGGGATTAGTCAGGAATCAATCATATTTAATAGCACTGATTTCAATGATTATAAAGGATTTCGTTTTGCTGTAAAAGATTTACCATTATGGAAGAATAATAATATTACAGAATTTGAAAAATTTAATTCAGACAATTACAATATATTTGAAGTTACTGGTGAAGATGAATTATTCCCGGGTTCAATTATATCCTTTGAGAGAATGTCACAATTTGCATACTTCGAAACTGGAACACGAAAACTAGGTGTGTTAAAAATGGATATTGATAATCTTGGAAAAATATTTTCCGAAGGATTACCTAAAGAAATTGAATACAGAAATAAAATAGATGAAACCAAAAAAGAAAGTTTAAGAACGATTTCAAGAATTGCTTCAATTTCTAGGTCGATTAAATGGTTCTTTGAGGGATATATGAATACATTGATTAGTTTGCCAGAGTATAAAGACCGATTATATGTCGTTTTCTCAGGTGGTGATGATTTTTTTGTTGTCGGTGCATGGAATAAGGTATTTGATTTCGTTGAAAAAGTAAGGAACGATTTTGTTGAATTTGTATGCTATCATCCAGCTATAACTCTATCAGCTTCTTTACTTGTTATTGATGAAAAATTTCCTGTTTCCCGCTTTGCAAAAATCGCTGAAGATAGGTTGCATAAAGCTAAATATGAGAGTGATGCTAAAAATTCTATAAGTGTCTTTGACATGATAATTTCTTGGGAAGACTATATAAAAGCAAGATTACTTAAAGAAAAATTAGTGGAATTGGTTAAATTAACAGGAAAAAGAGCAATAATAGAAAAAGTAAAGAAAAGTACAAGAGGTTTTAGTAAAATTCAATTACAAGCCCAGCAAGGGAGGGTTGAAATGAAAAGAGTTTGGCGACTTGCGTATTATTTAAGAGATCTAATTAATTCAAAAAAACAAGATAAAGATTTTAAATTAATACAAATGAAGGTTGAAGAAATTGTAAAACAATATGAAGAATTGATTTTCCTAGCACTTAATGGGGAATCTTTTAGTATTAAGATATTTCCAGTTGCAGCTCGGTGGGCAGAGTTTGAAACAAAAAATATAAAGGAGAAATAAAATGGCAAAAAATAATCAAAATTACCCTACTAGACCTGGGACCGAAAAAAGTAACAATAAGTCTGAAGAACAAAGATTTCAAGAGAATTGTAAAAGTCACTTTGGAGATAGTTATAATCGTTATTTCCTAAATCCGGATAGATTAAACTATGATGATTTTATTAAGAATCTTAAAGAGTTTCTCGAAAAAAAAGCTCGAAATATTTCTACTTCTCAATTAAGAAATATTTTTTCGCTAGTTAAAAAAGAAAAAGATATAGCAGCATTAAAAAGACTGAGACCAAAATTAGCTTACACTTATGGCAGAGCAGAGAAAAATTCTTCACTTAAAGAATTAATTTATTTAATGGATAGCCAACTGCAAGGATTAAGTGACAGATCAGAAATTGGAGAACTTAAAGACTTTTTTGAAGCAATTATAGCATATCATAAATATTACGGAGGAAAAGACTAATGAAACTCATAAGCAAAATTTTTATAAGTGGTCAAATAAGATTAGAAACCGGGTTACACATTGGTGGCTCAAAAACAGCGCTTGATATTGGAGGTATAGACCTTAATGTAATCAAAACTGCTGAAGGAGTTCCCTTCATTCCTGGTAGTACGCTAAAAGGGAAACTACGCTCTTTATTAGCAAGAGAGGAAGGCAGCAAAAATGTAGAAAATGATAGTGACATTATTAAAGAAATATTTGGTGAACCACCAACAGTTAAGAATAATCAAACAGGTAAAATTACAAGATTATTAGTGCGAGATGCATTATTGAACAATGAAAGTAAAATAAAATTAGAAAATAAGGAGGGTGAATTTTCTGAACTTGAATTGGAATATACTGAAACTAAATGGGAAAATACGATTGATAGAAAAAGTGGAACAGCACAGCACCCACGTCAGCTTGAAAGAGTACCTGCTGGTTCTGTTTTTGACTTTGAATTAGTCTATAATGAATTTGATGACAATAAAACTAATTTGCATCTTACAGCCATAAAAAAAGCTATGCGACTTTTGGAAGATGATTACTTGGGTGGAAGCGGTTCAAGAGGTTATGGAAAGATAAAAATCGAATCACCTAAGTTTGAGCAAAAAGATATGTCAAATTATTTAGATAGAAATCAACGAGAACAATCAATCTATACTTGGGAGTAGAATGAATACTGTTATTTTAAAGTGTAAGTCGGGAACTCTGTTTCGATTAGGTGAAGGCTCTCTTACTGAGGTCAGTCATCTTATTCATTCAGATACTCTTTTTTCTGCTATTACAAATATTTATGAAATGGTTTATGAAAATGGTGGGGAGTTTGTAAAATTAGTTGAAGATAAAAAAATTGCTTTTTCATCTGCATTTCCAGCCCTAGAGAAGGTTGGCTCAGATGAAATAATTTATTTTGTTCCAAAACCGAATATTACATTTCAGCAAACTGAGGCTTTAGGTAAAAAAGAGAAGAAAATAAAATTTATTTCTTGGGATGCTTACTTAAAAATATTTGAGAAATTTATATTTGAATCATTGTCTTCAAATATTGACATTAATGATTTTCAAATTATAGACAATAGATATTTGCTTTTAAGAAATGAGCTTCAAGTATCTAAGGATGTTCGGTTTATTAATGAACAAATCTTTCCTAAAAATACTGTACATAAAGAAAATCGAGAAGATGCTTTTTATTTTCAAACAGATGTTCAGTTAGTTTCTTTTAAAGATAACCAAAAGAATTTATTTAAGCCGCATTTCTATTTCTTTCTTAAACATTCATTGAATGAAATTGAGAAAAAGAATTTTTTTACTTGCTTAAGGATCCTCGCAGATGAAGGAATCGGAGGAGATAGAGGAAGTGGAAAGGGATATTTTGAGAGTGTAATAATTAAAGATGCCCCTGGCATTTTAAAACAAGCAACAAATTATTATATGACACTGTCTTTATTAAATCCTGAAACACAAAGTGAATTTAATCACTGTGTAAAATATGATTTAATCAAGCGCGGAGGAGGTTCAATAGGATTGGAAGGGAAACCAGAGTATCATAGAAAACAAGTCCGGATGATTACAGAAGGAAGTATTTTAAATTCTTTGGTAAATGGCAGAATTGTTGATGTATCTCCTTTCCAAAATTTATATAAACATAAGATATACCGAAATGGTAAAGCATTTTTAATTCCTTTAGGATAAAAGATTATGGGAAATAATGAATATCTTTATGAAAAAATTTATTTAAAGACACTTACACCAATTTTCATTGGTCAAAACCAAGCCAATGATCTTTCACCTTATTCTGATTTTATACAGATTGGGAATGAAATATATTATATTGCCCAAAAAAAGTTTGAGGAAGCACTCGCTTCTAAAGATGGACTGATGGATAAGTATGTAAATTTAGTTAGACAAATGATTGATAAAAGCCGAACTCAGTCAAATTTTAATTTACAAAATTTTATACAGCAGCATTTAGGAGATATTGAAGAATTTTCTGATATAAAGATTCCTGTTGACCAAAACCTAAAACACACTCATATTAGGCGTTTCATTACATCTTCAGGCAGACCATTTATCCCTGGCAGCACAATTAAGGGGGAATTTAGGACAGCAATAATATATGATTGGCTTACAAATAGTGAAGCGGGGAGAAAAATTATTGATAAGCTTAATGAAAAGATTAAAAATATCTCAGAAAGAATTTTAGAACTTCAAGAAAAGAAAGTTTCTCAAGGTCTTTCTGATGAAGAATCTAAAGAATTAAAGAAACTAACATCAAAAAGTGAAGTTGAAAAGGAATTTGAAAAAATATATGATGAACAAAAACTTTTTGGTTTTATGTCTGAAGATAATCAATCAGGTTTTGATTCTAGACATATTCAAGTTTCTGATTCTAAAATATTTGATTTTTCTAATCTTTCAATTCTTAAATTATGTAGGATAAAATTAAGAGATTGTTCGGAAGTTTCACCTTTCCCTTGTGAAACACTAAATGCTAATTTGATTAGTAATTTCAATCTAAAATTAGTAAGAAGCTTTGAACAAAATCAATTAATTAAATTTAATAACATTTCTATAAAAGACATTTTTGAAATCCTTAATTCTTTCTCTTTAGCTTCAATTACGTATGAGATTGAATCTTTTGACTCATTTCATAATAAATCAAACAGTGGCAACAATAAGAAAACTGATTATTCAAAGGTGCTTGATTTCTATAATAAATTATTTGATACAATAAATAAAAGTAACAACGAATATGCTATTATTAGATTAGGTGCAGGCAAGACCTTCTTCGATAATTCTATTGGTTTAGTAATATATAATTATAACAAGGATGTTTTTAACAAATATAGAAAATTGTTAGAAATTGGTAAAAATTCTAAAACTAAAAAAATTGTCGAGGGTAGATTCCCAACTACAAGGACTATTGTTGATGCAACAAAACTACCTATTGGATGGTTAGCAGTTTCGCTAGATAGGAATTCTATTGATTCTTTAGATTTTTATGAATCGAAGACTTTACCTATTTCTACCATAACGGATAACACTACTACTACTATTGTAAGTTCCAAACCTGAAAAAAAATATACTTTAGCTCAAATCATAGATGATAAATCCAAACCTCCTAAGGTTAAGATATTAGAGGGCGAACATCTTAACAAAGAATGTCAGTTAACTAATGTTCGATTAGAAGGTCTTGGCCTTAAAAGCGGGGCAAGAGTATTTGTGGAATTAGTCTTTCAAAAGAAAGTTTTGCAAAAAGCTGATTATAAGGGTAAACCTGAAGAATAGAATTTAATTTGTACTGTTCTTTGCTTTGAAATTATATTACAACAAATGGCACAGATTAATAATTTTTGCTGCATTGGGAAGTAGGATAAAAAATGATTGAAAACAAATCCAAAAAAGTTTTAATTATGACTGTCGGCACCGGTGCTAGTGGTTCGGATGTCGCACACGGTTTATTTTTTTCTGTCAAAGATTCTAACCCTGACATTCTCATTCTTGTTGGCTCATCAAAGAGCTTTCAGACTACTCTACCGCACTTGAAAAATTTGATTAATGCTGAAAATATTAATTTAGAAATAGTTGAAAATTTAATTGAAGAGGTAAATGATCTTGAAAATCTTCATTTTCAATACTCTGATATAATTAAAAAATTATTAAAACAAGGTTATTCATTAAATAAAATTTGTGTTGATTATACAAGCGGAACAAAAGCTATGTCAGCTGCATTAGTAAGTGCTGCAATAGAAAACAAAGTTGGTTCTTTATCTTATGTTTATGGAGATCGAGGTGATGGAGGAAGAGTAAAATCAGGTACTGAAAGACGAAACTCATTTTCTCCGAATAAATTTTATTCTAAAAATATATTTGATAAAGCTGTTGAACTATTTAACATTTACCGCTTTAACAGTTGTATAGAACTTTTGGAGAAGCACGAGTTTCATCCGGAATATCAGGGAAAATCTGAATTACTTATAAAGCTTTCTAAAATGTTTGATGCCTGGGATAAATTTAATTTTTCTTATGCTTGGGATATTTCAAACAATATTCATGTCGAAAAACTTAAAGAATTTGATTTGAAGAACAGATTTGAAATATACTATAAACCATTTTTGTTGAAATTAAAAGAAAAGAGTCTTTCTTATGAGAAGATATTTGAGTTAATACAAAATTCTGGTAGACGGGCAAAGGAAGGTAAATATGATGATGCTGTTGCCAGATTGTACCGCACATTAGAAATGATTGGACAAATAGAATTTGAAAAAGTCTTCAATTGTTCCACTTCAGATGTTAAGATTGAAAATATACCCACAGAGTTTACTGATGAAATCAAAACGAAGTATGTAGATAGTAAGTATAATAAAATCAAGCTGCCGCTTAGAGCAACATTTGATTTACTAAACAAAAACAATAATAATCTTGGGCGTAAATTTTTTGAAAATTTCGAAAGGATTAAAAAAGTACTTAACTTGAGAAATTATTCAATTCTTGCTCACGGCTCAAATACATTAAATGAAAAAGAGTTTAGTGAAGCAGATGAGTTAATAAAATTATTTTTAAGCGAAATTAATAAACCAAATTATGTAAAAGAATTTCCGGAGTTAAAATGAATTTAGTTTGTCTCGTCTCGCGGCAGGCAATGCCAAATGTAATTCCTGTTTTAATGTATAATCCGAATAAAGTTTGTCTTTTAATGACCCCTGAAGAAAGGTTGTGTGGGATTCATCTTAAGGATTTATTTGAATCAAAAAATATTCGTGTTGTTACAAAGGAAAACATTAATGCTTATCAGACCGACACGGTAAAAAAAGCACTTTCAGAATTTATTGAAAATGATAAACCTGAATCTTTGAAAATAAATCTGACTGGCGGTACAAAACCTATGTCTTTTGCTGCATACGATTTTGCTAAGGAGAATAATATTCCTGCTTTCTATTGCAACACAGAGGAACAACAATTATTACACTTATTTCCCGAAACAAAAACTGAACCCTTTTCAGTAAAACTTACGATTAAGGATTATCTGCTTTCTTATGGTTATAAAATTTTCGCACAAAAGGCGACTTCAGAGATAGAGAAATATTATCCGTTGTTTGAATTTATCGAAACAAAGAAGCTGATGAAATCTTTTCTGGAGTTTAACGAGAAAATAAAGAAGAGATTAGATCAATCATCACCAAAATTTTCAGTTATAAGTTTTGATAAAAATTTTCTTTTTCAGAAAAACTTTGGTTCCTTCAGAATTGAATTTGGCAAGAAACACAGCGAAAGTTTTTCTGTTAATGAATCTGATTTTAAATCCGGCGATTGGCTTGAGTATTATGTTTACTACAAGTTAAAGGATTTACAAGGTGTTGAACTGATGTCTGGTGTAAAAATCCAATCCGATAAAGAAGTTTCTAATGAAATTGATGTTATTGTTCTCAAGGATTTCAAACTTTATCTGATATCCTGCAAATCAGGTAAAAAGGATAATCAATTCGATTTGTTTCAATTAGAAACTATCAGGAATATTTCTTCAGGAACATTTGGTAAAGGTTTATTTGTAAGTGTAAACGAAAGTTCTGAGCTGTTTTTAAAAAGAGCTGCTGTACTTCAGATAAACGTAATTAATATTTCTAAAGGAGATATTATCAAATTATGAAAACTAAGAATATTCTTGTTTGTGTTTCTGGTCTTACACCTCAAATTGTAACCGAAACTCTTTTCTGTCTTACTGTTCAAAAAAAAATCAGAGTTGATGAGTTATATATTCTTACAACAAAGCGGGGAAGAGATGTAATTGTTGGTATTGACGATGCACCTTATACTCCTAAAATACCTCTTAAAACTGAACTTAAAGAACTCTGTAAAAAATATAAAATTAAACCTCCTTTGTTTGAGAATAATGATGACCATATTATAGTTGCAAAAGAAGAATCTTTAGAGCTTTCGGATATTAGAACTGATAAACATAATGTTCTCTTTCCAAACAAAACCAGCGAATTTATAAGCCGGCTTGCTTCAGATTTGGATAGTACACTATACTGTTCTATTTCTGGTGGAAGAAAATCTATGAGCGTGCATTTATCAAATGTGCTTTCACTTTTTGCAAGAGAGAATGATAAACTGCTGCATGTTCTGACAAAAGAAGAACACGAATTCAAAGGCTTCTACCCAATGAATAACAAAGAAGCCAGAGACCTTGAACTTGCAGAAATTCCCTTTGTGAGATTACGTTCTTTACTGCCCGTTGAAATTAAAGAAAGAGGACTGCTTAAATACAATTTTGATCAGATTGTTCAGTTTGCACAGAAACAACTAAAAGTAATAAGTGATAAAAATAAAGTAATAATAGATATTGGAAGAAGAGAATTACGATATGGCAACAATTTAATAATCTTGGAACCACTTGAGTTTTTATTTTTTTATTACTTTGTTGATTCAAAGAACAGGGGAGTAGAAAAAATAACCGTAGCAAATTTTTTATCTGATGAGGGAAAAGACAGATTTATTGAATACTTCGGAGAATTTTTTCCAAACTACTACATAAAAGAAAAAAGATGGTATAAAAAAGGATTTGTGGAAGAAGACTTCAGACAACGGAGATCCAAGGTAAACAAAAAATTAAAAGAGTTATTTGACGATTCTGATATTGAAATGAACTTCTCAATTAATGTCCATAAAAAATACGGCGATTCTGCATATTATATTAAAGCTGATAAAAATCGCTTTTTAATTAAAAATTAAATTAAGTATTAGGATAGATTAAACCTGAACAAGTAAAATCCTGCCAAAAGCTTACTAATAACAGAATAAGATATTTTTATTAAATCCTGTAAAAGCATGATTAGTAAAAAAAAATTAACTGATTGAAAGTTTATCAACTGTAAGAAAGAATACAAAATCCTGTTGTGCAGTCTTTTTTCTATCCAAACTTCTGAAATCAGATTTTCGCTGCAGAAGGACTAAAGTCTTTACTGCCGATCTAAACCAACATTTCCGCAATGTAGTAATTATTTTTTCACTCTTATACTTATTCTATTTTTCTCCACAAAATTTTATGGAGAATAACAATGAATGATTCAACAACAGAGATTATTAAGTACAAAGGAGGTGATGGAAACAGTATTTCTGATGCAATTGAAATAGTTGGCGCGAAAACTTTCTATTCAGGTATCTGGGCAGAGTATGAGTTTATAATAAACTACTTTGGAGCAAATAACGTGGAAGATATTGAGGGTAAAACAATAATCTTTCCTGATTCTGCAATACATCATTTTAGGGTGTTTACTAAAAATAGTGAGATTAGAAATTTTTTCTTTAATGCTTCCCGGTTCCATTATTTTGTAGAAATGGAAGACTTTAATACCATTAAAACTTATTCCTCAATTAATTAACGGAGAATAAGTATAAAGAATTATAACGTCTATTGCTTAGTTATGTATATAAAATGCATTCTGTTCAGAATTTTTTTTACAAAATTATATGGAGCTTAATAAATCTTAATAGCTGCAGATATGAATTTCAGAATTATGTTTAAGAATTCTATGTGTTTGATAAAAGAGGGAAAAAAACATTTTCAAAACGTTTTTTTTATTTATTACACTTAATCTATCAGTTAAATTTTCGCAGTAAACAAAAATTTTAAAACAATTAAAAGGAGAAAATGATGTTTAAAGTAGTGGGAGAAGCAATCGGTAGAATGATTAGTGGCAAACAGGGTGCAAAGATAGGTAAAAAAATCGGGGAAGTAATGGATGAAGCTGCGGTTCCAATTATTGTTGCAATAATCACTAGAAAACCAGTTAAAAGATAGGAGGAAAGATATGAAATCAGCTTGTGAAGTAATCTTTGAAAAAATCGGCGGATTTATAGGTGAGAAAATTGATGGAAGGAATGGGCAGAAAGTGGGTGGAAAAATCGGGAAAGAGATAGGTAAAGCAATAGAGGGAATTATAATTGCCGAAAATAAAAAAAGTAATAAAAAATAGCAGAGGGAAGATTTACTGTGAAAAATAACATTTACATTTTTTCAAACTCAGTTTTATCCAGAAAGAATGATTCCTTATTGCTTAGCAATATGATGGATTCTGAGCCTCTTAATGAAATTGATTTTTATGAAGATGAAGGCGAGCATATTATCCTGCCGCCGGCTAAAACTGAAACAAATGGAAGTCCTAAACACATTCCTGCTGAATCAGTAGAATCAATTTATACTTTTGGAGAAGTAAGATTTAATACTCAGTTGTTTAAATGTCTTAATAATTATTCTATTGCTGTTCATATTTTTAATTATTACGGAAACTATGTCGGCAGTTTTATACCAGAAAGCCGCAGCGGATCGGGTGATATTCAATTATTGCAATACAGCGCTTATCTTAACCAGAACAGAAGAATTTATATAGCAAAAAGGATTATTGAGTCTTCATTAAAAAATATACTTAACTGCTTAAAAGCATATACCTATACGGGACTAAATCTTGATGAACAGATAAATTCTATCTCAGCTAATCTTGAACAAGTTAGATTCACAAATTCTATACAGGAACTAATGGGCTTTGAAGGACAGGTTAGAAATACTTATTACGAAAGCTGGCAGAAAATATTAAAACAGCAAAATGACTTTTATAAAAGAATGAAAAATCCGCCTGTCGGAACAATTAACTCATTAATATCATTTGGTAACTCGTTGCTTTATGCTGTTTGCTTTTCTGAAATTTACAGAACAAGGCTAAGCCCTTTTATTGGGTTTATACACGAGGTTGGAGATAACAAGCATCCATTGATTTATGATCTTTCTGAAATATTTAAACCTGTAATTGTTGATAAAGTAATATTCAGGGTGATAAACCTTAACATTATTCAGCCGGATGATTTTAAACAAACAGAAAAAGGATTATATCTGAAAGATAATGCAAGAAAAAAATTTGTTGAAGAGTTTGAAAAAAGACTGAGCACAGTAATTATGCATAAAAGAATTAATAGAAGACTTTCCTTCAGATCATTGATTAGAATGGAATGCTACAATTTAATTAATTACTTAAATGGTAAAATAAAATCCTATGATCCGTACAGAACCAATTAGTAAAGTGTTTTATATAGCTGTTTATGACATATCAAACCCCAAAAGACTTCCGAAAGTGTTAAAAACTTTCAGAAAGTATATGAACTGGGTACAGAACTCGGCATTTGAAGGAGCGTTAACAGCAAAACAATTTCAATCATTAAAAGAAAAATTGATAAACATCATTAACAAAGAAAAAGATTCCATCATCTTTTACTATGCGGAAGAACAAAAACATATCGGTAAAAAAATATTAGGTACCGAAAAAAATGAAATTACGCAGTTTTTTTAATCAATCAAGCTGAGCTGATGATTTTTATTATTTCTACATCAAAGGAATTTATTAATAACGCTGAAACATTTTTTTGGGGCAGGGAAAATTTTCTGAAAATTAAAAACTGCCTGCCGCAAAGTGTTACCGAAATAATTAGTATAAGCTCCGGTTTAATCTACTTTAATAAATCCGTTCAAAAGGATAAATACGCTGTTCAATTAAATGTAAAGTCTGTTCAGGTTACCAAAGACTATCTTAAACTGAAATGCGAAATTGAAAAAAATACTGAATATCCATCTTATCAGATAAAAGATGCACTAAAAAAATATTTTAAAATCAAAAGCATTTTAGACCTGCCGTTTTGCTGTGCTGTGGATAAAACAAATTTTTTTGAAATGCTTGGTAATAATGAACTGCTTTCTAAAATATCCAATTTAGAAAATACCAACGATTGGAAAGGTATCTATCAGCTTGCGCTTAATTTTACACCAGTTGAAAAAAGCACTATATGGTATGATGCTGCACTGCTTTCTAAATTTTCTTTTGCATCTGCAAAATTAGCTGAATGCACTGAAAATCTTAAAAGAAAGTTTACCGATAAAACCAAGAGGGAAGAGTATCTGAAAGAAAAAAGACAATTAAGAAAAACAACTTTAAAACTACGCAGTCGATGTATAGAACTTGAACCAGAAAATGCTTCCTATTATTCCAATTATGCCTACAGCTTATACCAATCCGTTACCGAATTAAACACACCAGGCGGAAGAAGAGATGGAAATATTTTAATAGAATCAGAAGCTGCATTAGAATATCTTGAAAAAGCACTTATACTGGAACCAAACAGAGTTGCTGATCTTTACAGAAAGGGATTTATATTATCAGAGTTATTATTTAACAATACCCTTTTTAAAAATACAGAAGAAAGCGAGCTGCCCGCAAAATCTGAAGAAGCAAAAAAATATTTATTAACCGGAATTGAAGCCTTTGAAAGAGCTGTTTATTGTTTTGAAAATTTAATTGATAATGAATTTGCTGTTAAACGGTATAAGAAATATTACATTAAATCCCTTTATCATCTTGCACAAAATTATCTGCAATTAAGCAAATCTGATTTTAACATTAAAAATCTTTTATTTAAATCTGATGTTTTTGATAATAGTAAAACAACTAATGAAGAAAGGCTTAATCTTTTAGTAAAAGCAGATTACTACATTGATAAATGTATAAACCAGGATTACAACCGTAACAAAAAGGAAGTATTTTTAATTGATAAATCTGATATTGATAATTTTATCGCAGGAGTTTACAAAGCATATACTAAAGCTTCTGTAAATCTTTTTACTTTTATAACTACTCAAAAAATAAAATATTCTGATACAGCAAAAGAATATTTTCAAAGAGCCTTAGAGACCAGTTTCCCGAAAGAAATACAAAATCAAAACAAAATATTTGTGCTGGAAAAAACTGCACTGCTAAACATCTCCGAAAAAAAAATCGAGGCAGCAATCAGCACTCTTGAACCATTATACAGGAGCAAAAAATTATTACCCGCCTATGCAGCACATACATTAACAATTGCGTATCTGTTAAATAATTCAATAGAAAAAGCTTCAGAAATAATAGAGACATATTTAAAACTAAACGATAAAATTTTTAACAAAAAGTTTTTACAGTTGAAAGAAATATGTTTAAAAAGCTATACTTACTCGAGAACTGTTATTAATTGATAAAAGTTAGTGCTGCAGCAAAACAAAAAGAACACTTTTGTGCTAATAAAAAAATATTTTAAGCAGTGTATGCATTAATAACAAAAACACTAAGCCTACTAAGTATAAGAAAAGCATAAAAACGAAAAGTAGAAAAACAAGAGATAATCAAAACAAAAAACCTGAACCACCGTTTAATAAAATGTACAGACACGCAGCAAACAGAGATATTCTTCAAAAAGATGCTATAAAAGCAACTTGAACCATACGGTGTTTTTTTTAAAAATCTGGTTCAGGAAAAATCATTAAAACAAAAGTATGATTTTTTAAAAATAACTGATATTTTTGGACTGAAAACAAACTCTTTTAATCGAACCATAGTGGAATTGAAATTGAAATGGTAGAAACACTTTTAACAGTTTCATCCAGACTTTTAATCGAACCATAGTGGAATTGAAATGTTTGCGTAACTTTCTGCCATATTATTAATTGACAACTTTTAATCGAACCATAGTGGAATTGAAATCAAACCAATTTTTTTGTTAAGGTTAAAATCCTTACACTTTTAATCGAACCATAGTGGAATTGAAATTTAATCTCTATGCCACTATTGTTGATATTCAAAGCACTTTTAATCGAACCATAGTGGAATTGAAATTCGGTAACCATTATGTAAATACCCTCGCCTATATGCTTTTAATCGAACCATAGTGGAATTGAAATTTAGCAAGCTGGGCTTGAGTAAGCCCAGCTCTTAGCTTTTAATCGAACCATAGTGGAATTGAAATCATATCGACTATCTGATCAATCTTTGCGAACACACCCTTTTAATCGAACCATAGTGGAATTGAAATCAACAAGGCGAGAAGTCTGATACTCGAATTATTGGCTTTTAATCGAACCATAGTGGAATTGAAATTGGTAAAGAGGATCTAATTTTGGTTTATCCATAGTACTTTTAATCGAACCATAGTGGAATTGAAATATTAATCTTTCTTTTAAATTCATTACGATTATCCTCCTTTTAATCGAACCATAGTGGAATTGAAATCAAGGATTCACGTATTAGAATCTGCTTTGTATATGACTTTTAATCGAACCATAGTGGAATTGAAATGCGAGATAACTCTTTATGCCATTTCTTTTTACGTTCTTTTAATCGAACCATAGTGGAATTGAAATGACCACCTGGGATTATTGTTCACGAAGTCCTGGATCCTTTTAATCGAACCATAGTGGAATTGAAACTAAATTTTTCATATAATTTCCATTGATTAAAAATTCTTTTAATCGAACCATAGTGGAATTGAAACCCATCTTTAATTGGAAAGTTATTAAATTCTTCTTGCTTTTAATCGAACCATAGTGGAATTGAAACAAACAACAAGTTTCAATTTGTTTTTCCATTGTTTTACTTTTAATCGAACCATAGTGGAATTGAAACTCCATATCAGACAAAGGAATTTTATTTGGCATTCTACTTTTAATCGAACCATAGTGGAATTGAAACACGAAGTCCTGGATTTTATCCACCGGATTTTCAATACTTTTAATCGAACCATAGTGGAATTGAAACTTATCGTTTATTGATACGTTAAACATCTTATATTTCTTTTAATCGAACCATAGTGGAATTGAAACTTAACTTCCCTTTGGCACATCAGGTTTATAATCTCACTTTTAATCGAACCATAGTGGAATTGAAACAGGATTATGCCGAGATAAAAAAGGATATTCATTTTACTTTTAATCGAACCATAGTGGAATTGAAACCAGAGCAAGTACTAGAACTACCTATCTCTAAGTTCCCTTTTAATCGAACCATAGTGGAATTGAAACCAACGTCTTCAACGTCAAATGTTGGGAATGAATACACTTTTAATCGAACCATAGTGGAATTGAAACTTGGCAAAGTTCCTGTAAGCTTGTATATCCCAAGAAACTTTTAATCGAACCATAGTGGAATTGAAACTGGCGTATCAAAAATATAGCTATTACTGTATCTTTGCTTTTAATCGAACCATAGTGGAATTGAAACTTGCACCGCCACTACGTAACGTGTAACCTAGCGTCCTTTTAATCGAACCATAGTGGAATTGAAACTTTGCCTTCTACAAAATAGAAGGAAAAAAAATACACTTTTAATCGAACCATAGTGGAATTGAAACTCCTTTCTGTCTCGCTGTGTTCATCGAGCAGTTTATCTTTTAATCGAACCATAGTGGAATTGAAACTAAATTTTCCTGTGAATTTCATTCCTTTTAGCTTTACTTTTAATCGAACCATAGTGGAATTGAAACCATCTTAGTCCCGTGATATGTTATATCAATACTGTCCTTTTAATCGAACCATAGTGGAATTGAAACTCGGAAACCAATCTGTTAAAAAATACTTTCATTTTTCTTTTAATCGAACCATAGTGGAATTGAAACCGTTGCCCGATTCGCACACAACTTTTAAGAAGTCTGCTTTTAATCGAACCATAGTGGAATTGTCCCGATACGGCTAGTGCCTATCGGGATCTCCGTGGCTAAAGCCACTCCGAAAACCTTTTTGAGGTAATGAAGAGATTTGTTTACTATACTTTTAATCGAACCAAATGATTAAGTTGCAGCGTGAATGTGAAAAAAAATATTCTGAGTTCTGGCTCCTGACTTAATCGAACCAATTAGTTAAGTTGCGGCGTGAATGTGAAAAAATATTCTGAGTTCTGACTCCTGAGTTCTGTCTCCTGACTTAATCGAACCAAATGATTAAGTTGCAGCGAGAATGTGAAAAAATATTCTGAGTTCTGACTCCTGAGTTCTGTCTCCTGACTTAATCGAACCATAGTGGAATTGTCCCGATACGGCTAGTGCCTATCGGGATCTCCGTGGCTAAAGCCACTCCGAAAACCTTTTTGAGGTAATGAAGAGATTTGTTTACTATACTTTTAATCGAACCAAATGGTTAAGTTGCAGCGAGAATGTGAAAAAATATTCTGAGTTCTGACTCCTGAGTTCTGTCTCCTGACTTAATCGAACCATAGTGGAATTGAAACGCTTTGTGTTAATAAGCATCTCTTCTATAGTGCTTACTTTTAATCGAACCATAGTGGAATTGTCCCGATACGGCTAGTGCCTATCGGGATCTCCGTGGCTAAAGCCACTCCGAAAACCTTTTTGAGGTAATGAAGAGATTTGTTTACTATACTTTTAATCGAACCAAATGGTTAAGTTGCAGCGAGAATGTGAAAAAATATTCTGAGTTCTGACTCCTGAGTTCTGTCTCCTGACTTAATCGAACCATAGTGGAATTGAAACGCTTTGTGTTAATAAGCATCTCTTCTATAGTGCTTACTTTTAATCGAACCATAGTGGAATTGTCCCGATACGGCTAGTGCCTATCGGGATCTCCGTGGCTAAAGCCACTCCGAAAACCTTTTTGAGGTAATGAAGAGATTTGTTTACTATACTTTTAATCGAACCAAATG
>WBZR01002451.1_pt1 | contig 19046 bp, 16 predicted proteins | sample 5204231 | NCBI WGS metagenome assembly WBZR01 (sample SAMN12412403, study PRJNA552823) | activated sludge metagenome | isolation source: activated sludge from anammox sidestream of wastewater treatment plant... | place: USA: Virginia | collected 2017-08 | reverse complement strand
CTGGTTGATTTAACGGGCATCCGCTCATCTTCATTCATGTTGCTGTACGGGGTGGTCTGGGTCTCGCTGATCTGGATGTATTACACCGAAGTGCGCACGTCCTCCGTGCTGGAACACAAGCCCGCTAAACATGCGGACAAATCCTGAATTCATACTTAACGAACGGAGTACATCATGGCGAAAGTGTTAACGACCTGGCTGCCGGAAGACCAGAAGTTCTGGGCGGACGAGGGCAAATCGGTTGCGCGCCGCAACCTGTGGATTTCGATCCCCTGCCTGCTGTTGGCATTTGCAGTGTGGATGGTATGGAGCGTGGTGGTGGTTAACCTGCCCAACATCGGCTTCAAGTTCAATACCGACCAGCTGTTCTGGCTGGCGGCGTTGCCTGGTCTTTCAGGCGCGACCCTACGGATTTTCTACTCGTTCATGGTGCCGATTTTCGGCGGCCGCCGCTGGACAGCGATCTCGACGGCCTCGCTGCTGCTGCCGGCCATCGGTATCGGCTTCGCGGTTCAGAATCCGGAAACGCCCTATGCAACCTTTCTAATCCTGGCGCTGTTATGTGGATTTGGCGGTGGCAATTTTGCTTCCAGCATGTCGAACATCAGCTTCTTCTTCCCGAAGGCGCAGAAGGGCGGGGCGTTGGGTCTCAACGCCGGCCTGGGTAACCTGGGTGTGTCTGTTGTGCAGTTTGTGGTGCCGATCGTCATTACCGCCGGTGTGTTTGGTGCGCTGGGTGGCGATGCCCAGACCTGGGTAAAAGGTGCACAGACAAAACAAATGTGGCTGCAGAACGCCGGTTTCATCTGGGTGCCGTTCATAGCGCTGTCGACCGTAGCTGCCTGGTTCGGCATGAACGACATCGCCAGCGCCAAGGCCTCGTTTGCCGATCAAGCGGTGATTTTCAAGCGTAAACACAACTGGCTGATGTGCTGGTTGTATCTGGGCACCTTTGGTTCCTTCATCGGTTATTCGGCCGGTTTCCCGCTGCTGACCAAGACCCAGTTTCCGGATGTGAACCCGGTGCAATACGCCTTCCTGGGGCCGCTGGTCGGTGCCATTGCCCGCGTGATCGGCGGCTGGATCTCGGACAAGCTGGGCGGCGCGATTGTCACCTTCTGGACGTTCATTCTGATGATCGGTGCCGTGTTTGGTGTCATTCAGTTCGCACCGAGCGCCACGAGCACAGGTAGCTTCTGGGGTTTCTTCACCATGTTCATGCTGCTGTTCATGGGCACCGGCGTCGGTAACGCCTCGACCTTCCGCATGATCCCGGTGATCTTCATGACGGAGCGTCAACGCGAAGCTGCTGGCAAGGGCAAGGCTGCCGAAGAGGCCGCCATTATTGCCGGCAACAAGGAAGCCGCCGCCGTGCTGGGCTTCTCCTCGGCCATCGCCGCCTACGGCGCTTTCTTCATTCCGAAGTCATTCGGTACATCGATTGCCGCGACCGGCAGTGCCGAGCTGGCGCTTTATGGATTCATCGGCTTCTACCTCTCCTGCATCGTCATTACCTGGTTGTTCTACAGCCGTCGTAATGCACCGATGCCCTGCTAATCAGCATTAAAGGAAACGACATGAGTCACTTTATCGATCGACTGAAATTTCTCAGCGCAGACAAAGAGCAGTTTTCCGATGGCCACGGTCAGACCACGACCGAGAATCGTGCCTGGGAAGATGCCTACCGCAAGCGTTGGCAGCACGACAAGATCGTCCGTTCGACGCACGGCACCAACTGTACGGGGTCGTGTTCGTGGAAGATTTACGTCAAGGGTGGCATCGTTACCTGGGAAACCCAGCAGACGGACTATCCACGTACCCGCCCGGATATGCCGAACCACGAACCGCGTGGTTGTGCCCGTGGCGCCTCTTACTCCTGGTACCTCTACAGCGCCAACCGCGTGAAGCATCCGATGGTGCGCTCTTCGCTGTTGAAGGCCTGGCGCAAGCACCGTCAGACACTGTCGCCGGTGGCGGCCTGGGAAGCGGTCGTTTCCGATCCGAAAACGGTGCGTCGCTATCAGAGCGAGCGCGGTAAGGGTGGTTTCCTGCGCACCAACTGGGACGAAGTGAACGACATGATTGCCGCTGCCAATATCTACACGGCAGCCAAGCATGGCCCGGACCGCATTATCGGTTTCTCGCCGATCCCCGCCATGTCGATGGTCAGTTACGCAGCGGGTAGCCGTTACCTGTCGCTGATCGGTGGCGTCTGCATGAGCTTCTATGACTGGTACTGCGATCTGCCGCCGGCCAGCCCGCAGACCTGGGGTGAGCAGACCGACGTGCCCGAATCGGCCGATTGGTACAACTCCAGCTACATCATGATGTGGGGCTCGAACGTGCCGCAAACCCGGACGCCGGATGCCCACTTTATGGCCGAAGTCCGCTACAAGGGCACCAAGGTCGTTTCGGTGTTCCCGGACTACTCGGAAGGCGCCAAATTCGGCGACATGTGGTTGCATCCGAAGCAGGGCACCGATGCGGCATTGGCCATGGCCATGGGCCACGTGATCCTCAAGGAATTCCACGTTGCCGGCAAGAGTGACTACTTCGACAATTACTGCCGTCAGTACACCGACATGCCGAACCTGGTGTGCATGGTCGAAAAGGATGGCGCCTATGTGCCGGATCGCTATGTGCGTGCGGCCGATCTGGTCGGCGCGTTCGGCGAAGCCAATAACCCGGACTGGAAAACACTGGTCATCGATGAAACGACCGATGCACTGACCGTACCGGTGGGTTCGATCGGTTTCCGCTGGGGCCAGGAAAAGGACGGTGCAGCAACCGCTGACAAGGGCAAGTGGAACCTGAAAGAAGAGACCAGCGATGGTCGCCAGATCAAGCCGCGCCTGTCGCTGGTTCAGAAGCACGATGCTGTCATTGAAGCGGCATTCCCATACTTCGGCAACATCGAGCACGAGCACTTCAACAACACTTCGCACAGCGACGTGCTGAAGCGTCGCGTGCCGGTTCGCAAGATCCAGACCGCCAACGGCGAAATGCTGGTCGCCACCGTGTATGACCTGTATGTGGCCAACTACGGGGTCGATCAGGGTCTGGGTGGCGATAACGTCGCCAGCAGCTACGATGACGATATCCCCTACACCCCGGCCTGGCAGGAGAAGATTACCGGCGTGCCGCGTGATCAGGTGACGCAGGTTGCCCGTGAATTTGCGCAGAATGCGCACGACACGCAGGGCAAGTCGATGGTCATCATCGGCGCCGCCATGAACCACTGGTATCACATGGACATGAATTACCGGTCCATCATGAACATGCTGATCATGTGCGGTTGTATCGGTCAGTCGGGTGGCGGCTGGGCGCACTATGTGGGCCAGGAAAAGCTGCGTCCGCAAACCGGGTGGACTGCACTGGCGTTTGCGCTGGACTGGAACCGTCCGCCGCGCCACATGAACAGCACCTCGTTCTTTTACGCGCATACCGATCAGTGGCGTTACGAAACGTTGCGCGTGGCCGATCTGCTGTCGCCACTCGCTGACAAGAACAAGTTCAGCGGCAGTCTCATCGACTTCAATGCGCGTTCGGAACGTATGGGCTGGTTGCCTTCGGCGCCGCAGCTGGAGCGCAATCCGCTGGAACTGTCGCGCGAGGCCATCGCCAAGGGCGTGGATCCCAAGGACTATGTCGTCAGCCAGTTGAAATCCGGCGAACTGAAGTTCTCCTGCGACGATCCGGATAACCCCAAGAACTTCCCGCGCAACATGTTTGTCTGGCGTTCGAACCTGCTCGGTTCTTCGGGTAAGGGTCACGAATACTTCCTGAAGCATCTGCTCGGTACCGCCAACGGGGTGCAGGGCAAAGACCTGGGGCAGACCGGCGACGTCAAGCCGCAGGATGTGGTCTGGCATGATCAGGCGCCGGAAGGCAAGCTGGATCTGCTGGTGACGCTGGACTTCCGTATGTCCACCACCTGTCTGTATTCCGACATCGTGCTGCCGACCGCCACCTGGTACGAAAAGAACGATCTGAATACCTCGGATATGCACCCGTTCATCCACCCGCTGTCGAAGGCCGTTGACCCGGCCTGGGAGGCACGCAGCGACTGGGAGATCTACAAGGGCTTCGCCAAGCGCTTCTCCGAGTTGTCGGATGGCTATCTGGGAATCGAGAAGGATATTGTCGCCGTGCCCATCCTGCACGATACCGCCGGTGAAATCGCCCAGCCGTATGACGCCAAGGATTGGAAGAAGGGCGAATGCGACGCCATTCCCGGCAAGACGATGCCGAACTTCGTGGTGGTCGAGCGCAACTACAGCCAGATCCACGACAAGTTCACCTCGCTGGGCCCGCTCATGGACAAGCTGGGCAATGGCGGCAAGGGCATCAACTGGAATACCCAGCATGAAGTCAAACTGCTTGGCGAATTGAACTACAAGGTGCGCAACGAAGGTGTGGCGCAGGGTCGTCCGAATATCGATACCGATATCGATGCGACCGAAGTGGTGTTGACGCTGGCGCCGGAAACCAACGGTGAAGTCGCCGTCAAGGCCTGGGCTGCGCTGTCTGAATTTACCGGTATTGATCACCGCCACCTGGCGCTGACCCGCGAAGACGAGAAGATCCGTTACCGTGATGTCCAGGCGCAGCCGCGCAAGATCATTTCCAGTCCGACCTGGAGCGGCATCGAATCCGAGCATGTCAGCTACAACGCCGGTTACACCAACGTGCACGAACTGATCCCCTGGCGCACGCTCACGGGTCGTCAGCAGCTGTATCAGGATCACGAATGGATGCGCGCCTTCGGCGAAGGTTTCTGTTCGTACAAGCCGCCGGTCGATCTGCGCAGTCACCAGCAGATCATGAACAAGAAGCCCAATGGCAACAAGGAAATTGCGCTGAACTTCATTACACCGCACCAGAAATGGGGGATCCACAGTACCTATACCGACAATCTGATCATGCTGACGCTGTCGCGCGGCGGTCCGATTGTCTGGCTGTCGGAAGTGGACGCCCAGAAGGTCGGTATTGAAGACAACGACTGGATCGAAGCGTTTAACAGCAATGGCGCACTGTGTGCCCGTGCTGTCGTCAGCCAGCGGGTGCCGGAAGGCATGGTGATGATGTACCACGCCCAGGAGAAGATCGTGAACGTGCCGGGCTCCGAAGTGACCCAGACGCGCGGCGGCATCCATAACTCCGTGACGCGTGCCGTGCTGAAGCCGACGCACATGATCGGTGGTTACGCCCAGCTGAGCTATGGCTTCAACTACTACGGAACGGTCGGTTCCAACCGCGATGAGTTCGTGGTGGTCCGCAAGATGAACAAGGTGGACTGGATGGACGGTCCCGCTCAACCGGCGATGGAGGCCTGATCATGAAAGTTCGCGCACAAATTGGCATGGTGCTCAATCTGGACAAGTGCATCGGTTGCCATACCTGTTCTGTCACCTGTAAGAATGTCTGGACGACACGTGAAGGCGTCGAGTACGCCTGGTTCAATAACGTTGAGACCAAGCCGGGTGTCGGCTTCCCGCATAACTGGGAAGATCAGAAGCAGTGGAACGGTGGCTGGGAGCGCAAGTCGAACGGCAAGCTACAGCTGAAGATGGGTTCGAAGCTCAAGATCCTTTCCAAGATTTTTGCCAACCCGGATCTGCCGCAGATTGACGACTACTACGAGCCGTTTACCTTCGATTACGAGCATCTGCAGAAGGCCCCGCTGTCGAAAGCGGCACCGGTCGCCCGTCCGCGCTCGCTGATCACCGGCGAACGCATGGAAAAGATCAACGGCGGTCCGAACTGGGAAGAAATTCTCGGTACCGAGTTCAGCAAGCGCTCGAAGGACACCAACTTCGAAGATGTCCAGAAGGAGATGTATGGACAATTCGAGAACACCTTCATGATGTACCTGCCGCGCCTGTGCGAGCACTGTCTGAATCCGGCCTGCGTGGCAGCCTGCCCGGCAGGTTCGATCTACAAGCGCGAAGAAGACGGCGTGGTGCTGATTGATCAGGACAAATGCCGCGGTTGGCGGATGTGTGTATCGGCCTGCCCGTACAAGAAGATCTATTACAACTGGAAGAGCGGTAAATCCGAGAAATGCATTCTCTGCTACCCAAGACTTGAATCGGGGCAGCCGACTGTATGTTCAGAAACCTGTGTCGGCCGTATCCGTTACCTCGGCGTGCTCCTCTATGATGCTGATCGTATCGAGCAAGCAGCATCGGTGCAAGACGAGCAGGACCTCTATCACGAACAGCTGAGCATGTTCCTAGACCCCAATGATCCGGAAGTGCGCGCCGCTGCACTACGTGATGGTGTTCCTCAAGCCTGGATTGATGCCGCTGTGCAGTCGCCCGTGTACAAGATGGCCATCGACTGGAAGATTGCCTTCCCGCTGCATCCGGAATACCGCACACTCCCGATGGTCTGGTACGTACCACCCCTGTCGCCGATCAATACGGCCATGGAAAAGGGTCAGATCCAGATGAAGGGTGTTCTCCCCGACGTCGAATCGTTGCGAATCCCGGTCAAGTATCTGGCCAATTTGCTGACGGCAGGCGAAGAGAAGCCCGTGCACGATGCGCTGAACCGCATGCTGGCCATGCGCCGCTTCATGCGTGACCGTCACGTTGCCAAGTTCGACAACCAGGCCGTGCTGGATCAGGCTGAACTGAATGTGGCCGAAGTTGAAGATATGTATCGCTATCTGGCCATCGCCAACTACGAAGACCGCTTCGTGATTCCAACGACGCACCGCGAGTATGCCGAGAATGCCTTCGACATGAAAGGCTCCTGCGGATTCTCGTTCGGTAACGGGTGTTCGGACGGTGATTCGGATACGAGCCTGTTCGGTCGCAAGAACAGCGAACGTGTCATTCCCATCCATGAGGTGAAATGATGCAACCGAGAACCCTAAAAGCCATATCGCTACTTCTGCATTATCCAGACCAGGACCTGCTGGATAACCTTGCCGAACTCCAGCAGGCAACCGATACCGAGACGGCCTTGCAGCCGGCGCGACTGGCCCCGTTGTATCAGCATCTTGGGCTAGGCGATCTGTATCTACTTGAGGAGAACTATGTGGCGCTGTTCGACCGTGGTCGCGGCACGTCGCTCTATCTCTTCGAACACGTGCACGGCGAGTCGAGAGACCGCGGCCAGGCGATGGTGGATCTGCTCACCATGTACGGCGAATCGGGTTTTGATCTTCCACCTGGTGAACTCCCCGATTACCTGCCGGTCTTCCTGGAGTATCTGTCGCAGCTCGATGCCCCCAAGGCAAAGGCACTGCTGATGGAAGTCACGCATCTGGTGCGCAATATCGGTGAAAACCTCGCCAAACGTGGTAGCCATTACTACCTGCTGTGCTCGGCCTTGCTGGAGATGGCTGGCGAGAAGGCCATCGACATCGAATTCGTGCCGATGGACTTCAGCACCGAGCAGGAAGACTACGACAAGCTCGACAAGGTCTGGGCAGAGGCGCCCGTGACCTTCGGGGGCGGCTGTTCGACGCCGGACTATGGGTCCGACAAGGAAGCGTCGGTCGTGCAATTCATTCCACATGCTGGCGGCCGTAAGGCGAGCGCCGTCGAAACCTTGGGAGCGTAACCATGGACTATCTGAATAATCTCCTGTTCGACATCTACCCTTATGTGGCACTGTCGATCTTCCTGCTGGGTAGCCTGATCCGTTATGACCGCGATCAGTACACCTGGAAGGCCGATTCGTCGCAACTGCTACGCCGTGGCCAGCTGCGTCTGGGGAGCAATCTGTTCCATATCGGCATCATTGGGCTGTTTTTTGGGCACTTTGCCGGGCTTTTGACGCCTAAAGATCTATATCATGCGGTGGGGCTAACGACCGAGAACAAGCAGTTGTTAGCAATGGTTGCCGGCGGCGTTATGGGGTCCATGGCTATGATTGGCGTACTGCTACTGCTGCATCGTCGTCTATCAGACCCTCGCATCCGCAAAACCTGCACTGGCATGGATATTTTCATCTTGTTCTGGATCTTTGTGACGCTAGCACTCGGACTGCTGACTATTCCATTCTCTGCAGGCCACATGGATGGTAGTGTCATGATACTTCTGGCGAATTGGGCTCAGGCCATCGTGACCTTTCAGCCTGGTGCGGCAGAGTATCTGGCGACTGTATCCTGGGCATACAAGATTCACATGGTATTTGGGCTGACACTGTTCGTTCTCTTCCCGTTTACAAGACTCGTGCACATCTGGAGTGGTTTCGGAACGGTGGCATATCTTATCCGGCCACATCAGGTTGTTAGAAAGCGTCACTGACACCTATAAGGTAGGCAACAATGACCCCGCTAGTCGACGAAAACTTTAAACTGCTTCGTGCAGGCACGTTGAGGCCCTTAGTGCTGCAGGGAAAGACCTTGTTGCCCATCGTTCAGGGGGGAATGGGTATCGGCATATCTGCCCATTCCCTTGCGGGAACCGTTGCGTCCTGCGGTGGCGTTGGAACGATTGCATCTGTCGATCTTCGTCATCTTCATCCGGATCTTCAAGAACAGACCCACAAGTTAAAGGGGCCAGCAGCGAAGGGGGTGATTGATGCTGCAAACATTGAAGCACTGCGGCGAGAGATCGAGGCGGCAAAGTTAAAGAGTCAGGGTTCAGGGTTAATTGCAGTGAATGTCATGAAAGCGTTAACGGAGTACGCCGCATATGTGACTGCAGCCCTCGAATTCGGTGCGGATCTGATTGTAGTGGGCGCAGGACTACCGCTGGACCTGCCTGATTTGGCTGAAAACTACCCCGGCGTTGGTCTGATCCCAATTCTGTCGGATGCGCGAGGGGTACAGATTGTTCTGAAAAAATGGCTTAAGAAAGGACGAACACCTGCCGCAATCATCATAGAGCATCCAGCTCATGCAGGTGGGCATCTCGGTGCTGCGGGTGTTGCTGATCTTAAAAACGAACGATTTAAGTTTGAAAAAGTCGTGCCAGAAACATTGGAAGTCCTAAAATCCTTTGGCGTAAGCGATCAGATCCCGATCATCGTGGCGGGGGGCATCAGAACGCATGAAGATATTCAGAAAATGCAGGCACTGGGTGCATCAGCGGTTCAAATGGGCACGGCGTTTGCAGTGACGATGGAGGGCGATGCCAGTGATGCATATAAACATGTTCTGGCCGATGCCGAGGAGAGTGACCTTGTCGAGTTTCTCAGCGTTGCAGGGTTGCCAGCCAGGGCGGTCAGGACCCCATGGTTATCGCATTACCTGGACCACGAAGAAAAGCTGAAAGCCAAGGCTAATCCGAAACCGATTTGCATCAAGTCGTTTGATTGTCTGGCGCATTGCGGTTTACGCGATGGCCTATCCAAAATGGGCCAATTCTGTATCGATCACCATTTGGCTGCAGCATTTAGGGGCGATGTGAAGCGAGGTCTATTTTTTAGGGGGTCTGGCTCACTGCCCTTTGGTAAGGAAATCCGATCGGTTAAGGATCTGATTGGCGGACTGCTTTCACCTAATACGGCATTTTCGACCTGATCGTGGTGCTCCGGGTTAACGACATCTACCCAGTTAAACTGTGCTCCGGGGAGGTGAGAAGATGGAAATATCTTGGCCAGGGCGCTGGAGAAAGGATCTGGTGGTGTGATGTGACCACAGGTTCAATCTTCAATGAAGAATCAATTCTCTACACCTGGGAAATCTTGGAAAACACGTCAATCACCGAGTAATCGCAAAGGACCAGGCAAATGGGTATCGATTTTTGCAGCCGGTTGTTGGATGAGCTTCCCGACGCGCTCATTGTTGCGGATTTGGAGGGGGTAATCAGGATATGGAACCTCCGGGCAGTCGAAATCTTCAAGTTCGCCAAGAATGATGCGATAGGACAGCGTCTGGATCTTATAATCCCAGAAAATTTAAGATCTGCACATTGGGATGGATTCAACAGGGCAGTATCGTGCGACAAGGTAAAACTTAACAGCAGACCGGTAAGAACCAAAGCGCTTCTTGGCGATGGCTCCTATGCCTATCTAGACATGGCGTTTTCGTTAACGCATGACGAGGATGGGCATCTTGTGGGTGTGACGGCACTCGCCAGGAAGGGCGCCCAGGCAACATCGTAGGCTGGCATGGATTACCTGATTCTTAAACACACGCATGTGGCACTCGCGATGGTCAGTGTCATTCTATTTCTCCTCAGGGCAGGCACCTCACTCTACCGATCAAGGATGCCGTCGCTGGCATTTCGAGTGTTGGCGCACCTGATTGACACACTGCTGTTAGGGTTTGGCGTGGTGCTCGCCTACAAGTTGTCAATCAGCCCGCTCTCAACGCCATGGTTTGCGGCCAAAATCATTGCAATTGCCGCCTACATTGGTTGCGGCACTGTCGTCATGAAGGGGAAAAGCACACAAATCAAAGCCGTTGCCTTGGCATTATCAGTTGTGCTGATTGTCAGCATTATTTGCCTTGCAATCAATAAAGATATTAATGGCTTGAATATCTTCCGAGTGCAGCAAGGGTATTACTCCAAAGCGTAAAGAATTACCTCTTTTTAGGTATATACACCCCACGCCAGAGTTGAGAGGATATCCAGATACTTTAATTGGGGCAAAAAAATGATCACAGATCGAATCGACGCGATTACCAAGATTCCGGAAGCCTATCGATTCGCTGAATTGCCCGCACCAAAAAGTGTCAAAATCGAAATATCACCCCGTTGTAACTATCGGTGTGGCTTTTGCGCGCTGCGAAACCGTGAAGTACAACCGAAGTGGGACATGGACCTGGGGTTGTTTAAAAGGATCACAAAAGAGATGAGGGATGCCGGTGTCGAGGAGATCGGCGTTTTCTATCTCGGCGAATCCTTTATGGCGCCAAACTTGCTCGTGGAATGCATTCGCTATCTGAAGCAGGAGATTGGCATGCCATACGTGTTTCTTACGTCCAATGGCTCAATGGCATTCCCGGAAGCCGTTGAAGAGTGCATGAAGGCAGGTCTGGACTCCCTGAAATGGTCGTGCAATGCCGCCAATGAAGACCAATTTGAAGAAATCATGGGAGTTTCAAAGAAACTCTTTCATCGTGCCTATGACAATATCAAAGAGGCCTGGAGAATTCGCGAAGAAGGCGGTTACAAGACCGGGCTCTATGCGTCTTCCATCAAATACGATGGCGAACAACAAAAACTCATGGAAGCATTGATTGCCGAAAAGGTGACGCCATTTGTTGATCAGCACTACTGGCTACCACTGTATTCGATGGGCGCATTTGCAACCCAGCGCGAAGAAGAGCTTGGTTATAAACCGACTGCTGGCAACCAGGGGCGTTTGGGAAATCTCAGAGAACCTCTTCCCTGCTGGTCTGCATTTACAGAGGGTCATGTTACGGCCGAAGGAAAGCTCTCAGCATGCTGTTTTGATGCAACGGCGAACTGGACCATGGGCGATCTCAACAACATGTCCTTCATGGATGCATGGAATTCACCGGAGTTCGTTAAGCTTCGTGAGGCGCACTTGAAGCGTGATGTTACTGGCACGGTGTGCGAGCAGTGCATCGCCTATTAAAAAGCTAACATGAGCTCATGGGGATGCCCGCATGATCAGAAGGGAAGCTGCCAGAAGGTAACGCAGCGACCTTGTGATCCAGGGATGAAAGGCTGCGTTCTAGCTGGCCGTTACGTGTTTGCCAACTCGGAAGAGAAAAACAAACGATTGCGTAAAAAGCAGAACGCAGACCCAAAGACGCAAACAGTTCAACCGCGGTGAGTGCGGTTGTGCCTGATAACTTGGGCGACCAGAACGAGCAGAAAAGTCGCGATCGACACCCCGTTAATTATGCCCGCCAGAGTTTGCAGCGCAGGGTTGCCATCTAGGCCACCCATAACGCGAATAAGCACCCCGATATTCAGAATGGCCAGAGGCGCGTAGAAAATACCGGAATAGGGGATCTTCACGCGCATCACCGCGGGGAAAATAATCGGTGCGTGGCCGATAACCATCGAGAAGATGAACCCGATGGCAACAGAATGAATCCCGGCATCGTGCAAATTTAAGTGCGTCATGTTGCCAAAAATCAGCATTGCACTGCCAATCAGCAGCCAGAAATAGCCAGATAAGAGGCAAATTGCGACGAATCGCGTGACCCCCTTTTTTATGACGGTCTTTCTTGCAATGTCATACGCAAACATCCATAGCGCCAGCAGTGCGTAGCTGATGCCAAGCGATGTAGTCTCGATGCCTTTAAGAGACGCCTGAATTGTGGACATGATGATTAGCAAAGCAATCGTCACAAACATGGGTGTGGCAAGTTTCTTCGGGGGGAGAAACCGGGTGAGCTCAAGTCTTTCGCCCGCCACGGTGAGAACAAGAAAACCGAGCCCGGCATAGCTGCTCGCCATGAAATTGTCCGTGCCTAACCAGATCAAATTGCCAATTGGCCATAACACGGCCCCGGCAAGTAGGGTGATGGTGTAAATGGCCGGCTGCTTGGTTGCGGCAATTCCGGTTGCCGAGGCAAGGATCAACCCTGCCAGCATGAACCCAACGGTCGGGATCAGTACGGGCACATCCAGTAGCAGCAGAGCGCCCGACAAGCCACTCAGAACCGGGGCGAAATAGGGCCATGCCAGACGGCTTGCCACCGCCCGTTCTAGGCCAATGACGGTGCCAAAGAAGCCTGAGATCATTAGAACGCTATGAAATCCCGCCGCACTAAGAAAGATATGCGGAACGTCCAAGCCAAAGCGTGCGAGTCCGGAAAAAACAGCGGCTACCAGGCATATTACTGCCAGGATTAACAAGGGTGCGCGTTCAATTGCAGGAGACTTCATGGTCAGAGGTGTCGATTACCAACCAAATTCTTTCTTGGCTTCTGCCGACATCATGTCGGGCGACCAGGGTGGCTCAAATGTCAGATCGACAGTAATTTGACTGGGCGCCGGGAATCTCTGGCGTAAACAATCCGTAATTTCCTCGATCAGCAAGTCTCCGACAGGGCACATTGGCGATGTCATGGTTATTTGCACATAGACGCCCTCGGGCTCGATGCGTATGTCGTAAATGAGGCCCATGGCAACGACATTAATCCCAGCTTCCGGATCAATAACGGACTCCAGGAGCTGACTTATCTCAAGCGGGGTCGGGGTTGGGGTCATTGGCAGAGGGTAATAATAAGTAACCGGTTGCCCGGTAAATAATCTTGGGATTAGTGCACGCGCTGATCAACACGCGGTGCCAATAGTACGGGAATGTACTGAAAGCCAAGGATGGTGAACGTGGCAAACCAACAGGCTGCCGATAGCATCAGACACATAGTGTATAGATGTGGCAGAAAGAACGGCACCCCGATGCGGAATACAAGCGCTGACATCATCAGATAGATGCAGATTTTATCGGTGGTGGTGAAGGTGACTTTGCGCCCCGTGTGCCCTTTGCTTATCCGGATAATCATGGCTGGTGCGATCAGTCCAATGGCGCCAAGCGTGAATGTATGCGTTGCAAGAGAGCTCCCCCAGTGGCTGTATTGGGCCGGAATACACAGCATGAATAGACTGGCTGCAATTGCCAGATAGCCCAGGTACATAACGCCAATATCAATCCGGCGCAGCGCCTTGGCGGGCGCCCAGTATGAGAGACGTATAAGCATCAGAGTACCTAGCGCCAGGTAGAGGAGTGTTGAAAGCGTCGTGTCCATCCAGTACACAAAAATGAGCATGAATCCGATGGACTTGATGGCGTGATCGATTAATGGGATCCGTTTCAGGGTGATCCCAAAGCCGCCTTTCATGAAGGCCTCCAGCGTTCTTTCGAGCATTATCAGGAAGCAAAGTCTAAAAAGTCCAAGAGTCATTGAGGTGCCAAGTGCCAGATCGACTTGATTGATGAGCAGCGCCATTTTGGCAATGATGAAAACAGGGAGGGCAAGAACAAAATAAAAATTGTCGCGATACGTGTCCTTCGCGTGATTGCTGAGTAAATCAACTTCTAGTAGAAGGACAATGGCGGTTATGAACGCCATAGAAAGCGCGTACACGGTGGTTTCCGACCAGCTGCCGCCCTGTGCCATCGCAATCCGATCCAATACCCAAAGCGCAACCAGCCCCGCCAGCGTTAAACCGTGCACACCCCGAATGCCGAGCCAGTTTTTTGAAGCCGTGAGCAGGAAGCCGCCAAGAAGCGCCCAGCCAAAGCCAAAGAACATCTCATGCATATGCCAATGCAGCTGGCTAAGGTAAGGGTTGAATAAAGGCGCGGTGGGCTCGATGCCCCCGCTGTAGAGGCTGACCCAAAACATGGGGAATAGCGCACCGGTCACGCAAGTCGCGATAAAAAACGGTCTGAAACCGACAAGCCAGACGGACGCGATTGAACGAAACATGGTTATCTGGGGTGCCTCAATAGTATCTGCCGACCTGATTCATGGTGTGGATGAATCAACGGGCAGGATCTGGCTGTGCATCCAGTCTTCAAGCCGTTTGTTGAGCGCCTGTGCCTTTAATCCCGGCATGATCGGTTCGCCAATAATGACTTTAATGACGCCCGGGCCCCGGATGCGGGATCCCCTCGGCCAGATGGTCCCTGCGTTATGAGAGACCGGGACAACCGGAGCATGAGTTTTGCTGGCAAGATAAGCCCCACCGATCTGAAATGGGAGAACGCAATGCGGGTCGGCACGCGTGCCTTCTGGGAAGACGACAACCGAAATCCCCCGGTTGAGCCGGTCAATGCCTTGCTCCGCCACCTTTTTTAACGCTGCCTTTGAAGCATCACGATCGATGGCGATCATTTTGACGGCTGCTAGCCCCCAGCCGAAGAATGGAATCTTAAGCAAATCTTCCTTGAGGACAAACACGCAAGGCGAGAAAAGCGTCTGGAGCCCTACGGTCTCCCAGGCTGATTGATGGTTGGAGATAATGATACACGGTTCGTTGGGGATATGCTCAGTGCCAATGACCTCCACTCGGATGCCAAGCAAGTGGCGTTCAAAGAAACTAAAGGCTTGTCGCCAACATTTGACTAACCAAAACCGAGATCGCAAGGGCAGGGCGAAGCCAATCAGGCCCAAAATGATGCCAATGGGTATTGTTACTAGTGCGATGGCACCATCAAACAGTAAGCTTCTCGCAGTTCCTATCGCTTTTGACTGCATTAAACCCCTCTATATGTTTGACCCGATCGGGATCTCAAAATACCTGAGTAACATAGTTGGGAATTGTGCGGCTTTAAGGGCTTGAAAACCTATACCTCATTAGGAGTAGAACAAACTCTATCTATCGGTATGGCTCGTAAAGTACAGAAGAATTGGTGAAATTTGCGAAATCCGGAGGCGTGCGCAAGGAAACTCTCTCTTGTATGGGGCCGAGGATTACTCTTGCGGTACTGCTCGATAATGGCGGGGCAGGCTTTCTCCTTATGCCTCTAGCCTTAAATTTTGTTGGTATAAACGTTGGTATCTAAAAAATCGAATTGGTCTAAATCCTTTTATTCAAAGGGATGCGTTGATTTGTTCGATAGAGTCACAATCCCGATCAGACGAACCCGCCACTGGCGGGTTTTTGTTTTAGGCAGGCTGATTTTTTAGAGCGGCCTCTTTGATCGGTAGATTGACCACCGCCGCAAAACCGGCCAACACCATATCGATCATCCACATCGCGTCAAGGTTGCCCGTTTCTGCCATGGTGAGGCCGCCCAGATAAGCACCAAAAAATGCGCCGATCTGGTGAGACAGCATGGAAATGCCGAAGAGTGTTGCCAGGTAGCGCAACCCGAAAAGCTTGCCAACGATGGCAGCGGTGGGAGGGACAGTCGCCAGCCAGGTAAATCCGAGACCAACAGCAAATGCATAATAGGTCCATTCGGTTTTAGGCAGCACCATGTAAACGGCGATGAGCAATGCCCGGCTGCCGTACATGGCAAAGAGAATATATTTACTCCGATATCGGGCCACGCAGTGTCCGGCATAGAGGCTACCAAAGATATTACTTAGGCCGATAATAGCCAATGACCAACTGGCCACACTGGCCGGTAGACCGCAAAGGCTGACTTCACCTGGTAGGTGCGTGACCAGAAAAGCGATATGGAAGCCGCAGGTAAAGAAGCCTAGATTCAAGAGGAAGTAGCTCTTGTTGGCGAAGGCGCCACAAACGGTTTGACCGAAAGGCGCCGTTATTTTTTCATGGTGAGCCTCTTCCTGCGATTGTATGGGCGCAGATCCGGTCAGGCGTTTGATGAGGGGTAACGCACTCAATGAAATGACTGCCATACCCCAGAGAGCACCCATCCACCCGATCGTCTGGATGAGTCCCTGAAAGATGGGGGCGCCAATGAACTGGCCGAGGGATCCCCCCGCGTTAATTACGCCTGAGGCGGGTCCTCGTGAGGTTGCTGGAATACGCTGAGCCGTTGCACCGATGAGGACGGAGAAACTGCCGATACCCGAACCGATGGCGGCGAGGAGCCCCAGACTGATGATTAATCCGAATCCACTCAGGAGTATGGGGGCCAGAGCGCAGCCTACTGCAAGCATCACTAAGCCTACCGTCAGAATGCGGGCAGGGCCGAAGCGGTCAGAGAGATAACCGGCAAAGGGTTGCGCCAGTCCCCAGGTAAATTGACCGATCGCGAGTGCCAGGCTGATGGCGACGATCCCCATCTCGCTGGCTGAATTGATGGGGGCGACGAACAGTCCCCAAGATTGACGCGTTCCCATCGTGACCATCAGAATGCCGGCCGCGGCCAGCGTGACGGTCATCGCATTGGGGGCTGCGAGCGCATTGCGGATGTTGCCGAACATAGGTGAGAGGTAGTCCAGATATATCAGGTTATTGCTGTAGGCTTTTTACGCCAGAGAGGCGCCAGCCCCCAGAGCCCGAGTAGCGGACCGGGCAGAAGTAACCAGGCGGTCAGTACGCCCAGCGTTTCGACAACTGCGGTGCCGATCTGAATCGAGACCATCGTAATCGCGAAACCGATGGCGTTCTGTAATGTGAGGGCGCTACCGACGATCTCTGGTGGGCAGGCCTTGGCCGAGAGTGCCGAGAAATGGGGTGAATCGGCAATCACGGTGGCGCCCCAGGCCAGCAGAACCAGCAACAGCCCACCCGGTACCATGGAGGCGACCATGGGGAAGATCAGGCAGCAAAGCGCCGAACCGGCCAAAGCGGTCGCGGCCACCCGGGCACTCCCCACAGACTGGCTCCACCAGCCGCCGAGGATGCAGCCGGCAGCACCGATGCCGATGATTAGGAAGGCGAGACCGGATAACTCGGGTGAACGGGGCGCGGCCAGGCCGGAGGCAACGATTAGGGCGGGCACCAGCGTCCAGAAAGCATAAAGTTCCCACTGGTGCCCGAAATAGCCCAGGGCCGATGCACGATACTGGGGAATTCGGAAGGCGGCGAGCACCTGTCCAAGACCAATCGGTGAGGCCCCCGGTTGGCGTTTGAGAAAGGGGCCATCGCCCAGAGTGCGGATCATCCATGCAGCTAAAATTGCCAGTAGGCTGGAGACCAGGATCGTTGATTGCCAGGACCAGTCCGCCCCGGCAAGTCGAACGCCATGGGGTAGAGCGCTTCCTAGCGTGAGCATGCCCACCAGTTGAGCCAATACGGTGCCTGCCCGTTCCGGTACCCAGCTCACCACCAGTTTCATGCCGAGGGGGTAGACGCCGGCGAGGCAGAAGCCCACTGCAAAGCGTAATGGCAGTCCGGATGCCAGACCCTCTGCCGCCAGGGCGAAGAGCGCATTAAACAGGGCGCCTAACAGTGCGCAGACCATGAAAATGCGGCTGGCCTCGAAACGGTCGGCAAGACCGGTTAGGGCAAAAGTGAGGGTGCCGCTGATAAAACCCAGCTGGACGGCGTTGGTCAGTAAACCGATGTCTGCCTCGGTGATCCCCCAGGCTTGCATCAAGCTGCCGGCGGCACTATTGGCGGAGAACCAGAGCGAGGTGCCAAAGAGCTGCGCCAGCACAATGGTCGGAACGGGAGAAAGTTGCCATCTCATGGCGGCATCCTACCCGAAGCCGAACCGACTCTGAACGGGTTGTGCTGTGCATATTTACAAATAGGGAAATTTGTTACAGGATCAGAAAACTTAGAACCATAATTACGGTTCTCGGATTCAATAGAACAATCGGGAGACAGTCGTATGAGCAAGCGCATTGCCTATGTAACAGGTGGTATGGGGGGGATCGGAACCGCAATTTGTCAGCGGCTCGCCAAGGACGGCTTTACGGTTGTTGCCGGTTGCGGCCCGAATTCGCCGCGCAAAGACAAATGGCTGGCCGAGCAAAAAGCCGCCGGTTATGATTTTGTGGCTTCGGAAGGCAATGTGGCCGACTGGGATAGCACCGTCGCCGCCTTTGAAAAGGTCAAGAAAGAAGTCGGTGAGATCGACGTTCTGGTGAATAACGCGGGTATCACGCGTGATGGCATGTTCCGCAAGATGACGCGTGAAGCGTGGGATGCTGTGATCGATACCAATCTGAACTCGATGTTCAATGTGACCAAGCAAGTGGTGGATGGCATGATCGACCGAAATTGGGGTCGGATTATCAACATCTCGTCTGTGAACGGTCAGAAGGGTCAGATGGGTCAGGTCAACTACTCGACGGCCAAGGCCGGCATGCATGGTTTCACCATGGCGTTGGCTCAGGAAGTCGCGAGCAAGGGCGTGACGGTCAATACCGTATCGCCGGGCTACATCGGTACCGATATGGTGAAGGCCATTCGGGAAGATGTGCTCGAAAAGATTATCGCCGGTGTGCCGGTGAAGCGTCTGGGGACGCCGGAAGAGATTGCTTCGATCGTGTCGTGGCTGGCCGGTCCGGATGGCAGCTTCTCGACGGGTGCCGACTTCTCGCTGAATGGCGGGATTCATATGGCCTGATCGGATTCGTCCGTATCAGAGAGAACGGCGTCCGGGTGACTCGGGCGCCGTTTTTTATTTAGAGTTTCTTCAGTCGCTCTAAATACGCCTCGGTGTCGACAACACCGGAATGAAGGTAGGCGGTTACGGTGCGATCAGCTACCAGGCGTTCACATCGCCGTACAGCGCGATCGGTGGCGAAGTCGGGTATGACTTCAACTACGTGGTGGACG
>WBZR01002208.1_pt1 | contig 19058 bp, 16 predicted proteins | sample 5204231 | NCBI WGS metagenome assembly WBZR01 (sample SAMN12412403, study PRJNA552823) | activated sludge metagenome | isolation source: activated sludge from anammox sidestream of wastewater treatment plant... | place: USA: Virginia | collected 2017-08 | reverse complement strand
GAATGCCGCAATTTTCGACCACCCGCACCGCTGCACAAGCTCACGCCGCACGCGCCCATCGTCCAGCCCGTGAGGGGTTTTCCGCTCCGCCTCCGCACTGCCCAGGGATCAACTTCCCCCAGGCGCAGCCGCCGGAGGCGGATTGTTTTAACCGCCGCGCTGGCGGGCGGAGCGAACGGCAATGATGCGCTCCGACACGATCAAGCGCGGGATCGAGCGCGCCCCCCACCGCGCGCTGCTCAAAGCCGCCGGCGTGACCGACGCCGACATGGGCAAGCCGTTCATCGCGGTGTGCAACTCGTATGTGGACATCGTGCCGGGGCACATCCACCTGCAGGAGTTCGGCAAGCTGGTGAAACAGGCGGTGCGCGCCGCCGGCGGCGTGCCGTTCGAGTTCAACACCATCGGCGTGGACGACGGGATCGCCATGGGGCACATCGGGATGCGCTATTCGCTGCCCTCGCGCGAGCTGATCGCCGATTCGGTCGAGACCATGATCGAGGCGCACAGCTTCGACGGGATGGTGTGCATCCCCAACTGCGACAAGATCACGCCCGGCATGGCGCTGGCAGCCATGCGCCTCAACATCCCCACCATCTTCGTCTCGGGCGGACCGATGCGCGCCGGGCGCACCCCCGACGGGGCGGTGGTGGATCTGATCTCGGTGTTCGAGGGGGTGGGAGCGTACCAGGCGGGCAAGATCGACGAAAAACGCCTCAAGACCATCGAAGATTTCGCCTGCCCGGGCTGCGGCTCCTGTTCGGGGATGTTTACCGCCAACAGCATGAACTGCCTGATGGAAGTGCTGGGGCTAGCGCTGCCGTTCAACGGCTCGGCGCTGGCGCTCACTCCCGAGCGCGAAGAACTGGCGCGCCTCGCCGGTACAAAAATCATCGAACTGGTGGAAAAGCAGATCCTGCCGCGCCAGATCGTCACGCCCGAGGCGCTCGACGACGCGTTTGCGCTCGACATGGCGATGGGCGGCTCGACCAACACGGTGCTGCACGCCCTGGCGATCGCCCACGAAGGCGGGGTGGACTACCCGCTGGAGCGCATCAACGCGATCGCCGACCGCGTGCCGCAACTGGCGAAAGTGAGCCCCTCTGGTTCGTGGCACATGGAAGACATCCACCGCGCCGGCGGCGTCCCGGCGATCCTGCACGAAGTCAACCGCCTGCCCGGGGCGCTGCACCCCGACCGCCTCACCGTGACCGGCGGGACGCTGGCGGAAACGCTGCGCGCGGCGCGCCTGCTCGACCCCGCGGTGATCCACCCGCTCGAAAACGCGCACTCGCCCAGGGGCGGGCTGGCGATCCTGTTTGGCAACCTGGCGCCGCGCGGCGCGGCGGTCAAGACCGGCGGCGTGGCGCCCTCGATGTGGCGCTTTAGCGGACCGGCGCGGGTCTATGAGTCGCACGACCAAGCCATGCGCGGCATCATGCAGCGCGAAGTGCAGCCCGGCGACGTGGTGGTGATCCGCTACGAAGGTCCCAAAGGCGGACCCGGGATGATGGAAATGCTCAGCCCGACCGGCGCGCTGATGGGCATGGGGTTGGGCGAGAGCGTGGCGCTGATCACCGACGGGCGGTTTTCGGGCGGCACGCGCGGCGCGTGCGTGGGGCACATTTCGCCCGAAGCCGCGGCGGGCGGACCGATCGCCGCGGTGCAGCCGGGCGACATCATCGAGATCGACCTGGACGCGCGCAGCTTGAACGTGCGGCTTTCGGACGACGAGCTTCAACGCCGGCTGGCGGCGCTGCCGCCTTTCAAGTCGCAAGCGACGAGCAAATGGCTGCGGCGCTACGCCCATTTTGTCACCAGCGCGGATACCGGCGCGGTGTTGACCGATTAAAAAATTAGCAAAGGAGCAGAAATCATGAAGAGTTATACAGGCGCTCAAATTGTGTGGGAATGTTTGCTGCGGGAAGGGGTCTCGACCGTGTTCGGCTATCCAGGCGGGGCGAACCTGCCGATCTACGACGCCCTGCCGGATTACCCGATCCGCCACGTGCTGGTGCGCCACGAGCAGGGCGCGGCGCACATGGCAGACGGCTTCGCCCGCGCCGGCGGCGGCGTGGGTGTGGCGATGACCACCTCCGGACCGGGGGCGACCAACCTAGTGACCGGCATCGCCACCGCCTTTGCCGACTCGTCGCCGATCGTGTGCATCACCGGGCAGGTGGCGCGCCAGTTTATCGGCTACGACGCCTTCCAGGAAACCGACATCACCGGCATCACGCTGCCGATCACCAAGCACAACTATTTGGTGACCGACGTGCACGAGTTGGCGGGGGTGCTGCGTGAGGCGTTTTACATCGCCCGCTCGGGGCGTCCGGGTCCGGTGCTGGTCGATATTGCCAAAGACGCCCAGCAAGCCGCGATCGAGTGGGAGTACGAAGAGACGCCCATCCGGCTGCCGGGCTACCGCCCCGACCGCAGCCCCTCGGCGCAATCGCTCGAACAGGCGCTCGAAATGATCCACGCCGCCCAACGCCCGGTGATCCTGGCGGGGCGCGGGGTGATGCTCTCCGGCGCGATGGCAGAGCTGCAAGAGTTCGCCGAGCGGGCGCGCGTCCCGGTGGCGATGACGCTGCTCGGGATCGGCTGCATGCCCGCCGATCACCCGCTTAACCTGGGGATGATGGGCATGCACGGCGAAGCCTGGGTGAACCAGGCGATCCAGCAGGCGGATTTGCTGGTGGCAATGGGCATGCGCTTCGATGACCGCGTGACCGGCAGGCGCGATACCTACGCCCCGCACGCCAAAAAAATCCATTTCGAGATCGACACCTCCGAAGTCAACAAAAACATCCCGGTTGACCTGGCGCTGGTGGGCGACCTGGGCGAGAACCTGCGCGCCCTGCTGCCACAGGTGCAGCCGTGCAACCACTCCGACTGGCTGGAGAGCATCGACGAAATGCGCGGCGACTCGGCGGTGCGCGACATTCAAAACCTGCCCGACAGCGGGCATTTGTACGCCCCGCATGTGGTCAACGATCTGTGGCGCATGACCGAGGGCAAGGCGCTGGTCGTCTCCGATGTGGGTCAGAACCAGATGTGGACCGCCCAGTATTACAAACACAACCAGCCGTTCAACCACCTGACCTCCGGGGGGCTCGGCACGATGGGCTTTGCGCTGCCGGCGGCGATCGGCGCGAAGTGCGCCCGCCCCGACATGGAAGTCTGGGCGATCGCCGGCGACGGCGGCTTCCAGATGACCCAGGCGGAGCTGGCGACCGCCGCCCAAGCGGGGATCAAGGTGAACGTGGCGATTTTGAACAACGGTTATCTGGGGATGGTGCGCCAGTGGCAGGAGTTCTTCTACGAGCGGCGCTATTCAGCCACCCCCATCGCCTCGCCCGATTTTGCCAAGATCGCCGAGGCGCACGGGCTGACCGGGCTGCGCGTGACCGAGCGTTCGCAGGTGGAAGCGGCGGTGCGCCAGGCGCGCGAGACGCCCGGCACCGTGGTGATCGAGTTCGCGGTGGAACAGGAAGACAGCGTGTACCCGATGGTGCCCGCCGGGGCGGACCTGCACCACATGATCCGCCGCCCAAAGCCGAGCGCGCTGGTCGAAACCGCCGATTCGGATCTAGAGTAACGATTGAGTTTGACGTAGAGAGGAGATTTTCCTATGCAGCACACCCTGGTAGCTCTGGTGGAAGATAAACCCGGCGTTTTGAACCGCGTGGCTTCGCTTTTTCGGCGGCGGGCGTTCAACATCGAATCGCTCACCGTCGGGCATACCGAACAGCCCGGCATCTCGCGCATGACGATTGTGATCGACAGCAATCAGACCAACGTCGAGCGCGTGACCGCCAACCTGTACAAACTGGTCAACGTGATCCAGATCAAAGATCTGGCGGATCAGCCCAGCGTGACCCGCGACCTGGCGCTGATCAAAGTATCTGCCCCAGCCGAACGGCGCAGCGAAGTGATGCAGCTCGTGGAGGTCTATCGGGCGCGCATCGTGGACGTGACCAACGACTCGCTCATCGTCGAAATCACCGGCGACGTGGACAAGATCGACAGCTTTGTCGAGGTGCTGCGCCCGATGGGCGTGATGGAGATGGTGCGCACCGGGCTGGTGGCGATGGCGCGCGGCGCCGCGCTGGGTCAGAACGGCAACGGCAACGGCAACAGTAACGGACGCTACGCCGCGGCTTGACCGCGGGCGAATAATCAGACAGAAATTTGCGTTTCAAAAAAGTAAGGAGCAGACAATGGCAGTGATCGATTTTGGCGGCGTGGAAGAAGAAGTGGTGACGCGGGAAGAGTTCCCGCTGGCGAAGGCGCAGCAAGTGCTGCGCGGCGAGACGGTCGCCGTGCTGGGTTACGGCGTGCAAGGACCCGCCCAGGCGCTCAACATGCGCGAAAACGGCATCAACGTGATCGTGGGGCAGGAAAACCGCCCCAACGGTTCGTATGACAAGGCGCTGCGCGACGGCTGGGTGCCGGGCGAGACGCTCTTCTCCATCGAAGAGGCGACCCAACGCGGCACGGTGGTGCAGTACCTGGTTTCGGACGCGGCGCAGATGATGCTCTGGCAAAAGGTGCGCGGCTGTCTGCGCGAGGGCGCGGCGCTGTATTTTTCGCACGGTTTTGCCGTGGTCTATAACGATCAGACCGGCGTGGTCCCGCCCGAATACGTGGACGTGATCATGGTCGCCCCCAAAGGCTCCGGGGCGAGCGTGCGCGCCAACTTCCTGGCGGGCAGCGGGATCAACTCCAGCTACGCCGTGCACCAGGACTACACCGGTCGGGCAACCGAGCGCACGCTGGCGCTGGGGATCGCGATCGGGTCGGGCTACCTCTTCCCGACCACCTTTGCGAAAGAAGTCCATTCCGACCTGACCGGCGAGCGCGGCGTGCTGATGGGCGCCCTGGCGGGCGTCATGGAGGCGCAGTACAACCTGCTGCGCGCCCGCGGGCACTCGCCCAGCGAAGCGTTCAACGAGACGGTCGAGGAGCTGACCCAGAGCCTGATCCGCCTGGTGGACAAGAACGGGATGGACTGGATGTACGAAAACTGCTCGACGACCGCACGGCGCGGCGCGCTCGACTGGCGCGGCGAGTTCCGCCGCGCGGTGGAGCCGGTGTTCGACCGCCTGTACGACAGCGTGGAGAGCGGCGAACAGGTGCGCATCGTGCTCGAAGCCAACAGCGCCCCGGACTACAAACAGAAGCTCGAAGCTGAACTCAAGGAAATGCGCGAATCGGAGATGTGGCAGGCGGGCGCCGCGGTGCGCCGGCTGCGCCCCGATAACTGGAACGCGTGAGGTGGAGCGATGCACAACCGTTATGTGAGAATTTTTGACACCACGCTGCGCGACGGCGAACAGTCGCCGGGCGCGTCGATGACCTCCGCTGAAAAGCTGGAGGTGGCGCGCGGTCTGCGGCGGCTGGGCGTGGACGTGATCGAAGCTGGCTTCCCAGCCGCGTCGCCAGACGACCTGGAAGCGGTGCGCCGCATCGCGCTGGAGGTCGGTGCGGCGGGCGTGGACGAACGCCGCCCGCCGGTGATCTGCGGGCTGGCGCGCGCCGTGCGCGGCGACATCGACAAAGCCTGGGAAGCCGTGCGCGGGGCGCAGCGCCCGCGCATCCACACCTTCCTGGCGACTTCGGACATCCACATGGAACACAAGCTGCGCATGACCCGCGCCGAGGTGCTTAAAGCCGTGCGCGAGATGGTCGCTTACGCGCGCAGCCTGTGCGAAGACGTGGAGTTCAGCCCCGAGGACGCCGGACGCTCCGACCCGGCTTTTCTGTATCAGGCGCTGCAAGCCGCCATCGAAGCCGGCGCTACCACGCTCAACATCCCCGACACGGTCGGCTACACCATGCCCGATGAATTTGGCGGGCTGATCGCCGGCATCATCGCCCACACGCCCGGCATCCAAGATTGCGTGGTTTCGGTGCATTGCCACAACGACCTGGGGTTGGCGACCGCCAACACGCTGGCGGGCATCCAGGCGGGGGCGCGCCAGGCGGAAGTGACGCTCAACGGGATCGGCGAGCGCGCCGGCAACACCTCGCTCGAAGAGGTCGTGATGGCGCTGCACACCCGCCGCCCGATTTTCGACCTGGAAACCGGCATCGACACCACCCAGATCGGGCGCATGAGCAAGCTGGTGAGTAACTACACCGGCATCGTGGTGCAGCCCAACAAAGCTATCGTGGGCGCCAACGCGTTTGCGCACGAAGCCGGCATCCATCAGGACGGCATGTTGAAGAACCAACTGACCTACGAAATCATGCGCCCCGAGATGGTCGGCGCGCTGCAGAGCCAACTGGTGCTGGGCAAGCACTCAGGCAGGCATGCGCTCAAGGTGCGCCTGAGCGAACTGGGCTACGAACTGGACGACGCCGAGCTGCGCAAGGCGTTTGCGCGCTTCAAAGAGCTGGCAGACAAGAAGAAGACCATCACCGACGCCGACCTGGAAGCCCTAGTGGCGGACGAGTTCTACCAGCCGCGCGAGGTCTACGCGCTGGACGGGCTGCAGGTGGCGTGCGGCACGATGGGCATGCCCACCGCCACGGTGCGGCTGCGCGGACCCGACGGGACGTTGAGCGTGCAAGCCGCGGTCGGGGCGGGACCGGTGGATGCGGCGTTCAAGGCGGTCGACGCGGTGGTGTGCGCCCCCAACACGCTGCTCGAGTTTGCGGTGCACGCCGTGACCGAGGGGCTCGACGCGCTGGGCGAAGTGACCGTGCGCATCCAGGGCAAGAACGGGCAGCAAACCATGAACGCCCAGCACGAGTTGCAGCAGCCGCGCACCTTTGGCGGGCACGGCGCCGACACCGACATCATCGTCGCCAGCGTGAAAGCCTATCTGGCGGCGCTCAACAAGCTGTTGATGGCGCAAGGCGTTGCGGGCGGTCCGCCCGAGCGCCCGGCGGTGCTGGAAACCGCCGCTGCGGAAGCCTGAGACCCGCCCGGTCGCACGCCTCTGCCGCGTTGGAACGCCCTTTGTACGTTGGAAAGGAGAAACACGATGAACGAACCTGAAAAAGCCTCCCAGAATGCGCCGCTGCATTCGCTGGAGCCGTTTCCCCAGGTGAACACCTACCCCAAGGGCTGGCTGGTCGACTCGATCCCGACCCCCGGCGCGGCGCGCACGCGCGTGAGCGAACCGCTGCCCGCCTGGTTCGAGCCGTTCAGCGAGCCGAACACCTATCCGAAAGGCTGGAGCGGCTAACCCAATGCCAAAGACGCTTTTCGAGAAGATTTGGGAACGACACGTCGTCGTTCAGCAGCCCGGAGCGCCGGCGGTGCTGTACATCGACCTGCACCTGGTGCACGAGGTGACCTCGCCGCAGGCGTTCCACGGGCTGCGCGCCCGCGGTCTGCGCGTCCGCCGCCCCGAACGCACGGTGGCAACCGCCGACCACAGCACCCCGACCCACGACCGTTCGCTGCCCTTTAGCGACGCCCAGGCGCAGCGCCAGGTGCAGATGCTGGAGGACAACTGCCGCGAATTCGGCATCCAGCTCTACGGGATGGACCACCCTCAGCGCGGCATCGTGCATGTGATCGGTCCCGAACTCGGGCTGACCCAGCCCGGCATGACGATCGTGTGCGGCGACAGCCACACCGCCACCCACGGCGCGTTCGGCGCGCTGGCGTTTGGGATCGGCACCAGCGAGGTCGAGCACGTGCTGGCGACCCAGTGCCTGCTGCAAAACAAGCCGCACACCTGCCGCGTGCAGTTCGACGGACGGCTCGCCGCCGGCGTGACCGCCAAAGACCTGATCCTGGCGCTGATCGCCCAGATCGGGGTGGGCGGCGGCGCCGGGTACGTGTTCGAGTACGCCGGTCCGGCGATCGAGGCGCTCGACATGGAAGCGCGCATGACGCTGTGCAACATGTCGATCGAGGGCGGGGCGCGCGCGGGGATGATCGCCCCCGACGCGGCTACCTTTGAATACCTGAGCGGCAAACACTACGCTCCGCAGGGCGCCGCCTGGGAGGCCGCGCTCGCCTGCTGGCGCGGACTTGTCAGCGACCCGGGCGCGCAATACGACAAAACCGTGACGCTGGACGCCTCCAAACTCGAACCGATGATCACTTACGGCACCAACCCGGGGATGGGGATGCCGGTGAGCGGGCGCGTGCCCGACCCGCGCGCCGCCGCCGACGCGCGCGAGCGCGCCGCGCTCGAAAAGGCGCTGGCTTACATGGGTTTGCAACCCGGCGAGCCGTTGCTCGGACGCCCGATCGACGTGGTCTTTCTGGGAAGCTGCACCAACGGGCGCATCTCCGACCTGCGGGCGGCGGCGGGCGTGCTGCGCGGGCGCAAAGTGGCGCCCAACGTGCGCATGCTGGTGGTGCCGGGCAGCGGCGCGGTGCGCCGTCAGGCGGAGGCGGAAGGGCTCGACCGCGTCTTCCGCGCAGCCGGGGCGGAGTGGCGCGAAGCCGGCTGCTCGATGTGCATCGCCATGAACGGCGACCAGCTCGAACCCGGGCAGACCGCCGTGAGCACCAGCAATCGCAATTTCGAAGGTCGCCAGGGACCTGGCGGACGCACCTTCTTAGCCAGCCCGCTGACTGCGGCTGCCAGCGCGATCCGCGGGGCGGTTGCTGACGCGCGCGCGCTTGTGTGAGTGAGAGACTATGGCATCTTTCGATCATCTCGATTCAACCGTATACGTGCTGCTGGTCGATAACATCGACACCGACCAGATCATCCCCGCCCGCTTTTTGAAGGCGACCGACAAAAACGGGATGGGCGCGGCGCTCTTCGCCGACTGGCGTTACAACGCCGACGGCAGCCCCAAACCCGATTTCGCGCTCAACCGCCCGGAACGTCAGGGCGCGCAGGTGCTGCTCGCCGGCGACAACTTTGGCTGCGGCTCGTCGCGCGAACACGCGCCCTGGGCGCTGACCGGGTTCGGGCTGCGGGCGGTGATCGCCACCTCGTTTGCGGACATCTTTCGCAACAACGCCCTCAAAAACGGGCTGCTGCCGGTGCAGGTGGACGCCGAAACCCACCGCGCGCTGGCGGAGCAGGTGAGCGCCGACCCGCAGATGCGGGTCGCAATCGACCTGGCGGCGCAGACGCTGCGCCTGCCGGACGGGCAGACGGCGCATTTCCCCATCGAACCGTTTGCCAAAACCTGTCTGCTGCAGGGGGTGGACGAACTGGGGTACATCCAGAGCTTCGCGGCTGAGATCGAAGCTTTCGAGAACCGCATCGATATTTGCGATCCACCCGGGTAGGCTGGTGTTTGGGTGGATTACGAAAGCCCGCCAGCCCGCCCGCAGCGGCGCTGGCGCTTTCAATTATCCGTATCTATCCGTATCAAGGAAGAAGGAAGCAATGGACATACAAATCTACGACACAACGCTGAGAGATGGCACGCAGAGGGAAGGGCTTTCGCTTTCGAGCGCCGACAAACTGCGCATCGCCGGCTGGCTCGACCGGCTGGGCGTGGCGTTCATCGAGGGCGGCTGGCCCGGCTCCAACCCCAAGGACGCCGAGTTCTTCGAACGGGCGCGCGACCTGGAGTGGAAAAACGCCCTGATCTGCGCCTTTGGCTCCACGCGCCGCGCCAACGGCGCCCCCGAGGACGACGTCAACCTGCAGGCGCTGATCCAGGCTGGCACGCCGGTCTGCACCGTGGTGGGCAAAAGCTCGACGCTGCACGTGCGCGAAGTGCTGCGCACCACCTTCGAAGAAAACCTGCGCATGATCGAAGACAGCCTGCGCTTCCTGTGCAGCGAGGGCAAGCGCGTGGTGTACGACGCCGAACACTTCTTCGACGGCTACAAACTCGACCCCGACTACGCCCTCGAGACGCTGCGCGCGGCGGTGCGCGGCGGCGCTGAGACGCTGACGCTGTGCGACACGAATGGCGGCTCGCTGCCCGACGAGATCGGGCGCATCACGCTCGCCGTGCGCCAGGCGCTGGACTTCCCGTTGGGCATCCACGCTCACAACGACGCCGAGTTAGCCGTAGCGAACTCGCTGGCGGCGGTGCAAGCCGGGGCGCGCCAGGTGCAAGGTACGATCAACGGCTACGGCGAACGCTGCGGCAACGCCAACCTGTGCTCGATCATCCCCAACCTGGAGCTCAAGCTGGGGCTGCGGGCGCTGCCCGAGGGTCAGCTCAAACGCCTGACCGAGACGGCGCATTTCGTCGCCGAAGTGGCGAACCTGGCGCGCGACGACTTCCAGGCGTACGTGGGCGCATCGGCGTTTGCCCACAAAGCCGGGCTGCACGTGGCGGGGCTGCGCCGCTCGCAGATGTCGTACCAGCACATCGACCCTGCAGTGGTGGGCAACCAGGCGCGCGTGGTGGTCTCCGAGCTTTCGGGGCGCGGCAACCTGCTCAGCAAGGCGGAGGAGTACGGGATCGACGTGAACTCCGGTCCCGAGGTGACGGGCGTCTTGAACGAGATCAAGGAGCTCGAAGCGCAGGGCTTTTCGTTCGAGGCGGCGGAGGCGTCGGTGGCATTGATGCTCAAACGCCAGCAGCCCGGTTACCAGCCGCCGTTCGAACTGGTGGACTTCCTGGTGAACGTCGAGCGCCGCGAAGGGCGCGGCGTCTTCGCCGAGGCGATGGTCAAGGTGCGCGTGCGGGGCGAACTGCTGCACACCGCCGCAGAGGGCAACGGTCCGGTCAACGCCCTCGATTCGGCGCTGCGCAAGGCGCTGCTGCCGATCTACCCGCGCCTGGGCGAGTTTCACCTGGCGGACTACAAGGTGCGCATCCTGGACGGCGAGAACGGCACGCAAGCTACCACCCGCGTGCTGATCGACACGCGCAACGGCAAAAAGCGCTGGAGCACGGTGGGCGCGAGCGCCAACATCATCGAAGCGAGCTGGCGCGCCTTAGCCGATTCGGTCGAGTACGGGCTGGCGCTCGACGGGGAGGCGGCTGCGTGACGGACAATACAAGCCCTCACCCCAACGCGGCGGGCGCGCCCGCCCGGCGGATCGTCTTGCTGCCCGGCGATGGGATCGGTCCCGAGGTCACCGCGGCAGCGGCAGCCGTGCTGGAAGCGGCGGGCAGGGGCGCCGGGCTGCGCTTTGCGTTCGAGACGCACCTGGCGGGCGGCTGTTCGATCGACCGTTACGGGAGCGCGCTGACCGACGAAGCCCTGGACGCCTGTCTGCGGGCGGAGGCGGTGTTTTTGGGCGCGGTCGGCGGTCCGCAGTGGGACGACCCGCTGGCGGAAGTGCGCCCCGAACAGGGGCTGCTGCGGCTGCGCAAGGCGCTGGGCGTTTTCGCCAACCTGCGCCCGGTGCGGCTGCACCCCGCGCTGCTCGACGCCTCGCCGCTGCGCCCCGAACGGCTGCACGGGGTGGACCTGCTGGTGGTGCGCGAACTGACCGGCGGGCTGTACTTTGGCGAACCCAAGGGGCGGCGCACGGTGGACGGTCGGCGCGCCGCGGTGGACACCATGAGCTACGTCGATTACGAGGTGCGGCGGGTGGTAGAGCTGGCGTTCCGCCTGGCGCAGACCCGCCGCGGCAAGCTCGCCTCGGTGGACAAAGCCAACGTGCTCGAGACTTCGCGGCTGTGGCGTCAGGTGGCGCTCGAGACCGCCGCCGACTTCCCCGACGTGGAGCTCGAACACGTGCTGGTGGACACCGCCGCGATGCGGCTGGTCAACCACCCGGCGGCGTTCGACGTGCTCGTGACCGAGAACACCTTTGGCGACATCCTGACCGACGAGGCGTCGGTGCTGTGCGGCTCGATGGGGCTGCTGCCCTCGGCGTCGCTGGGCGAGGGGGGACCGGGGCTGTACGAACCGATCCACGGGTCGGCGCCGGACATCGCCGGGCAGGGGATCGCCAACCCGATCGGGGCGATTCTGAGCGCGGCGCTGCTGCTGCGGCACTCGCTGGCGCAGGAGGACGCCGCGCGGCGGGTCGAAGAGGCGGTCTGGGGGGCGCTGGCGGCGGGCGCGCGCACGCGCGACCTGGGCGGGGCGTTCTCCACCGACGCGATGACCGCCGCGGTGCTGGAACGGCTGGAATAAATCAAAGGAACGAAGCAAATGAGGATGGGCTGAATTGGCTGAGCAAATGCAGGTAGCTTTTCAAGGCGAACACGGGGCGTATTCCGAGGCGGCGGCGCTGGAGCACTTCGGCGCAAACGTGCGCACCGTGCCGTGCGAATCGTTCGAGGCGGTGTTCGAAAAGATCGAGAACGGCGAAGCCGCACGCGGGCTGGTGCCGATCGAGAACTCGCTGGCGGGCAGCATCCACCGCAACTATGACCTGCTTATGCGCCACACGCTGAGCATCGTGGGCGAGCGCTTTTTGCGCGTGCGCCACTGTCTGATCGGGCTGCCGGGCGCGCCGCTGGCGGCGATCCGCACGGTGGCGAGCCACCCGCAAGCGCTGGCGCAGTGCGAGGGCTTTCTGCGGGAGCTGAACGTGCGCAGCCGCGCGGCTTACGACACCGCCGGCAGCGTCAAGCAGCTCAAGGAGAGCGGCGACCCGACCAGCGCGGCGATCGCCTCGCGCCACGCGGCGCAGGTGTATGGGCTGGAGGTGCTGGCGGAGGGGATCGAGGACGACCCGGCGAATTACACGCGCTTTCTGGCGATCGCCCAGGAGCCGGTCTCGCCGCAGGGCGACGCCAAGACTTCGATCGTGTTCACGCTGGACAACCAGGCGGGGGCGATGTTCAAGGCGCTGAGCGTGTTTGCGCTGCGCGACATCGACCTGACCAAGCTCGAATCGCGCCCGCTGGTGGGCAAGCTGTGGGAGTACCTGTTTTACATTGATTTCGGGCTGGCGCAGAGCGATCCGCGCGCCCAGCATGCGCTGGAGAACCTGGGCGAGTTTGCGCCCATGCTGCGCGTGCTGGGGACCTACCCGCGCCACCGCCCGCTGGTGGAGGCGTAGCGCGGACGCGGCGAGCGCTCCCCCGCTTTTTTCAACATTCTCCTCGACTAAGGTATTGATTTAATCTATTTTTGTGGTATCACTTAAGGTAGGGATTCGCCCATGGTATATGTATTGAATCCAAATGAAACTAAAAACACTTTTGCACCGGCTTAAATTACGCATTCTTTCGACCTCCATCAGCCTCAGGGTGATCGTAAGCCTGGGCGTCTCTCTCCCCGTTCTGATTTTGTTCACACTCCTTTTATTTTTCCATTATAGGCAGGAATACCGCCTGCTCGAAGAGCAGCAGCGTTTTTCAGCCACCCAATTGGGCTCGGTGTTGTCTCACAGCCTATCGCACAGCCTGCGCACCAAAGACGCCAGCGGGTTGATTGCCACCCTGTCCAAAATAGGCGATTCCGACAATGTGACCGGGATCCTGATCATCGGCAAAAGCGGCGATATTCTGTTCGCGAATGACATGAATATGAGGAAACTCGATATTTCGACATCCAATGAGGGCTGCCGCGATTGCCACATATCCCAATCCATTGACCGGCCGCGCACGCTGGAGTTGGGCAGTGATGATCAGGTCATGCGCATTGTCACCCCGATCAACAACAGCCCCGAGTGTTTTCAGTGCCATTCACCCGATACCCCTATCATGGGCGTCCTGGTCCTGGACGTTTCGCTGGAAGAACTGCACGCCATGACACTTCACAACCTGAAACGCGATATCGGCGTATCCATGTTGGCTATTATTTTCCTAACCATCGGCACCGTACTGCTGGTTCATCTCCTCGTCGTCCGGCGCATCGAAGTGTTTCGAACGCCCATGTCCGCATACGCGGCGGGCGACTTTAGCGCCCGCATCCCTGCAAGAAGCACACTCAAAGATGAGATCAGCGAACTCGCCAGCACTTTTAACCAGATGGCTGATGAGATCAGCTTGCAGGCGCAGAGGCAGGAAGATCGATACCAACTGCAGCAGAGCGCGATCATCCAGGAACGGGAAAGAATCGGGCGAGAGCTGCACGATGGTCTGGCGCAGGTGCTGGGATACGTAGCCACGAAAACGATGGCTGTGCGCCTGATGTTGAAAAAAAGCAGCCTGGAAGACGCAGACAAGAACCTGCTTCAGCTTGAAGATTCAGCCCGCGGTCTGTTGGCGGATATGCGCGTGGATATTCTTGGGTTAAAAAATGCCAGTCAGGTTAATTCGGATTTGGTCGGCGTCCTGCGAGACTATTTGCAGCGTTACAACGTGCTCAGCGAGCGCAAGGTCGAGTTTGAGTTGCCTCCAGATGGCGAGATCACGCTCGACCCGGTGATTGTGCTGCAGTTAACGCGCATCGCTCAAGAAGCGTTGGTCAATGTGCGCAAACACGCCAACGCAACCCAAGTCCACCTCAACCTTAAAACGGATGGCGTGGCTTTGACGTTAGAAGTCAAAGACAATGGCTGCGGCTTCGATGCGGCAACTGCATTGAACAGCCAGGCGGGTCGCTTCGGCTTGAGTACGATGCAAGAACGCGCTAAAGAGATCGGCGCTGAGTTGACCATTCACTCGAAACCCGGCATGGGGACCAGCGTACTGGTGCGCCTGACGCCCGATTACAGGAGCCTTTAATGAGAGTTCTGATTGCCGACGACCACGCCCTCTTCAGAGATGGGATCATCAGTCTGCTCACGGCAGCCGATCATCAAGTTATCGGTCAGGCGGGTGATGGCGATGAAGCCGTGAAAGCCGCGATTGAACTCAAGCCCGACCTGGTGTTGATGGATATCGACATGCCCGGTTTGGACGGCTTGGAAGCTCTCAAAAAGATCAAAGAGCACAACCCCCTCGTACGCGTGGTTATGCTGACCGTTTCCGATAACGACGAATACATCGTAGCCGCGATAAAAACGGGCGCTAATGGTTATCTCTTGAAAGATCTGTCTTCCAAGGACTTTCTTGAGTGCATTCAAGAACTAGAGCAAGGCAACCTGGCAGTGACCCGCAAGACGGCAACCCAGTTGATCTCGCGCTTCCAAAACCTGCTCCAAGAGTGTGACAGCGAGAAAGAAGTGTTGACAGCCAGGGAAGTGGAAATTCTTGAACTGGTCGGCAATGGTTCTACAACCGGTGAAATCGCCAAGACGCTCTATATCAGCGAGAATACGGTCAAATACCACGTTCGCAACATCTTACAAAAGCTCCACGCCAGCAATCGCGCAGAAGCCATCTCGCGCGCAGTCCAAAAAGGGTTGATCGAAGCGGGGTAACCTCCGCAACCCAGATTTTGGGGCGGTGTTGGGGCTCAAGTTTGTTTTTTCCCTCACTCGTTTGAAAAAAACATAGCCTACCCGAATGGGTGGGAACGGTCATTTTTTACCTACCCGAACGCAGTTGATAATTTATTCGATGGGATGTGGAATCCCATCGCGAATTTCGCTATGATGGTATTGAGAGCGCCCCATCGTGGGAAGCGCTTCCGTGCTTCTGTGAAAACTTTGAAAGGAGAATGTAACGTGAAAACCTATTTGAAGATCATATGTTTAGTGACGGTGCTAGCCTTTGTGATTGGGGCGTGCAGCCCAGCAGCCGCTCCTCCCCAAGAACCGGCTCCGGTGGTGGACTTGCCAACCATAGAACAGGCTGCGGCTGAGCCGGTCGAACAGGCTGCGGCTGAGCCGGTCGAACAGGCTGCGGCTGAACCGCCAGAACAGATTGTAGCTGAGCCGCCGATAGTCGAGGTAAAATCGCCGTCTGTAGGACCGACAAAAGCCCCCCCGACTTTAAAGACAGGCGCCATAGCAAATTTTCCCCCTCTCGTCCTAACCGCCAGTAAGGTCGATCAGCTTCCCAAAATCGATGGGAAGGCGGATGACCCGGAATGGAAGTCTGCTACGCAGCTCAAGCTGGGCGTATTGACTATGAAGGCGGTTTATACCGATGAGGACATCGCCTTCTTGATGAGTTGGACCCACAGGATGCCAAAGATTAATAGCCAGAACAACTGGATCTTTGACGCCAAAACCGGCAATTGGATTGCCTCGGATGGCGCACGCCCTCAGTGGTTTGTTATGGCGTTTAACATGACCGGGGATGTCGATACCGAGGGATGCTATGCTTTTTGCCACGAAGATCCTCCAGGTTCGGGAATCTACCATCACCAAACTGGCGGAGAATCCGAGTACGTGGACGCCTGGATCATCATGGCAAAACATGGCTATGGTAAAGAAAATCACGATTCCGGATGGCTATTAGGGGTAGACGGCGTGTCCCAAGATGGCGACGTTGTTATTGACACGCGCAGCACCATTGATTCGAACATGATTGTCGCTGGTGATGTTACATTTTTTGGCTATGCCGAAGATAGCGTGATCGATTCTCCTGCAGACCCGAAATATGGCCTACGGAACTCACCACGTGACCAATTTTGTAAGAAGTGTCATGAAGATAAGAATTTAGACCCCAAAGACCCAGTATCTGTGGATTACACTCATGGCGACTTGGGCGAACCAGGATATATTGCTAACTGGAATGAGTCCTACAGTGCGCCTGTCTATATGCAGACCGAACCCGAAAATTACGCCGATGCGATGGTTCTGACGCAAGCAGAGGTCGACAGCGGTGCAGCAGTCAGGGTTGACGGCTTGAGCAATGATCAGATTGCTGAGTACTGGGCAAATTACGAGAAAGTCAATGGGGTTGTCCCTCAACTTGTTCTTCAGAAGCCGACTGGCAGCATTGGCGATGTGTATGTAGCTGCGAATTGGAAGGATGGTAAATGGACCGTCGAACTGACCCGTAAATTGAACACGAACACTGACGACGATGTCCAGTTTACTGATCTAAACCGGGATTATCCCTTCGGGATGAGTTTGTGGGATCACACTTTGAAAGTCGATTACCTCACGCCATTTTTCCGAGAAGTGGGCACGCTCTTGAGGTTCCAGCAATAGAGAACAAACTTCGTTTGGATCGCGGCGCGCTCCTGAGGTTTGAGCAGTAAAGATAGGTAATTTAACATATAAGTGCAGGGGATTACAGAAAAGGAACGGTGGAAACGCCGTTCCTTTTCGTTTTGAGCCAATTCCCCAGCCTCCCCCTCACTTTGCGCGCAGGCGGTCGATGCCCGACTGCAGGGCGGTGCGGGCGATTTCGCTCGGACCGAGCACGCCGCGCGCCCGCGCCAACTGCAGGTACATCATCAGGCTGTTGTCCGGCACGTGCGGCAGTTCGGCGGCGGGTTTGCGCTCCAGGCGCAGCGCGCCGCTGGGGCAGGTCGTCACGCACAGCCCGCAGCCGATGCAGCGCTCCCGGTCGACCGCCGCCCAGCCCTCGGCGAGCGAGATGGCGTCCATCTGGCAGCGCTCGAGGCACTCGCCGCAGCCGCTGCACAGCGCCGCCGCGCTGACGGCGTAGAAAGCGGAAGAGATCAGCCGCCCGGGCTGCGGGTGGCGCTTGACGTTGCGCAGCACCCCGCAGCAATCGCCGCAGCAGCAGCAGAAATATTGGGCGTCCTTCGAGTTGCCCGGCTGGAGCACCAGCCCGGCGCAGTTGGCGCTCTGCAAGATGTGCAGCGCCTCTTCGAGCGTGATGGCGCGCCCGCGCCCCTGGCGGATCGCCCCGTCGGCGGCGCCGTCCAGCGAGAGGCAGGTTTCGAGCGGCTTGCCGCAGCCCTCGCCCGCCAGTTGGCGCTCCTGGCGGCAAATGCACGGGGTGACCGCAAAGCGCGCGCCGCGGATTATAATCGTCTCGACGGGAAAAACCCACGTTTGGGAGTTGTGAATAAGTGGGCTAAAACTGGGATGTGGTTTAGCGCCGGATATGCCGCGGAACCAGGAACGACAAATGACCCTTCCCTTAATCGGGGTGTTGTGGTACGCTGGCTGTAGCGGCGAAATATGATGCAGATTATCAAAGCCGAAGTTGCCCCGGTGGACCTCAAGCTCGCCCGCATGGTGGAGATGGAGGGAACCCCGCATGCCTGTTGCATAAATAGTGTTTACCTGATTATCCCGCTCATACCTCTCAATTCATAAGCCTGATAATTAGCTACTTCCGGCTTTCGGTTATGGTCATGGAAGTCTCTCGCACAAACGGAAGGTAAGAATGAAAGAGCTAATAAGTGGTTTAAAAACATCTCTGGGTGTGGTTTTACTGGTTGCTCTACTTTATGTTACACTCCAATTCAAGCCTGACCTTTCATTAGGGCTTGATAGCACCGGAGCGCCTTTACCAACAAAACCAACATCCCAGGCATATCCCTCGCCTCCAGAAAATGTTTTTCCTGTTCAAACAGAAACAATCGACAATCCATACCCCATGCCTGGAGAGTTTGTCAATTTGCCTCCAACGAACGATTGTACAAAGGCAGGAACATGGGCTGAATTTATTAACAAAGAGGCGAGTTTTTCTTTTGAGTACCCCGCTGAGGCGGATATTTCCGAATACGTAGATAACAATGGCTATCCTAGTGTTACCTTGTTCATAAAACCCTACTGTTATATCAAAGAATGCTGGGGTCCCCAACATGTAGATATAGTGGTACTTATGAATCCCGACAAGCTCTCTCTGGAAGAATTTGTCGTAAAACAATTTATCTTTGATGCATCAACGGACCCATTAGCTCTTTCGCGAGAACTGGCAAGCTTTTCAACAATGATTTCTGTAGATAATACTTCAGCTTTGTACGTAAACGGAACGATAACAAGAGAAGCGCCTCGCGTTTACATTCCGCACAACAACTTTGTTGTTTTCGTGGGTTTAACAGAGCATACTTTTATGCCACCCTTTGAACCCGCCTGTCCTACTATATTGGATTTGTACAATAGAATTCTTTCTTCTTTTAAATTTCTGAACAACTAGCTGATAGAGGAGGAAAACTATACACAATCGGAGCTTGAGAATTATTCTCCTTGTCTGGCTTATTCTTTCCCCATTAGTTATGATGGGCAAGAAAATTGTCATTGCTTTTAAGGTTCCAGCAATAGAGAACAAACTTCGTTTGGATCGCGGCGCGCTCCTGAGATTTGAGCAGTAAAGATAGGTAATTTAACATATAAGTGCAGGGGATTACAGAAAAGGAACGGTGTAAACGCCGTTCCTTTTCGTTTTGAGCCAATTCCCCAGCCTCCCCCTCACTTTGCGCGCAGGCGGTCGATGCCCGACTGCAGGGCGGTGCGGGCGATTTCGCTCGGACCGAGCACGCCGCGCGCCCG
>WBZR01002448.1_pt1 | contig 19064 bp, 17 predicted proteins | sample 5204231 | NCBI WGS metagenome assembly WBZR01 (sample SAMN12412403, study PRJNA552823) | activated sludge metagenome | isolation source: activated sludge from anammox sidestream of wastewater treatment plant... | place: USA: Virginia | collected 2017-08 | reverse complement strand
CGACGCGCCAAGCTGCCCGATCCGGCGGTGACCGGCAACGCCGGCAGCTTCTTCAAGAACCCGGTGGTGAGCGCCGAGCAGTGCCGCGACATCATCGGCCGCGACCCGGCCCTCGTGCACTACCCGCTGGCCGACGGCAGCTTCAAGCTTGCCGCTGCCTGGCTGATCGATGCCTGCGGCTGGAAGGGCAAGGCGGTCGGCCGTGCCGCGGTGCACGACAAGCAGCCGCTGGTGCTCGTCAACCGCGGCGGCGCCAGCGGCGCCGAGGTCGTGACGCTGGCGCGCGCCATCCAGGAAAGCGTCTACGGGCGCTTTGGCATCCGGCTCGAGCCCGAGCCGGTGATCGTCTGAGCCAGCCGAGCCCGAGCCCGTGCACGGGCTGCGCCCGGCCCGCCCCGCGCGCGATCGGGCAAGGCGGCACAGCCGCACTGGCCCGCGGGCGCCTGCCCCGGGGCGTCTACACGACCGCCGGGTAGGCCGCCGGCGCACGCGCCAGGCCGCGCGCCGCCGCTGCCTGGCGCGTGTGCACGAGCAGCTCCTCGTAGCGCTGGACGAGGCGTGCGATCTCGTGCGCGGGCAGGTGCGAGGCGCCTTCCTGCAGCGCCTCGGCGGTGGCGGCGAGCGCAGCCAGGCCGAGATTCAGTGCCGCGCCCTTCGCGGCGTGCGCGTTGACGCGCAGGTCCAGCGGCTGGCCATCGCGCACCGCGCCGCGCAGCCTTTGCACGGTGGCCGGCCCCTGCGCGAGGAAGTCCTCCATCATCTGCGCCAGCCGCTCGCGCGGGATCGCCTGCAGCGCCACGGCCACCGCGTTGTCGTCGATCAGGGCGGCCTGGCCCTCGCGCGCGGGTGCGGGTGCGGCCTCCTCGCTCGGGACGGCGCAGACGCCGACGCCGAACAGGCGGCGCAGCGACGCCGCCAGCCGGGCCGGGCTCACCGGCTTGGTGAGGAAGTCGTTCATGCCGGCGACGAGGCAGCGCTCGCGCGTTTCGGGGAAGGCGTCGGCGGTGAGCGCGACGATCGGCACCGTGGCCGCCTTCGGCTCGGGCAGCGAGCGGATCGCGCGCGTGGCGGCCACGCCGTCGAGCACCGGCATGTGCAGGTCCATCAGCACGATGTCGAAGCGGCGCTCGCGCGCCGCCTGCACCGCCTCCTCGCCGTTGGTGGTGAAGTGCGCGCGATGCCCGAGGTTCTCGAGCAGCGCGGCCAGGTACTGCCGGTTGATCGGGTGGTCCTCGGCCACCAGCACGTCGAGGACGCGCGCCGAATGGCCCGGGCCCGAGGGCAGCGCGCGCGGCCCGGCCGGCGCGTCGGCGGCGGCCACGAGCGGCATCTGGAAGGTGAAGCAGCTGCCCTCGCCCTGCTGGCTGCGCACCGTGATGTCGCCGCCCATCAGGCGCGCCAGGTTGCGCGAGATCTCGAGCCCGAGCCCGGTGCCGCCGTAGCGGCGCGAGCGCGAGTTGTCGCCCTGCACGAAACGCCGGAACAGCCGCGCCACCATGGCCTCGTCCATGCCGATGCCGCTGTCGGTGACGGCGAACTCGAGCAGCGGCCGGCCGTGCACGTCGGCGCGCAGGTGCACGTCGAGCGCGACCGCACCGTGTTCCGAGAACTTGATGGCGTTGGACAGCAGGTTGAACAGGATCTGCTTGACGCGCGTGGCGTCGGCCACGATGCGCTCGGGCACGCCGGGGTCGGCGTCGAGATGCAGCGCGAGCTGCTTGGCGTGTGCCTGCGGCCGCATCAGCGCCTCGACGTCGCGCAGCAGCGCGCGCAGGTCCAGCGGCGCCGGCGCCAGCGTCATGCGGCCGCTCTCGAGCTGCGACATGTCGAGGATGTCGTTGAGGATGGCGAGCAGGTGGTCGGCCGATTCGGTGGCGGTGCGCAGGTGGTCGATCTGCTTGGGCGTGAGGCCGGTCTCGCGCAGCAGCGACAGCATCCCCATGAGGCCGTGGAACGGCGTGCGGATCTCGTGGCTGATGTTGGCCAGGAACACGCTCTTGGCCTCGCTCGCCGCCTCGGCCTCGCGCCGCGCCTCGCGCAGGCTGGCGGCGAGCTCCTCGAGCTCGTGGCGGCGCGCGCGCAGCTGGCGCACGTGGCGCAGCGCCACGAACGCGAAAGCCAGCGTCAGCACCGCCAGGAAGCCGAGCAGGCCGATGCCGAGCAGGTTCTGGCGGCGCATCGCGTCGTTGCGCGCCTCGCTCGCTTCGGCGATGCCGTGCGTCACCGACATCGACAGCGCATGGATCGGCGTGCCGAGCGCCTCCAGCGCCGGCCACAGCTGGTGCACGACCGTGCGATCGGGCCCGCCGGCGGCGGCGAAGGCGGCGTCGGCGGCGGCGATGAACGCGTGCATGCGGTCGAGCGTCTGCAGCGATTCGGGCCGCGTGCGGATGAGCCGCCGCGCGTTCTCGGCGTCGAGCAGGTCGACGCGGCTGACCCAGATCTCGTAGCGCAGCTCGAGGGCATGGCGGTCGATCGGCTCGTGCTCGTCGAGCGCGCGCAGCCAGCGCTCGCGCAGCCACAGATACTCCGATTCGGCCTGGTAGACCAGCAGCGCCGGCGAGTCGGGCCAGGCGCGCAGCGTGTCGCGCAGCAGCATGGACTGGCGCCACTGCACGAAGCCGGCGGCGAGCAGCGCGAGCACGAGCCCGAAGCCCATCGCTCCCAGCCAGGACAGACGCGGCCGCGGTGCCGCGCTGCCGGCTACAGCACCTCGATCGTCCTCAGCTGCCATGCGGCGCGGTTGAAGTAGATGGCCCGGCCGAGTTCGGGCTGGGCATCGAAGGGGTACATGATCAGCAGCGGGCCCTTGTCACGCACGGCCATCGGCCGGTCGTCGAGCAGCCGCGCCACGATCACGTCGAAGCGCTGCGCGTCCGGCCACGGCAGATCGACGCGGTAGTCGTTGAGCGCGACCGTGCGCAGCGTCGTGCCGTGAGCATCGGCCGCGGCCAGCACATCGCGCAGCAGCGGGCCCGTGAAGCGCCGCGGCTGTGCGTACCAGGGCGTACGCGTGGAGTAGCTCGTCTGCGGCAGCCGCTCGAGCATGGCCATGTCGAAGTCGGCGATGCCGGCGCCGTTGCCGTTGCGCACCTGACCGCGCAGCGTGAGCACCACCGCGCCGGCGGGCGGCTCGAGGGCGCGCGCGGAGGCCGTGGCGGCCAGCAGGCAGGCCGCGGCCGCGCACAAGGCGGCGCGGCGTGCGGGCTCGGGCTCTGGGCGTGAAGCGGGCATCGTCGGCGGCGGCTGGTCCCGGTGCGCGCATTCTAGATGCGGGTGCCCGCGTCGCGCCTGGCCGTCGGGCCCGGCCGCGCGGCGGGCGGGCGCGGACGGCCGGCCGCCGCCGCTCAGCCACGCAGCATGTCGCCCAGCTCGAGCCCGGTCAGGGCGCGTGCGCCGCGCGCCAGCCACAGCAGCAGCCCGAGCATCATCAGCATCGCCGGCAGCGCCACCAGCGGGTAGGCCAGCAGCGTCAGGCGCGCGTACTCGGCATTGAAGGCCTCGGTGCCGGCCGCGCTCGTGACGACCCAGCGCGCGAGGGCCCAGCTGGCGCCGGCCGTGAAGAAGAAGGTCGCGGCCAGCAGCAGCGTGGCCTTGCGCAAGCGCTGCTCGAACTGCGCCGACGTGCGGCGCGCCTCGAGCGCGGCGTGCACGCGCTCGACGTCGAACAGGTCGGCGTTGAACACGAGGATGCGGATGAGCGGCTGGCGCGTCCAGCTCGAGGCCAGCACCGCCACGCCGAGCAGGCCGGGCAGGGCGGCCTCCTTGAGCGCGAGCCAGCGCGCGTCGAGCTCGAGCAGGCCGATGCCGCCGGTGAGCAGTGCGCTCACCGCGCCGAGCAGCGCGAGCCAGTTCAGGCGTCGACGGCACCAGGCGTCCCACAGGCCCCACAGCATCGGGAAGGCCAGTGCCAGCAGCAAGGCGCGCAGCGTGCCGAGGTGCTCGGCGTCGCTCCACAGCATCAGGATCGCCGCGGGCGCCACGATCGTGATCGCGATTTCGAGCAGCGGGTTGGGCCGGTCGGGCTTCATCGGGTGGCGAGCCTAAGCGCGGGCGCGGCTGGCGTGTCGCGTCGATGCGGCCGTGGCGGGACGTCGTTCACGCAATCGGCGCTGCAGCGCGGCGTGCGGGCGCCCCGCCGGGCGCGGCGCGCGCGCCGCCAATGCGCGCCCTGCACGTGCGCCGTCGATCCGCGCCCTGCGCGCGCGGCGTCAATGCGCGCCCTGCGCGCGCAAACGCTGCAGCTTGCCCGCGTACAGGGCCTGCAGGCCGAGCGTGGGGCCGTAGGCGGCCGCCAGGGCGAGGTGGCGTTCGGCCGCTGCGCGCTCGCCGAGCGCGGCGTGGGCGCGCGCGAGCAGGAAATGCGCCTCGTGCTGGAAGGGCTGGCGCTGCAACTCGCGCTGCAGCAAGTCGCGCGCCTGGGCGAATTCGCCGCGCCCCAGCGCCTCGCGCCCGCGCTCGAGGTACCACAGCGGCGGCACCGGCTGCAGCGCGGCCAGGCGCGCTTCGAGCGGCGCGGCCTCGCGCGCGCGGCCCTGGGCGCGCAGCAGCGCGGCGAGGTTGGCGAGCGCGCTCGCGTTGTCGCGCTCCAGATCGAGTGCGGCCTCGAAAGCACGCTCGGCCGCGGCCGGATGCCCGGCGCGCTGGTAGACGACAGCCAGCGTGTTGATGCCGGCGGCGAAGCGCGCGTCGGCGCGCAGCGCCGCGCGCGCCCAGGCGTAGCTGTCGTCGAGCCGACCGGCCTCCAGCGCCTCGGCGGCGCGGTTGTTCATGAACATCGCGGCGATCCGGTGCTCGTCGATCGGCACGTTGCGGCGGCGCTCGTTCGGCGCCGGCGGGACGAAGTCGATCGTCAACCCGTTCGCGTCCTGCGTCTGCCGTCGCTCGCTGCGGCTGCCGAGCACGAGATTGACATGGCCGGCGGCGACGAAGAGGTCGCCGCTGCGCGCATAGGCTTCGTCGACGAGCACGCTCTGGAACTGCACCGGCAGGCCCAGGTACCGGGCGAAACTGGCCGCCAGGATCACGAGCGACAGGCAATTGCCGGCACGCTGCGCGTAGGTCTCGGCCGCGGTGCGCGTGAAGCTGCTGTCGTAGCCCAGCCGCAGCCCGCCCCCGGGCTGCACGAAGGCGTCGACGAGCGCACGGCGGCGGTCAGGGCCGGCGCGCGCGACGTCGAGCAGTTGGGCGTCGGCGTAGCGGCGCATCGCCGCGCTCATCTCGAAGATGCGCGCGGCGTCGATTCCCACCGCTGGCACGGCGAAGAACTCGTCGCGCAGCAGTGCGGCGGCAGGCGGCGGCGCCGGTGTCGTGCAAGCGGCGAGCAGGCCACCGAGCAAGCTGCCCGTGGCCGCACAACGGATCGCGGCCGTGACGACGACCTGGCGCAGACGACGGGGCGATGCGCGCATCGCGTGGCTCCTGCGGCCGGCCGGGTGCCGCCACGATGGCAGCGCCCGATGCCGGACGCCATGCTACGCCTCGCGCCCGCGCCGCGCTGCACGCGGGCGCCGGGCCGCTATGGTCCGCGTCGGGTCAGGCCGGGTCGAGCGCGAGGCGCCGGCGCACGCGCATCGCTGCGGCGCGCAGCGCCTCGTTCTTGGAGGTCTCGGCCGCGCCCAGGATGCGACGGGCATACTCGGGGTCGCTCTGCAGCCGCTCGACGTGCACGCGCAAACCTTCGCCGGCCAGCAGCCACTTCAGTTCGACGATCTCGACCAGAGCCATGATTCTCATTCCCGTCCGGGAAGCGCGCATTGCTGCGCTGCCGCAAACGATAACGCCGATCGGCTCCGTCCGGCTGACATCGCAATGGAGTGTGCACTCCAACCCGGCACCGCTAAGCGGGCTGGCGCGATGAGCCTGGCGCCGCCGCTCACGCCCGGCGCCGACTTGCCGCGGAGGCTGCCCGCCGCCGGCTGGGCCGTGCTCGACCGCGCCGGGCTGACGCGGCTGGCGGGCATCGGGTGCGAGCCGCTGCAGCGCTGGCCGGCACTGTGGAACGAGCTGCCGCCCGACCGCTATCTGCGCGACGGCGGCGCCTATCGGCGCCGGCGCCACGGCAGCTTCGTCGTCCAGGGCGCGCAGGTGACGCCGTTGCCGCAGCGCGCGCACTGGCAGCCGCTGCAGTACAACGCGCTGCACGGCGGCATCGAGCGCTGGTACGAGCCGCTGCCGGCAGCGCTGGTGGCCGACCCGGCATGGGGCGCGCTGCTCACGGGCCTGGCGCGTGCGGCCGAGATGCTGCGCGGGCCGGCGCGCTGGTTCTGCGAGGCGCACCCGTTTCGCATCGACACCACCGGCGGCATCGGTCGCCCGACACCGGAAGGCGCGCACCGCGACGGCGTCGACCTGGTGGCGGTGCTGCTGGTGGCGCGCCAGGGCGTCAAGGGCGGCGAGACGCGCGTGTTCGAGGCCGACGGACCGGCCGGCCAGCGCTTCACGCTCGCCGAGCCCTGGAACGCGCTGCTGCTCGACGACGCGCGCATGATCCACGAGACAACGCCGGTGCAGCCGCTGCAGCCCGGCCGTCCCGGCTGGCGCGATACCCTGGTGCTCACCTACCGCCGCGGGGCCTTCCTCGGCCCGGACCACGCATGACCAAGACCCCCTCGTTCGCCGGCCTGGCCATCGCGCCGGCCGACATCGACGCTGCCGCCGACCGCCTCGAGGGCGTGGCCCACCGCACGCCGGTGCGCACCTCGCGCACCGCCGAGGAGCGCTGCGGCGCCGAGCTGTACTTCAAGTGCGAGAACTTCCAGCGCATGGGCGCGTTCAAGTTCCGCGGCGCCTACAACGCGCTGGCGCAGTTCGCGCCCGAGCAGCGGCGCACCGGCGTCATCGCCTACTCGTCGGGCAACCACGCGCAGGCGGTCGCGCTCGCGGCGCGCCTGCTGGGCATGCCCAGCGTCATCGTCATGCCCACCGATTCGCCCGCCGGCAAGCTGGCCGCCACGCGCGGCTACCAGAAGGGGCAGCCGGGCAGCGAGATCGTGCTCTACGACCGCTGGCGCGAGGACCGCGAGGCGATCGGCGCGCGCCTGGCGGCCGAGCGCGGCATGACGCTGGTGCCGCCCTACGACCACGCCCAGGTGATGGCCGGGCAGGGCACGGTGGCCGCCGAGCTCCTCGACGAGGTCGGCGCGCTCGACCTGCTGGTGGTCTGCGTCGGCGGCGGCGGGCTGATCGCGGGCTGCGCGGTGGCTGCGCGCGCGCGTGCCCCCGGCATCGAGATCGTCGGCGTCGAGCCCGAAGCGGGCAACGACACGCAGCTGAGCCTGGCGCGCGGCGAGATCGTGCACATCGACACGCCGCGCACCATCGCCGACGGCGCGCAGACGCAGCACAGCGGCCGGCTCACCTTTCCCGTCATCCAGCGCCTGGTCGGGCGCATCGAGACGGTGAGCGACGAGCAGCTCGTGCGCACGATGCGCTTCTTCGCCGAGCGCATGAAGATGGTGGTCGAGCCCACCGGCTGCCTGGCGGCGGCGGCGCTGCTCGAAGGCGTGATCGACGCGCGCGGCAAGCGCGTCGGCGTCGTCGTCAGCGGCGGCAACGTCGACCTCGCGCGCTTCGCGGGGTTCATCGTCGGTTGAGCGGGTCGGCGCCGAGGTCCCGAGGTCATGGGGCGAGGCGCAGGGCAAGGCCGGGCAAGGGCGCGACTACGGTAACGTCGCAGGCCCTGGCGATCATCGCCGCCCGAGCCCGGAGACCCCATGGCCGAGTCCAGCCCTGCAACGGCACCCGCCGCAGCGACGGAAGCCGATGCCGCCAAGCGGCTGAAGGATCATGTCGAAAGGCTGCTTGCGCGCTCGCCTGTGCGCAGCAGCGCCAGCGTCGTGCTCGGCGGCGAGCGCATGGCCTACGAGGCCTGCGCCGAGTTCCTGCCGGTGCAGCCCGAGGGCCTGGCTTCGGCCGCGGCCGAACCCGAGGCGGCGGTGTTCACCACCGCCTACCAGCTCGCGGGGGCGAGTGCCGCGGCACGGCCGGTGTGCTTCGCCTTCAATGGCGGTCCGGGATCGGCCTCGGTGTGGCTGCACCTGGGGGCGCTCGGGCCCAAGCGCGTGGTCGTGCCCGACGACGCCTCGGCGCCCAGGCCGCCCTACGCGGTGGAAGACAACGCGCTGTCGTGGTTCCGGCACTTCGACCTCGTGTTCATCGACCCGCCGCACACCGGCTGGTCGGTCTGCGCCAGCGAGGCGGCGCGCAAGAAGATGCTCGCGGTCGACGGCGACGTGACGGCGCTGGCCGAGGTCATGCGCGCCTGGCTCACGCGCCACCGGCGCTGGGGCTCGACGGTGTATCTGGCCGGCGAGAGCTACGGCACGACGCGCGGCGCGGCGCTCGCCGACAAGCTGCTAGGCATGGGCGTGGCTCTGGCCGGCGTGGTGCTGGTGTCGTGCGCGATGGACCTGCAGAGCATCGTCTTCGCGCCGGGCAACGAGTTGCCCTACGCGCTGTTCCTGCCTGCGTTCGCCAACGTCGCGCAGTACCACGGTCTGCTCGCGGGGGCGCCGGCAGCCTCGCCCGAGGCGGCGCGCGCGGCGGCCGAGGCCTTCGTGCAGGAGGAGTACGCCTCGGCGCTGCTCGCCGGCGCCAGGCTCGAGCCGCGCCGGCGCGCCCGGCTGGCCCGGCGCATCGCCGAGCTCACCGGCCTCGGGCGCGCGCTGGTCGAGGAGAAGAACCTGCGCATTGCCGACCAGCATTTCTTCTTCGAGGCCCTGCGCCACCGCGGCCTGCAGGTCGGGCGGCTCGACGCGCGCGGCACCGGCCCGCTGGCCGCCAGCCGCGAGCGCGACTTCGAGTTCGACCCCGGCATCGACGCGATCGCCGCGCCCTACACGACGGCGGCGCTGGCGTACTTCCGCGAGCAGCTGGGCATCGAGCTCGAGCAGCGCTACGAGGTCCTCAACCGCGAGGTCAACCGCAACTGGAACTGGCTGCGCGGCGACGGCCAGGGCTTCGCGCGCATGGGCTTCGCATCGACGAGCCCCGACCTGGCGCGCGCGCTGCGGCGCAACCCGAACCTGCGCGTGCTGGCTGCGAGCGGGCGCTACGACCTCGGCACGCCCTACAGCGCGAGCGACTGGAGCCTGGCGCAGCTCGACGCGCCGCCCGAGGTGCTGGCGCGCGTGCAGCACCGCTACTACGACGCCGGGCACATGATGTACACGCACGCCGGCGAGTTGGCTCGGCTCGAGGCCGACCTCGCGGCCTGGCTGAAGGCCTGACCCGCGCACGCGCTCACGACGGGCCGGCACGGCCGGCGCAGGGAGCCGCTTGCCGGTTCGTCAGAGGGCAAACGGCGTGGGGCTCTCCAGCTCGAGCGGCGTGCCCTCGGCCGGATGCACGAACGCCAGCGCACGGGCGTGCAGCAGCAGTCGCGGCGCGTCCTGTTCGGGTGCGTACAGCCGATCGCCGACGATCGGGTGGCCGAACGCCGCGAGGTGCACGCGCAACTGGTGTGTGCGCCCGGTCACCGGCTCGAGCTGCAGCAGCGTACGCGCTGCCGCTGCGTCGCGCCCGAGCACGCGCCAGCGCGTGAGCGAGGCCTTGCCGCGCTCGAAGTCGACGCGCTGGCGCGGGCGCCGGGGCCAGTCGGCGGCGAGCGGCAGCTCGATCGTGCCTTCGTCGGCCGCCACCAGACCGGCCACCACCGCCTGGTAGCGCTTGGCGACGCGGCGCGCGGCAAATGCGATCGCCAGGGCGCGCTGCGCGGCCGCGCCGCGCGCGAACGCGACGAGTCCCGAGGTGTCCATGTCGAGCCGGTGCACGACCCGCGCGTCGGCCCAGCGCCGCTGCACGCGCTCGGCCAGGCTGCCGCTGGCGAGTGCGCCGCGGCCGGGAACGCAGTGCAGCCCGGCGGGCTTGTCGACCACCACCAACGCCGCGTCGGCGTGCACGAGCGTGATGTTGTCGTTCATCGCACCGCTGCGGCGGACCGATCGTCCCGGGCCGCTCAGCGCCCACGCGCGGCGCGCGGCTCGGGCCGGTGCGGCTCGGACTCGCGTGCCGCGTCGGTCTGCACCAACGCGTCGCGCCGCGCGAGCGCCGGGAAGACGCGCAGCCAGGCCGCAGCCACGACGATCGTGCCCACGCCGCCGAGCACGACCGAGCCCACCGGACCGAGCCAGGCCGCGGTGACGCCCGACTCGAACTCGCCGAGCTGGTTGGACGCGCCGATGAACACCGAGTTGACGGCGCTGACGCGGCCGCGCATCGCGTCGGGCGTCTCGATCTGCACCAGGGTCTGGCGGATGACGACGCTCACCATGTCGGCCGCGCCGGTGACGGCGAGCGCGGCCAGCGAGAGCATGAAGTGCGTCGACAGGCCGAAGACGAGCGTCGCGACGCCGAACACCGCCACCGCGGCGAGCAGCAGCCGCCCGGTGCGTCGCCGCACCGGCCAGCGCGTGAGCGCGACCGAGGTCGTGAAGGCGCCCAGCGCGGGCGCGGCGCGCAGCAGCCCCAGGCCGAAGGGGCCGACGTGCAGGATGTCCCTGGCGTACATCGGCAGCAGCGCCACCGCGCCGCCGAGCAGCACGGCGAACAGGTCGAGCGACAGCGCGCCCAGCACCACCGGATTGATCCAGACATGGCGCACGCCGGCCAGCAGCGCCGCCGCCGTGAGCGGCAGCGCGCCGGGCCGGTGCACGTAGCGGATCGTCAGGCACAGCGCCGCCGCGCCGGCGAACAGCAGCGCGCAGCCGGCGTAGGTGGCGGCAGCGCCGGCCGCGTAGATCAGGCCGCCCAGCGCCGGCCTGGCGACGATCGCTCCTTGCAGCCCGGCGGCGCTGAAGGCGAGCGCGCGCGGCAGCAGTGCCGCGGGCACCAGCAGCGGCGTCAGCGCCTGCTGCGCCGGCATCTGGAACGCGCGCACCGAACCCAGCACGAGCGAAGCGCCGAGCAGGCTTGCGCGCGACGTGAAGCCGCCCGCGCTGGCCGCGCACAGCCACAGGGCCACCGCCATCTGCAGCGCCAGGCAGAGTGCGAGGAGGTGCGCGCGCTGGTGGCGGTCGACCGCGTGGCCGGCGACGAGCGCCAGCGCCAGCGCCGGAACGAACTGCACCAGTCCGACCAGGCCGAGGTCCAGGGCCGACGCGGTGAGGTCGTACATCTGCCAGGCCACGGCCACCATCAGCATCTGGCTCGCGGCAGTGCCGGCCAGACGCGCGCACCACAGGCGCAGGAAGGCGCGCTGCTGCCGCAGCGCCGGGGCCGTGACGGCCGGCGCCGTGCCGCTCACGGGGCGGGTGCGGGCAGCGCCACGCCGAGGCGGGCCAGCACGGCGCGCGCACGGTCGGGGTAGTCGGTGATCAGGCCGTCGACCTTCCACGACACCAGCCGCTCGACCGTCGCCGCGTCGTTCACGGTCCAGGGCAGCACCTTCAGGCCGAGCGCATGGGCCTCGGCCACCAGCGCCTCGCCGAGATCGCCGAAGTAGGGCGACCAGGTGGTCGCGCCGGCGGCCTGCACCAGGCGCGGCACCGAGCCGCCGTGGGCGGCCAGCTCGAGGCCGTCGGTCCAGCGCGGGTCGGCCAGGTTGTCGAGCCAGCGCTGGCGCGCCGTCAGCGCCGAGGTGGCGATGGCTGGCGCGAGGCGCTGCACGAGGCGCAGCGCGCGCCAGTCGAAGCTCTGGATCGTGACGCGCGCGGCCATGCCGTGCGCGTCGATCACCGCCAGCAGCGCGCGCACGTAGGGCTCGGGCGGCGGCGTCAGCTCGGGCGTGAGCGGGCTGAGCTTGACTTCGATGTTGAAGCGCACGCGCTCGGCGCCGCGCGCGCGCACCGCGTCGAACAGCGCGGCCAGCGTCGGCACGCGTTCGCCGTCGCGGCCTTGCTGCTGCGGCCAGCTCTGCGCGTACTTCGAGCCCGGCCGCGCGCGGCCGATGTCGAAGCGCTGCAGTTCGGCCAGCGTGAGGCCGATGATCGCCGGCCCAGGCTCGTCGATCCAGCGGCCTTGGGCGTCGCGCGTGAAGGCCGGGTTCAGACGCGGATCGTGCGCGATCACCACCTGGCCGTCGCGCGTGACCTGCACGTCGAGCTCGAGCGTGTCGACGCCGATCGCCAGCGCGGTGCGAAACGCCGTCAGGCTGTTCTCGGGCGCCAGGCCGCGCGTGCCGCGATGGCCTTGCAGGTCGAAGGCGCCCGCCGGCAAGGCGAGCAGGATCGTGAGCAAGGCCACGGCCATCGTTCGCACGGGGGAAATACGTCTGGGCCGGGGCCGTCTGGACATTGCCAATCCTTGCTAAGCTCGTCGGCCGCCATGTCCGAACCCCCGCGCTCGCCCGCCGAAGCCGAAAGCGCGCTTGCGCCGGGAACGCGCCTGGGCGAGTTCGAGCTGCGCGGGCTGCTCGGTGTCGGCGGCTTCGGCATTGTGTACCGCGCCTTCGATCACCAGCTCGAGCGCGAGGTGGCGATCAAGGAGTACATGCCGGCGTCGATGGCCGGCCGCACCGAGACGATGCACGTCTCGCTGCGCTCGCGCAGCGACGCCGAGGTGTTCTCGCTCGGGCTGCGTTCCTTCGTCAACGAAGCCAAGCTGCTGGCGCGCTTCGACCATCCGTCGCTGCTGAAGGTGTACCGCTTCTGGGAAGCCAACGGCACGGCCTACATGGCGATGCCGGTGCTGCGCGGGCAGACGTTGAAGGAGCTGCGGCGAAGCGCGCAGCCCGCGCCGATCGACGAGGCCTGGCTGCGCCGCCTGCTCGAGCCGCTGCTCGGCGCGCTCGAGACGCTGCACGCCGAGGGCGTGTACCACCGCGACATCGCGCCCGACAACATCGAGATCGAGCCCGACGGCCATCCGGTGCTGCTCGACTTCGGCGCCGCGCGCCGCGTCATCAGCGACAAGACGCAGACGCTGACCGCGATCCTCAAGCCGGCCTATGCTCCGGTCGAGCAGTACGCCGAGGCCGGGTCGGTGCGGCAGGGGCCGTGGACCGACCTGTATGCGCTCGGTGCCACCGTGCACTACCTGCTGCTGGGGCGCGCACCGGCTCCGGCCACGGCGCGCGTGGTCGCCGACGACCAGGCGCCGCTGTCGAGCCACCGGATCGACGGCTGCAGCGAGGAGTTCCTGCACATCGTCGACTGGATGCTTGCGCCGCGCCCCGGCGATCGGCCGCAGAACGTGGCCGCATTGCGCGCGGCGTTGCGCGGTGAGGTGCCGCCGCCGCAGCCCCACGCCGCCCAGGCGGCCGCGCTTGCGCCCTGGGAGCGGACCGTCGTGCTGTCGCCGGCCGCCATGCCTGCCGCCGCCGGGCCGCCTGCGGCCGGGCCCGACGAGCCGGTGACGCTGGTGATGCCGCGCCCGATGACCGGCGGCACGCGGGTCTCGTCGCCCGCGGCCGGCTCCCACGCGGGCGTGAGCGATGCCTTGCCCATGGCGGCCATGAGCGGGGCGGTGCCCGCGTCAGCGCAGCCCGCCGTCTCGTCGCTGCCGGCTGAGCCGGAGGCTTTGCCTGGTGTGACGCCGTCGGCAGCGGCGCCGGCCGGGCCCGTGGCTTCGCCGCGTAGGGCGCGTGCCGGGGCGCCTGCGGCAGCGCCACCCGGCGACGATGCCGTCGCGGCCGGCCGCAGCGTCCCCAGGCTGCCGGGCGCGGCCGCGCCGGGCAGCCGATCGAAGGCACCGGCGCTGGCGCTCGGCGCGTGCGTCGTGCTCGCGGCAGCGGCCGCATGGGCACTGTGGTCGCGCCAGGCGGCGGACGGAACGAGCGCGCCGCCGGCCTCGGCCGCCGCGGCACTGTCGGCTGCGCCCGCGTCGGCCGCTGCGGGCAGGTCGACCGCATCGGGTGCGCCAGGTGTGCCGGGCGCGCCGGGTGCGCCGGACAAGGCGGCTGCACCGCGCGCACCGGCGGCGTCGAGTGCCTCGGTGGCGCGTTCGCCGGCCCAGGGCGAGACGGCCCTTGCGGCATCGACGCCGGCCCTCAGGCCGCCGCCGACCGCCCCGACCGCGGCCGCTGCACTGCCAGGCAAGCCCCTGACCCCCGCTGCCGCCACGCCTCCCCGATCAGCGTCCGGACCAGCCGTCGGCAACGCGCCCGCTCGCAACCCCGCGCTCAAGGTTGCGCCTGCGAGGCCGCCGGAGCCGGCCCGGCCGGATGCCGCGCTGCCGAGCGCCGGCCCGGCTGCACCGCCGCAACAGCCGGCGGCGGCTGCAGGCGCCGAACCGGCCGCGAGTGCCCGTCCGGCCGCACCGCCGGCGGCTGCGGCGGCACCCCCTGTCGAGCCGGCCAAGCCCCTGGGACCCGCGGCCATCTGCGGCAGCCGCAGCGGCTTGTCACACTTTCTCTGCATGGAGCGCGAGTGTCTGCGCAGCGAGTTCGCGAGCCACGCCGATTGCCTGAAGTGGCACGAGGGCGCCAGGCAGCGCAACTGACATCGGCCGCCGCCCGGCGCGGGCGGCAGCGCACAGACGCTATCGTCGCGCCTTCGGTTGCGCAGGCATCACCATGAAGCTCAGGAAGATCGCCCTCGGGACACTCGTCACCGTCGCGCTGGCCGCGGCGCTGGGCTGGTTCAGCCTCGACAAGGAGACGCGCGGCCTGCTGGCCGCGCTGCCGACGAACCGCGACATCCTGTTCTGGAGCCAGTCGCAGCGCGACGCCGCGTTCCGCGCCCTCGACCGGCTGCCCGTGCTGGCCAAGGCGCGCGTGGTGCGCGCCGGCGCAACGCCCTCGCCGCTGCCGCCCGGGCCGCCGCTGGCGCTGCCGATCGATGTCGACGCCTACATGGCCGGGCAGCGCAGCGCCGCGTTGCTCGTCGTGCACGAGGGCCGGCTGCGCCTCGAGCGCTACGGCCTCGACTTCGACCGCAACGGGCGCTGGACGAGCTTCTCGGTGGCCAAGTCGATCACCTCGACGCTGGTCGGCGCCGCCATCCGCGACGGCTACATCAAGAGCATGGACGACAAGGTCAGCGACTACATCGCGCCGATGAAGGGCTCGGCCTACGACGACGTCAGCATCCGCCAGCTGCTGACGATGACCTCGGGCGTGCGCTGGAACGAGGACTACGCCGACCCGAACTCCGACGTCGCGCGCTTCAACAACCACCAGCCGGAGGAGGGCGTCGACGCCATCGTCAGCTATCTGCGCCGCCTGCCGCGCGAAGCGCCTGCCGGCACGCGCTGGCACTACAGCACCGGCGAGACCAACCTGGTGGGCATCCTCGTCGGCCAGGCCACGGGCAAGCCGCTGGCGGAGTATCTGTCCGAGAAGATCTGGGTGCCGGCCGGGATGGAGCAGCAGGCCACCTGGATCCTCAGCCGCACCGGCAAGGAGATCAGCGGCTGCTGCATCCAGGCCGCGACGCGCGACTTCGCGCGCTTCGGCCTGTTCATCCTGAACGGCGCGCGCGCCGGCGGCGCCGCCATCGTGCCCGAGGGCTGGCTCGCCGAGGCGACCGGCAAGCGCGTCGCGATCGACCAGCCGGGCCGCGGCTACGGCTACCAGTGGTGGACCTACGACGACGGCAGCTTCGCCGCGCGCGGCATCTTCGGCCAGGGCATCTTCATCGATCCCCGGCGCAAGCTCGTGATCGCCTCCAACGCGGATTGGGGCGGCGGCGCCAGCGACCGCCGCGCCGGCCAGTCGCGCGATGCGTTCTACCGTGCCGTGCAGCAGGCTCTCGACGACGAAGCGGTGGGCGGCGGCAGGCCGCCGCGCTGAGGCCTGCGCGCCCGGACTTGCGCATCCGGAGCGGCCTGGTCCCGGACCGCAGTCGGTCCTGACGACCGGCGGCGGCCCGAATGCCCTGGGGCGGCGCCGACCGGCCAAGGGACGAACCCATCGACGGGCCGGCAAGCGCAGCCGCAGCGCGCCGGTCCGACGACCTCAATGATCCGAGGCGAGGAGCGCTCGTGCTGCCGCACTCGGTGCGCGATAGGCGGCCCGGCTTTGCGCAACTCCTGTGCGTTCGCGCAGTGCCACCGCCAGTTCGGCCACCAGGATGGGCGTGCCGATGGCGTCGATGACGGGGACGCCGTCGACCTCGCGCAGGCCGTTCTCGGCCGCCATGACGCCCAGCACGCCCTCGGCGGGAATCACCACCTGCGCCCCGGCGGCGATGGCCTCGCGTGCGCCGGCGACGAGGCGATCGAGATAGGGGCCGGGGTCCGGGAACTTGGTGTCGAGCTCCGCCTCCGAGATCTCGCCGTGGATGAGGTGGACGCCGCTCACGCGATCCTTCCACTTGTGCAGGGCGATCGACTTCTCGATGTAGGGGATGACCAGCCGGTTCAACGTGACGAAGCCGACGCGCGGCGCGCTCATCGCCGCCGCCACGAAGCAGGCCTCGGGCATCGACACCACCGGGATCTCGGCCAGTGATCGCAGCTCGGGAAGGATCGGCTCGCTGAAGGACGCCACCACGAACGCGTCCGCGCCGGCAGCCTCCGCGGCCAGCACGGACTCGACGAAGGCCGGTGCGACGATCGCGTGGTACATGATCGGCGAGCCGATCACGTCGTGCGTGCCGAGCGCGCTGCCGAAGGCCGTCTTGCGGCCGTTCAGGACAACCTCGGTGTCGCGACCGGCGACGCGCTTGAAGTGCGCCCCGAGCGCCTTCGCGTAGTTCGGGTGGTGTGCGAAGTTGAGCGTCGACTGGTACCAGATCTTCATGGGCTTGGCCTCGTGGGCAGAGCTGATGGGCGGGGCGGATGGGCAGAGTCAGGTGGCACGCGGCGTCAGCCGATGCCGCGGCTCTTGCCGTCGATGAAGGCCTGCACGGCGGCAGTCGGCTTGGCGTAGTGCCAGCGGCGCCCGGGCTTGAGTCCGGTGCGCCGGTGCAGCTTGGCGAGCATCTCGGCATAGAGGACGGCGGCGGCGATCGGATCGACGATCGGCACACCGTCGATTTCCGTCAGCCCGCTGCGCGCCACCACCGTGGCCACCAGGCCCTCGGAGGGGATGACGCCATCGGCGCCTTGGGCGATCGCGCTGCGCGCCACGTCGGCGAAGCGCGCCAGGTAGGCCGAGGGATCGGTGAAGAGGGTGTCGATCTCGCGCTCGGTGGCCTCGGGCCGCACGACGTAGATGCCGCTGATGCGGCCGTCCAGGCAGCGCGCCTGCATGTTGACGCGCTGGAACCACTCGTTCTCCGTGTTCATCGTGACGAGCGCGAACCTGTGCGCCACCGAACAGGCCACGTGCGCCGCGGCTTCGGCCGTCGAGACGACCGGCAGGTCGGTGAGCGAGCGCAGCTCGCGCAGCCAAGGCTCGGTGAACGAGCCCAGCACGAAGGCGTCGAAGCGCTCGCGGTCGGCGCGGCGCAGCTGTTCGAACAGCACGTCGCTGAGGATCTTGTGGTAGGCGTAGGGCGCGTGCATGACCTGGCTCGGCGACAGGCCGCCCCAGGTGCCCTCGGGCACGCCGTGCAGCGCCACCTCGACTTCGGGCGCCGCAAGCCTGAAGTGGGCCTCGAGCGCCTGCCGGTAGCTGTGGTAGCTGGCGATCTCGACCGTCGACTGGAACCAGATCCGCAGTGCCATGAGTCCGCTCCGGGAGCCGCGCATCAGGGGCGCGATGAATCCGCCGCGGCGCTGGCCGGTGGCCCGACGTGCGCGGCCACGCCGGCTCCGGGCGGAGCTATGTACACATGCACCTCCTATCGGAGCGCCGACGGGACGACCACAAGGGATATTACCGGGGCACGACTCCGGCGCTGTGTATACACAATGACACCTTCTTCCGCGCCGCGAGGCGACACTGCCGAGGCCCCAGATGAAGCTGACACCCGAAGCGCCGACGCTGGAGCAGCGGCTGCGCCGCCTCGAGGATCACCTCGAGATCCAGCAGTTGATCGCCGCCTACGGCCCGGCGGCCGACAGCTGCAACATCGACGCGATCCTGCGCGCCTGGCACGAGGACTGCGTCTACGACGTCGGCGGCATCGATCGCTACGAGGGCCACGAGCGCATGAGGCAGGTCTACACGACCGACTTTCACCGCCAGCTCGTGCGGCAGGGCTCGGCGCACGCCGGCACGCCGGCGCACATCGTGATCGAGGGCGACCGCGCCACCGCCACCCATTACGGCACCCTGTACACGCGCGAGGACGGGCGTTTCGTGCTGGTGCGCCTGATCGCCTCGCGCTGGGACCTGCAGCGCTTCGAGGGCGAGGGATGGCGCGTCATGAAGCGCACCAACCGCCTGCTCGACGGCAGCGAGGAGGCGCGGCAGATCCTGCGTGAGGCGCAACGGCCGCCGTCGCAGGTGACGGTGGGCAGGCCGAGCAACTGAGCGGCGGCCGCGCCGCCGCGGCCGGCCTCACGCACCCGAGCCGCCGAGCGACTTGCCGCCGTCGACGAACAGCACCTGTCCGGTGATGAAGCCCGTCCGCGGCGAGACGAGAAAGGACACGGCATGGGCGATGTCCTCCGGTCGGCCCATCGTGCCGGTGGGCTGCAGGGCGAGCTGCGCCGCGAGGCGATCGGCGGACAGCGCGCGGATGAGCGGCGTCTCGATCAGCCCCGGCGCGATCGCGTTGACCAGGATGCCGCGCGGCGCGAGTTCCATCGCGCTGGCGCGTGTATAGCCGACGAGTGCGGCCTTGGACGCCACGTAGTGCGGATGGTGGCGTGCACCGAGATAGGCGCGCGAAGCGATGTTCACGATGCGCCCGCCGTCGGGCATCCGCCGCGCGACCTCCTGCGTCAAGGTCGCGGCCGCGACGAGGTTGATCTCGTAGACGCGGCGGAAGTCGTCGTTGCTGACCTCCATGAAGGGCCGCTCGTCGAACACGCCGGCGTTGTTCACGAGCGCCGCGATCGGCGGCAACTCGCGCACCGTTCCACGTACGGCCGCTTCGTCGGTGAGGTCCACGACCCGCGCCTGCACGTCCAGGCCCAGTGCCTGCAGGCGGTTCGATTCACGCTGGGCCAGCACCTCGTCGCGGTCGACCAGGACGACCGCGAAGCCGTCATGCGCCAGGCGTTCGACCGTCGCCAACCCCATGCCGCTGGCGCCGCCCGTGACCAATGCCTTCGGCTTGCCTTTGTCCATCGCCTCACATTCCCAGGTAAGCGCGGCGCACGGCGGGGTTGTTCGACAGCTGGTCGGACGG
>WBZR01002446.1_pt1 | contig 19066 bp, 23 predicted proteins | sample 5204231 | NCBI WGS metagenome assembly WBZR01 (sample SAMN12412403, study PRJNA552823) | activated sludge metagenome | isolation source: activated sludge from anammox sidestream of wastewater treatment plant... | place: USA: Virginia | collected 2017-08 | reverse complement strand
AATCGCGCCGGTCTCCTTGTCGACCTCGTACTTCACCGGTTCCCCGCGCATGGGGATCTCGACGATGACGTTGACCTCGTCGGGGGCCTTGCTGCCGGGTCCTACGTTATTGATCACATTGTCTCTTTCGTTTGTGAGTGGCGTGTTGTCGGCGCCTGGTCGGGGTGCGGCCGCGCGGCATGATGGCCATTGTCCCGGATTTGCCGCAATGCACAACGGACTCCAACGGCATGCGGTCTCGCGATATCCGGGAGCATCAGCCGAAGTGGCAGACGTAGTCGAGGGTCTCCAGCGTCTCGATCTCGAATCTGCTGTTGCCGGGGACGCTGAAGGATTGGCCCCCCTCGTAGCTCGTCCACTCCGACTCGCCGGTGCGCCGAACCCGGCACCGCCCCGCCACCAGCTCCATGATCTCCGGCGCGCCGGTATTGAAGGTCAGCGTGCTCGGAAAGATGACGCCGACGGTCTTGCGCGTACCGTCCGGGGCCAGGACGGTATGGCTTACGCACTTGCCGTCGAAGTAGACGTTCGACTTCTTCAATACGCTTACGTTATCGAGTTGCGGCACTGTGTGTCCCTCTGGCAGCGTGAAAACGCTGCAAATGCTACCAGAATGCCCGAGCCAGTCCGACTGCGTTGCACCCTTGGCCGTGGTTAAGGTCAAATAGCGCACCATGTCCCTGATGCACCGCACCCGTGTCCTCGCCTGACCACGCCCGGCGACCTGCCAATCCGAACACCGATGCCGGCCTGGCCGCCCTCGGGCGCGCCGTCATCGAGACCGAGGCGGCGGCCGTCTCGGCGCTGGCGGGCCGGGTGGACGGGAATTTCGTCGCTGCGGCGCGTCACATGCTCGCCTGCGAGGGGCGCATCGTGGTGCTCGGCATGGGCAAGTCGGGGCATATCGGCGGCAAGATAGCGGCTACGCTGGCGAGCACCGGCACGCCCGCGTTCTTCGTGCACCCCGGCGAGGCGAGCCACGGCGACATGGGGATGATCACCTCCAAGGACGTCGTGCTCGCGCTGTCGAACTCCGGCGAGACCAACGAACTGGTCGTCCTGCTGCCGCTCATCAAGCGCCTGGGCGTGCCGCTCATCGCGTTGACCGGCAAGCCCGACTCGGCGATCGGCAAGGCGGCCACGGTGGTCATCGACGTGAGCGTCCAACAGGAGGCTTGCCCGCTGCGCCTTGCGCCGACCTCCAGCACGACGGCGGCGCTGGCGATGGGGGACGCGCTGGCGATCGCGCTGCTCGACGCGCGCGGGTTCACCGCGGACGACTTCGCGTTCGCGCACCCCGGGGGGAGCCTGGGGCGGCGCCTGCTGCTGAAGGTCAGCGATCTCATCCACACGGGTGACGAGATACCGAAGGTGGCGGAAGGCACGCTGTTGCGCGACGCGCTGGTGGAGATGACGCGCAAGGGCTTTGGCATGACTTCCGTCATCGATGCCGGCGGCAAGGTCGCGGGGGTATTCACCGACGGTGACCTGCGTCGCGCGCTCGATCGCTCGATAGACGTTCATTGCGCGCCCATGCGCGAGGTGATGACCAGGCAGTTCAAGTCGATAGGCGCCGAGATGCTTGCCGCCGAGGCGCTGGCGCTGATGCAGAAGCACAAGATTACCGCACTGCTGGTGATCGACGAGTCAAACGAATTGCAGGGTCTGCTGCACATGCAGGACCTGTTGCGCGCGGGCGTGGTCTGACGGTAACGGGGAGATGATGCGGGAGATACGCGCGCGCGCCGCCAAGGTGCGCCTGGTGTGCTTCGATGTCGACGGGACCCTGACGGACGGCCGCCTCATCCTGGGTGAGCGCGGCGAGGAGTACAAGGTCTTTCACTCGCGCGACGGACAGGGACTGGTGATGTTGCGGGAGGCTGGTCTGCATGTCGCGGTGATAACGGGGCGATCCTCGCCCATTGTCGCCGAGCGCATGGCCGCGTTGGGAATAAGGTTCGTATTCCAGGGCAAGAAAGCGAAGCTGCCGGTATTCGAGGAACTGCTTCGCGAGCTCGATCTCACGCACGAGCAGGCGGCTTTCGTCGGTGACGATTTGCCGGATCTCTCGGCGATGGTGAGATCCGGACTTGCGATCGCGGTCGCCGACGCGCACCCGGAGATAAGACGCCACGCGCACTGGACGAGCGGGCTGGCGGGCGGCCGGGGCGCGGCACGCGAGGTGAGCGATCTCATCCTCGATGCGCAGGGACTGCTCGCGGCGCAGCATGCGCGCTATCGCGACGAGTAGCCGCGCGCGTGCTGAATCAACGAACAATCCTGCTGCTCGCCGTCCTGCTCGCGGCCACCACGGCATGGTGGCTGAGCGAGCTGGGCAGCGGGGACCGCGCCACGCGCGTCTTGCAGGCTCACGAGCCGGACTACTACATGGAGAATTTCACGCAATCGCGCATGAACGAAGATGGCAAGCTGCATCACCGCCTCACGGCGGAAATGATGCTGCATTACCCGGACGACGACAGCACCGAATTGGTCAAGCCGGTGCTCGAAGTCTACAATGAGGGTCCTCTGCCATGGCGCGTGCGTGCGGAAAAGGGCTGGATAAGCGCGAACAACGATGTCGTGCTGTTGACCGGCGAAGTGCACATATGGCGCGACGACGAAAACGGCATGCGTGAACTGGACGTGCTCACCCGCGACCTGCGCGTGTTGCCGAAGCAGCGCTACGCAGAGACCGACAAGGCGGCCCGCATACACAGCCCCGGGGTGTTGTACAACGCCGTCGGTATGCGCGCCATCTTCAATGAAAACCGCCTTGAGCTGTTGAGCCGAGTGAAGGGCCGGCATGAATCCGCGAACGAGAATTCTTGAAGCCCTCTTGTTCGCAGCTGCATGCGGCGCGAGCGGCGCCGCCATGGCGCTCGCCACCGACAAGGATCAGCCCATCGAGATCGAGGCTGATTACGCCGAGCTGCGCAAGAACGAGCGCCAGACGATTTACAAGGGCAACGTCATCGTCACGCAGGGCAGCATACGCATGTGGGGCGACGTGCTCACCGTCCATTACGACGAGAACGACGAGCTGAAGGACGCCGTCCTGGAGGGCAAGCCGGCGCATTTCAAGCAAAGGCCGGACGGCGAGGGCGAGGACTTCGAAGGCGAGGCGTTGCGCATGGAGTACCATGCCCAGGACGAACGCCTGCATCTCATCAACGACGCGAAGCTCGTGCAGGGCAAGTCCTCGTTCGCCGGGCCGCTCATCGTCTACGACACCAAGAACAGCATACTCACCGGTCAGGGGCGCCCCAAGACGACGAGCGGGGGCGCCGAAGGCGGGGAGAAGCCCGCCGGCGGCCGCGTGCGCATGATCATCCCGCCGAAGGAAAAGAAGGCGGCGCCCTGAGCATCGTCCGTCATGGATAATCGTCTTCCGCAGCCGAGCGGCCGTCGCGATGCGGTACCGCCTCGCGGTCCCGCAGCCACGTCGCGCCGATGAGCGAACTCACCGCCCACAACCTGTCGAAGCGCTACAAGCAACGCGAGGTGGTCAAGGACGTCAGCCTGACCGTGAAGAGCGGCGAGGTGATAGGCCTGCTCGGCCCCAACGGCGCGGGCAAGACCACGAGCTTTCACATGATCGTGGGCCTCATCCCATGCGACAGCGGCCAGATCCTCGCCGACGGCAACGACATCACGCACCGGCCCATGGACGAGCGGGCGCGCATGGGCCTGGGCTATCTGCCCCAGGAGGCGTCGGTGTTCCGCAAGCTGTCGGTGGAGGACAACGTCCGCGCCGTGCTTGAGGTGCTGCCTCACCTGAACGCCAAGCAGCAGGCACGGCGGCTGGACAATCTGCTGCGCGAGTTCCACCTCGACCACCTGCGCGGCAGCATGGGTGCCAGCCTTTCCGGCGGGGAGCGCCGCCGCCTGGAGATCGCGCGGGCGCTGGCGACCGAGCCGCGCTTCATCCTGCTCGACGAGCCTTTCGCCGGCGTCGATCCGATCTCGGTCATCGACATCCAGAAGATCGTCCAGCATCTCTGCAACATCGGCATCGGGGTGCTGGTCACCGACCACAACGTGCGCGAGACGCTCGGCATCTGCAATCGCGCCTACATCGTCAGCGAGGGGCGAATCATCGCCGAGGGTGACCCGGACACCATACTTGCGGACGACCACGTCCGGGATGTCTATCTCGGGGCGGAATTCAAGCTCTGAGCGGGGCGCTGCGGCGGGAACGTGAGGCGGGTCAAGCCAGAGCATGCACGCAGCGTGCCGTTCTCGGAATTTGGGTTAAACTACACATAGAAGGCGGCGGTGAGCCGCCCGGTTTCGGCCCTGCGTGACCAGATGTCTACCCGATGAAACAATCCATCCAGCTCCGGCTCGGACAGCACCTGACGATGACGCCGCAGCTGCAGCAGGCGATACGCCTGCTGCAGTTGTCGACGATTGAACTGAACCTGGAGATCCAGCAGGCGCTGGAATCCAACATGATGCTGGAGGTCTCCGAGGAGGGCTCCGAAGGCGCTGAGGAGGTGGACCGCTTTCTGCGCGAGGGCGAGGCGGCGGGCGACAGCGGCAGCGCCGCCCCCGGCGCTACGACAAGCCAGGATGCCGAACAGGGCTTCGATACGGCGGAGCACCACGAGTCCGACGACGCCCCGCGCGCCACCGATATCCCCGCCGAGCTTCCCGTGGACACCGCCTGGGAGGACATCTATGACGGCGGTCCCGCGCTGCCTTCGGGGGGAGCCTCGGCGAGCGAGGACATGGAGTTCGAGAGCCAGCGCAGCGCGACGGAGTCGCTGGTCGATCACCTGCGCTGGCAACTCAATCTCACGCCGCTGAGCGAAACCGACGAGGCTATCGCCCTGGCGGTCATCGACGCCATCAGCGCCGACGGCTACCTCGAGGCCGGAATGGAAGAACTGCAGGAAGCGGCCGGGCCCGGCGTGGAGCCCGAGGAGATCACGGCGGTCATCAAGCGCATCCAGCAGTTCGATCCGCCGGGAGTCTGCGCGCGTGATCTGCGCGAGTGCCTGCTGCTGCAACTGGCGCAACTGCCCGCGGACACGCCGCGCCTGGCCGATGCCCGGCGCCTGGTCGAGGAGCACCTGCAGCTGCTCGCGTCCCGCGATTACACCCAGCTGCTGCGCAAGATGAAGCTCGCGCGCGAGGACCTGCAGAAGGTGGTCAACCTGATCCAGTCGCTGAATCCACGGCCGGGTTCCCGGTTCGCGGCGGAGGAGACCGAGTACATCGTGCCGGACGTGTTCGTGCGCCGCAAGGTCGGCAAATGGCATGTCGAGCTCAATCCCGAGGTCATTCCCTCGCTGCGCATCAACCGCCGCTACGCGGGCATGATAAGGCGGGCGGACAACAGTCCCGACAACAGCTCGCTGCGCGCGCACCTGCAGGAGGCCCGCTGGTTCATCAAGAGCCTGCAGAGCCGGGGCGAGACCTTGCTGAAAGTGGCCACCGCCATCGTCGAACGGCAGAGGGCGTTTCTCGAGCACGGCGAGGAGGCAATGAAGCCGCTGGTTCTGCACGATATCGCCGAGGCGCTGGGCATGCACGAATCGACCATCTCGCGTGTCACGACGCGCAAGTACATGCATACCCCGCGCGGCATTTACGAGCTGAAGTATTTCTTCTCCAGCCACGTCAGCACGGCTGCCGGCGGCGAAGCCTCTTCGACCGCCATACGCGCCGTGATACGCAAGCTCATCGATGCGGAGAATGCGATGAAACCCCTGAGCGACAGCACGATCGCGCAGATACTCTCCGATCAAGGCATCAACGTCGCTCGGCGCACGGTCGCGAAGTATCGCGAGGCGATGAACATCCCGCCGTCGCACGAGCGCAAGCGGCTGACCTGACCGTTGTCGAACCTACTCACCCCCGATTCCCAGGAGTCACGCATGCAAATCGAACTGACCGGAAACCATGTCGATATAACCCCGGCCCTGCGTCAGTATGTGGAGTCCAAATTCGAGCGAGTGGAGCGCCATTTCGACAACCTGATAGGCATCCACGTGGTTCTGAGCGTGGAGAAACAGCGCCACAAGGCCGAGGCGACGGTGCAGGCCGGCCGTGCGACGGTGTTCGCGGATGCGGTGGACGACGACATGTACGCGGCGGTGGACTCGATGCTCGACAAGATCGACAGGCAGGTGAAGAAGCACAAGGAGAAGATCACCGCGCACCGCGCCACCAAGCCGCGCGAGCAGGGCTGATCCCGCGGCGGGAGCGCGACGGTGTCCTCGGTCACAATCAGTGAACTATTCGAGGCGAACGCTGATCGCCTCCAGTTGAAGTGGCTGGTTGGACAGCAGGGGGCGCAGCGTGCCGTGGTGGCCCAGGCGATGCGTTCGGCGGGGACGCGGCCGGCCGGCGACGACATCGATGCCGCCGGGCAGTCGCCGGTCGCTATCAATCAGGTCGCCCCGAGCCGTGCTTTGGTCGGGCACCTGAATCTGATACACCCCAATCAGGTGCAGGTGCTGGGCACCTCGGAACTGCAGTACCTGGCCAGCCTGCGCGAGATCTCGCGGCAGGACGCGATCCGCCAGCTTTTCAGTCATGCGCCGGTGAGTCTAATCGTCGCCGAGGGGCGTTACTGTCCGGAGGACATCACGCAGATCTGCATGCACACGCAGACGCCGCTGTTCGTCACCGAGAGCAACAGCGACAAGGTCGTCGACATGCTGCACTATTTCCTGGGCAACCGGCTGGCGCAGGTCGTCACGCTGCACGGCGTGTTCATGGAGGTGACGGCCCTCGGTGTACTGCTGGTCGGGCCGCCCGGCGTGGGCAAGAGCGAGCTTGCTCTGGAGCTAATCACCCGCGGCCACCGTCTGGTCGCCGACGACGCGCCGGAGTTCTCGCGCATCGCCCCGGACGTCATCAGCGGCACCTGCCCGCCCTCGCTGGCGGACTTTCTGGAGGTACGCGGCATCGGCATCGTCAACGTCCGGCAGCTCTTCGGAGACAGCGCGGTGAAACGCAACAAGTACCTGCGCCTCATCATCCGCCTGGAGCGCCTGGAGCGCGATCAACTCGTCGACATCGACAGGCTGTCGGGCAGCTACCGCAACCGGCGCATACTCGACATGGACGTGCCCGAGATCACCATACCGGTGGCGCCAGGGCGCAACCTCGCCGTGCTCGTGGAGTGCGCAGCCCGCAACCACATCCTGCGCAGCAGCGGATACAACTCCTCGGAGGATTTCATCCAGCGTCAGAACGACCTCATCGTCGCTCAGGAGCCGCCCGATGCCGCCACGGGATAGACGCCTGGTCATCGTCACCGGGCTGTCCGGATCCGGCAAGACCGTCGTTCTGCACGCGCTCGAGGACCTAGGCTTCTACTGCATCGACAACCTGCCCGTGGCCTTCCTCGGCCAGTTCGAAAAGGAACTGGAGAACGGCACCTCATCGCTCTATCAGCAGCTCGCTCTCGGCATCGACGCGCGCAGTCCCGCGGACAGCCTGGCCAAGGTTCCGGTACTGTTGCAGCGCCTGCGGGAGACGGGAACCGCGACCGAGCTGGTTTTCGTCGATGCGCAGGACGAGATTCTGCTGAAGCGCTTCAGCGAGACGCGCCGGCGCCATCCGCTTTCCAATGAGAATGTCTCACTCGCGCGTGCAATCGCCACCGAGCGGCGGCTCGTCGAGCCGCTGTCGGAGGGCGCGGATCTGCGCGTGGACACCACATACATGCACATTCATCAACTGCGGGATTTCGTGCGCGAACGCATTGCGCGGCGGTCGCTCAGCAGCCTTGCGCTGCAGTTCCTGTCCTTCGGTTTCAAGCATGGCGTTCCTGCGGAGTCTGATTTCGTGTTCGACCTGCGCTGCCTGCCGAATCCGCACTGGGAGGGAGGGCTCAGGGATCAGACCGGCCGCGATCCGGACGTCGTCGCGTTCCTCGGCCAATCCTCGCAGGTACAGTCCATGATTCAGCACATCGCGGACTTCCTGGCGCAGTGGGTTCCGAGCTTCGAGAGGGAGAACCGGGTCTATCTCACGGTGGCCGTGGGCTGCACCGGCGGCCGGCACCGATCGGTGTACGTTGCGGAGCGCCTTGCGGAACATTTCAAGAAGACCGGCAAGAATGCCCTCGTCAGTCACCGGGATATCGGCCACGAGTCGCCTCGGGCGGGCTGACGCAGGACCGCGCGGAAGGGTCTTATGAGTGTTGGACTATTGATAATCACGCACGACGATATCGGACGTGCATTGCTGCATTCGGCCCACGTCGCACTGGCGGATTCACCGCTCGCCACCGACATGATCAGCGCGTCGCGCGACAGTGAACCGGAGGCGCTGCTGCAGCGAGCAAGGACGGCGCTCGCCGCGCTCGACGCGGGAGACGGCGTCCTGGTCCTGACGGACCTGTTCGGATCCACGCCCAGCAATATCGCGGCGCGACTTCTGGATTCGGGCCGCACGCGGGTGGTGACGGGCATCAATCTGCCGATGCTCATACGCGTGCTGAACTATCCGCAGCTCGATCTTGTCGGCCTGGCCGCCAAGGCAGTGAGTGGCGGAGTGGACGGCGTGTTCGAGATGCCGGCGCCTGCGAAGGGACCCTGAAGCGCATGTACAAGCAATCGGTGACAATCTGCAACAAGCTCGGCATGCACGCGCGGGCCGCTGCGAAGTTCGTCCAACTGGCCTCACGGTATGAGTCCGAGATCAAGCTTACCCGCGAGGCCAAGGAGGTGAACGGCAAGAGCATCATGGGCGTCATGATGCTGGCGGCGGGCAAGGGCACGAGCATCGATATCGTCGGCGAGGGTCCCGATGCGGAGCAGGCGGTCAACAGCCTCGCGCAGCTGGTGAAGGATCGGTTCGGAGAGGCCGAATGACCTTTACGATCCACGGCGTTGGAGTCTCCCGCGGCGTCGTCGTAGGCCGCGTGCACATACTCGAGCGCAACCAGCTCGAGGTTCAGGAATACGCCATCGCCAAGGAGAAGGTGAATGCGGAGATCCTGCGCCTGCAGAACGCCATAACGGCAGCCCGGCTTCAGCTTCGCACGATACGCGAGCACGTGCCGAAGTCCACGGCGGCGGACATCGCCGCATTCATAGACACCCACCTGCTGATGCTGGAGGACTCCTCCCTCACCCAGGAGCCGGTAAGACTGATCGCCGAGCTGCGCTGCAACGCGGAGTGGGCGCTGAAGCTGCAGCGCGACGCGCTGGTCGCGGTGTTCGACGAGATGGAGGATCCGTACCTGCGCACGCGGCGCGACGACGTTGACCACGTGGTCAATCGCATACAGCGCATTCTCGCCAACCAGATCCCGGCCAAGCACGAGATACCGGACAGCCGGCTTCGCGACCTCGTTGTGCTGGCCGACGATCTGACCCCCGCCGACACGGTGCTCATGCAGCATCACGGCATTGCAGCCTTCATTACCGAGTACGGCGGGCCGACCTCGCACACGGCGATACTTGCCCGCAGCCTCGGCATCCCCGCGATCGTGGGCGCTCATCAGGCGCGCCGTTACATCCGCGACGACGACATCGTCATCGTCGACGGCAGGAACGGCGTGGTCATCGTCGAGCCGGACGACAACATCCTGAGCTACTACCGCGACAAGCAGGCCGCGGACAACCGCTATTACGCCGAGCTCGCCAAGCTGAAGGAGGCGCCGGCGATCACGATCGACGGCGTGGAGATCAGCCTGCTGGCGAACATCGAACTGCCCGCGGACTTCGAGGCCGTGCGGAGGGTCGGCGCCATGGGAATCGGGCTTTATCGTACCGAGTTCCTTTACATGAACCGGCAGCATCTGCCCGATGAGGACGAGCAGTTCGAGCGCTACTCCGACGTGCTGCGCGCCCTGAACGGCATACCGGTGACGATACGCACGCTCGATCTCGGCGGTGACAAGACCGTTGACGGGGGCTATCAGGCCCGGCCCGTGGCCGCCAACCCGGCGCTCGGACTCAGGGCCGTCCGGCTGTGCCTGAAGGATCCTTCACTGTTCCGGCCTCAACTGAGAGCGATCCTGCGCGCCTCGGCGCTCGGGCCGGTTCGGCTCATGATCCCGATGCTGTCCAGTCTGCACGAGATACAGCAGGTCATGATGCTGCTCGAGGAAGTGCGATCCGAATTCCGGGCGCGAGGCATCAAGTTCGATGAAGGCATGCAGGTCGGAGGCATGATCGAGGTGCCGGCAGCAGCGGTCTGCGCGGATCTGTTCGTCAGGCACATGGATTTCCTCTCCATAGGCACCAATGATCTGATCCAGTACACGATGGCGATCGACCGCGTCAACGACGAGGTCAACTATCTCTACGATCCCCTGCACCCGGGCGTCCTGCGTCTGATCCGGCACACCATCGAGGCTGGCGAGAAGAGCGGCAAGATGGTGGCGATGTGCGGTGAGATGGCCGGAGACCCACGATACGTGCGCCTGCTGCTGGCGCTGGGGTTGAAGGAGTTCAGCGTGCACCCCGCGGCGCTGCTCGAGATCAAGCGCATCATCAATGACAGTCACGCCGGGGAGCTCGCAAGGATGCAGTCCACGATCCTCGCGTGTGCCTCCGGACACGAGGTCGCGGCGATCCTGGACAGGATCAACTGATCGACAGGCACCGTCTCGGACCGGCGAGACGCCGCCGCTGCGGAAAATGCTCGAATGGCCGCCATCGGATGCCGGTGCGGCCCGCATCGCCGAAAGTCGGTCGTTAGCGACTCAAACGCTGGAAAAAATCCTCGCCCAGATCTTCCTGCAGTGCCTCCGCGAGCCTCTTGCGTTCGAAGTACTCCTCGATGCGTTGTCGCGACGGCTTGCCGGGGCGGTTCTTTGCGGATTTCACCGCGGGTGCCTCCGAATAGCCCTCCCCGGGATCCTCCTCCCCTTCCCTCCACGCTGCCTCGTCCGACATTCCTACGGGCAGGGATTTCTTGCTCATTCACAGCCCCCCACACTTTCGCCGCAACTTTCCGGGCATCGATCACCAGAATTGCGACAGTGAAGATTGCGGGCAACTAATTAATCCAATCGCTGCGGCTTGTAAAGGGATGCCTCGGACTCCTGTGCGCAAATCGCAGGGGCGGGCGGATGCTGCAAAGCGAAACGGGATGGCAGTGCCGGGGCTCATCCGCATGCGCGGCGAAGGTGCGCGCAGGCGGCGCCCGGACTGCAGGCGGGCGCGAATGCCCGCGGCGGAGTCGAGCTTCCAGGCATGGCGTCGACCTTCATCGGCCGCCGCCGCGGGACTCAGTCCCAGCTGAAAATCACCCAGCTCGGAACGGCGAAATTCGAATTGAGGTGGCTCATCCGCGACTCGAGCTTGCCGTCGCCGTCTGAGTCCACGAGGTAGTACGGCTTGCCGATCTTCGGGGTGACCTTGACCATGTAGAGGCGGCCGGATACGCGGTATTCCTCGATCTCGCCCTCCTTGTCGGCGCGAATGGTGACCTCGGGCTCCAGCGCCTCCCCACTCTGGACGCGCGGTGGCGGCGGTGGTGCAGCCTCCGGAATCGGCTCGAGGCGCTCCTCGGCAGAGTAGGCGGCCGGCGCGGTCAGGATCGCAGCGATGAACACGGCTAGGACATCATGTCTGAACATCATAAGTCTTTGTGATCGCGGGGATATCGGTTGGAGGCCTGCCGCGGGCGCAGGTTCCGCAGGAACCTCCGTCGTTGCCGCCTTGGGCGTGTGAATAGCATCCACTACTTCCCGGGCTTTGTCCAACGCACCGCACGGGCCGCCGAATGCTATCGTAGCCCTCATGAGTGAGGCCGATCGCGACGTCGCCGCATGAACATGGATCCCGTGCTGCTGCTGATCGACGGCTCCTCCTGGCTCTACCGCGCCTTTCACGCCCTGCCGGCATTGACCACCTCCCGCGGGGAGCCCACCGGCGCGATACACGGTGTGGCCGCGATGCTGCGCCGCCTGATGAAGGACTATCATCCCGACTATGTCGCGGTGGTTTTCGACGCGCGTGGTCCGACCTTCCGCGACGAGCTCTTCGCCGATTACAAGGTGCACCGTCCGCCCATGCCCGATGAGCTGGCGGCGCAGATCGAGCCGCTGCACGCGATGGTGCGGGCGATGGGCCTGCCACTGCTGATGGTCGAGGGCGTGGAGGCCGACGATGTCATCGGCACGCTGGCGCGGCAGGCCGAGGACATGGGCTTGCGCACCTACGTCGCCACCGGTGACAAGGACATGGCCCAGCTGGTCAGCGATCGGGTCACCCTCGTGAACACCATGGATGACACCACGCTCGATGCCCGCGGCGTGAAGGCGAAGTTCGGGGTCGAGCCGGCGCAGATGGTCGATTACCTCACGCTCATCGGCGACAGCGTCGACAACGTGCCGGGGGTGGAGAAGGTCGGACCGAAGACGGCGGCGAAATGGATAGGCGAGTTTGGTAGCCTCGAAGCGGTCATCGCGCGGGCCGATGAGATCAAGGGAAAGATCGGCGAGAATCTGCGTGCGGCCATCGACCATCTGCCGCTGTCGCGGCGACTGGTGACCCTGAAGCTCGATGTCCCGCTGACGGTCGGGCCGCGGGATCTGCAACCTGCGGCAGCCGACACCGAGGGGCTCAAGGCGCTGTACCGGCTGCTGGAGTTCAAGACCTGGCTGAACGAGCTGCTCGCGGCCGAGCGCGCAGGGGGCGCCGCAGTGGCGGTCGCCGCGCCGCGGACGGACCAGGAAGTCGGAAAGGCATACGAGTGCGTACTCACGCGCGAGGACCTGGAACGATGGCTTGAGCGCATGCGCGCCTCCGAGCTGTTCGCGTTCGACACCGAAACCACCGATCTCGACTACATGCGCGCGCGGCTGGTAGGCCTGTCGTTCGCGGTGCGGCCTGGTGAGGCCGCCTATGTCCCGGTAGCCCATGACTACGCCGGCGCTCCGGAGCAGCTCGCGCCGGATACGGTGCTCGAGGCACTGCGACCATTGCTCGAGGATCCCGACAAGGCGAAGCTCGGCCACAACCTGAAATACGATCGCAACGTTCTGGCCAATCACGGCATCGATCTGCGCGGCATCCGCCACGACTCGATGCTGGAGTCATACGTGCTCGACAGCACCGCCACGAGGCATGATCTCGATTCCCTGGCACTGAAGTACCTGGGGCGGCGAACGATCCACTTCGAGGATGTCGCCGGCAAGGGCGCGAATCAGCTGACCTTCAACCAGGTGCCGCTGGGGCAGGCCAGCGAATATGCGGCCGAGGACGCCGACGTGAGCCTGCAGCTGCACCAGGGATTCTGGCCCAGGCTGTCGGTCGATGCGCGCCTGCGCAGCCTGTACGAGAGCATCGAGATCCCCCTGGTGCCGGTGCTTTCGCGGATGGAGCGGGCCGGCGTGCTCATCGATACCGCATTGCTCGCGGAACAGGCGCACTCGCTCGGTGAGCGCATCGCGGCGCTGGAGCGGGGGGCGCACGAGGAGGCGGGGCAGCCCTTCAATCTCGGCTCGCCGAAGCAGATCCAGGCGATCCTCTTCGAGAAGATGGGTATCACGCCCGTCGAAAAGACGCCCACCGGACAGCCATCCACCTCGGAATCGGTGCTGCAGGAGCTGGCGGTAACCTATCGCCTGCCGGCGCTCATCCTGGAGCATCGCAGCTACAGCAAGCTGAAATCCACCTATACCGATACGCTGCCACGGCAGGTCGATCCACGCACTGGCCGCGTGCACACGAGCTACCACCAGGCGGTGGCGGCCACCGGGCGGCTTTCCTCCTCGGATCCGAACCTGCAGAACATCCCGGTACGCACCGAGGAAGGCCGGCGCATACGCCGCGCCTTCGTTGCCTCGCCGGGCTGCCGGCTCGTGGCCGCCGACTACTCGCAGATAGAGCTGCGCATCATGGCCCATCTGTCCGGAGACGAAGGGCTCATCAGCGCGTTTGCGCGCGGCGAGGACATACACCGCGCCACGGCAGCGGAGGTGTTCGGCCTGACGCCCTCGGCGGTCGGCGAGGATCAGCGGCGAGCCGCCAAGGCGATCAATTTCGGCCTCATCTACGGCATGTCGGCCTTTGGTCTGGCCCGCCAGCTCGGCATCGAGCGCAGCGCCGCGCAGCAGTACGTAGATCTGTATTTCTCGCGCTATCCCGGTGTACGCGCATACATGGACCGCATCCGATCCGAGGCGCGCGAGCGCGGCTACGTGGAGACCATCTTCGGGCGGCGCCTCTACCTCCCGGACATCAACTCCCGCAACATGCAGCGGCGCCAGTACGCCGAACGGACCGCCATCAATGCGCCGATGCAGGGTTCGGCGGCCGATATCGTCAAGCGGGCGATGATCGCGGTCGATGCGTGGTTGCAGGGCAGCGCCTTGCGGGCGCAGCTCGTCATGCAGGTGCACGACGAGCTGGTGCTGGAGGTGGCCGAGGATGCGGTGGATGCCGCGCGCGAGCGGGTTCCGGAGCTGATGAGCGGGGCGGCGACGCTCGCGGTCCCGCTGCTGGTCGACCTGGGAGTCGGCGCCAACTGGGACGAGGCGCATTGACGGAGGGAGCGTTCCGGGCCCCGTGCGTGGGCAGCGCGCGGGCCCCGGATTTTCCGGGTTTTCGAAGTGAGAACGCTACCTACAACCGGCGCAGGCGCTGTGCTAACATTCAATAGGACAAAGCCTCACGACGCTCCGCACGTCATCGCCACCCCGGCAACCCGCCTCTTCACCGTTCGCCCGCTGCGTCAAGCCGAATGCTTCTCATCCCTGCGATCGATATCAAGGACGGAAAGTGCGTCCGACTTCGCCAGGGCCGGATGGACGATGACAAGGTCTATTCCGAGGACCCGGTCGCGATGGCCCGGCGATGGGTGGAGGCAGGCGCCAGGCGGCTGCATATCGTTGATCTGAATGGTGCGACGAAAGGCCGGCCGGTGAACGCGGAGATCGTCCACCGCATCTGCGAGGCGTCCCCCGGGGTGCCGATCCAGGTTGGCGGCGGCATCCGGGACGAGGACGCCATTCAGCAATATCTCGACGCCGGCGTCACATTTGTCATCCTCGGCACCAAGGCCGTGACCGCACCGCACTTCGTCGCCGATGTCTGCATGGAGTTCCCCAGCCACATCATCGTCGGCCTGGATGTGAAAGACGGCAAGGTGGCGATCGAGGGCTGGTCGAAGCTGGCCCGTCACGACGCGGTCGATCTCGCGCTGCAGTTCGAGCAGGACGGAGTCTGCGCCATCGTCTATACGGACATAAGCCGCGACGGCATGCTGAACGGTGTGAACATCGATTCCACGGTTGCATTCGCCCGCGAGCTGGCGATACCCGTGATCGCCTCCGGCGGCCTGACCAACCTCGAAGACATACGCAGGCTCTGCGAGGTCGAGGGCGAAGGCATCTGCGCGGCGATTACCGGACGCGCCATATACGAAGGCAGCATCGACTTCGCCGAGGCGCAGAAGCTCGCGGATTCTCTCGCCATAGCCAGCAAGAAGTAGACTCCCATGGCGCTCGCCCGGCGCATCATCCCCTGCCTGGACGTCGATGCCGGCAGGGTTGTCAAAGGCGTCCGGTTCGTCGACATCCGCGACGCCGGCGACCCGGTGGAGATCGCGCGCCGCTACGACGAGCAGGGCGCGGATGAGCTGTGCTTTCTCGATATTACCGCCAGCCATGAGCAGCGCGACACGATGGTGCACGTCGTGGAGGCCGTGGCCGCGCAGGTGTTCATCCCGCTGACCGTCGGCGGCGGCATCCGCACGGTCGAGGACATACGGCGCCTGCTGAACGCAGGTGCCGACAAGGTCAGCGTCAACAGCGCGGCGGTGGCGCGCCCGGAGTTCGTCGGCGAGGCCTCCGCCCGCTTCGGCGCGCAATGCATCGTCGTGGCGATCGATGCGCGGCGCGCGGCCGGGGACGGCGAGACGGCGCGCTGGGAGGTCTACACGCACGGTGGCCGCCGTGGCACGGGTATCGATGCGGTGGAGTGGGCGGTGCACATGAATCGGCTGGGAGCGGGCGAGATCCTGCTCACCAGCATGGACCGCGACGGCACGGGAGACGGTTTCGATCTGGAACTCACGCGCGCGGTTGCCGACGCGGTGAGCATTCCCGTCATCGCCTCCGGCGGCGTGGGCAACCTGCAGCACCTCGTCGACGGCGTGCGGGAGGGGCACGCCGATGCGGTGCTGGCCGCGAGCGTCTTCCATTTCGGGCAGTACAGCGTGGCGCAGGCCAAGGCCTGCCTGCGCGAGGCCGGCATCGAAGTCCGTCTATAGGGCCGCAGATCGTGAACTGGCTGGATGAAATTAACTGGGCCGCCGATGGTCTCATTCCTGCGGTCGCGCAGGAAGCCGGCACGGGCAAGGTGCTGATGGTCGCCTGGATGAATCGCGAGGCGCTGGCGCTGACCGCGGCGGAAGGCAGGGTCGTCTACTGGTCCCGATCGCGAGGCAGGCTGTGGCGCAAGGGCGAGGAGTCAGGCCACGTGCAGACGGTGCGCGAGATTCGCCTGGATTGCGACAACGATGTTATCCTTCTCCTTGTGGATCAAAAGGATGGCATTGCCTGCCACACCGGTCGTCACAGCTGTTTCTTCAAGCGTCTGCAGGACGATCAGTGGCTCGAGGTCGAGCCGATCATCGCACGGTGACGGCCGCCAAAGACTGGAGGACAACTCAGACATGAAACAACGCACTCTGTTCGTCGGATACGCGCTGCTGCTGGCGTCGTTGTTCGGGTACATCGGCAAGGCGACGGCGGCCGAGGAGCAGCGGGTGAAGATCAAGGAGGCCACCGAGGTCATGGAGGACATCCTGGCCATCCCGGAGAATGCCATTCCTCCCAGCCTGCTCGCCAACGCGCAGGCGATCGCGATCGTCCCGGGCGTCATCAAGGCGGGATTCATCGTCGGCGGCCGCTACGGCAAAGGCATCGTGATGCGTCGGGACCGCGCGCGCCGCCAGTGGAGCGACCCGGTGTTTCTCACCCTTGCCGGCGGCAGCGTCGGATTTCAGGCCGGCGCTTCGGCCACCGACGTGATCCTGGTGTTCAAGAATTACCGTGGGCTGGACAGCCTGGTGAACGGCAAATTCACCCTGGGTGCCGACGCCGCGGTCGCGGCGGGCCCGGTCGGCCGCAACGCGCAGGCCGCGACCGACGTGCAATTGCGATCCGAGATCCTGTCGTATTCGCGCAGCCGCGGCCTGTTCGCCGGCGTTGCGCTCGACGGTTCGGTGATGGAAATCGACCACGCCGCCAACGCCAGCTACTACGGCAAACAGGGCATCACGCCGCGGGAGATCTTCGAGAATCGCGCGCCCCGGCACCCGAACGATGCGGCGCGGCTGAAGGCCCTCATCGCCAAGTACGCCGGCCGCTGACGTGAGCGACGTGCTCGCCGAGCTGAATGACGTGCTGCAGGCCCGCAAGGGCGCGGATCCGGAGACCTCCTACGTCGCCCGCTTGTATCACAAAGGCCTCGACACGATACTGAAGAAGATAGGCGAGGAGGCTACCGAGACCGTCGTCGCAGCGAAGGGCGGCGACGCGCGCCAGGTCGTGCGGGAGACCGCCGACCTGTGGTTCCACAGCATGGTGCTGCTCAGTCACCTCGATATACCCGTCGCCGAGGTCTTGGCAGAATTGGAGCGGCGCGCGGGCACATCGGGGCTCGAGGAGAAGGCGAGCCGCGGTCCCGGTGCATGACGGCGCGTCAAGCGCCGCTATTGACGGCTAACACGCAACGGCCGGGCCGGCCCCGGCGGGAAGATGACAAATGCGATTCGGAATCTGGGAGTTACTGTTAATCCTTGCGATCGTCGTGCTGCTGTTCGGCACCCGCAAGATCAAATCGCTGGGTGGCGATCTGGGCAGCGCCATCAAGGGCTTTCGCTCGGCGCTGCGCGAGGGTGAGGAGGATGCCTCGAAGGCCACCGGCGATCGGGTGATCGAAGGCGACAGCGTCAAGCAGGGCGACAAGACCCCGTCCTGAGCGGCGGGCCGGCGCGTCGGGCGTCCCGGTTGACCCGCCCGCGTTCCGCCCGCGCCTGCACGCGCATGTTCGACATAGGATTCTGGGAGTTGGTGGTCATCGCGGTGATCGCGCTGGTCGTGTTCGGGCCGGAGAAGCTGCCGCAATTCGCTCGCCGTGCCGGGTACTGGATCGGACGCATCCGCCGCCAGGTCAACGACGTGCGCAGCGAGATCGAGCGGGAGATCGCGTTCGACGAGATGCGCCGGGCGCGCGAGAAGATGGAAGCCCCTTTGAACGCGCTCGCCAACGACCTCGAGAAGGCGACCAAGGCGGACGCGCCCAAGCGGACCGCGCTCGCCGAGCCGCCGCCTGCCGATGGCGCGCCGCCCAGACAGTCGTGAACCGCTTCCCGCCGCGCTGCCGCTGATCGCCCATGGATTCCGAACATCAGGCGCCCCCGGGCGATCGCGAGCAGACCTTCATCGAGCATCTGGTCGAACTGCGCACGCGCCTGATGCGCAGTCTGCTCGCGGTGCTGGTGATCGTGGTCGCCCTGTCGTTCTTCGCCAACGACATTTACACGTTGATGGCGCAGCCGATGATGAAACTGCTGCCGCCGAATTCGACGATGATCGCCACCGGTGTGGCGGCGCCGTTCATGGCGCCGTTCAAACTGGTGGCCGTGCTCGGGTTGTTCATCGCGCTGCCCTATGTTCTCTATCAGGTGTGGGGATTCGTCGCGCCGGGCCTGTACCATTCCGAACAGCGTCTGGTATTGCCGGTACTCGTTTCCAGCACGCTGCTGTTCTACTGCGGGGCCGCGTTCGCCTATTTCGTGGTTTTCCCCGTCATCTTCGGATTCTTCACCAGCACGGCGCCTGCCGGGGTCACCGTGATGACCGACATCAACAGCTATCTCGACTTCATACTGTCCATGTTCGTGGCCTTCGGCGTGGTATTCGAGATTCCGGTGGCCACGGTGCTGCTGGTGCGCGCCGGGGTCATCGAGCGCGCCAGGCTGAAGGAGATGCGGCCCTACGTGATCGTGGGGTGCTTCGTGGTCGGCGCGTTCCTGACACCGCCGGACGTGGTTTCCCAGTCGCTGCTGGCCGTGCCGATGTGGTTGCTCTACGAGACGGGAGTGTGGGTGTCCGGCCTTCTTCCCAAGCGCG
>WBZR01001716.1_pt1 | contig 19070 bp, 17 predicted proteins | sample 5204231 | NCBI WGS metagenome assembly WBZR01 (sample SAMN12412403, study PRJNA552823) | activated sludge metagenome | isolation source: activated sludge from anammox sidestream of wastewater treatment plant... | place: USA: Virginia | collected 2017-08 | reverse complement strand
GTCTGGAAGCCGCCACCGCGAGGGTCGAGCTCGGCATCGAAGAAGGATGTGAGCCGGTCGGCGCGATAGCCCGCGGCCGTTGCAAGGAACGCCATCGCGACGGTTCCGGCCGCAAACAGTGCAGCCATCTGGCCAATCGATGCACCGGCGACCCAGAACATCGTCACCGTGATCAGGCAGATGATGAGCGTCGTGCCGAGATTGGGTTCGAGCATGATGAGCCCGCCCACGACACCGATGAGAATGACGAACGGCAGGAGCCCCTGCTCCATGCTCTTGACGTTTTCGCCCTTGCTGGAGAGCCATGCCGCCAGGTAGATGATGACCGTGAGCTTGGCGAACTCCGCGGGCTGCACTCCCAGTTCGCCGGGCCCGAGCCACCGCCTGGCCCCGCCGCCCTCGCGCCCGATCACGAGTACCGCCACCAGCATACCGATTGTGATCAGCAGGATAGGCACGGCTACCGGCCGGTATTTCTGGTAGTTGAAGCGTGCTGCGAGGGCCAGCAATGTGAGACCAAGGATTGCCCAGGCAACCTGGCGCACGATGAAGTGGTTTGAATCCCCAAATTGCGCCAGCCCGATCACGAAGCTCGAGCTATAGACGGCGACCAGCCCGGTGACTGTAAGGATGGTGGTCAGTGCGACGAGCGCGTAGTCCGGCCGGCCAGGACGCCAATCACCCGTTCGTTGTGCGATCGCCATCACTGCCCCTCCACGGAAAAATCGGGCATGCTGCGGACGAGCTGCCGGAACTGCTGCCCGCGCACCTCGAACGTGGGAAACGCGTCGAAACTCGTACCTGCCGGTGAAAGCAAGACCACGTCGCCCGGGTGCACCAGGCCACGCGCTTCCTCAACTGCCTCCGGCAGCGACTCGACCACGCGAACGTCTCCCACGACGTCGCGCATGGCACCGGCGAAGAGCTCTCGCGCTTCGCCGAAGCAAACCACGGCCCGGCAACGCTTCCCCGCGAGTTCCTGTAACCCATCGAGCGGGAGATTCTTATCGCGGCCACCCAGCAGCAGGACGACAGGTTCGTCGAATGCCCTGAGCCCGGCTATGGTCCGCTCCGGGCTCGTTGCGATACTGTCGTTCACCCATGTCGCACCGCCGCTCACCCCGACGACTTCGAGCCTGTGCGGGACGCCTCGGAACTCCCGGATAGCGGCTGCCATGCTCTCTGTGCTGAAGCCTGCCTCACGACCGATCGCCGTGGCCATCACCACGTTCGCAAGGTTGTGTTCGCCGCGCAGGCGGATCTCCTTGCGCTGGATCACGGTCCGCTCCTGCATCCCTTTGCGAGAGGTGACACTCTTGCCTGCGAACCATGCAGCGTCACCTTCCGGGTCACCACACACCGATGTCCGCACGAGCCGCCCCCGGACACTCGTCATGAGGCCACGGCTGGTGTGATCGTCCTGGTTGAGCACGGCCACCCCGTCACTCCCCTGGAACGAGAGGATGTTCCGCTTGAGGCCCACATACTCGTCCCAGCTGAACTGGTCGAGATGATTCGGTGTCACGTTCGTCACCGCCGCGATCCAGGGCGAACGGTCGGTGTACTGGAGCTGCGTGTGGCTGATCTCGAGGATCACCAGCGTCTCCGGCCGGATATCGTCGAGACGCCCGAGCAAAGCCTCACCGATATTCCCGCCAACGACGTGCTCGACGCCTGCGGAGGCCGCCATCGCGCCAACGAGTGCTGTCGTGGTCGATTTTCCACTTGACCCGGTGATGCCGATCATCTTGCCGGGGCAGAGCTGGAGGAAGAGCCGCATCTGCGAGGTTGTTGGGATGCTGAGCTCGCGGGCGCGCCGCATCGCGGGGTCGTGGCGCAAGACCGACTGCGACACGGCGACGAGGTCGAATCCCTCGGGATCGAGCAGCGGGCCGCCTGTCACTGTCCGGGTTACGCCCTCCGGAGCGGTGACACCGGCTGCTTCGAGCGCGGCCTCGTTACGGGTATCCGACATCGTCACGACGGCGCCATGCCTGACCAGGAAACGTGCAAGGTCTCGTCCCTCGATCCCCATCGAGTAGACGAGTGTGCGCTTCCCGCGGAGGGCTCCCGGGTCAAATGCCGCACTCATTCGTTCACCGCCAGGGCGAGCGCCACACCGAGCATCGCTGAGATGAAGCTCACGACCCACGCGCGCGTTACGATCTGGGGTTCGGCCCAGCCGGAGAGCTCGAGGTGGTTGTGGAATGGCGCCCGCTTGAACACCCGCTTGCCGCCGCTCAGCTTGAAGTAGCCGATCTGGATGATGTTGCTCATCGCCTCGGTGACGAACACGATGCCGACGATCGGGAGCACCAGCCATTGGCCGGTCATGAGGGCGACGACCGCAAGGCTCGATCCGAGGGCCAGCGCGCCCGTGTCGCCCATGATGACCATCGCCGGGTGGGCGTTGTACCAGAGGAATCCGAGGTTCGATCCAGCGATGATGAACGAGAAGCTCGCCACGTAGAGCTGCCCCTGGATGAAGGCAATCACCCCGAAGGCAATAAAGGCGATGAGCGTTGTCCCGCCGGCGAGCCCGTCGAGGCCGTCGGTTACAGCCACCGCGCTCGTCGTCCCGACGATGACGGCGACAGCAATGGGGATGTAGAAGAGCCCAAGCTCGTACTTCCCCGCCCACGGAATGTTGATGCTCTCGACGTCGAGGCCGGTATAGAGCACGAGCGCTGCACCGATAGCGAGCACCGTCACGAACGAGGTCTTGAATCGCCATGAAAGCCCGTTCTGCTTGCGGTGCTGGAGTGTCCCGAGGTCATCTACAAATCCGGCTGCCCCGGTGATGCCAATCATCGCGAGAGGCAGGAGGATGGAATGGTGCTTCCACCAGTCAACGGCGACTGCCGTCACCAGGAAGGTTGGGGCCCAGATCATCAGGCCGCCAAAGGTGGGAGTTCCCGCCTTCTTCTGGTGCGATTCAGGCTGGTATTCACCGATGTTCTTCCCGGCCTTCTTCGCTACGAGGTACCGCAAGATCGGGCGCCCAATGATGATCGCGACCACGAACGTGATGCAGCCCGAGATGAGTGCGTGGATCACTGGCTGCCCTCCAGCAGGGGGAGGAGGGTCTCGAAGGCCTCGCCTCGTGAAGCCTTCACGAGCACGTAATCGCCGCGCCGCAAGATCTCACGCACGAAGCTCGCAGCCTCCTCTTTGGTGGCAAACCAGTGCACCTCATGCAACCCGGCGCCGGCCGCCGCCTCAGCCATGGGCCGGCACACCGGGCCCGAGCACACGAGCAGATCGCAACTTCGAGCTGCGGTCTCGCCTGCCTTGCGGTGCTCGCTTTCCTCGAACGTGCCCAGTTCAGCCATCCGCCCGAGCAGCGCGATCCGCCGCCCGGGCAGCCTGGACAGCATGTCGAGCGCACCCGCGAGCGACGCCGGGCTCGAGTTATACCGATCGTCGATGATCGTTGCCCCGCGGTCGCTCGCAAGCATGCGTGCGCGGCCGCCGACATCGGCCCCGTTGACTGCGATCGCGGCTTCGTCCAGGGTCATTCCCAGGGCGAGGCACGCGCCGATCGCTGCCAGCGCGGCCGGGACGGTGTGTTCGCCCGGTACCGGGGAGTGCACCTGGGCCCGTGCGCCTTCGTAGGTCACCTCAAATGAAGTACCCTCCAGGGCGCGATTGGTGACTGGCCCGCGTCGCAGCGCCGCCCCATCGCTTTCTCCGAACGAAAGCACGTGGGAATCGAGTTCAACCTCGACCGGCGCGATGCGCGGATCGTCGAGGTTCAGGATTGCCGTCCCGTCACGTCCAAGGTAACGGGCGAGCGAGAGCTTTTCGCGCTGGATCGCCTCGATGCTGCCGAGTTTCTCCACGTGCGTAAGTCCCACGTTCAGCACGATCCCGATCTCTGGCTCAGCGATCTCGCAGAGGTAGAGGATCTCGCCCACCGAATCCATCGCCAGTTCGAGCACGGACACTTCGTGCTCCCGTTCGAGGCTCATGAGTGCCAGCGGCAGCCCCTCGCGCGAATTGAAATTGCCGGCACTCTTGTGCGTCCGAAACCGCGCCGAGACAGCGGCCGCGACCAGGTCCTTCGCTGTCGTCTTCCCGACTGTGCCCGTGATACCGATGACGCGTGGCGCGACTGACCGCCGCCATGCCTGGGCCAGTTCGGCGACCGCCCGGGTTGTGTCCGGTGTGACGATGATGGTCTTGTCGGGCCATTCGCCGGCGGGCCGCTGCTCGCAGATCGCCGCTACTGCGCCCGCCCGGAGTGCATCGGCGACGAACCGATTGCCGTCAACGTTTTCACCGGGAAATGCGGTGAAAAGGTCGTGGGGCTTGACGAGGCGCGAATCGGCTGCGCCGCCACGGATGTCACGCAACGGCCCTTCGAACACTTCGTAACCGCGAGCCCGCATTGTGTCGGCTGCAAACGCCGTGGTCAGATGCTGCGTCATCAATTGCCTGCCTTGTCGGGCTTCACGCCCATGTAGCGCAGCGCGTCGTCGGCGAAGGCCCGGAAGATCGGGCCCGCTGCCACCGTCCCGGTCTGGAGGTCCTGGTTCTGGTCGAGCTTGATGAGGACAAGGATCCGCGGATTATCCAGGGGTGCGAAGCCGACGAACGAGGCGATCTGGGTATCGTTGTATCCGTTCGGCACCGGGACGTTCGCGGTACCCGACTTGCCGCCCGCCGTGTAGTACTTCGGGTTGCGGCCTGTGCCCGATGGGTCCTGCGATACCACCTCGCCGAGCATCGACCTGATGGTTGCGCTCGTTTCTGGCTTGATTGGCTGACCCTGCACTGTCGGTTGGACGTCGACCCTTGTCCCGTCGGGCTTGATGTGTGCCTTCACGAAGTGCGGCTGGATGAGCTTCCCACCGTTAATCGCAGCTGCGATTGCCGTCATCATCTGGAGAGGCGTCACCGAAATAGACTGCCCGAATGACTGCGTCGCAAGGTCGACCGGTGACCAGTCCTTGTCCCATGGCCTTCGAATGATCCCGTCGGCCTCGCCGGGGAAGTCCACACCGGTCGGCTTGCCGAATCCAAACGCGTCGAGGTACTTGTGGAAGAGCGTGGCACCCATCTTCTCGACCATGAAGATGGCGCCGGTATTGATGCTGTTCTGGAGCACACCCGTCATCGTTTGCGGGCCATAGGTCATGTGGTCCCAGTTGTAGATGGGCACGCCCGAGATGTACGCCACACCGGTGTCGACATAGCTCGTGTTTGCGGTCACCAGACCGGCGTCGATAGCTGAGGCGGCTGTCACGATCTTCATGACGGACCCGGGCTCATAGACGTTGGTGATCGATGGGTTATTGAGCAGGCTGATCTGCTTTGGGTCGTTCAGGTCGATAGTGCTGTACTTCAGCCCCGGACTCGATGCGAGCGCGAGGATCTCCAGCGTTTGGGGGTCCAGCACCAGGATCGTGCCGCCCTTCGCCTGGTGCTCCTCGATCGCGTGTTGGAGCCGCTGCTCGGCCATCTGCTGCAGGTACCGGTCGATCGTGAGTACCAGGTCGTCACCGGGCTCGGGCGCCACCGCGATGTACTCGCCATATGGGATTGGCTCCCCGGTCGTATCGCGCTCGTACACCGTCTTCCCCGGCTTCCCCTGGAGGACGTCGTTGTAGGACGATTCGAGACCCGCAAGCCCCTGCGCGTCGCGCCCGGTGAGCCCGAGGATCGAGGCTGCAAGGTCGCCATCCGGGTTTACCCGTTCGCTATTGGGGAGGGCGATCACACCGGGAATGCTGCTATCGATGATTTGCTCGCCCAGGTCATAGTCGACCTCACGCTTCACGAGAACGTCGACTGTCTGCGCCTGGCGCACGGTGTTGCGAAGGTGGGCGGCATCCATGTTCAGGAACTTCGCGAGCGATTCCGATGCCTTGTTGGCCGTGGGATCGAGTTTCCAGGCACGGGAGCTTACATAAATATCCCATGTACCAACGCTCATGGCGAGAAGGTTCCCGTTACGGTCGAGCAGTGAACCGCGCCGCGCGTAGCTCGTCTCGCTCCCCAGCAGTTCCTGCTGGGCTGCTTCCGCGTACTTCGGATGGTCGATCACCTGGAGTTGCACGAGGCGGCCGAAGATAACCAGCGCGAACGCCCCAAAGAATGCCGCGGGCACCCACACCCGGCGAGTGCCATGCGCTCGCTGCTGCGCCATCCGAACGCGCCTCCATCCGGTACGGCTCTGCGCCGTCCGGAGCCTGGAACGCCCGTCCTACGGGAGCCAGTCGAGGAACGACCGCCACCACGGAGCCGGCGCTTCCTGGTGGGGCGCCGTCTTGGGGAGATACTCCGAGGGGATCTTCGCCGGCTCCGGGCCGGGCTCCTCTACGGTCACGTAGATCGGGTTCTCACCTGGGCCGAGGCCCAGTTCCGCGGCTCGCCGCTGAATGCGTGCGAGCGATGTGAGCTGTGCAACATCCGCTTCCAGTCCGCTGATCTCGCCTTTGAGCTGTGCCTGCTGCGCCTGGTACCGCTGGGCGCTGAAACCCTCGCTCGTTGCCATGCTGTTCTGGAGCACGGGCAACATCGCTCCGATCCCGGCCACCAGCACGCCACCCAGGACCCACCAATTGGGTTTTCCGAACGGAGCCGGGACCGGCAAGCGGCGCGGCCTGCCGAGCGGATGATTGATTGCAGCCATGGCTAGGCGATCCGTTCCGCGCCGCGCAACACGGCGCTCCGCGCGCGTGGATTGTGGGCCACTTCATCCTCGCCCGGCCGGATTGCACGGCGGGTGAGGTCGCGGAGCGTTGCGGTGTGTCCGCAGCGGCAAACCGGGAGGCCCGGTGGGCAGATGCAGCCGCTTGCCTCGCGCCGGATGTATTGCTTCACCATCCGGTCCTCGAGAGAATGGAAGCTGATAACGGCGAGCCGGCCACCCGGCTGGCCTGGTCCAGGGACGTTGAGCAGGCGATGGGCTTGCGGAAGAGCCGTGTCAAGGCTGTCGAGTTCACCATTGACACGGATCCGGAGCGCAAGGAAGACTTTGGTGGCGGGGTGGATTTTTTGGTGTCTCCTCGCGTTCCCCATGGCCTGCTCAACGGCCCTAGCCAGTTCCCACGTCGTTCGCAACGGTCGTGCGCGGACCACCGCGGCAGCGATTCGGCGCGATTGGCGTTCCTCTCCATAGTCATAGAAGAGGTTGGCGAGCGACGTCTCATCCCAGGTGTTGACGATATCCGCGGCGGTCTCCACCGCGGCACTCCGATCCATTCGCATGTCCAGCGGCCCGTCCTGTCCGAACGCGAAGCCGCGCTCGCCGAGGTCGAACTGCATCGATGACACGCCGAGATCGAGCACTATCCCGTCGGCGCCTGTGATATGCTCCCGTGCTGCCAGGCTGGCGAGTTCACGGAAGTTCCCGTGCACGAAGCTGACCCGTCTCCCAAACGGCGCCAACCTCGTGCGCGCGAACTCCAGCGCCTCGCTGTCCTGGTCGATGCAGAGTAGCCGGCCCGTTTCGCCCATGCGCTCCGCAATCGCGAAGCTATGCCCGCCGAGGCCAGTCGTGCAGTCGATGTACGTACCGCCGTGGCGTACATTGAGCAGGCCGATAGTCTCGGTTAGCAGAACGGGGACATGCATGGGTGTAGCAGCCATGACCACCACCTCAGGCAACCTCCGCCTCTTCGGCCTCGTTCGCACGCCACGCGGCCGCATCCCAGATCTCGAAGTACTTGCCGAGACCAACGACCATGACGTCCTTCTTCAGACCGGCGTATTCCACCAGTTCTTTCGGGATCAGGAACCGGCCTTGCGCGTCCTTGCCGACCGGAAATGCGTTGCCGTAGAAGAAGCGCCGCGCTTTGCGCCCCTCGCTGGTATCAGGCGGGATTGCCTCGACGCGCTCGGACGCTTCTTCGAACCCTGCCTGCGTATACACCGCGATGCACGTCTCCTTTCCGGTCGTCATCATCGCGGGCGCGTCAAAATGGTCCCGGTATCGGGGCGGCACCGCCACCCGGTTCCGGTCGTCCAACTGGTACTCCACAGAGCCCGTGAACGGAGGGACCATTCATCACGCTTCGCGCTGATGTGGGCAGAGTCACCACAATGGCGTCCTCAATGGGTGGAGTCGGGGTGATTCCCCCACATCCTCCCACTTAGCCCCACGCGACTGTATGCGCTCCCCACCCGCGGTGTCAACAGCCCCTGCCTGCCAGTTTGGGCGGAATTCGGGGTTTCCCTGAGGTTCTCGAACCCTCCTGGAGTACCATCCGCGTATGGCTCGCATCGCTATCCTGACTGCATCGGACAAAGGCGCCGCCGGCGAACGGGCCGACACGAGTGGCGATACCATCGCTCGCCGCATCGTGGAGGCTGGCCACGCGCTTGCCCGGCGCGAAATCGCTGCTGATGACCGCGCCACGCTCAGCGCTATCCTGGCAGCCTGGGCCGACCAGGAAATCGCAGACATCATCGTGACGACCGGTGGGACGGGCCTTACCCCTCGCGATGTGACCCCCGAAGCCACTCGCGATATCGCCGAACGTGATGTCCCGGCGATTCCAATGGCGCTCGCCATGGCAGGCCTTCAGAAAACCCCGTTCGCTGCCCTGAGCAGGGGTGTTGCTGTCACCCGCGGAAGAACGCTGATCATCAACCTCCCCGGAAGCCCCAAAGCCGTCGATGAAGGTCTCGATATCCTTCTCCCACTTTTCCCCCACATCGCCGATCTCCTGGGCGGCCCCCTCGAGCACGAGACGGGGTTGGCCGCCCCGTGAAGGTGACGGTTGAAACCGCTACCCTCGCTGACAAGCCCGTGCTACGGCGCCTGCTCCAGCTCTACCTGTACGACTTCACCGAGTTCGCCCCCGCGGACCTCGACCAGCACGGGGAGTACCCGTACCGGTACCTCGACCACTACTGGGCGCCCGACGCCAACGAAGAACGTCATCCGTTCCTGATTCGTGCCGACGGCGAACTTGCCGGGTTCGCTCTCGTTCGCCACTCCGACGGCCGGGCATGGCAGATGGCGGAATTTTTCGTGCTCCGCATGTACCGCCGCCACGGGGTGGGGCGACAGGCTGCCCTTATCCTCTTCCGAACCCTTACCGGGGACTGGCAGGTCGCCGAGCGTCGGGCGAATGCTCCGGGCCAGGCGTTCTGGCGTCACACCATCGCGGAGGCTACGAACGGCAACTACCGCGAAGAATCAGACGAGGAAGCGGTGGTCCAGCACTTCAGCATGCAGGCTCCCGTGCCGCCCTGACGCGTGGGTTGTCGCTCACTGGTCGCTTCGCGACCGTACGCGCGACAGATACCAGCCACCCGCGCCGAAGAGCAGCAGGGAATCGAGAACGAGGTGTCCTCGTGCGGCCTCACCGGCTTCGATGACCGGTGCGGTGAGCAGGTGCGAGGCGAACTCGAACGGCGTGAACAGTTCCGGGTTGTGCACGGCGATGGCACTGTAGGCCACCGCGACCCCGGCACTCACGCCCATCCCGGCAAGGTGCCCCGGCGACCACCGCCGCTCGCCAGATGCGTCTGGCTGGGGCCGCAGGCGCGAGGCCGCAGCACTCAGCGGTCCGAGCTTCCCGGGAGTGAACGCATGAAGCAGCGCGATACTTACCCGCGCCAGGCGTCCCGGCCGGTAGACCAGGAATGAGTCTTCCCATCGATCCGGGCCGAACTTCGCCTTGAAGTGCTCCAGCGGCTTGAACTTGTAGAAGAGGTTGAGGTGCTCGAAGGTGAACTCGAGTGCACTACCGGTGATGCGGTGACCCGCCGGCTGCCGTTTCGTGTTTCGCAGCGGAGCAAGTCCAAGGTTCGCGAGTTTCGCCCCTCGCTCTTTGCATGCCTCGATAGCCCCGAGGAACAGAAGCTCCGAGACCCCGTTTGGGGCATCGGGCCTCCGGATCATGTCCTCGATATAGAAGGCATCTCGAGCTGGCACCGGGATGCACGTCACGAACCCTTCGAGTCTCCCGTTGTGCCGGGCGAGCAGCACCACCTTGTCCTCGATCCCGGCCAGCGGCGCAAGCCGGAGCGTGAAGGCGAGCGCTTTGATTTTCCGGGTTTCCTGCCATGTCTCCTGGACTGCGAGTATTTCCAACTCGACGGTTGCGGAGGGTCGTGTCCCTGCGGGGACCACGCTGACGGTGACGCCGGACTTCCTTGCCTGGTTTGCTGCCGACCGGACCTTCTTGGTGCTGTTGCCGCGCGGCGCATAGTCAGCGAGCTGGAAGAACGGCTCCTCGCCGATCTTCAGGGTCTTCCAGCCGGCCACCGAAGCGGATTCGGCCAATCGTGGGGTCGACCCGACAAAGGCCGGCGTGAGGTGTTCGCTTGCTGCCCACTCGCGGAACTCGTCGAGGATCGCTGTCACGTCGCCAGGTGCGCAAACCGGGTCACCAACCGCGAGAGCTACACCGTTGTGTCGCTCGTACGCCACAAAGCCGTCCTTCCCGGTTGCGTGGAAGTACTCCCAGCCGGGATAGAGCGAGAGGTAAGCGAGCCCGTTGTAGCCGTGCGCCAGTACGAGTGACCGGCGCTCTGCCTGGCTGCCACTCCGCGAGTGCTCAGCACGACTCCTCTTGCCACCAATCAACCCGAACAGCACGTCGCATCTCCGTTGCCAGACACCCCTCGGAAGGGGGTTACGACCGATGCTAGGGCCGGTTTCTGAAGGGTTTCTGAAGCCCTCACGAGGGCTTCACCACGTCTATTCGCAGTCGGCGACGTAGGCCGGGACGCCGAGGAGTTTGTCAAGCGTCACTGGCCTGAGGCCCTTCTCTTCGAGCCCCTGGAGGATGATCGGCAACGCCTTTTCGACCACCGAGCGGTCCGCCCCGATATTCCCATCGATCCCATCGTGGAGGAGGATGATTGACCCTGGCCGTACACGTTCGAGGATATGCCTCGCCAGCCGGTCGGAATCGGTTTCGACCCAGTCTTTCGCCGACACGTCCCACGTCACGAGTGTCATCCCGGCATCGTCGGCGAGCTTCGACATGAATGGCGTGTGTGTGCCGTGCGGTGGCCGAAAGAGTGCCGGGCAGACCCCCACCTGGTCCCGGAACGTGTGCTGGGTTTGTTCGAGTTCCGGGTACTCCGGGTTCAGGTAGCTCACGGCGCCGTGGTTGTAGGAATGGTTGCCCACGACATGCCCCCGCTCGATCAATTCCTTCGTCACGTCGGGGCGTTCTGCCACCGCTTTCCCGACCTCGAAGAACGTTCCCCGGACATCGTGCTCCTCGAGGATCTCCGCGATTCGCAAGGAGTAGGGAGGATTCGGCCCATCATCGAAGGTGAGTGCTACTTCATTCACGTTGCGTGGGCCGTGGAACTCGAGCGATCCGAACCACTGGACCCCGGGTGCCGTCGACCCAACCCAGAACACGGCGAATGCCGCATACATCACGGTCGCTCCGGCGAGAAGCTTCGTGCGCGCGGGCATGCGCATCTCGTATCGCCTTGCGGCAAGCGCGGTCGCGGTGGCGGCAAAGGTGAGTATTGCGGTTAGGAGGGCGGCCTCGCCCACTCCCGCCCGCGCCCGGACCCACGCAATCAGCAGAAACCCGCCAATGGCTGCTGGCCCCCAGCGTGAGCGTGCGTCGCGCCCCCTCGGGAGCAGTGGCCCGATACCGGCGCCAAAGAGTGCCGCCACTACATACCCGGAGCCGGGATACGATGCATCGTTGAGAAGAAAACACGCGACATAGACCGCCAGTTCCGCGATCCCGTAGGTGAGAATCGCGCGGCTGGCCAGTTTCCAGCTGAAGAAGGCGACGGTTCCTGCGAGCATGACGGCGAGGATCGACGGGATCGCCCCGGCATGAATTGGCGCCCCGGCGACCCCCAGCCCCGGGAGTGCGATCGCGCCGATCAGCACTCCGGCGAGAATGTCCGCTCCAAGTTCAAGGCGTGGCGGTATGCTCCGAATCTCCGGGGCCGTTAGTTCCGCGTGTCGCGCCATGCTGGCAGAGTGTCCGCAAATGACCCACACGATCAAGCGCCAGCGGTCTGTGACACTTGACCGCGCGCTCCTCGCGCTCGCCCTCATTGCCTGGCTGGCCGGATTCGCCGGGATTCTCGCTCACAAGGTTTTCGTCACCAACGACTCGCTTTCGAACTACGGGCACGTCTGGTACGTGGCGAAGGTGTTCTGGGACGGTGATGGCCTTCCCTATCGCTTCCCTGAACTCGGCCACGGCGATGCGCTTGCGTTTCCCTACGGCTTCGTCCCATGGTTCACTGCCGCACTCCTTCGACCCCTCTTCGGGGATTGGGTCGTCTCACTCTGGCTGGTCCTCGGTGGGCTCGGCACGATCGTCACCTCCCTCTGGGCGTTCCCCGAGCTTCGCAGGCCGCTCCCGTTCACGCTCATCCTCCTCAATCCGCTGATGATTGAATCGGTTATCCTCGGCCAGCTGCCTTTCCTCTGGGCGACCGCGATCTGGTTCGCAGCTATCGCCTTCTGGCGGCGTGAGCACACATGGCTCGCCGTCATTGCCGCCGCTGTGGCCCAGGCCAGCCATCCTGCCGTTGTCCTTCCGCTTGCCGGTCTTACGGTCCTTGGCCGCCTGCCATTCGAGCGCAATTGGCGCCGCCTTTTCGCGGCGTATTGTGTCTCGGTCGCACTTGCCATCCCTGGTGTTGCGATGGTCTTCCTGTCGCCAGTGGTCGAGGACAATAGCCTCTATTCACTCGTTGCGAACTTCCTTGGAACCGTGAGCCTGCGGGCAGGCGTCAGTCTCGCCCCTTTCGCCATCATCGCTCTCGACCGGCGGCTCGAGCGCCCGTGGATGCTCGGGCTCATCGCCGTCACCATGCTCCTCAACGTCGTCCTGGTCCCGGTTCGCAACACGTCGTACGCCTGGCACGCCTTCGGCCGGACGCCTGACACGGCGCTTATCCCGTTCATCGAGTCCTCCGCCTTCGAATCTGGCGCCACCTATCGCATCCTCCGCGTGGCTGACGGCAAGGTTGGCATGTACCAGCTGCTCCAGCACGGGGCGAAGCTCGATTCGGAGTTCTTCCCGGAGAGCATCAACCGCCGCTCATGGGACTCCCTCGCTGAGTACCAGGCGTTCCTGCGCCGGCGCAAAGCCGACTTCGTCATCATCTATTTCGCCTATGACGATCGGTATCGCACCAATGAGCATCAGCTGCTCAACCAGCTCGTCGCGGATGGCTGCGCGACCCGGTCCAGCCAATCCCCCGATTTCGACCTTTACCGTGTCAACCGTGATTGCCGGTGACGTTCGGCCCTGCGCACCCTAGCATTAGCCCCGGACAGGCGAACAGATGACCGGAACGGCAGACCGCCGCAGCGCCCACATTCTCATCGTCGATGACAGCCCGGATATCCTGTCAATCGTCCAGCGCGGCCTTCAGCGCCGGGGCTACGAGGTGACTGCCGCCAGCGACGGTGAATCGGCGCTCAAGGCGTTCTCCCGTGACATCCCGGACCTCGTCGTCCTCGACCTCCTCCTTCCGGATGTCGATGGTATCGACCTCTGCTACCAACTCCAGGAGGTTGCAGAGGTGCCGGTCATCATGCTGACGAGCCGCGATGGTGTCGCCGATCGTGTCGAAGGCCTCCGTGCTGGCGCCGATGACTACGTGGTCAAACCGTTCGCGATGGAGGAGCTCGCGGCCCGCATCGAAGCCGTTCTCCGCCGGCGGCCGGTTACCCCCGCATACATCACCCACGATGATCTCGTCATCGACGTCGAAGGCCACATGGTCACCCGGGCAGGGCGGGTTATCCCCCTCACGCCCAAGGAGTTCCTGCTTCTCGAAGTCATGGCTCGCAAGCCCGGCCGCGTCTTCACCCGCGAAACCCTGATGTCGATCCTCTGGCCCGCCAATGAGTCGGTCGACGACAATCTCCTCGATGCGCATGCCACCAACCTCCGCCAGAAGCTCGAGGCGAACGGTGGACGGCGTCTCATCCAGACGGTTCGCGGCATCGGCTTCGTCCTGAGATGAGGATCAGGACGCCGGACAGGCTCGCCACCCGCCTTAGCGTCTCCTTTGTCCTGCTCTTCATCATCACCTTCGGTGCGGTCGTTGCGATCACCCTCTACTACACCCAGCGCACCTTTCAGACGTCCATCGACGACAACCTGGAGGGGACAGCCACCACCGTTGAGGAACGCCTGGCGCAGCCCAACGCTGACGCGCACCAGGTGGTTGAGGAGCTCTCATCGGCAGCCCAATTCATCCTGCTCACGGATGTGGAGGGGAGAGTCACCAATTACTCCTCGAATCTTACGAGCGGGCCACTGCCTGCGTTTGTGCATACCGGGCTTACTGGTCATGAGACCTTCCGCACCTTTAAGGCACGGAATACGAGGCTCCGTTCCGTCCGCTTCCCGCGATACAACGGCGACACACTCTCGGGATATATCATCGTCGCCAGCCCCATACCCGAGGTTGACGACGCCATTCAGAGCCTCGCCGTGCTCATCATCGTTGCAGGCATCGCGGGCATGAGTGCTGCCGTGATCGGCACCGTCTGGCTCTCACTGCGTGAGGCGCGGCCCCTCAAGGAACTCACGGACGCCGTCCAGGCGACGGCTGCCTCGGGATTCGAACAGGGTATCCCCCCGTCGAATGAGGGCAGCCTCGAAACGCGGCAGCTTCGCGAGGCGTTCTCCGCACTCACCGAACGCCAGCGCGAAACGCTCGCCCGCGAACGGGCGTTCTTCGCCGATTCATCACATGTCCTTCGTACCCCGCTTGCCGTCCTCCAGGGGGATATCGAACAACTCGAACAGGGCGTCTACGGGAAGGAACGCCAGGAGGTGGTGGCCCAGGCCCGTGCTTCGATTAGTACGATGGCCCGAGCCGTAAACGGACTCCTCCTTCTCGCCCGTGAGCCGGAGGCGCCTGGCTCCTCGTGGGAGGTTGTCGATCTCTCGGCCCTCCTCGATGCACAGGTTGCCGCGGCGAAAACGGCGGCACCAACTCTCGGTATCAGCGGTGAGATTCTGCCCGATATTGAGGTCGCGGCCGACCCGCACCAGTTACGGGACCTCTTCGGCAGCCTCATCGAAAACGCCTGCCACTACACCCCCGCACCTGGCTCAGTCGACGTCGTGCTCTCCCGAATCGAAGATGATGCCGTCGTCGAGATTCGCGATACCGGTATTGGGCTTTCTGCCGAGGAAGCCGTACACGCCAGTGATCGCTTCTTCCGCGGGGGGCAGGCCCGGCGCATGTTCCCGGCCGGTTCGGGGCTCGGCCTGGCTATTGCCGACCGCATCGCCCGGCTCCATGGCGGCTCGCTGGAGCTCCTCCCCCGCGAGGGTGGTGGAACCGTCGCCCGGGTCACGCTTCCGCTGCTCGCCTGAGCCTCCCGATGCCGGGCATGGATAGCCGGTCGTCGCATCGCTGAGCTCCTCGCTTCTCACCGGTCAACTTCAGGCTTTCTTCAGGCTCATTTGGGGTTGGATTGCGTGTGCCATGCCACGCTCTGCAACGGCTCCGGGGCCCGGCACGCCCCGCCACTACCGAACTTTAACGAGGTGACCATGCGCGTCCCCGCCGCTTCGATTGTCTTTTCCGATGAAGACATCGCCGAGGCTCTCTCCCTCATCGAATCCAGCCTGCGCAGCGGGCAACTTACGCTGGGCAAACATGGCCAGGCGTTCGAAGAAGCGTTCGCGGCGCGATGCGGCCGGAAGCATGCGGTCGCCGTGAGCAGCGGCACCAGCGCAATCGAGATCGTTCTCCGCACCCTCGACGTCGAAGGTAAAGAAGTCATCGTCCCCGACAACACCTTCTTCGCCACCGCCGCCTCCGTTACTCACGCCGGCGGCACTCCCGTCCTCGCCGACACCGACCGCGAAACCCTGGCCATCAGTGTCGACGATGTCCTCTCGCGTATCACTGAGAAGACTGTCGGCGTCGTCATCGTCCATATCGGCGGCATCGTCAGCCCCGAGCTTCCACGACTGCAGGAAGAGCTCAGCAGGCGTGGCCTGTTCCTCATGTGCGATGCGGCGCACGCGCACGGCGCCACCCTCAACGGTCGCGATGCGAGCGACTGGGGCGTTGCCAGCACCTACAGCTTCTACCCGACGAAGGTCATGACTTCGGGTGAAGGCGGGATGATCGTCACCGATGATGACCGCATCGCCGAGGAAGCGAGAATCTACCGGGACCAGGGGAAGGCGGGCTTCACAAGCAACTTCCACACCCGCCTGGGTGCGAACTGGCGGCTGAGCGAAGTCCACGCCGCCATCGGTATCGTCCAGCTCAAGCGTCTCGATGATTTCATCGCCCGCCGCCGTGAAGTGGCCGCGGCATACGAGGAAGCGATTCAGCGTACCGGTGCTCTCACCCTCCCGAAGGCGCAGCTCACGGGCGAGAGCAACTTCTACAAGTTCGTCGCCTACCTGCCGGAGGGCGCGGACCGCAAAGAGATCAAGCAGGCCATGCGCGAGCGCTTCGATGTTGGCATGAGCGGTGAAGTCTACGAGTTCCCGCTCCACACCCAGCCGATCTTCGAGCAGTTCACGCGCGGCGCTTACCTGGGGGCTGATTTCGCGTGCGCCCGCCAGGTCTGTCCGCCCGTGAGTGCGCGTATGACCCCGGCTGACGCCACCTATGTCATCGAAAGCCTTGCCCGGCTCATCCCCGCGGGAGTAAACGCATGAACGTCGCAGTCACTGGTGGTTCTGGATTCATCGGGAGCCATGTCGTCGACAAGCTCGTCGATGCTGGCCACTCGGTCCGCGTCCTCGATGGCTCGAAGCCACATCGCAGCGACGTCGAATGGCGGACCGTCGATATTACGCGGCTCTCGCAGGTGATGGGTGCACTCCAGGGCTGCGACGCTGTCTTCCACCTCGCCGCCATGGCGAACGTGAACGATATCGCCCGCCTCCCCGCCGAATCGGTTGACCTCAACGTCATGGGTACGGCCACCATCCTCGAGGCTGCGCGCCTCATTGGCGGTATGCACTTCGTCCTCGCGTCCACCGTCTGGGTCTATGAAGCCAGTTCGGGGCGCGAAGTCGATGAATCCACGCCACTAGCGACCGACGGTGTGAGCCATCTCTACATGGCCGAGAAGATCAGTGCCGAGATGATGGCGAACTCCTACGGCAAGATGTACGACATCCCGGTCACCATCCTCCGCTACGGTATTCCCTACGGCCCGCGGATGCGGGAAGAGCTCGTCATGCCGATCTTCATCAAGAAGGCGCTCAATGGTGAGCCACTGACCGTAGCCGGCGATGGCAAGCAGTACCGCAACTTCGTCTACGTCGAGGACCTCGCCGACGCCCATGTCCGTGTTCTCGACCGGAAGGCGACCGGCACGTTCAACCTCGAAGGGCCTCGCGAAGTTGCCATCATCGAGCTCGCCGAAGCCGTCTGCGCGTCTGTTCCGGGCAACGCCGGGATCACGCGCACCGAGGCTCGTGGCGGCGACTACCAGGGCCGCGTGGTTTCTCGCGAACGTGCGAAGGACGTCCTCGGATGGGAGCCGGTCACCCAGTTCGAGCAGGGATTCGACCGCACTCTCAACTGGTTCCTCGCCAAGTGGGCCGACCTTCGACAGCCGGCGGTAGTCTAGCCGCCTCCGCCGCCCCCAACGGCAGCGCGCCGGCCGTGTCTACGACGACCCCGGCGCGTATTGCCGTCATGCCCGCCTACAATGAGGAAGCCACCATAGAGGGCGTCCTCGATGATCTCTATCCTCGCATCGATCGCGTGATCATCGTCGACGATGGCTCGCAGGACGCTACCCCCGGGATCGTCGACCGGTGGGCGGCGAGCAAGCCAAAAGCAACGGTCATCCACTTCCCCCAGAATCGCGGGCTCTCCGCTGCCCTCCGTGCGGGATGGGAAGAGGTGCGCGCTATGCTCGCGCGCGGCGATATCTCCGCTGATGACGTCGCCTTCTCGATAGATGCCGATGGCCAGCACGAACCCGGCGCTCTCGATGGCATGATCGAGCACCTCATCGCGACGGGTTCCGTCTGCGTGATCGGTAACCGCGACATGGGGTACCACTCGCCCTACAAGAAGTTCGGCAATGCGGTGATGACCTGGATCGGCCGCATCTCCGGCTGGGCCGAGTTCCATGACATCGAGAGCGGGTACCGCGTCTTCCGTGTGGGCCCCCTGCTCGAAGCGCAGGAGTACTACGAGGGCTACAAGTACTCCGAGACTGTCGAGGTGGCGGTTATCCTCACGCGCCTTGGCTACAAGGTCGACAACACCTACCGCATCAACATCCCGGTGGCCCGCACCCGCACGCGCCTCTACGACGCCGCTGTCGATGCCGTCTGCATGCCCCTTGCGTGGTACCGGCTGGCCTGCTGGCGCGACATACCGAAGGCGGCTCGCGGCAGGCTCTCGCTCGTCGTCCCGGCCCTCGTCGTGACCCTGACGGTCATCGCCCTCGCGCTCATGCTCACGCGCACCTTCTACCTGGGCGACGACTCGGCGCAGTCCTACGGCCATGTCTGGTACCTGCGGGAGGCCATCTTCACGCACCACCAGTGGCCCTGGCACGTCGCCCAACTCGAAAACGGCGATGCCGTCATGTTCCCCTACGGCATCATTCCCTGGCTCCCCGACGCCCTCCTCTATCCAATTTTCGGCGACTGGATCGTGACGTTCTCGATGGTCGCCGGCGTCACCCTGTTGTTTTTCGCGGTGGTGTACTTCCGTCCCGAACTCCGAAACCCCTTCCTGTTCGCGCTGTTCGTCCTCAATCCGTTGCTCTGGAATGGCATCACCCAGTTCCAGCTCACGACGGTGTGGGCCTTCTCCTTCACCTTTCTTGGTCTCGCCCGGCTCGAACGCGGCCATCATGTCAGTGCCTTTGTCCTCCTCGCCGCCGCTATTGCGACCCACCCGATGATGGGAATCGCGACAACCGCGTTGTATCTCGCATGGGAATGGGCGCGCACCCGGCGCTTCCCAGGCCGTGCCACTGCGCTTTCGGGCGGCGCTCTCGTGGTCGCATCTCCGGCTGTTTTCCTCTTCCTCAGCACTCCGCTCGTCTCGGAAGCGAAGGTGAGCGTGGTAGCCCTCAGCTTCCTCGATAACCTGCGCAGGCTTTCGGTGCCGCTGCTTGCACTCTCCATTCCAGTACTGCGCGACCG
>WBZR01002442.1_pt1 | contig 19099 bp, 17 predicted proteins | sample 5204231 | NCBI WGS metagenome assembly WBZR01 (sample SAMN12412403, study PRJNA552823) | activated sludge metagenome | isolation source: activated sludge from anammox sidestream of wastewater treatment plant... | place: USA: Virginia | collected 2017-08 | reverse complement strand
TGATCACCGCTTGGGGGTAAGGGGGCCCTGCGCGCTCCAACCTCCACCTTCGTCCCTCCGCTCACGCACAAAGCCGAAAAACTCCGTCCATCACCATTCGAAGATCACTGATGAAATATGCGGGCTAGAAAATCGGCTCGTGCGGCGAATTCTCCATCAAAACTTTCGACCGGCGGGTGATAACGGCGCGCTTCTCGGACCTGCCGAGACGAAACCGAGAATACAATCGACTTCGAGAGGGGGAGCGTTGTTTTCGGGCGGAATCGGCGCGATCTTTTTTCTCGCAGCGCCGGCCACGCTGATGCGGCAACGAAGGAAAGTGCGCCGCCCCATAATCAGGAGCGGTAGAAAGGGTGGGCAAAGCGCGCCGGCCGGGCGAACGGCCCCAGCGCGAATCGTCGTGCTAGATGAGGTCCTTGAAGAAGATCACCGCGTCGTGCGGGGTCTTGCCGTCGGGGTCGATGGCGAAGCGGGGAATTGTGCCGACGTGGGTCCAGCCGAGCCTTCGATACAGGCGCTCGGCGGCGCCGCCGCGCTTGGCATCGAGGGTGAGGAGGGTGAGGCCGGCGGCGCGGGCGGCGTCTTCGACGGCGTGCATCAGGGCCGTGCCGAGGCCGGCGCGGCGCACGGATTGATCGACGAGCAGCTTGACGACTTCGGCGCGGTGCGGCTGGTTGGGGGCCCAGGCGGGGTGGAGCTGGACGGTGCCGACGATTTGGCCCTCATCGCGGGCAACGAGAAAGACGGCGCGGGGGTGGGCGTCGGAGATCGTCTTTCGCCACCACTCTTCGGCGCTTTCGATCGACAGCGGCGCGAGGAAGCTGACTGCTTCGCCGGATGCGACGGTTTCGGAAAGAAGCCCGGCAAGGGCGCGAAGATCGTCGCCGTTGACCGAGGGCGAGAGTCGCTCGATCGTGTATGGCTGCGGTGGCATGGCTCGTCGTGTCCGCGTCATTAGAAAGTGCCGTTAGTATGGCACCCATTCGTGGCCGGCACATCCATTGGACGGCATAGATCACCAGTGGATCGACCCAACTCGCCGCGAATTGTACTCGGCGGCAATCGGGGGTGCAGCCTCGCGCCTGTTCGGGTACAATGGGGTGCATCGCTGGAGCGAGAATCACTTCCAACGGTAATGTACCCGGGCCACCAGGGAGTTCGCCTTGCCGCGACCACGTGTTTTATTTTGCATGATCTTCATGGCGGCGGCGATCTGCGCGCCGGCGGCAAGGGCCTTCCAGACGCCGGCTGAGTATCCATCCGGTTCGCAGTGCGTCGTCTGCCATCAGAACGTCGAATGGATCCGCGACCCAAGCAGCGAGATGATGCGGCGGATCATGACGATCGGCCGCGATTCCGGCGACCCGGCCGGATGTGTGGTGTGCCACGGCGGCGACCCTCAGGCGACGACGGCCGAGGCGGCGCACGCGGGCAAGAGCTTTTACCCCGACCCGAGCAGCCCGTGGATTAATGCGAACACGTGCGGGCAATGTCACGAGCGTCATGTATCGACGCAGTGGACGAGCCTGATGATGACCGAGGCGGGCAAGATTCAGGGGACGGCATGGGCCTTCGGCGGTTTGGAGGGATACGAGCACAAGTGGGGCAATTACGACGTCACCAACCCGGAGGACCCGCATGCGCGGATCGGGACGGACGTCTATCGGGCGTACATGGAGGCACTGTCGAAGAAGGAGCCGCAGGTCTTTCCGAATGCGCTGACGCAACTGCCTGCCGCGCCGACGGACATGGATCGGCTGGCGTCGAATCCGCAGGAGGCGGCGTTTACGTATATCCGCGATCAGTGCAATCGGTGTCACTGGGCGGTGCAGGGGCGCCAGGTGCGCGGCGACTATCGCGGCATGGGGTGCTCGGCGTGTCACCTGCCGTATGGCGTGGAGGGGTTTTACGAAGGGGCGGACGAGTCGATCCCCAAAGACAAGCCGGGCCATCCGCTGGTGCACAGCATTCAGGCGACGCGCGAGGCAAAGGTCACGATCAACGATCACACATATAGCGGCATCCCTGTTGAGACGTGCGCGGTGTGTCACAATCGCGGGAAGCGGATCGGCGTTTCCTATCAAGGGTTGATGGAGAGCGCGTATTCATCGCCGTACACCGAGGGCGGCGGCGGCCAGCTTCCGCTGCACACCAAGCATTACATCAGCCTTCAGGATGACGTTCACAATCAGAAAGGCATGCTCTGCCAGGATTGTCATACTTCGAACGACGTGCACAGCGACGGGTTTCTCGCGTGTACGAATCTCGCGGCGGTGGAGATTGAGTGCTCGGATTGCCATGGGACGCCGGAGGCGTATCCGTGGGAATTGCCCATCGGATACATGGATGAGTATGACGACCATCCGCCGATCACGGGCCCGCCGCGCGGGACGGCTGCTTCGTTGTATCCGCCGCTCGATCAGGGGACGGTCCATCCGGCGCAGGATGGGTATCTGCTGACGGCGCGGGGCAATCCGCTGCCGGGCTCGGTGCGGAGAGGAAACAGCGTCATCGTTCACACCGCCGCCGGGAAGGACATCGAGCTTAAACCGTTGAAGCTGCTGATGGAGGAGGAGCGGCTTTCGAAAGAGGCGAAGCTTGCCATGCACGGTGTCTCCAAGCATATGCAAAAGATGGAGTGCTATTCGTGCCATGCGACATGGACGCCGCAGTGCTACGGTTGTCACGTCAAGATTGACTACTCCGGCGGGAAGACCGGCTTCGACTGGACGGCGGCGGGGCATCGGCACGGACAGTGCGATCGTAACGGGGCAGGTGAAACGCAATATGAATTGCCGATTCCCGGTGAGACGACTGAGGAGCGGTCTTTCCTTCGGTGGGAGGACCCGGCGCTGGGCGTCAATGGCGAGGGTCGGGTGACGCCGATCGTGCCGGGGTGTCAGGTGGCCGTCACTGTCGTAGGCGAGGATGGCAAGGACATCATTCGGAACAAGATCTTCCGCGCGGAGCCATTTGCCGAGGGGGCGGGCGCTGAGGGGCCGATCGGGGTGGACACGAGCCCGACGCAGCCGCATACGATTCAGAAGCGGGCGCGCACCTGCGAGTCGTGTCACCTGTCGGACAAGGCGCTGGGATACGGCATTGACGGCGGACGGCTGACCAAGCCATGGGACGAGGCGCACTATGTCGATCTGACCACGGCGGACGGGCACGTGCTTTCGAAGAACGCGCGGCCGCAGATTGAGCCGATTGAGGGGCTGGTGGGAGACTGGTCGCGCGTGGTGACGGAGGACGGCCAGCAGATACAGACCGTCGGGCATCACTTCAAGCGGGATCGACCGCTGAACAACGAGGAGCGGGCCAACATGAGCCGGCAGGGGCTGTGTGTTTCGTGTCACACGGAAATTCCCGAGGGCTCGTTGGCGGTCAGTGCGCTGCATCATGCGGGCGAGTTCGTCGGGTTGCTGCCGAAGAATGCGGAGGCGCACTCGACGCTGGTGCATAAGTCGATCCTGACGGCGGCGTGGGCGCAGGTGCTGGCGCCGGTCGCGCTACTTACGGCCGGTATCGTGGTGATCGCCAGGCTTCGACGTCGGCGCAGGCTGCGGACGGCAGCATCGGAGATCAAGGAAGGCTGAACTTCGATTGGCGCGAAAGCTCGCGCCAGTCGCGGACGTTTTTCCTGTCGAGATCGCGGGCCTTGCGATTTACGTTTCGCGCGGCCTCGTCCATCTGGTTTGCGAGCCGGGTCAGCATTTTGGCACCCTGAGGGTATTGCGCGAGGGGCACCTGTCGCCGTACTTCCATGCCGATGCCGCCGAAGAGGTCTTCGATCATTCCCCATTTCGACTTTGATTCGAGAAACTCGTAGGCCGCGAGGAATGAGTCATGGTCTTCCATGTCTTCAAGGAGAAACTGATCGCCGATCGCGGGAGAATTCGGAAGCGACTTCGACGGCGCCGATGTCGTGACGCTGATGGTCAAGGAAATTGGCCGAGGGGATGTGGCAGGCGGCGCTTCCGGCGTTTCAGGGGTTCGGCATGACGAAGCAACCGCTTTTGTGGAGATCGCGAAATACGGCGCGCCGCTCTTGGATGGTTGACATGCTGCTCGCCCTTTTTGAATCAATCCTGGCCCGGAATGGTGCCCTGCTCTCAAGAGCACTTTCTACGAGTCCTTACCCCTTCGGGTTCACCCAGGGCACGTCCGCGACACCGGCGATGCTGTTGGCCCAGCGGGCCCAGGCAAAGAGGAGGTCACTGAGCCGGTTCAGATAAATGATGATCTGCCGGTTGAACTGCACGGTTTCCGCAAGCGTGACGACGCAGCGTTCGGCGCGGCGGCAGACGGTCCGGCAGACGTGGAGCTGCGCCGCGAGCAGGTCTCCGCCGGGCAGAACGAAGCTGGTGAGCGGCGGCGATGCGGCGCAGGCCTCGTCGATCCAGCCTTCCAATCGTTTCGACTCCGCCTCGGTGATATTCGGCACCTTGTCGCGCTTGTTTGCGTCCTCAGGCGTGGCGAGGTCGGCGCCTAGTTGAAACAGCTCGGCCTGAATCAATCGAACGCGATCGGCAAACTTTCGATCGGCGGCGAAGGGCGGGCGCTCGCTCGCCACGGCCGCAACGACGCCGAGGAATGCGTTGAGTTCGTCGATCGAACCATACGCTTCGACGCGGGCATGGTCCTTGGAGACTTCGCTGCCGTCGAAGAGAGAGGTCTTTCCGTCGTCGCCGCGTTTTGTGTAGAGCTTCAAGGCCGGCCTCCGGGTGTTTGCGGGTGGGTGATATTGTGATTCTCCCGCGCGCGGCGCGGGGGGGCAACCCGTTGCGGGACGGGGGCCAAGCTGACTGGGCCGCTGGGCGGTAAAGGCACGCCGACAAGCGATGTCGAGCCGTACGCGGGTTTGGGGCTATGATGTCGAAATTCCTTCACGCGTCTGCGCCGCGCAGTCCCGGAGAGCCTTGGAACATGACGCCGGAATGGCTGGACACCCTGAACCCCGCTCAGCGCGAGGCCGTGACACACGGCGATGGGCCGCTTCTTGTCGTCGCGGGGGCCGGTACGGGGAAGACCAAGACGCTCGCCTGCCGCGTGGCTTATCTCGTTCATCAGGGCGTTTCGCCGGAGCGGATCATGCTGCTCACGTTTACCCGCCGGGCGGCCGCCGAGATGGTCCGCCGGGCCGAGGAGATGACGGGGCAGAACTCCACCGGGTGCGTCTGGGGCGGAACATTTCACGCGGTGGCGAACCGGCTGCTGCGTATTTATGGAAACGCGATGGCGATCCCGGGCGACTTTACGGTGATGGATCAATCCGACGCGGCGGACCTGATGGGGATGATTCGCACCGAGCTCGGCGTGACGAAGAGCGATCGGCGGTTTCCCCGAAAGGAGACGCTGGTCTCGATTTATTCGCGCACGGTCAATTCGCAGGAGAAGCTCGATCGGGTGTTGATGCGGCAGTTTCCGTGGTGCCGTGACGAGATCGAGACGATCGCGAAGATCTTTGAGTCGTACACGCGGCGCAAGCGGGATAGCCACGTCTTCGACTACGACGATTTGCTGCTTGTGTGGAACGCGCTTTGCGATGCGCCCGGGGCGGGCGAGGCGATGGGCGATCGGTTCGATCATGTGCTCGTCGATGAATATCAGGATACGAACGCCATTCAGAGCCAGATTCTGCTGCGACTGAGGCGAACGCGGAAGAACATCATGGTGGTCGGCGATGATGCGCAGTCGATCTACTCGTTTCGCGCGGCGACGGTCCGGAACATTCTGGACTTTCCTGCGCAATTCCCGGGAACGCGGATGGTGACGCTGGAGCAGAATTACCGCTCGACGCAGCCGATCCTCGCGGCATCGAACGCGGTGATGGATCAGGCGAAGGAGCGATTCACGAAGAACCTGCGGTCGGATCGCATCTCGCATCAGAGGCCGGTACTTATCACGTGCCTCGACGAGCAGCGGCAGTGCAAGAGCGTTTGCCGGAAGATACTCATGCATCTTGAGCAGGGTATTCCATTGATGCGGCAGGCGGTCCTGTTTCGCGCGGGGCATCACAGCGATCAGCTTGAAGTCGAGCTGGCGCGGAGGAAAATTCCGTTTCACAAGTTCGGCGGTTTGAAGTTCGTCGAGGCGGCGCACGTCAAGGACATGCTCGCATTTCTGCGGATTCTGGAGAATCCGTTCGATGAGCTGTCGTGGTATCGCATTTTGTTGATGCTCGAAGGCGTCGGGCCGAAGTCGGCGCAGCGGATCATCGGCGAGCTCGGGGTGCGACGAAGCGGCGCGCCGGCGCCTGCCGGGCCATCGCCGCTACTGAGGCTTTTCTTCAAGCCACCGGTCGCGCCGCCATCGGCGCGGGAGCAGTGGGCCGAGCTGCGCGTCGCGCTCGCCGACTGCTGCGGGATCGACCTTGCCGCGCCGCCGCCGGCGGAGAACCTCGACACGGCGATGTCTTCGCGTCGCATCGAACCGCCGCTGGTCAGCCAGATCGAACGGCTTCGCCGATTTTATGAGCCGATTTTTGAGAAGCGTTACGAGAACCCGACGATCCGTTTGCGCGACATCGAGCAATTGGAGCAGATCGCGTCAACCTATCGCTCACGGGCCAGCTTCGTGACTGACTTGACGCTCGATCCGCCGACGAGCACGAGCGATCTTGCCGGTCCGCCGTTTCTGGAGGAGGACTGGTTGACGCTGAGCACGATTCACTCGGCGAAGGGATGCGAGTGGGATGTGGTGCATATCATCCATGCGGCTGACGGCATGATTCCGTCGGACATGGCGCTTTCCGATGAGGCGGGCGAGGAAGAGGAGCGGCGACTGCTGTATGTCGCGATGACGCGGGCCAGGGATTGGCTGTACGTTTATTTCCCGATTCGCTACTACCATCGCAAGCACGCCAGGGGCGATGCGCATAGTCTTGCGCAGCTCTCGCGATACTTGTCGCCGACGGTTCGGCGGTACTTTCAGGAGATGCCCGCGGACGGGGATGTGACGGCCTTCGTTGATGCCCGGGAGCGCGGGCTGACGGACGTGGACGATGCCGTTCAGCGCTTGTGGTCGGACGAGATTTCGTCCTGACAAAGTTGAATGGCTCTTCGGGCGCTACTTCGGCGTGTCGTTTGGACAGGGTGGCGCGGTGGGAATGTCACTGGTCGTTAGGTCGTACATCACCAGCGCTTCGCGTCCATCGGGCAGCTTGAATGACATCAGTTTAGCGCCGGCGACGGGAATATCGGGCCGCTCGACGACGAGCACTCGGGCGCACGGCGATAGCTGCGGGCCGAGGATCGGCAGGTATGCGCTGGGGCGGAAGACGACCTTGCCGATGCGCGTGATACGCTCGATGCCGATGAGCTGCTCGATATCTTTGTCGCCCTTCTGATAGGCGGCGGGGTCCATTTGCGTCCAGAAAAGGTAGAGCATGCCGAGTTGATTCGAGCGATCGGGGGAGAGTAGGACGAGGTCGTAGTCGTCCTGTTTCTCCTTCACTTCAGCAAATGCGTCGGCCCATTCCGATTGAAACGCGGGGGCGGAGCGGATCGGGTACTCGACGAAGAACCGCCGGCAGAAAAGGCCAGTTCCGACGAGCATGAGTCCGACCAGGGCGGTGGTCGCCATGCGCGCGAGCGATTGCGAATGCTTCTGGGCAAATTGAAACAATTGGACCGCACCGAGCGCGGAGATGAGTTCCAGAGCCGGGAGCATTCCTACGCCGCGGAGTGCGTGGCCGCCGTGCCAATTTGTGAAGGCCGCGGGGACGGGGCCGATGAGCAGCCAAGCGAGAAGGAGCCTGCCGAATCGGTCGCCGCGCCAATTTCGGAGAATGTGGATGATCCCCAATGGGAGGAGCGCCATCGCGAGGAAGTGCGCTTGTCCGTAATTGGGCACGGATTGGATTTCCGATTGGTCTCCGTGGAAAAACAGGAACGTCGGCGAGAAATGTGACGCGTAGTTTTTCAGCAAGGATAGTCCGGCGGCGGCGATGGATTGATCGCCTGAGCCGCTGACGACGGCCGCGGCCCTTGCCCACACCTGCTCGGGGGCGTGGATCGTCGCGGCGAGAAACGGCGTTAAGCCGATGAGGAGGCCGCCCGTGACGGCGAAGACACTCACTCGCGCACTCGGCATTTGCAGAAGCTGCCGCGCCTGGCGGCGATAAAGCCAGAGCGTGGCGATCAGCAGGGCTGGAACGACTACTCGCATGGCGTGGTAAGTCCATGTCGTCAGCCCGAAGACGAGCCCGGCGGTGAGCAGGATGAGCAGTTGCCGGGCGCGGCCCGACCCGCGCAAAGACGCGGCGGGCTGAGAGAGATGGGCGGATTGCAGCAGGACGTATCCCAGTAGAAGCAGAGTCGGGCAAGTCCCGGCCTCAAATGCGAGGCGGCTGAGGTGGACGTGCCATGGAGAGATCGCCAGCAGCGCGGCGGCGAGCAGCCCCGCGTTTTCGCCGTAGCGTTTTCGCATGAGCAGATATGCAAGCGGGACGCCCGCGACTCCGATGAGCGCGGCGGGCAGACGCGCCGCTAGAACGCGAAGGCCCAGGACTGCCTCGAACGGAATGATCGTGTAAACGAAGGGGCCGGGGTGGTAGTCGCCGAATGCTCGAAAGAAGATCGGCCAGGCAGCACCGTCGTGATCGCGCCCCGTCTTGAGCAGGCACCACGCGTCGTAGGCGTGGACGGCTTCATCCTGATTGATGCCGGGGGGGACGGCGTCGAGCCGCCAGAGTCGCAGGCCTGCGCCGAGGAGAACGATCGCGACCAGGGCGGCGATGCTTCTGGGGCGCGCGGTGGTTAATGGGGCGGGAATAGTTTCCTTCACCGGTTGCGCGCTCATGCGAGGATTCTACCGCGTATCATCGCGATTCCCCGGTTGCGGCGTCGGCGGGAAGCTGGATCGGCGTTGGGGGTGTGGCGTCGAAGGCGTCACGCGAGATCGGCGCGTTGGCGACGATCTCGTAGTAGGTCGCTTCAAGGAGAATCTTCTCGCTGCCATCGGAACGCAGGCGACCCAGGGTCCAACCGCGAAGTAGAAGCGATTCCTGGTCGATGAGCATTCTCAGGAATCCGTGATTGTCGGGGCCTGGCTCGCGGCGCTCGAAGAAGTAGCAGGGCCTCCCCGCCTGAAAGGTCGCGCCTTTGAGCCGCCATTCGGGAAAGAGGCCGTCAGCGCCGGCGCCGAGGGCCGCGGCGCCTTGATTGAACAGAAGAGGCAGGAGAAACGGCACGCCGTCGGAGATGAGGGTGGCCGCCGTTTCGATGGGGGTGGTGGTGAAGGGCCGATGAGAGGTGTATCTGCCGACGACCGGGCGGTAGGTCCACCACTGCCCACCGAGGACAATGGCCACGTCCATGTCGATCTGGAGTTTGCAGCGCTCGGGTCGGGCAAGCTGCCATGAGATCGGCACTTGACGGTCGGCGCCGCGCCGAAAATCACGAAGCAGTCCGAGGGCGCGCAGACTTGTTGCGCGGCGATGCGCCTCGACGACGCGGGTTAGAAGATCGGCGGAGGTCACGACGGCGCCGGAATCGAGATCGACCTTATCGGGCGCGCGCTGCGGCGCTGCACATCCGGGACATACCAGTTCGGCACAGACGGCCGCAAGGAGAAACAGGCGACTCGGAAGCGAGGCGCTTGCGGACAAGCAAAGGCTCTTCAGCGCGATACTCCGCATGAAGCGTGAAAGACTACCGGCCCCGGTTTGAAGTCACAAGTCGGCCAGTATATTCGGACGTTCGGGAATGGCGACGGATTGAGAATTGGCGGTTGTTTTGGGTTGTCGCTTCCGGCGGAATTGGTCACAATGCACAAGTTCTTCGGCATGCCGTTGCCGCGGCATGGCCGAGCGTGTTGGGTCCGGCCACTGCAATTCATTATTCCAATCGAGCAAGCACTGATGATCGCGTCGAAAGACTTCTCGAAGGTTGAAAAGCAACTGGAGACTTATTTGTCGGAGCGACTGGGCGACGTCACCGTCCGGATCGGCGACAACATTCATTATCCCGGCACCAACATCGTGATCACGTCGCCGATGTTTGCCGGCCTGCTCGCGGAGCAGCGCTATCATCACGTCGTGCGGGCCGTTCCGCCGGATTTCTACGACCGCCATCTTCGACAGGGCCTGATCTGGTTTGAGCTGGCGCCCAACGAGACGGCGAAGGACTACATGAAGATGCCGCGCTGCGAGGACGTTCAGTCGCAGGCGCCGGCCATCGCGGCGATGCTGAAGAAAAAGGGCTTCGCGGGAAGGATGATCGCCCTGCTCGGCCCGCACCCCGAGGATGCATCGACGATTGATTTTTCCTCGACGCGTCAGGTCCTCGCGGAGTGCAAGCTCAGCGCGGCCGACATCGAGAATGCCTGCCTCTACCTGATCTCCGAGGGGGCATTCTGCGACATGCAGGTGCTGATGGATGTGCTGCCGAAGCTGAGCACCGCGCAGGTTTAAGAACGGCCTTGCGCCCCCGCCCTATCGCCCGCTTAAAACCCTGAACCAGAGCCGTTGCCGCCGAATCCGGTGTTGCCGAACAACAACAATTGAATCGGCGCCAGGGCAATGTTGAGCAGAACCTGGAACACCGTCGCCGGGGTGTTGTTGAGCGATGTGGCCAGCACCTGATTGACACCGGTCTGGCACTGTGAGAGCTGAAACAGCGGCGCGGCGGCAAGCACGATGGCGATGCGCCGGGCGATGCGATATCGAGTCAGAAGTCGCTTATTCATAAGGGTACACGGCCTCGGGAGGCTGCCTGCAGCCCGGCGAAAGCGCCAGGCCGCGGCGCACTGCGTAAAAGGTTAGTTCTGGAAGAACGGCTGTCTGTTGCCGCCGAGAAGCGTTTGAAGAATGTCCGCTGACGGGAAGTTCTGCAGCAGGACGGACTGAATGGACCCGACGACGACGCTGAAGCCGGCGCTGGCCAGCGATGTTCCGATCGTCGAGTTCAAAGCGAAGGGATCGCAGGTGCCGGTCGCCTGAAGGAGGGGCAGCGCAGCCACCATGAAGAGCAGCTTCTTGCGCCACCGAAATAATCGCATAGACCTGGAGGACATTTAACTTCTCCCAATATCCGCGAGGGAATTAAGGCGAGCCCGACCAAAAATACAGCCAGAGAACAACCGACACATGCAGGCGATGGTCCCCGGGTTTGTGTCAGGCAGTTTAATATCACCGCCTCGGCGTCGCAACGAGGGGAATGGGACCGCCACGGATCGACGCGGCCGGCGCTGGACAGTAGTGAAACGCGGCGGTCGCCTCCGCATTTCGGGCCAACATGGTATTTATCGGCAATCGAAACCGCCCCGTGCCAGCGAGTCGCGGCTTGCGGGGTCGGCGGGTGATTTTTGGTTACTCTTGTCGGGGTGGGCAGTTACGGCGCGAGCAGTTCGGCGAGGAAGGCGGCGACATCGGCCCCGTCGACGGTCATGTTGGCATCGACATCGCCCGCACACGGCGAGCAGGGGACGCCCAGGCCGAGCAGCAAATCGACGAAAGGGGCCACGTCATCGGTGGTCACCATTTCATCGCAATTCGCATCGGCGCCGGGGCAGCCGGGGACGACATTGGCCGTCAGGGTCAGGACCAGATCGGGCGTCGCGGCCGCTCCGGGGATGTCCTCGTCGGAAAGCTCGATGGTATAGGTGGCCGAGTATCCGCCGAGGGAGGCCGGATCGACGAACGCCATGAACGACTGGCTGGACCCGGCGGGAAGGTTGGCGAATGGGGCGATGTCGGTCGTGAGCACGGCCGTATCGCCGACGCCGTTGACGGCATCGAGGTCGAGCTTGCCGGTCAGGCCGGGCGTGGCCTCTAGATTGTGAATGCTCAGCGCGATGCCCTGCATGCCGCTGCCGAGTGCGACGTTGCCGAAGTCAATCATGAGCGTGTTTGCGTCGGCCGGACTCGCGAAGGAGGCGTTCGCATGATCCAGCACGCGAAGCGTGACATCGGCGGTGTCGTCGCCGTCATCCAGCCCACGGCCGGCCCCCGAGGAGGTGAGATCGGTGTTGTTCACGATCAGGCTGCCCGACTTCACGCCGACGGTCGCGGTCGACGTCGCCAGGCCCACTGAGAGCACGCGGCTTTGAACGCCCTCGATGAATGACTGTCGAAGCCCCGCGTCCGCCGAGGTCGCGGCGCCGGTCAGGGTGATCTCATAGGTGGTCGGATTGCTGCCGGCCTTGTTGAGCGTCACATTCTGCGCGCCGGGCACGGCCGCATTGGGAAACACATCGCCGAGATCGACGATGGCGTTCGAGACGCCGTCCGCAGGTTCCACTACACCGACATAGAGCCGCGAATCATTTGGCGTCGGACCCCAGATGGCCCAGACATATTCGGGATGATCCGTGAATGGGTTGCGGTTGTTTTGGTAGGTCGTGTAGATCGTGTGGTTGCGGATGCGCTCCTCGGTGCTGACCTGATCGCGGAAATGCCAACTGATTAAAGTGGACAACCGACCCATGTTGTTGTTGGTGTTTGTGATCGTGGCGAGGTTGTCGGTTAGTTCCAGGTTGCGCGGAAAGCCGTCGGTGCCGTCGCCCTCGTAGCGCGTGTCCATATAAAACATGGCTCGCGCGAGATCACCCTTCTCCACGTCCCGGGCTTCCCAGGAATCGGCGTCGGTCCGGCACAGCGGCGCTTCGGGGTGCGCCGGGAGCGTACCGCCGTCGTCGTAAAACTTGTTTGCCCGGGCGCTGTTCACATTCTTATCGCAAGGCCGCAGATTATTGAGATCGCCGTAGGCCGGATTGCTGTTGTCGATTCCGTAGCTGTTGGGCCAGAGGTGCTCGGTATTCGCGGAACCAGCCGGGAACTGGGTATTGACGACGCTGACGCCGGAATAGACCAGCAGGACGTTGAGCGAATTGGCGGGGTCCTGATCGAGGACCTTGAGGGGCCCTTCTCGATTGGAATAGGAGATCGACGTGTGCCCGTCGATGATGCTGTTCAGGGCGGCCTTGAGCGGCGCGCCGGTGAGCCCGATGGCCGGGTCGTAGTAATTGCCCGGAGGGTCGTATTGCGCGAACGCAGTCGTACAAAAGCCGAGCAGCGCGATCAGGAATGTCGCGAGCTTGCGGTTGGAAATTGAGATCATCTGGCAATTCACCCTTCTCGCCGGCGTGCGGGAAATGGCCCTACAGTGGTTAATGCACCATGTTAGCAGATCAACGCGTTCGATTCCCCCTGCTAGCCGCTACTTTTCTGATGTTTTCGACCGATATTCGCGGGTCGGCGGGCTCCGTTTGTCAGCACACAGCATCGGCTCGGCGTGATTCGAGGGCTGCTCTACAATCCGCCGCCATGCCCCGCTTGATTGATTCTACCCTCGCCGGACGCATTCGTCGGAACATGCTTGCATGGTACGACCGGAATCGACGCGACCTTCCCTGGCGAAAGACGACCGATCCCTACCGCGTCTGGCTGAGCGAGATGATGCTCCAGCAGACGCAGGTCGCGACGGTCATTCCGTACTACGAGCGCTTCTGCTCAAGCTATCCGACGGTTGATCGGCTCGCCGCGGCCGACCTGCGCGCCGTGCTCAAGCTCTGGGCGGGGCTGGGATACTATGCCCGAGCGAGGAATATGCATCGCGCCGCGAAGATGGTCGTCGAACAATTTGACGGGCGATTTCCGAAGACACGAGATGAACTGAGACTACTCCCGGGCATCGGGCCGTATAGTGCCGCGGCGATTGCATCCATTGCGTTTGGGGAGAAGGCGGCCGTCGTGGATGGAAACGTCAACCGGGCGCTCGCGCGGCTCTTCTGCCTGCGCGGCGACACGGCGACGACAGGCGGCAAGAAGGAGATCGCGCTGTACGCGGATGCGCTGGCCTCCGATCGGCGCTGCGGGGACTTCAACCAGGCCATGATGGAACTGGGGGCGACGATCTGCACGCCCGGCGCGACTGCGAAATGCGATCAATGCCCCATCCGGCGCGACTGCCGGGCGCTGGCCGACGATTGCGTGGCATCTCTGCCGATCAAGAAAAAGAATACCCGCATGAGCCGCGAGACACACGCGGTGGCGGCAATTCGTCGCGGCAGGCGTTGGCTTGTCGTGCAGCGGCCGGAAAGCGGCTTGTGGGGTGGGCTGTGGGAGCTTCCGACGGTGATTGCGGACGGTCAGCCGATCAGGCGCATCGTCCGGCGACTGGCGGCTGACTGGACATCGACGCGCTGTGAACCCGCGGCGACGGCGTTTTGTGATCTCGACCGTCAGCTGACGCACAAGCACATTCGCTTCACCGGATTCGTCTGTGATGCGGAGACGAAGGTTGCGCCAAGGCCTCAAAAAAAGGGGGCGCGGTGGCTGGCTTTCGACCAGCTCCGCGCCCTGCCTATGTCCACTGCCATGCTGGCCGTCGTCGATGCGCTTGAAGCGTCGGAGACAAACGGCCGATCAAATGCGGCTACTTCCCGCCGAGCATCTTCGGGGCATCCGGCCCGCTCGCGGTGAATTGCCGGCCGAGTTCGTCGATGGACTTGGGCGGCGGAATCTGCGGCACTTCCATGCCCATCGACTTGCGGCGCTCGCGGATGTCGTCGGTGGAGATGCCGAACTGGGCGTCGCGCTTCGAGAGCATGGCCTTGTCGATCTGCCCGTCGCCGTTGGCCGACCACATCAGCATCGGCTCGCCCATGGGGAACTTCGTGGTCGGATCGGGCCAGGTGTGCCAGGTCTTGCCCCACGACTTGATGAGTCCCTTGAAGAGGTCGTCGCCCTGCTTGGGCAGGTCGGCGGCGATGAGCTGGCCGGAGATGATCTCGTAGGCATGCGGATGCCAGTACTTCTTCTCCGAAGCGGGCAGCTTCTGATACTGCTCGTCGCTGACGAGATACTCGATGCCAAGCAGCTTCGCGCCGGGCCCCTTACCGTCGTAGATCACGCACTGGTGCATGTCGGCCTGCGGCGAGCAGTAGTGATGGGCCTCGACGGCGAAGGAGGGCCGCTCCTTGGAGATGTGGAACGCGCAGAGATAAAGATGCATTCCGTTGGGCGCGCCCCAGTGATTGGGGTTCTTGGCCATGGCGCCGTCGTGATCGTGACCGGCGTGATCGGCGTCATCGCCATGATCGTGACCTTCGTGCTGGGCCGAGGACCAGCTCGGCCCGCCGAGAATCAGGCCCGCGGCGATGATGACGGCCGAGGCGACAATACTGATTCCAATTCGATTCTTGCTATTGCCTGCCATGCATTCGACTCCAATGTGTTCTAAGTGATTACCTTGCCACAAACCCGAAGAAACGCCATCCTCAAGCAATCGACTACTGAAAACGATACCGCGGCGCTGTCATACTGCAATCAGGGCGGGCATATTTTTGAATTCATGCGATACCGAATTCGCCCGGGGCAGCAGATCAGAAATCCAGGCAAACTCACCCAATTCACAGTGCGCGAAGCGTTTGTGGCCGCCCTAAGTTGAGATGAAATCTGCTGATATGTCGGGAGGCGGGGTTAAGATCCGGCCGTGCCGCTCTTGCCGTCTTACCCCAAATTAGCTTGTCGGCAATTTGTCTTTCGGGCCCCACCGCCGCACTGGGTTGGCGAAGAACTACTTGGTCTGAGCCAGCTCATATCGACGCATAATAAGCATGAGAGAGCATCCGAGAAGGCCGAACCCGGCCATGCTGTAAAGCCAGGCTCCCCAGCCGAACCTATCAATCAGCGTGCCGAGTCCAACGCCCGCAAGGCCGGCGCCGATATATTGCCACGAATCAATGACGCCGGCGGCAAAGCCCGCCATCTTTCGCCCTCCGATGTCCATGGCCGCGGCCGTGCCAAGGATGGAGTGCGTCGCGTTGCAGGTAAACGAGATCAGGATGAGTGCCGTACAAACGGCCCACAGAGAGGTTGCTTGTGCGCCGATGAGTATGATCACGGTCTCCGCCAGGTACAAGGCGGCCGCGACGGGCGCTCGGCGCCCCTTGAACATGAGATCGGAAACATAGCCGGAGGCAATGGACCCGATGGTCGCGACGGCGGGAATCATGAAGGCCGTCCACTGAAAGGGCGCTGAAGTCAAAGAGACGTGTTGTACTTCCTGAAAGTACTTCGGAAACCAGTCGTCAACGCCATATCGAACGACACCGGTACAGAAGTATGCCCATGCAGTAAGCCAGACCATCGGGTTTCGCAAAATGGTGACGAAGATCTCGCGCAGCGGCAGCGGGCCCTCCTGATCTCCGCGATCGTTTGCTTCCTGGGGGATTACTCCGCTGTATCCGGCATCCTCGGGCGTCTCTTTCACCAGCAGCAGCATTACCGTCGTCACAACGATAATCACCAATGCCGGAACAAAAAAGACGACCTGCCAGTTACCCGGCGGCAGGCGATAACTCCAAATCGTGAAACCCGCCAGCAAAAAGGGAGTCACCGTATTGTTTACGAACCTCCCCAGATTGATCATCATGCCGAAGATGCCCGCGAACCGGCCGCGCTCCGCTCGCGCGAACCAGGCGGTGTTCATCTTCACCATGCCGGGAGCGCCGAAGGCCTGTATGTAACCATCGATCGAGCGAAGCACCACGAACCAGGCGAGCGTTCCGAACACCGGGCCAAGAATCTTGTAATACCAGCCCAACCCGAACAACACGTTCATCACGGCAGTGCCGTAGCCTCCGATCGCCATCGAAAGCCTTCCGCCGATTCGGTCGGCGAGCAGTCCATTCCAAAACTGCCCGATCGCGTATGACCAGTTCCGACCCGAATTGATCAAGCCGTATTGTTGATTATCAAAGCCAAACGTATCGCAGAACGACTTCGACGCGATCGAGAGGTTATATCGGTTGAAGTAATAAGAAGCGTACGTCAGCCCGAGAAAGAACCAGTTGCGACCGCGGCGCATGCGAAAACCAGGCGGATGCCGATGAACGTCCTTCGCCCCAGCCGCATTGGTCGGTGCTGAATCCACAATCTACCTCGATGACGAACTCGCGAACGATGACACTCCGCTCGCAATGGGTCGGGCATGTATAACGGCGATCCGATACTCGGGCAAACCCGCGTCTGGGCTCCCTGTCTCGCCCGGGATCGACGCGGTAGAATGGTCGTCCATGCCGACCTTTGAAAAGCACCTCTTTGTCTGCACGAACACCCGGGCCGAGGGGCATCCGCGCGGCTGCTGTTCGGCGAAGGACGCGGGGGCCATTCGCGAAAGGCTCAAGGAGCTGGTCGAGAAACGCGGGCTCAAGAAGAAAATTCGCGTCAACACCGCCGGGTGTCTCGATCAGTGCGAGCACGGCGTGACGATCGTGGTTTATCCCGAAGCGGTCTGGTATGGATTCGTGAAGCCCGGCGACATCGAAGAGATTCTCGAATCGCACCTGGTCGGCGGCAGGCCCGTCGATCGACTGCGCCTGCCGGATGGCTGCATCAATACCGACCGCTGCCCGCACAAATCCGGGGGCACGGTGCAGTTGGGGCTCAAGTAGAAGTGCCTGCGTGGCCGGCCGGAATCAGGGGCTCACTGATTCGACCTGCGCGCCCATGTATTTTGCAATGCGGCGATAGAACTCCTGGGCCACCGCCTGTTCGGCGACGATCACCTCGTCGGCCCCGCTTTGAAGGGCCTTGAGTCCCGAGCTGGTGTATTGCGTGCTGGCGATGATGTAGATATCCGGTCGGATGGTGTTGGCGATTTCCGTTGCCCGAATGGCGGCCGATTCATCCGGAATGGACAGCGCGAGCACCGAGGCGGTCTCGACGCCTGCGCGGCGAAGCACGGCCTCATCGGAAATGTCTCCCTCGATCACCGAAACGCCGATGGTTCGCTGAGCCCTGCAGGTGTCGCTGTTCATTTCAACGACGACAAAGGGCATCTGTCGTTCCTTGAGATATTCGGCAATGAAACGGCCGCCGACGCCGTAGCCCGCAATGATGACGTGGTCTTCCATATCTTCTCGCTCCGGTTCCCTGTGAGACTATTATAGGAAATCGGCATTTCATTTGGGATGTCGGCGGACTTAATCTCGTCTCAGACCTGCATGGTTGCGGCGAATCGCGTTTTTATGGGGCAGAATCTCGGGTATGGACGCGACACCAAGCGGAATCGTGAATCTCTACAAGCCTGCGGGCAGGAGCTCGGCGCATTACGTCTACCGTTTGCGGCCGATCTTCGGGGTTCGCAAGATCGGCCACGCCGGGACGCTGGACCCGTTCGCCGAGGGTGTCCTGCTGGCCTGCGTCGGGAAGGCGACGAAACTGGTCGAACGATTGATGGACCTGCCGAAGGTGTACCGCACGACGCTTCGGCTGGGCGTTACAAACGAAACATTCGACACGGAGCGACCGTTTGAACCAGTTCCCGGCGCGACGCCGCCCACGCGTGAGCAGGTCGATGCCGCGGTTGCCGCGATGACCGGCGAGGTCCTCCAGGTGCCGCCGGTCTATAGCGCCATGCGCGTCGGCGGCGTACTCAGCTACCGGCTTGCCAAGCAGGGACGGCCGGCTGAACTCGCGGCCCGGCTGGTCAGGATCTACGCCATCACCGTCAACCGCTTTGAATATCCGCGACTCGAGCTGACCATCGCCTGCGGCCGCGGCACGTACATTCGGGCCATCGCCCGCGACCTTGGAACGACGCTCGGCTGCGGCGCCGCCTGCGAGCAGCTCGAGCGGGCCAGCGTGGGGCCGTTCAAGTCCAGCCAAGGGCTGCAGATTGAAACGACGACGCCGGACGTTCTTCGCAGATCACTTATGCCCGTCGAGGCGGTTCTTGAATTGCTGGATCGGACGCGCGGCTCGGATATACCGGCTTCGTGATACAATGAACCCCGGCGGGCAATCGCTTAAGGGGTTCAAAATTGCAGTACGCACAATTCCAGCCTGTAGCGCCCCTCGCTCAATTCGTTCGATGCTTCTGGATCATGAGCGACGACAATCCCGCGGCATGCGCCGAACCGGAACACGTCGTCCCCGACGGCTGCATGGAAATGATCGTGCACGTGGGAAATCCATTCTTCGTCAGACGGCCAGGGGGCGGCTTCCAGCAATCGCCGCGTAGCCTCGTGGCCGGACAAATCACGAGTTGCCTTCGCATGTGTCCAACAGGACCGTTTTGGATGATCGGGGCGCGCTTCGAGCCGCATGGGGCGAGGCGATTTTTTGATTTGCCCATGCACGAGATTG
>WBZR01002441.1_pt1 | contig 19105 bp, 17 predicted proteins | sample 5204231 | NCBI WGS metagenome assembly WBZR01 (sample SAMN12412403, study PRJNA552823) | activated sludge metagenome | isolation source: activated sludge from anammox sidestream of wastewater treatment plant... | place: USA: Virginia | collected 2017-08 | reverse complement strand
GGTCACGATCGCGGTCGACGGCGGCGCCGACGCGCTCCTCGAGTTCGGGATCGCTCCCGACGTGATCATCGGCGACTTCGACTCCCTCTCCGACCGGGCCATGCACTGCGGTGCCGAGTTGGTGCACCATGTGCACCGCGACGGCCGCGCGCCCGGGCGGGAGGCCCTCGAGGCGTCGGGCCTTCCGTACCACGAGTTCGTCCTCGACGGGATGAGCGAGGACGTCGCGATGACCATGGCCTACGAGGCCGGGGCCCGGCTGATCGTCGCGGTCGGGACCCACGCCACGATGGTGGAGATGCTCGACAAGGGGCGGAAGGGCATGTCGTCGACCTTCCTCACCCGCCTGCGCCTCGGCCCGGTCCTGGTCGACGCCAAGGGCGTGAACCAGCTCTACCGGGGCCAGGTCCGGCACTTCGACATCCTGTTGCTGGTCGCCTCGGCGTTCGTGGCCGTGGTCACCATCGCGGTCGTGTCCGAACCCATCCACGTGTTCCTCGACGGCATACAGCTGAGCCTGCGCGACCTCTGGCCGTTCTGACCCCCGAGGTGCTTGTCCCGCCGTGATCAACTTCCGCTACCACCTCGTGTCGCTCATCGCCGTCTTCCTGGCCCTCACCGTCGGGATCGTGATGGGTTCGACGGTCATCGACCGCGCCATCGTCGACGGCCTGCGCCAGCAGATCAGCGACGTCCGCGACCGGGCCGATCGCACGAAAGCCGAGAACCGCGACCTCGGGTCCGATCTCGACGAGCGTGACGCCTACATCGACGCCACGCAGCGCTTCGCCGTCGACGGCCGCCTCGACGGCGTGCCGGTGGTCGTCGTCGCGCCCCGCGGCGCGAACGCCGACGCCGTGCGGGCCGCGGCGACGCTCGCGCAGGAGGCCGGTGCCCGGGCCCCCGCGGTGCTCTGGCTCGAACCCAAGTGGGCGCTGGATTCGGTGACCGATGCCGAGCAGCTCGCCGAGGCCCTGGGGCGAGACCGGGTGGGCCGTCGGAGCACCCTGCGCGCGGCGGGGTGGAAGCGCCTGGCCGAGCGCCTGGGGGCGGGCGGGCCCGAGCTGGAGGGTGACGTCCTCGCGAAGCTGGTGAACGCGGGGTTCCTCTCGCTCGAGCGGGTCGGCGACCAGGGCGAACCGGCGCCGGCGGCTTATCCCGGCGCCGAGGCGCGGGCCCTCCTGGTGGGCAGTGCCACGGCGAAGGTCGAGGTCCCGGGACTCGTCGTCGACGTCGCCCGGGCGCTCCGGGGTGCCTCGGTGCCGACGGTCGTCGCCGAGGAGGCCGCCGGGGCGTCCGATGCGTCCGAGCGGGGTGGGGTGGTGGCTCCGATCCGCGACGACTCCGAGCTCTCGCGCGCGGTCTCTACGGTCGACGGCCTCGACCTCCCGACGGGCCGGGTGGCGGCGGCCCTGGCCTTGTCCGACCTGGGGCGGGGCGCCGTCGGCAGCTACGGCACCGCCAACGGCGCGAACGCCCCTGTGCCTACGTGGTCACCTCCCCCGGAGCCGGTCACCACCGAGCCGACCGGCCCGCCGGCCCCTGCGACCCCGGCCCCGCCCGCCGGGTCCACCGCCCCGGCGACCCGGTGAGCGCCACCGGGGCGCGAGCCCCGGCGCGCACGCCGGCGCGCGCCGCGGCGGCGATGGGCGTGGCGACCGCGGTGTCGAGGGCTTTCGGGTTCGTGCGGGTGCTGGCCGTGGCGGCGGTCCTCGGCACGACCTACCTCGGGAACGCGTTCCAGTCGTCCAACTCGGTCTCCAACGTGATCTTCGAGCTGCTGGCCGCCGGTGCGCTCTCGGCGGTGCTGGTGCCGACGTTCGTGGGTCTTCTCGAGCAGGGTGAGCGCGAGGGAGCCGAGGAGATCGCCGGCGGGGTGCTCGGCCTGGCGCTGGCCGGCCTCGGTGTGGTGACGGTGGTCGGGGTCGCGGCGGCGCCGCTGATCGCCCGCCTCCTCACCACCGGGGTGCGCGACCCGGTGGTCGCCGCGCAGCAGCAGGACCTCACCGCGTACCTGCTCCGCTTCTTCATCCCGCAGGTGATGCTGTACGCGGTCGGCGCGGTGGCGATAGCGGTGCTCTACGCGAGGCGTCGGTTCGTGGTGACGGCCGTGGCTCCGATCGGCAACACGGTCGCCATCGTCGCCGCGCTCGCCGTCTTCTCGGTGCTGCGTGGTGGAGCCGCGCCGAGCCTCGACCTCACGACGGCGGAGAAGATCACCCTCGGCCTCGGCGGCACGCTGGGCGTGCTGTTGTTCGTCGCCGTCCCGACCTGGGCGTGCTGGCACGACGGGTTCCGGCTGCGCCCCCGGTGGCGGCCGCGCGACCGGCGCGTGCGCGAGCTGCTGGGCCTCTCGGGCTGGGCCGTGCTGCAGCACGCGGGGGGCGGGCTGCTGCTCGCGGCGGCGCTCGTGGTGGGCAACGGCGTGGCCGGCGGCGTCGTCGCGTTCCAGGTCGCGATGGTGTTCTTCCTGGCCCCCTACGCGATCCTCGCCCAACCGATCCACACGGCGATCCTGCCCGACCTCTCCCTCGACGCCGCCCGGGGGGACCTCGACGCCTTCGGCGGCGCGACCCGCTGGGCGCTCGACGGCATGGCCGTGCTCGTGGTGCCGGTCGCGGCGGGGATGATCGCCCTGGCCGAACCGGCGATGAGGGCGGTGGCGTTCGGCCGGGCGACGACCTCGGGAGGTGTCGACCTCCTCGCGGCCGGCCTCGCGTCGCTGGCCCTGGGGCTGTTCGCGTACGGCGCCTTCCTGCTGCTGGCGCGGGCGTACTACGCGCTCGGCGACAGCCGCACCCCGGCCGTGGTCGGGCTGGCGACCGCGGTGGTGGGGGTGGGCGTGATGGCCGCGGCCGCCCCGTTCGCCCACGGGGCGGCCCGGGTCGCGGTCCTCGGCTTCGGACACAGTGCGGCCTACGTGCTCGGCGCGGGTGTCCTGGGCTGGGGTCTCTCCCGTCGCACCGGGGTGCCGATCGTGCCGCGGGCGCTGCCGCGGGCCTTGGTACTGTCGGCGGCCGTGGGCGGCGCGGCGTGGGTCGCCGAGCGCGTGATCGCTCCCGGTACCCGCGGGGCCACCACGGCCGTGCTCGTGATCCTCGGCGCGGCCGGTGGCGCCGCCTACGCCGGGCTCCACCGCCTGTGGGGCGGGTCACTCCCTGCGTTGCGACCGAAGGTGAGCGGGACATCGACACCGGGAAGCTGAAGGCACGCGGCGCCGCGGCGTTCCTCGTCCTGCTGGCGGCGGCGGGAGCCGTCGCCGCCGGGCCGGCCGGGGCGACGACGCGGTCGCCGGCCGCCGAGGACCGGGGTGCCGCCCCGGGTCGCGTCCGGCGGGTCCTGGTGGTCACCCTCCCGGCGGTGGCGTGGAAAGACGTCGCCGATCACGAAGCCGAGCTCCCGAACCTGATGCGGCTGCTCGACGGGTCCCGCCTCGCCGACCTCTCCACCCGTACTCCCGGTCGGCGACCCGACCGGACGTCGGGCTACGTGATCCTCGGCGCGGGCGCCCGGGCCGACCGGCCCCACGGGCCGCCCGGCCTGCTCTTCGGGGTCTCCGAGCCGCTGACCGTGGGCGCCGCGACCACCGGCGGCGAGCTGTTCGCGCGGCGGACGGGACACCGGGCGCCGCCCGGGTCGGTCGTCGATCTCTCGGTCGCGTCGCTACGTGACCGCAACGCGTCGCTGCTCTACGGCGCCCGGGTCGGTGCGCTCGGCGAGGCGCTGGCCGAGGCCGGCATCCACCGTGCCGTGGTGGCCAACGCCGACGAGCCCGGACCCGCCGCGACCACCGGCCTCGACGTGTACCGCCGGGATGCGGCGCGCGCCCTGACCGGCGCCGACGGGGTGGTCCCCGGAGGACGGGTCGACGGAGGCCTGCTGCGGGCCGACCCCGCCGCGCCCTTCGGGGTCCGCTACGACCTCGCGGCCGTCACGCGCGCCTTCGGGCGCGCCTGGGGTTCGCGGGACGGGGGACGTCGTGCCGTGGTGCTGGTCGAGGCGTCCGACCTGGCCCGCGCCGACTCCTACCGGCCGTTCGTGACCGGACCGCGGCGGGAGCTGTTCAAGAAGTGGGCGCTGCGCTGGACCGACGAGCTGGTCGGTGCCCTTCTCCGGCGCGTCGACCCGGATCGCGACGCCGTCGTCCTCGCCACGCCGGCGGTGGCGAAGGCCCGGGGCGGCCTGGGGATGGCGGCCGTCCGCGCGCCGTGGACCGAACCGGGGCTGCTGGAGTCGGCCACCACCCGCCGGTCCGGGTTCGCGCAGCTCACCGACGTCGCCCCGACGATCCTCGACCTCTTCGGCCTCCCGATCCCCGACGAGATGGAAGGCCGCCCGTTCGAGCCGGGCCGGCGGGGCGGTGCCGACGCCGCGTCCCGCATCGACTTCCTCGTCGACCAGGAGGCGGCGGGGCTGTTCCGCGACCGGATGCTGCCGCAGGTCTCGACGGTCTACGTGCTCTCGATCGTCGTCATGTCGCTCGGGACGGTCGCCGCGCTCCAGAGGCGGAGGCGGTGGGCGTTCCGGATCCTCCAGTGGCTGGCCCTGTGGATGCTGGGGGTCATGACCGCGACCTGGCTGGCGGGCCTCGTCCCCCTGCACCGGTCCGGGCCGTCCGCCTACTGGGCCTTCCTGGCCGCGACCGGGGCGGCGATCGCCGTTCTGGCCATGGGGGTCGGCCGGAGGGTCTGGTTCGACCCGGTCATGGCCGTCCTCGCCGCGGTGGTGGTCGTGTTCCTCGGCGACGTGCTGACCGGCTCGAACCTCCAGTGGAACACGGCCTTCGGTCACTCGCCGACCGTGGCCGGCCGCTTCTACGGCATCGACAACTCGACGTTCGCCTTCGTGTCGGCCTGCGCGGTGCTGCTGGCGGGGCTGCTCGCCCATCGCCTGGGGGGCCGGCGTGGTGCGTGGGCGGGCACCGGCGTCCTGGTCGCGCTCCTGGCCGTCGACGGGCTGCCGTTCTGGGGCGCCGACGCCGGCGGGATCCTCGCGCTGGTCCCCACCGTGCTCGTCACCGGGTCGATGCTGCTCGGCTACCGGGTCAGGGTCCGCCGTGTCGTCGGCGCGCTCGTCGCGGCCCTCGCTGCGTTCGTGGCGGTGGGCTTCCTCGACCTGGCCCGCCCCGCCGACGAGAGGACCCACCTGGGGCGCCTCTTCGAGAAGCTGGTCGACGGTGACCTGAACGGGGTCACCGACGTGATCCGCCGGAAGCTCGACCTCCTCCTGGCCACCATCAACCAGTCGGTGTGGACGCTGATGCTCCCGGTGGTCTTCCTGTTCCTCGCGTACCTCGTGTACCGGGCTCCCGGGAGGCTCCGGACGCTCCAGGACCGCATCCCGGAGCTCCGGGCCGCGCTGGCCGGCCTGCTGGTGGTCGGGGTGCTCGGCTTCGCCCTCAACGACTCGGGGATCTCGATACCGGCGATCATGCTCGGCGTCCTCGACGGCGTGCTGGTGTTCCTGCTTGCCCGCGAGTGGCTCGTGTTCGGCGACGATCCCCTGCTCGACGCCCCGGCCCCGACGCCGGCGCCCACGCCCGTCCCCGCCCCTGTTCCGGGGGTCGAGCGGTGATCGTCGTGCTCGCCTTCGTGGTGGGCGCGCTCGCCGCCCGCTACGTGGCCGTGGCCGGGGCCGGTCTGATGCACCACCGCGAGCTGGGGCGCCTCAACTACCGCGACCATGTGGTGCCCACCGCCGGCGGGCTGCTGCTCGTCGCCGCCGTCCTGCTGGTGGAGGCGGGGCGGTCGACGCTGGGGGCGCTCGGGCTCGGCGATCCACCCGGGGAGAACGCGGCCCGGGCCCTGGTGCTCGCGGCCGCCCTCGGGTTCGGCCTCCTCGGCTTCGTCGACGACATCCTCGGCACCGGCGACGACCGCGGCTTCGCCGGGCACATCCGGGCGCTGGCGCAGGGCCGGATCAGCACCGGGGCCCTGAAGCTCGTGGGTGGGGGTGGGCTCGCCCTGGTGCTGACCGCGACCCCGGGCTTCGTCACGGGCAAGCGCCTGATCGCCGACGCGCTGCTGGTGGCCCTGGCCGCCAACCTGGGGAACCTGCTCGACCGGGCGCCGGGGCGCACCATCAAGGCGGCCCTGGTGGCCTACGTGCCCCTGGCCGTGGTCGCGGGCACCGGGCCCGTCGCGGTGGCGCTCGCCCCCGTGATGGGAGCCGCCGCCGGCCTGCTCCCCGACGACCTCCACGAGCGCCTCATGCTCGGCGACACGGGCGCGAACGTCGTCGGCGGCGTGCTCGGGTTGGCGGCGGTCCTCGCCTTGGGGCGCGGGGCGCGCAACGGGATCCTGGTGGCCCTCGTCATCCTGAACCTCGCGTCCGAGCGCGTGTCGTTCAGCCGGGTCATCGACCGCGTGCCGCCGCTCCGCCGTCTCGACCGCTGGGGGCGGCGATCGCCGCCCGAGCCGACGGAGGCCGGCACGGGCGCTTGAGCCACAGGTGGCGGCCGCGGCCCAGGTCGGGCCCGAACGACCGGTAGCCGGCGGCGGCGAGCCGGGTGCCGAGCGCCCGGAAGCGCCCGAAGCGGTCTCCCGACCACTGCACCACGGCGCAGACCCTGGGTTCCGCCGCGGCGGCGACGACGTCGTCCTCGGTGAGATCGACGCGCGCGTCGGTGGAGGTGATGCGGAGCACGGAGGTGTCGACGAAGTTCGGCGGCGTGAGCCGGCCCGAGCGCCACACCAGGCCGGGGTCGTCGCTGATCGCCTGGGCGCCGGGCGGCATCCGCCGCAACTCGGCCGCCGTCGCCGCCGCGGCGCCCCGGTAGGGCGGCGGCCGCAGCACGCCGCCGAGCCCGGCGAGCTGCCAGGGCACCGCCAGGACCGCCGCCGTCGCGACGAGCGGCCACGGCACCCGGGACGCACCGATGAGGAGCGCAAGGGGCACGACCAGGTGGACGACGTGGTTGCGCCACATCGGCGCCTCCAGGGCCAGCACCGCCGCGGCCAGCAGCACCCAGACCACCAGGGGGGCGCGTCCCCCTACCAGCCGGTCGCGCCGCGCGGGATGTCCCGGCGTCCGCGGAGACCCGGCTTGGCCGCGGCGCCGGCGGGCGACGGCCAGCACCGCGCCGGCACCGACCGCGACCAGCCCGGCGACCAGCACGGTCAGGTCTCGGTCGGCGAGGGTCGACAGGGCCTTGTCGAGGTTCGCCCCCGGCGTGCGCTCGTGCGATACGCCGGTGTGGTACGCGACCGACTGCTGGTAGACCTTCGCCACGCCCCACGGGAGCGTGGCCGCCACCACGAGCACCGCGGCCGCGACCCCCGCCGCCGCCACGTCGCGCCGGCGCCCGGCGGCCACGACCACCAACGCGGCCACGAGCACCGCGGGCATGACGAGCAGGCTCTTCACGGCGAGTGCCGCACCGGCCAGCAGGCCGATCACCACGGCCCGGCCGGGCCCGGGCCGGCGCCGGTAGGCCAGGGCGGTGGCCACCGCCGCCGCACCCAGCGCCTCTCCCGCACCGTCGGAGGTGAGCGGGCCCGTGGTCCAGAGCGCGGATCCACTGAACGCGACCAGGGCCGCCGCGATCAGGGCGCCGGCCCGGCCCGTGACCTCGCGCCCGGCGAGGTACACCGCCACCGCGAGCACGGCGCCGGCCGCCACCGCGACGGTGCGGGGCGACGACGACGCCCGGAACGTGACGGCGTCGCCCAACCAGACCAGGGGCAACCAGAGCGGCCCCTGGCTGGAGAACACGTCGCGGAAGGGCGCGCCGCCGGCCCGCATGGCCACCGCCGACGCGCCGTAGACGCCGTCGTCGAAGCTGAGGTGCGCCGAGGCGAGGAACGCCGGCAGCCGCAAGGCCACCGCCACGACCGCGACGATCCCGGCGTCGACCCACCGGTCCCGCCCGGGGGCGGGGGGATCCGGGACCGGGGCGGGCGGGCGCGCCTGCGACGCGCTGCTTGGTTTCGGCACGGTGCTCCCGGAGCGGTCCTGGATCGCCGGGTGGACGATCGGCGCATGGTACCGTCGAGACCCCGAGGGCTCATGGCGGAGGAGCACCTCCCGGAACCGTCACCGGGCCGACGCAGGTCCGGCCGGCCGGTCGAGGTACGAGCATCGGGAAAGGCGGAGAACGCGTGGCGAAGCACATCTTCGTGACGGGCGGGGTGGCGTCGAGCCTGGGCAAGGGGTTGACCGCGTCGTCGCTCGGTCGGCTCCTCAAGTCGCGGGGGCTGAGGGTGACGCTCCAGAAGCTCGACCCGTACATCAACGTCGACCCCGGCACCATGAACCCGTTCCAGCACGGCGAGGTGTTCGTCACCGACGACGGGGGCGAGACCGACCTCGACCTCGGCCACTACGAGCGCTTCGTCGACGTGCCGCTGCGGCGCGAGTCGAACGCCACCACCGGGTCGATCTACCAGGCCGTCCTCGCCAAGGAACGCCACGGCGCCTACCTGGGGCAGACCGTCCAGGTGATCCCCCACATCACCGACGAGATCAAGGACCGCATCCTCCGCCTCGGTTCGGGCGACGCCGACGTCGTGATCACCGAGATCGGCGGCACCGTCGGCGACATCGAGATCCTCCCGTTCCTGGAGGCGATCCGGCAGTTCCGCAAGGACGTGGGTCGCGAGAACGTGTTCTACGTGCACGTGACGCTCGTACCGTTCATCGGGCCGTCGGGAGAGCAGAAGACCAAGCCCACCCAGCACTCGGTGACCGAACTTCGCAGCCGAGGCATCCAGCCCGACGCCATCGTGTGCCGCTCCGACCGCCCGATCTCCGCGCACCTGAAGGAGAAGATCAGCCGCCTCTGCGACGTGCCGGAGGAGGGGATCGTCTCGGCCATCGACGCCGAGAGCCTCTACGAGATCCCGCTGGTCCTCCACGACGAAGGGCTCGACGACTACGTGTGCCGGGTGCTCCACCTCGACGAGCACGAGGCCGACCTCTCCGACTGGGAGGCGCTGGTCGAGAGGGTCGCGTCGGCCACCGACGAGGTGCGCATCGGCCTGGTCGGCAAGTACGTGAACCTCCCCGACGCCTACCTCTCGGTCGTGGAGGCCCTTCGTCACGGGGGTTACGCCTGCGGGGCGCGGGTCGTGATCGAGTGGATCGCGTCCGACGACGCCGAGGGGCTCCTCGCCGACGAACGGCTCCACGACCTCGACGGGATCGTGGTCCCCGGGGGGTTCGGCTTCCGGGGCATCGAGGGGAAGATCTCCACCGCCGGGTACGCGCGCGAGCACGGCGTCCCCTTCCTGGGCCTCTGCCTGGGCATGCAGTGCGCGGTGATCGAGTTCGCCCGCGACGTGTGCGGCCTCGCCGGGGCCAACTCGAGCGAGTTCGACCGCCACACCCCGCACCCGGTCATCGACCTGATGGACGAGCAGCGCGACGTCGCCGATCTCGGCGGGACGATGCGCCTCGGCGCCTACCCGGCCCGGCTGAAGGCGGGGAGCATCGTCGCCGAGGCCTACGGCGAGCCGGTGATCTACGAGCGTCACCGCCACCGCTACGAGGTGAGCAACCGGTACCGACGCACGCTCGAGGACCACGGGCTCGTCTGCTCGGGCACCTCACCCGACGACCGGCTGGTGGAGTTCGTGGAGCTGCCCCGCGACCGGCACCCGTTCTACGTCGCCACCCAGGCGCACCCGGAGTTCAAGAGCCGGCCCGACCGACCCCACCCCCTGTTCGCGGCGTTCGTACGGGCGGCCCGGTCCCGGGCCGAGGGCCGGGTCCCGCGGCTCCCCCTGGGGGCCTCGGCGGCGCGGACCGGTCCCGGCGCCGAAGCCGTGGCGCCGGGTGCCTGATCCGGCGAGCGCTCCCGGCCCGCCGGATCCCGCCTTCCGGGTGGTCGGCAGCGAGGTCGTCTCCCGGCCCGGCTTCCTGACCGTCGACCGCGTCACCGTAGAGTCCGCCTCCGGCGAGCGCTTCGGGCGCACGGTGGTCCGCCACCCGGGCGCGGTGGTGATGGTCCCCGTGCTCCCCGACGGCCGGACCGTCCTCCTGGTCCGCCAGTTCCGCGCCGCGGTGGGCCGGGAGCTCCTCGAGGCCCCGGCCGGCAAGCGCGACGTCGACGGCGAGCCGCCCGAGCAGACGGCACGACGGGAGCTGGCCGAGGAGATCGGCTACGAGCCGGAGCGCCTGGTGCTGCTGGCGGAGGCGTTCAACTCGCCGGGGTTCTGCGACGAGCACACCACGATCTTCGCCGCCCTGGGCTGCGTGCCATCGGGTGCGCCCGACCCCGTCGGTCCGGAGGAGCGGGCCATGACCGTCGAGCGGGTGGCCCTCGCCGACGTCCCGGCGCTGGTTGCGGCCGGGGAGGTGCTCCACGCGACGAGCGTGATCGGGTTGCTGCTGGCGGAGCGGCTCCTCACCGGCGGCGACCTGGGCGCATGACGACCGGCCCCGCCGGCGGGGCGGACGTGCTCGACGGCCTCCTCGCCGAGCACGCGACCTGGCTGGCCGTCGAGCGTGGACTGGCCGCCAACAGCCTCGCCGCCTACCGGCGGGATCTGAGCCGCTACGCCCGGTTCCTGCGGTCGCACGGGTGCGCGGATCCGGCCCGGGTGGGGGAGGCCACGGTCGCCGCGTTCGTCGAGCACCTGGGCGGGCTGCGCGACGACGACGGGCGGCCGCTCCTGGCCCCGGCGTCGATCGCCCGGTCCCTCGTCGCCGTGCGCTCCTTCCACCGGTTCTGCGCCGAGGAGGGTTTCGCGCCGAGCGATCCGAGCGAGGAGGTGGGGGCCCCGAGGGTTCCGCAGGGGATCCCCAAGGCCCTGTCCGAGGACGAGGTCGAGGCCCTGCTCGGCGCGGTGCCCGGCGACGGCCCGCGCCCGTGGCGCGACCGGGCGATCCTGGAGGCGCTCTACGCGACCGGCATGCGCATCAGCGAGCTGGTGGGGCTCGACCTCGGCGACGTCGACCTCGACGGTGGGTCGGCGCGGGTGCTGGGGAAGGGCGCCAAGGAGCGCCTGGTGCCGTTCGGGCGGACGGCCCGATCGGCCCTGGAGCGGTACCTGCACGACGGCCGGCCGCTCCTCGAACGCCCCCGGGCCCGGACCCTCGCCGACGGCGACGCCGTCTTCCTCAACGCGCGCGGGGGCCGGCTGACCCGCCAGGGCTGCTGGAAGATCGTGCGGGCCGCCGGCGACCGCGTCGGCCTGGGCGACCGGTTGTCGCCGCACGTCCTGCGCCACTCCTTCGCCACCCACATGCTCGACCACGGCGCCGACATCCGGGTGGTGCAGGAGCTGCTCGGGCACGCGAGCCTCGCGACCACCCAGGTGTACACGAAGGTGTCGCCGGAGCGGCTCCGGGCCGTGTACGAGTCGGCCCACCCGCGGGCCCGGCCCGGCTAGGATGTATCGGAACCGTACCGTCGGCGAACCGGTCGGGGTGCTGCCCTCGAGGGTCCGCCCGGTACGCCTTCCGTAGCCGCCATCCGTAGCCTTCAGCTCCGCCGCGGCGGATGGGACGGGCCCGACTGCGAGGTAAAATCCAGCCATGACCGAGCTCACTCACGCCACGGAGCGCGTTCAGCTCGCCGAGGAGCGCGACCGCGTGGTCGAGCAGCTCCGACAGTTGGGCCGGGCCCCGGGAACCGAGGAGCTCAGCTACGACGAGGGCTTCGCCGACACCGCCGCCGCCACCGCGGAGCGCGGCGAGGTCGACGCCCTGGCCGGCCAGCTCCTGGAGAGCCTCCAGGACATCGACGACGCCCTCGCCAAGATCGACGCCGGTACCTACGGTCGGTGCGAGTCCTGCGGCAACGAGATCTCGCCCCCCCGGCTCGAGGCCATGCCCACGGCGCGCCTGTGCATCGTGTGCGCATCGCAGCGGCGCTGACGCCGCCGGTCGGCAGCCCCGGTGGGCCTCGGCGAGCGCGCCGTCTTCTTCGCCTGCCTGATCGCGGCGATCATCCTCCACGAGCTCAGCCACGGGTTGGTCGCGCTGCGCCTCGGCGACGACACCGCGAAGCGGGCCGGGCGCCTGACCCTCAACCCGCTTCCCCACATCGATCCGTTCGGGTCGCTGATCCTCCCGGCGATGCTGGCCTTCGCGGGCTTCCCGGCCTTCGGCTGGGCCAAGCCGGTCCCGGTGAACCCGTCACGCCTGCGCAACCCCCGCCGCGACATGCTCCTGGTGGGGCTCGCCGGGCCGGGATCGAACTTCACCCTGATGGCCCTCGCCGCGGTCGCGGCCCGGGCGGTCGCGCGCGGCGCGGACTCCTACGCCTGGACCACATGGAGCGACCTGCCCCTGATGGTGCAGGTGCTGATCGGGTTCGCCCTGGTGAACCTCCTGCTGGGCCTGTTCAACCTCCTGCCGATCCCACCCCTCGACGGATCGTCGTTGTTCGAGCGGGTGCTCCCCGCCCGCTGGCTGCCCCGCTGGTACCGGTTCCGCCCGTACGGGATCCTGGTCCTGTTCCTGCTCGCCTTCTCCACCAACGTCCTCGGGCGCTTCTTCTCGCCCTTCGAGGAGGCGTTGTTCCGCTTCATCCTCGGATGACCCGGCGGCCGGGTCCCCGGTGAACCCGTGGCACCTGACCCGGCGGTTCCTCGGGTCGCTCCCACGGTCGCCTCCGGACCCGGCCGACGAGGCATGGGCGGCCCGGGCCCTGGAGCCCGGTGAGCGCACCCTGTGGGTCCGGCTCGGGGACCGCGACCGCCGGCACCTCGTGGGCGTCGCCCGGCGGGTGGAGGTCGCGCTCACCGGGACGCCCCACGCGGGGGACCCACGCTGGATCGCGGCCGCCCTGCTCCACGACGCCGGCAAGGTGGAGGCCGGCCTCGGCGTCGCCGGTCGGGTCGTCGCCACCCTGGCCGGCGTCGCGGCGCCGCGGCGAACCCGGACCTGGGCCGGGCGGCCGGGGTACCGGGGGCGGATCGGCCGCTACCTGCTCCACCCCGACATCGGGGCCCGGCTGGTGCGGGAGGTCGGGGGGCGGCCGGAGGTCGCGGTGTGGGCCGAGGTCCACCAGGACCCGCGGCGCCACGGGGAGGCCGGCTTCCCGGCCGAGGTCGTCGAGGCCCTGACCGCCGCCGACGACGATTGAGGGCGCGGGCGGGTGGCGGCGCGGGAGCGCTACCCGGTGACCTTCGGCAGGAGGCCGAGGGCGTCGCGTACCCGGCCCAGCACGCCGGCCGCCACGCTCTCGGCCTTCGCCGCGCCCGCGGCGAGGATCCGGTCGACCTCGCCCGGGTCGGCGGCCAGCGTGGCGTAACGCTCCTGGAGCGGGGCGAGGAGCTCCACGACCGCCTCCGCGGTGGCGTCCTTGAGGTCGCCGTAGCGGCGGCCGTCGAGCTCGGCCTCCCAGTCGCCGACCGACCGCCCGGTCGCAGCGCCCAGGATCTCGAGCAGGTTGGAGACCCCCGGCTGCTCCTCCGGCGCGTAGCGGACCGTCGATCCGGAATCGGTGACCGCCGAGCGGATCTTCTTCGTGAGGACGGCCGGGGGGTCGAGGAGTAGGAGGGTGCCCTGAGGCGATTCGCTCGACTTCGACATCTTGGCGGTCGGGTTCTGGAGGTCCATCACGCGGGCCGCGACCCCCGGGAAGGTGCCCCGGGGCACCACCAGGGTGTCGCCGAAGCGGTGGTTGAACCGGACGGCCACGTCGCGGGCCAGCTCGAGGTGCTGGCGCTGGTCGTCGCCGATCGGGACCTCGTCGGTGTCGTAGGCGAGGATGTCGGCGGCCATCAGCACCGGGTAGTCGAGCAGACCGGCGCTGACCGACTCCTGGCCCTGCCCCTTCTCCTTGAACTGGGTCATGCGCCGCAGTTCGCCGTAGGTGGCGACGCAGTTCAGGTACCAGGTGAGCTCGGTGTGCTCGCGCACGTGGCTCTGGACGAACAGCGTGCAGCGCGAGGGGTCGAGTCCGGCGGCCAGGAGCAGCGCGGCGGTGCGCCGGGTGCGCTCGGCCAGCGTCGCGGGGTCGTAGGCGACGGTCATGGCGTGGAGGTCGACCACGCAGTAGACGGCGTCGGCCGCTCCCTGCTCGCCGACCCAGCGCCGCACCGCGCCCAGGTAGTTGCCCAGGTGCATCTCACCCGACGGCTGGATCCCGGAGAAGACGCGTGTCACGGCCGGTCACGCTAGCGGGGGAGGTTCGCGGCCGAACGAAAGGCCGGCCGGCGCCCCGTGCATCCCCCGCGGCGGAGTGGCGTTCCGTTACCCTCGTCGCGGGATGGCCTACGACGTGCGTACCCCCGTCTTCGAGGGTCCCTTCGACCTGCTCCTGCACCTGATCCTCGCCGAGGAGGTCGACCTCTGGGACGTGTCGCTCGCCGGCGTCGTCGACGCCTACCTGACCGAGATCGAGCGCATGGGCCGGGTCGATCTCGAGGTCGCGACCGAGTTCCTCCTGATCGCCGCGACCCTCGTGGAGCTCAAGGCGCGCCGCCTCCTACCGGGCCGCGACGACGTCGAGCTCGACGAGGAGCTGCTGCGCTTCGAGGAGCGCGACCTCCTCCTGGCCCGGCTCCTCGAGTGCAAGACGTTCCAGGACGCAGCCCGGGCGATCGACGCGCTCCGCCGCGACGCGTCCCGGCGCTGGTCGCGCCGGGCCGGCCCCGAGGAGCCCTTCCGTTCCCTGGCCCCCGACCCGCTGGCCGGCGTCGGCCCCGCCGACCTCCACGCCGCGGCGGTGAGGGCGCTCGCCCCGGCCGTCGCCCCCGAGGTCGACCTGCACCACGTGGCACCGATCCGGGCCAGCGTCCGCGACGCGGTCGACGACGTCCTGCTCCTCCTGCCCACCCGCGAGGCGATGAGCTTCACCGACCTCGTGGCCGGGGTGGAGGAGCGCCTCGAGGTGATCGTCCGCTTCCTGGCCGTGCTGGAGCTCTTCAAGCAGGGCCTGGTCGACGTCGCCCAGGCCACCAGCTTCGCCGCGCTGTCGGTGCGGCGCCTCGCCGACGGCGAACGGGCCCTCGACCTGGCCGGCCTCGACGACTGGGACATCGATCTCGACCCGTCCGCCGACCTGGCGCCGGCATCGGGGGCCACCCCGTGAACCTCGAACCGGGCTCGGGGGTGTCCGACCCCACCGGGGCACCGCGCTCGGAGACGCTGCGGGCCCTCGAGGCGATCCTGATGGCGGCCACCGCGCCGGCCGAGCCCCGGCTCCTCGCCCAGCTCCTCGAGGTGCCGGCCGCCGAGGTCGAGGCACGCTGCGAGGAGCTGGCCGCCGCGTACGAGAGGGAGGAGCGTGGCTTCGTGCTGGCCCGGGTGGCCGGCGGGTGGCGGTTCCAGACCCACCCCGACCTCGCGCCCCACGTCGAGCGGTTCGTGCTCGACGGTCGCCACGCCCGCCTGTCGGGGCCGGCGCTGGAGACCCTGGCCATCGTCGCCTACAAGCAGCCCGTCTCCCGGGCCCAGATCGCGGCCATCCGCGGCGTGAACGTCGACGGTGTCCTCGGGACCCTCCTGCGCCACGGCTACGTGGAGGAGCAGGGCCACGACCCCGGCCCGGGCCGAGCCACCCTCTACGGCACCACCGCGATCTTCCTCGAGCACCTGGGTCTCGATTCCCTCGCCGAGCTCCCCGACCTCGCGGGCTTCGTGCCCGCCGCCGACGTCGTCGAAGCCCTCGAGACCGGCCTGCGCATGCGCGTCGAGGTGCCCGCCGACGGTGGGCCCGGCGACGAGCCCGTCCCGGAGGCGTGACGCGGCCCCAGCGGGCATGATTCGGCGCCGTGGAGGGTGAGCGGCTCCAGAAGGTCCTGGCCCGGGCCGGGTTCGGATCACGGCGGGCCGCCGAGCAACTCATCGCCGAGGGCCGGGTGACGGTCGGCGGCGACGTGGCGGCGCTGGGCCGCCGGGTCGATCCGGAGCACGACCGCATAGCCGTCGACGGCATCCCCGTCGTCACGCGGGCGGATCTCGTCTACTACCTGCTCAACAAGCCGCCCCGGGTCGTGACCACGGCCCGCGACCCGCAGCACCGCCCGACGGTGGTGGAGCTCGTGCCGCTCGAGCCCCGCGTGTTCCCCGTCGGGCGCCTCGACTACGAGACCGAGGGGCTGCTCGTGATGACCAACGACGGCGACCTGGCCCAGCGGCTCACCCACCCGCGCCACGGGTTCCCCAAGACCTACCTCGCCGAGGTGGAGGGCCACCCGAGTCGGGGCGCCCTCCGGCGCCTCCGCGAGGGAGTGGTCCTCGACGACGGCCCCACCGCGCCGGCCCGGGTCCGGATCCGGGGCGAGCAGGCGGCCGGATCGGTGGTGGAGGTCTCGATCACCGAGGGCCGCAACCGCCAGGTCCGCCGGATGATGGAGGCCGTGGGGCACCCGGTGACGCGCCTGGTCCGCACGAGGATCGGCCCGGTCGCCGACGCCGCGCTCGGTCCGGGCCGGTGGCGCCCACTCACGGTCCGTGAGGTCCGGGAGCTGTACCGGGCGGCCGGCGGGTAGCTCCCCCGACGGTTTCCCGGGCGGCCGGATCGGCCCGGGGGACCGCGAGGGCGAACCGCTAGTGTCCGGTCCCGTGGCTCTTCGGGCTCTGCGCGGCGCGATCACCTGCTCCGAGAACACCCGGGAGGAGATCGTCAGCCGGACCCAGACGCTCGTGACCGAGATGCTCCGCCGCAACGACGTCGCCCACGACGACCTGGTCAGCATCATCTTCACCGCCACGCCCGACCTGACCGCCGAGTTCCCGGCCACCGCCGCCCGCGCCCTCGGGCTCGGCGACGTCCCCCTGCTGTGCGCGCGGGAGCTGGCCGTCGACGGCGGGATGCCGCTCTGCGTGAGGGTGCTCGCCCACCTCGACACCGACCGCGACCGGTCGGAGCTGCACCACGTGTACCTCGAGGGCGCCCGCGCCCTGCGCGACGATCTTCCCGCCTGATGGAGCGGGTGACGGTGGTGGGCACCGGCCTCATCGGGGGTTCCGTCGGCGCGGCCCTTCGCCGTCGAGGGGTCGAGGTCACGGGGGTCGACTCCGACGCGCACCGGCGCGCCGAGGCGCTCGAGCGGGAGGTCGTCGACCACGCGACCGGCGAGCTGGGTCGGGCGGTCGAGGGCGCGGACCTGGTGGTGGTGGCGGTGCCGGTCGGCGCGGTGGGCCCGGCCGTGGCGTCGGTGCTCGACCTGGGGGCGGACGCCGTCACCGACGTCGGTTCGGTCAAGGCGCCGGTCGTCGACGCGGTCGAGCGGGCACGGCCCGACCTCGGCGCCCGCTTCGTGGGCGGGCATCCCATGGCCGGGTCGGAGCAGGAGGGGGTGGCCGGCGCCGATCCCGACCTGTTCGTGGGTGCGACCTGGGTGCTCACCCCGACCGGCCGGACCGATCCGGGCGTCTACTCGCTGGTCCGGTCGTTCGTGGCCGGGCTCGGCGCCGAACCCGTGGCGCTGACCCCGGGCGACCACGACGCCCTGGTCGCGGTGGTGAGCCACGTGCCGCAGCTCGCCGCCACCACCCTCATGGACCTGGCGTCGACCCGGGCCGTGGAGCACGCGGCACTGCTGCGCCTGGCCGCCGGGGGCTTCCGCGACATGACCCGGATCGCGGCCGGCGACCCGGCGATCTGGCCCGACATCTGCGTGGCCAACCGCGACGCCATCGTCGAGACGCTCGACGCCTACCTGCTCGCGCTGGGCCGGGTCCGCGACTCGGTGGCCGCCGGGCGCAGCGACGAGCTGCTCCACCTCCTCGAGAGCGCCCGGGCGGCCCGGCGGTCGCTGCCCGTGGGCGTGGAGGCGGCCGGCCCGCTGGTGGAGCTGCGCATCCCGGTGGCCGACCGGCCCGGGGTCCTCGCCGAGGTGACCACCCTCGCCGGCCGGCTCGGCGTCAACATCGCCGACCTGGAGATCGCGCACTCCATGGAGGGCACGGGGGGAGTGGTGGTCCTGGTCGCGGCCCGTCGGGGCGTGGAGCGGTTCGAGGACGCGCTGGCGGCCGCCGGCTACACCGTGGCCCGGAGCGACCTCCCGTGACGTCGGCGTTCCCGATGCCCGAGGAGCTCGTGGTCGCCGGGGGCCGGCCCCTGCGCGGGACGGTGCGCATGCCGGGGTGCAAGGGGATCTCGCACCGGGCCCTGCTGCTCGCCGCCTTGGCCGAGGGCCGGAGCCGGGTCACCGGCGCGGCGTCGGCCGCCGACGTGGCCAGCACGCTCGGCCTCATCTCGGCCCTGGGCGTGCGGATCGCACCCGGCGGCGACACGCTCGACATCCACAGCCCCGGCGCCGACGGCCTCGTCGAGCCGGCGCGGATCGTCGACTGCGCCAACTCCGGCAGCACGATGCGCATGGGCGCCGGACTCGTGGCCGGCCGGCCGTTCCTCACCGTGCTCGCCGGCGACGAGTCGCTCTCCCGGCGCCCGATGCGACGGGTCGTCGATCCGTTGCGGGCCATGGGGGCGGCGGTCGACGGGCGGGCCGGCGGCGAGCTGGCGCCGTTGGTGATCCGGGGCGGGGCCCTCGACGGCGTGCGCCACGACCTGGCCGTCGCCAGCGGGCAGGTCAAGACCGCCCTGGTCCTGGCCGGCCTCCAGGCCCGGGGGACCACCGAGATCCGCGAGCCGGCGGCGAGTCGCGACCACACCGAGCGGATGCTGGAGGCGCTGGGAGCGCCGGTGGACCGGATCGACGCCCGCACGCTGCGCGTCGGCCCCGGCCGGCTCCTCCCCTTCGAGATGACGGTGCCGGGCGACCCGTCGTCGGCGGCGTTCGTGATCGTGGCCGCCACCCTCGTGCCCGGCTCCGAGGTGACGATCGAGGCCATGAGCCTGAACCCCGGGCGGATCGCCTTCCTCGACCTGCTGCGCTCCATGGGTGCCGTGCTCGAGGTCCGCCCGGCGGGCGAGGAGCTGGGCGAGCCCGTCGGCGACGTGACCGTGCGGGCGGCACCGCTGCGGGCGGCCCGCATCCCGGCCTCGGAGGCGATCATCGACGAGCTGCCGGTCCTCGCGGTCGCCGCCGCGTTCGCCGAGGGGATCACCGAGATCACCGGCGCCGCCGAGCTCGCGGTCAAGGAGAGCGACCGGATCGCGTCGGTCGCGGCCACGCTCCGGGCCTTCGGGGTGGGCGTCGAGACCGCGCCCGACGGCCTGGCGGTCAGGGGAGGGCGGCCGCGGCCGGCGACCGTCGACAGCCACGGCGACCACCGCATCGCGCTCGCCGGCGCGGTC
>WBZR01002439.1_pt1 | contig 19121 bp, 22 predicted proteins | sample 5204231 | NCBI WGS metagenome assembly WBZR01 (sample SAMN12412403, study PRJNA552823) | activated sludge metagenome | isolation source: activated sludge from anammox sidestream of wastewater treatment plant... | place: USA: Virginia | collected 2017-08 | reverse complement strand
CACATGCAGGAAGCCGCCCCGCGCAAGATATTCGCGCAGCCGCACGGCCTCGGCATCCGAGAAAGTCACGTTCCCGTGCCCGGTCATGTGGATGAACGGATACTCCCACAGCCGTTCGTCCATCAAGGTTACGCGTCCCTCGTTTGGGTCAATCGCGAACGACGTCCGTTCCCGAATGGCCTTGATGAGGTTGGGCAGGCTCGATGGATTCGCGTACCAGTCGCCGCCGCCGTCGTACTGAAGCCGCGCGATGGCAAGCCGGGGCGCCATGGGCGACACTGCCCCCGTCAGCCGGCCGACAGGACGCGCCTCCGCCGCGCGCCATGCCCGCGCCGCCAGGCCAACGCTCAGGACAACTGCGGCAAACGCCGCACCGTTGCGGATCTTCATTCGTGTGCCAGCCGGTAGGCGGTGTTGCGCGACGCTCCCATCTCATCAGAAAGTACGCGGGCGACCTCCCGAGCGCTCAATCCGGCGGCCCGCAACTCGCCCACCCGTCGGGACAGCGCCGCCTCGTCCGGCTCCGGCGCCTCGGCGGCGCCCGCGACCACTATCACCACCTCGCCGCGCGGCGGCTCCGCGGCGCAACCATCCGCAAGCTCCGATACGGTGCCGCGGCGGAACTCCTCGAACTGCTTGGTCAGCTCGCGCGCCACGACGGCCGCCCTGCCCCCCGCGCCGGCATCCCGCAACGCGGCAAGCAGCGCGGCGACCCTCCCCGGCGCCTCGTAGAGCACCGTCGTCACGCGCGACTCGACCACGTCGCGCACGGCCTCCGAGCGGTCACGCCCCTTCCGTTCCACGAAGCCCATGAACGTGAAGCGATCCATCGGCAAGCCAGACCCCACCAGCGCCGCCAGCATCGCCGACGCGCCCGGCACGGGGGTTACCCGGAAGCCCGCCTCGATCGCAGCGCGCACCAGCCGCGCACCGGGATCCGACAGGAGCGGCGTTCCCGCGTCCGAAACGAGCGCCACCGTGGCTCCGCCGGCAAGCCGCTTCAGCACCCGCGGCGTGGTCTTCGCTTCGTTGTGCTCGTGATAGGCCTCCACGCGCGAGTGAACGCCAAAGTGCGACGTCAGGATCGCCGAGTGGCGCGTGTCTTCCGCGAGTATCAGATCGGCCGAGCGGAGCGTATCGATCGCGCGGGCGCTCATGTCGCCCAGGTTGCCGATAGGCGTACTGACGACGAAGAGCCCCCCGCCCGCGCCGGTCACACGAAAAGGCGCCAGGGAAGCGCGTCCAGCAGGCCGGCGACCTGGTACATGTGCCGGCGTTCGCGCAGCATGTCCTCGAGAAAGCGTTCAGACGGCGTTCCGTCGCCAGGCGGCGCGGTCCAGAGCAGTTCCGCGATCCACGTACCTATCGCGGCGCTCAGCGACGCCGCGTCGCAAATCGGGTCCTTGGTGGCTGACGAAGGAGTGCGCCCGAACGAGAGCGTCGAGGTCACGTTCACCGCCGCCGGCAGCGGGTCGGGGTCCACGCCAAACCTGTCCAGCGCTGGATGCTTGTGAACGAGGTTGCGGCGGGCCGTCTCCGCGATCTCGGCCGCGCCGCCCACGCCGCTCGCGCGGAGCCGTCGCACCATGCCAATGATGAGTTCGCGGTACGCCCGGATGAGCGCCGGCGCTGCCTGAACCGGCAGCGCCGCGGGTACCGGCCAGAGACGCACCCGGACCCAGCGGTCCGGCTGCGAGAGCGATGCGCGCAACTGCCCTTCGGGCGCGCCGAAGACGTCGTCGCTGAAGTAACCGCGCACCACCTCTCCGGCCCGCACCACCGCGTAGCTGCGCGCTTCGTCGGAGATCACTTCAAGCACGCCGTCGTGCATGGTCGCGCGCATGAATCGGAGCACGGCGTCCGCGTCGTCGCCCTTGACGTCCGGCGGCCACGGAGCCGCGTCGCCCAACTGCGACCAGAACATCATCGCCAGCTGCTCGTCGTCCGCTTCGTGGAAGCAGACCTCGCCGTACTCTGCCTCGCGCGGAACCATCGCCACTGCATCCGCAATGGCCATCTGCCGGAAGCGCTGGCCGTCCGGACTCGCCGTCACATTCACGACCTCGCCTTCCTGCAGGTAGAAGAGCAGGAAGTCGTCCGGCAGCCACACGCACACGTAACCGAACACGCGCGCCTTGCGGTCGCGCTTGGCGTCGGTGAAGAGGTTGCGCAGGTGGACGTACGCAAGCCGCGTCCGGGGCAGAAGCACCCTGAACCGCGGCAGCCGCAGCCCTGCGGCTGGCAGGCTCACCTGCCGCTGACCACCGGGCCGCCGACCGCGCGCGTCAAGGCACTACGCCGCGTGCTGCGTGAACTTGGCCGCGAGCACTGCCTTCGGCACCGCGCCAATCACCTGGTCCACCAGCTTTCCATCCTTGAAGAAGAGCATCGCCGGGATTGACCTGACGTTGAAGCGCGACGCGGTCTTCTGGTTGCTGTCCACGTCCAGCTTGGCCACCCGCGCCTTCCCTACATACTCCGCCGCCAGTTGGTCAAGGATCGGCGCGACCATTCTGCACGGGCCGCACCATGCGGCCCAGAAGTCCACCACCGTCAGACCCTGCTGCTTCTCGACCTGCGCCTCGAAGTCCGCGTCCGTCACTGCAAAGGCATTCGACATCGTTACCTCGCTCTCCCACGCCCCGCGCGTCGCGCGCGCGAAGCCCATTCTATAGTGTTCCCTCACGGCGCCCATTGCGCCGCGCGTCCATCCCGCCTGCTATGCCATCCAACTCCCCTCGCGGCACCAGGATCGCCCACGCCGGACTTGCCGTCCGCTCCACCGCCGCCCTGCGCTCCCTCCTCGGCGGCATCCTCGGCCTCCCCGAAGTCCCGCTGTCCAACTCAGACGGGGCACGCATCACCGGCTTCGCGGCCGGCGAAGCGCTCGTCGAACTCCTGGAACCTGTCGAGCCCGGCACGCCCATCGCCAGATTCCTTGACCGACGCGGCCCCGGCATCCATCACCTGTGCCTCGCGGTGGACGACCTGGACGCCACCCTCGAGCGCTGCCGCGCCGCGGGCGTCGTCCTGGTAGACCAAGTTCCCCGTCCCGGCGCGGAGGGACGGCGCGTGGCCTTCCTCCACCCCAGGAGCACGGACGGAATCCTTATCGAACTGACTGAAAAGTAACCAGGCAGGCAAGCCCGCCCGGTCGTTCGGCGCTAGCGTCCCGGCCGCGCACAGAATCCGGCGTTCTGCAGGGCCTGCACGTCCACGTTTGTCACCAGCCAGCGCCGCTCGGGAGTCTGTGCAAGCTCGAATCGCGTGCTGCCGCGGGCCTTGCCCTGGGTCAGGTCGGCCGTGATGAGCACGTGGCCCCCGGGGGCCGGCAGCGGGTCGCCAAGCGTGTGCGTGTCGCTGCGGAGGAGGCACGCGAGAATGAACGACCGCGACTCGACTTCCTCGCGTGAGATGTGGTCCCGCAGCAGGCCCCGCTCGTCTCCCCAAACGGCCGTGACGGCCTGAAGGTCCTGCGCGCGGGCTGCGGCGAGCATCTGCTCGACTGCGCTGCGCGGGTCAGACGTGCCCACCCGGATTCCCGGGGGCGCGGAGTGGCACGCCGCCGCGGCGCACAGTACGATCACCAGTCGCTTCATGTCGAAGATGCCTCCCGGCGTACGGACGACCGTAACGGCACGCCGTCACGGCGCGTGCTAAATTCCGGACTGGAAATGCACACCCGGCTCTGCGTGAACGTTGACCACGTTGCCACCGTGCGCCAGGCGCGGCGAGCCAGCGAACCCGACCCGGTCGAGGCGGCAATCCTGTGCGAACAGGCGGGCGCCGATGGCATCACCGCGCACCTGCGCGAGGATCGCCGGCACATCCAGGACCACGATGTGGAGCGCCTCAAGGAGCGCTGCCGGACGCCGTTCAATCTGGAAATGGCCTGCACCGCCGAGATGGTCGCAATCGCCGAGCGCGTGAAACCGCACCAGGCAACGCTTGTCCCGGAGAAGCGCGAAGAGGTTACCACCGAAGGTGGGCTCGACGTCACGCGCGAGCCGGAACGGATCGAGTCTGCAATCAAGCGCCTCCGGGCCGCCGGCATCCGGACCAGTCTCTTCATTGATCCCGTCCCGGTAATGGTGGAGCGCGCCCACTGGCTGGGCGCCGATGCCGTCGAACTGCACACTGGACACTACTGCCTGAACCCGGACGACGACCGCGCCCTTCGCGCGCTGCGCGACGCCGCAAGCCAGGCAGCCACGCTCGGCCTGGCCGTCCATGCCGGCCACGGACTGACCACCGGCAACGTGGGGCCGGTAGCGGCCATCCCGGAGGTCGAGGAGCTCAACATCGGGCACTCCATCATCAGCAACGCGATCTACGCGGGACTCCCGGCCACGGTGCGCGCGATGCGCCTTGCGATCAACGCCGGGCGCCGAACCTGACCATCACGCCGCGCCTGCGCTAACTTCCCGCGACCATGGGCACCGGATTGCTGGACTTCTTCGCGCTCGAGGCCGGCGAATACAGCGAACAGCTCGACGGCGCGCTCGCGCGCGCCTCGGGCAGGATGCCTGACCTCGAAGTCTTTACCCGCAACGCGCGCGCACTCCGCGGCAGCGCCACGATGGCGCGCGTGGACGGAGTCGCCAGGGTCGCCACCGGGCTGGAGCGGCTCGGCCGTGGCCTGCGGGATGGCAGCCTCCAGTGGACTCCCCAGCTGCGCGCGGCCATCGTGGCCGCCGTGGACGACGTCAAGATCCTCGTCCGCAACGCCCGCACCTGGGGCAACGCCGATGACGAGCGCGCCGCGGCTCGCGCTGCGGAACTCGACGCCCTCGCCCCCGCCTTCCACAGGCGTTCCGTTGTCACCCCGATCGTCGCCGTCGGCGGCAGTCTCTGGGTGGCATCCGAAGCGGCGGAAATCGGCGGCGGTCTCCAGCGATGGGCTGGCCAGCCTACTGCGTTCGACGCGCTCGGCGACACTGTCAGGCGGATCCGGGCCCTCCGGGGCCTCGCGGCGCTGGCGGACCTGCCACCGCTCAAGGAAGTCGTAGAGGTGATTGACGATGCCGCGAAGTCGCTGGAGCTTGGTACCGCGCCGGCCGACGCTCACCGCAATCTCTTCCATGCAGCGGGCTCCGTGCTTCGCGAAGCCGCGGAGGCGCTTAACGCGGGAGGCAAGCCGGCGACCACGGGCAGCGCGATGGCGGCCTTCAACTCCGCGGCCTCCCTCCTCGTCGCCAGATCGGAAGACAAGGACTACGTCGTTCCGATCGCTACGCTCTTCCCCGAAGGGGATCGCGGCAACGTGGTGTTCACCGCCCCGGATCCGCCAACGACGCCACCCGAGCGCTTCAGGCTGGAGGTGGTGGGCCACGCCGAGCACCTGCGCGGCCTTGTCGCGGCCGCACGCAGCGCGTCAGCGGAGCCTGCACGACAACGCGCGGCCGCCGACCTTCGAGCCGCAGTCCGCGCCCTGCAACGCGCTGCCGAGAGTTTCGGTGAGCAGGCCGTCGCGCTCAGCATGAAGGCGCTGGTCGAACCGGCGGCAGCGCTCGAACTGCGCGCGCTGGACGAACTCGACCGGGTAGCGGCCGTGCTCGCAGCGGGCCGGCCGGCACCGTCGCTCGGCACGCCCGCATCACCGCCAACCCCGCCCGCGGAACTTCCCCCGGCGCCCGCGGCGCCCGCGGCGCCCGCCGCCCCCGCCGCGGCCACCGCCTTCTCACGCGCCACCGGCGCGATCGTGATGCCTGCCCCAACCGGGGCGTCGCTCGAACAGGCGCTCGCCTCGGGACTCACGAGCCTCGAACGGCTAAGCGAGGAACCGCTCGCCGAGCCCGCCATCGTGGATGAGGACGACGGGGTCGTCCCGATCCAGGAACTCCTCTACCGCGGACGTGCGGCACTGCTGCGTGCAGTCGAGGTTGGCGCGGCCATGAAGGCGCGAGGCGCCCCGCACGAGGATGCCATGGCGGAACTGTTCGACCTGCTCGAACTCGCAACGACGGAGTAAGTTCGTGCGCCTGGGCTGGCGCGGTGCGATCGGCCTCGTCGTCAGCGCGGCACTCCTGTGGTGGGTTCTCAGGGACGCCGACCTGCCGCGCGTCTGGGTTGCCCTGCGCGGGTCGAATACCTTGCTCTGGGCGGCCTGCACGGTCTTCGCGACCCTGATCTTCCCCCTCCGCGCGCGACGCTGGCAGGCGCTGCTGGCTCCTACCTATGGACGGCTTCCGCTCGCGGCGCTCTGGCAGAGCACTGCGGTGGGTATGATGGTGAACAACGTTGCGCCGCTGCGCGCCGGGGAGTTCGCCCGCGCCTTCGCCCTCACGCGCGCTGCCCCGGAGGTGAAATTCGCGGCGGCGTTCGGGTCGCTCGCAGTTGACCGGCTCTTCGATGGAACGATCGTGCTCCTCCTCATGCTCGCAGCCACGCTGGATCCTGCCTTCCCCGCTGGCCAGACGATCAACGGCACTCCGCTCTCCGCCTACCTCAGGCCGGTTGCGGCATTCCTCGGCGTTGTGCTCCTTGGCGCGCTCACTCTCCTCTTCGCACCGCAAGTCGCCGCCCGTACCGTGAATGCCGTCGCCGGCGCCATCGCGCCGAAGCTCGCGCCGCGCGTCAACGCCCTCCTCGCCGGATTCGTTGACGGACTCCGCGTCCTGCGCAGCCCCAGCCTGATGGCCGAGGTCGTGGCATGGACCCTGATCCACTGGCTCTGCAACGCCTTCGCCTTCTGGCTCGGCTTCAAGGCGCTCGGCATCGCTGCGCCGTTCAGCGCCGCGCTCCTGCTGCAGGGCCTCATTGCCATCGCGGTCGCCGCACCGTCGTCGCCGGGGTTCTTCGGCCTGTTCGAGGCATCGGGCACGATCGGCCTCGCTATCTACGGCGTCGCGGCAGCGCCCGCGGTGGCCTGGGCGCTCGGGTTCCACATCCTCTCGTACATCCCGATCACCCTCATCGGAGGGTGGTACTTGACCCGTATGCGGCTTCGCTTCACGGATTTCATCCGCGCCGCCGGCGCGACGGATGGCGTTGCACGGAACGCGACTGCACACGCGCCGCCACGCGCGACGCCCGGCGTTGCGCCGGCCCGGTCGCCCGCGGACGAGGCAGGCAGTCGCGGCGAGGGGCCGCGCGGAGCCTGACGTGCCCGAGGCAACCGTTCAGGCCCAGGCCAAGGTCAACCTCTTCCTCCGGATCCTGGGACGCGAGGAAAGCGGGTACCACCGGATCGAGACGCTGTACCAGCGTATTTCGCTGGCGGACGCGGTGGTCGTGCGCACAGACGTTTCCGGCCGCTCGCTCGACTGCCGCGGAGCGGACGCGGGGCCGGTAGAATCGAATCTGGCTTTTCGCGCCGCGACTGGCTTCCGCGACGCCGCGGGCTGGCCGGATTCATTCGCGATCGAACTCGACAAGACGATTCCCGTTGGCGGGGGGCTTGGCGGCGGTAGCGCCGACGCCGGCGCGGTGCTCCGAGCGCTCAACGCGATGGCGCCGCGCCGCCTCGACGACGAGACGCTCCTGGCGGTCGCGCGCGGGCTGGGAGCCGACGTGCCATTCCTCACGGGCGAATCGCCGACCGCGATCGGATTCGTCCGTGGAGACGTCTTCGCGGCGTGCCAGCCACCGCCACCGAGCGATACGATCCTCCTCGTGCCGCCGTTCGGCGTCTCGTCACGCGACGCGTTTGGCTGGTTCGCAGCGTCGCACGAGGCCCCCGGCCGCCAGCCAGGGCAGATGGCAACGCCAGCCGCTGGCTCACTGGAGCGCCACTTTTCGTGGCAGGAGATCGCTGCCCTCAGCGGCAACGACCTCCAGGATGTCGTCGTGAAGCGGCACCCCGCGATAGGAACGGCGATCGCGCTGCTGCGCGCCGCCGGCGCGTCAATCGCGCAGATGACCGGCTCTGGCTCCTCGGCCTTCGGCGTATTCCCCGCCGGGCCATCGGGCAGGCTCGTCGGCGTGCCCCCCGGCTTCACGGTCCTGCACGCCCGGACGGTGACCCGCACGGCCCCGGTAACGATCGCCTGAACGACGACGTCGCGCGGGCACGGGCAAGACGCGCGCGTGCGCCCCCGGCAGTCCGCCGATACCTTTCGTGCACTGCCCCCTCGTCCAATGGCAGGACATGCGGCTTTGGACCGCAGAATGGTGGTTCGAATCCACCGGGGGCAACTCCCACCGCACCGTCACCGGCATTGAAGACGCCGGCGCAACTGGGTATTTTTCAAGGTTCTCCCCGATGAATGACTTGGCGGTCTCCTCCCATACGTTCCGGGTACTTACCGGGACGGGCAATCGCGAGCTCGCAACGGAGATCGCGGAGCACCTGGGCGTTGACCTGGCCAAATGCACCACGAGCCGTTTCGCGGACGGCGAGGTGTTCGTGCGGATTGACGAAAACGTCCGGGGCGCCGACGTGTTCATCGTGCAGCCCACTAACCCGCCCGCGGAGAACTTGCTCGAGCTGCTGCTCCTCGTTGATGCGGCGCGGCGCGCCTCGGCAGCCAGGGTCACCGCCGTAATTCCCTACTTCGGCTACGCGCGCCAGGACCGCAAGGACCAGCCGCGCGTCGCGATCGGCGCCAAGCTCATGGCTAACCTCATCGAGGCGACGGGAACGAGCCGGGTGCTGGGACTGGATTTTCACGCCCACCAGCTTCAAGGAATGTTCAACCTCCCGGTTGACCACCTCTACGCCGTGCCGGTGTTCGCGGCCCATTACCGGAGGAAGGGGCTGCAGGATCTCGCAGTCGTGGCGCCGGACGTAGGCAGCGCGAAGATGGCACGTGGATTCGCCAAGCGGCTCAACGGGTCGTTCGCGATCATTGACAAGCGCCGGCCCGCTCCGAACGTGGCCGAAGTCGTCAACGTCGTGGGCGAGGTCGCCGGAAGGGACTGCCTCCTCGTTGACGACATGATTGACACCGCGGGCTCGATGTCGGAGGCCGCGCGTGCACTGAAGAACCTCGGAGCCAGGGACATCTACGCGTGCGCAACGCACGCGCTGCTGTCGGGCCCCGCGGTCGAACGGCTCTCGAACTCGCCGATCAGGGAGGTCACCGTGACCAACTCGATCGCGATTCCCGAGTCGCGGCGGTTCCCGCAACTCAACGTGCTCTCCGTTGGCGAGCTGCTGGCGAAAGCAATCAGGTTCACCCACGCTGACCAGAGCGTGAGCAGTTTGTTCGACTGAGCGGCCGGGGCACGTCGGTGGGCGAGCGCCCGCCGCGCGCAGCCACCGCTCGACACATGGCGCGCCGCCGGGCCGGCGGATGTCCGGGAACCCGCGTAGCGCGCCGCAATGCAGAGGTAACTACAGATGGCAACGGCACAACTTTCGGCTTCTCCCCGCACCAAGTCTGGCAAGGGCACCGCGCGCAAGCTGCGCGCCGCCGGCGAGGTCCCAGCGATCATCTACGGACACGCGCGCGAGCCGCAGAGTCTTCAGCTCAACGCATACGCGCTGACCCGCCTGCTGGAGAAGCACAGCTACACCACCACCGTCATCGAGCTGGACATTGATGGCACAGTCGCACGCACGATCATCCGCGAACTGCAGCGCCACCCCGTCAAGCGGGACGTCCTGCACGTTGACTTCCAGGAGCTCGTTGCCGGCGAGAAGATCACGGTGCGTGTACCAATCCGGTTCGTCGGCATACCGGACGGCGTCAAGAACGGCGGAGGCATCCTCGACGAAACGGTCCGCGAACTGCACATCAGCGTGGATCCCTCGCAGATCCCGAACCACCTCGACGTTGACGTCACCGCGCTGCAGGTTGGAAAGTCGCTGCATGTGCGCGACGTGCCGGTACCCGAAGGCGTGCACGTCCTCGACGACGCGGACGGCACGATCTGCGTCTGCATGGTGCCGAAGGAAGTGGCAGAGCCGACGCCGGGAGAGGCCGCGGCGGCAGCCGCTGCGCCGGTGGAGCCCGAACTCATTCGCAAGGCCAAGGCGGATGATGAGGAAGGCGCCGAGGGCGAGGGAGAGAAGAAGTAGCCGCAACGCAGTGCGGCGCGCCGTGGCCGGGTGGCGACACCCGGCGCGTAGCGCGCCGCGCCGCCTTAGCGGGCTCGTCGCGCAATATGAAAGTCATCGTCGGGCTCGGGAATCCAGGCCGCGAGTACGAGCGCACTCGGCATAACGTCGGGTGGTGGGTGGTGGATCACCTCGCCGACGCGTGGCATCTCGGCGGATGGAAGAAGGACGCGAACGCCACAATCGCCGCGGGCACGGTGCACGGCACGCGCGTACGCCTCGTCAAGCCGCTCACGTACATGAACCTCTCGGGCGAGGCGGTCCGCGCGTACGCACGCCGTCCGTTCTTTTCCGTCGCGAGCGACCTCCTCGTCGTCTTGGACGAAGTCGCCTTCCCCGTTGGCCGCTACCGGTTCCGCGAGAAAGGGTCCGCCGGCGGACACAACGGCCTGAAGAGCATCGAGCACCATCTGGGAACGCAGGAGTACGGCCGGCTGCGCATCGGCGTCGGACCGCCGGACGGATACGAACGCGCCGCGACGCTCACGGATTACGTACTCGGGTCGCTCGGCAAGGCCGACACCGCCGCGGTTCGGGCGCTTCTGCCGGAACTCACCGAGGCGATCGAACTGTGGCTGAAGGAAGGAATGAAGCGCACGATGAACCGCTACACGGGCAAGGTCGCGGACGCAGGCGACTGATGCCGGCGCGTGCGAGCGAGCCGCGTCATGGTGGCACCCACATTACACGACAACACGCAAAGTGCTCTCGCTAGGAATCGTAGGTCTCCCGAACGTCGGGAAATCGAGTCTCTTCAACGCGCTTACCGCCGCCAAGGCCGAAGCGGCCAACTACCCGTTCTGCACGGTTGACCCGAACATCGGCATGGTAGAGGTACCCGATGCGCGTCTCGGGCGGCTGAGCGGCATCGTGAAGCCCGAGAAGACGGTGCCTGCGGTGGTGCAGTTCGTGGACATCGCCGGACTCGTGAAGGGCGCGGCCCAGGGCGAGGGGCTCGGCAACAAGTTCCTGTCGAACATCCGCGAGACCGACGCGGTCGTACACGTCGTCCGCTGCTTCGAGGATCCCGACGTCACGCACGTGATGGGCGGCGTGGATCCGGTGCGCGACCGTGAGATCATCGAATTCGAGCTCGCCCTGGCCGACCTGTCGTCCGTGGAAAAGCGCCTGGACAAGGCGAAGAGGGCGGCGAGAACCGGTGATAAGGAGGCGCAGGCCGAGCTCCCTGCGCTCGAGAAGGCCAATGCGGCCCTCGCGGAAGGCAAGGCGCTCTGGCACGCCGGGCTGGCCGAAGCAGAACAGGCGGTGCTCCAGCCGCTTCAGTTGCTCACCCTCAAGCCAGTCCTTTACGCAGCCAACGTCACGGATGCGGAACTCGAAGGCAACGAAGGCTCTCACGTGCGGGCATTACGCGCGGCAATCGCGCGCGACCATGAGCCCGCGGAAGTCGTGACCTTCTCTGCGAAGATCGAGGCCGAACTGGCCCAGCTTGCCCCGGATGACCGTGCCGAGTTCCTTGCCTCGCTCGGGATCGAGTCGGCGGGACTCGATCGCATCATCCGCGCCGGCTACCACCTCCTGGGATTGCAGACCTACTTCACGGCGGGCGAGAAGGAGGTCCGCGCGTGGACGATCCACCGCGGCGACACGGCGCCCAGGGCGGCGGGCGTCATCCACACCGACTTCGAGCGGGGATTCATACGCGCCGAGACCGCGAGCTACGACGACTTCGTGGCGTGCGACGGGTGGAAGGGCGCCCGCGAGAAGGGAGTCGTCAGGAGCGAGGGCAAGGACTACGTCGTGCAGGACGGCGACGTGATGCTCTTTCGCTTCAACGTCTAGCGGCGCCGCGGAGCGCGAGTCGCACCACGCGAACCGCGGGGTAGAAGAACCGCAGCGTGCTGGGCAGTGGCACCGCCCCTACGTCCGCCGCAGTCGGCGTGAGGGCGGCGAGCAAGAGGTATCTTGCCCGGGCGCTCACGGAGCTGAGGAGCGCAAGGTGAAGCCGGGCCTCGCGGCGCGCATCGCCGCCCCCGCGCCGCACGCGCGCCTCGGCGTCGGCGGCGAGCGGGGCGACGGCTCGGTCGGCCGCAATACCCGCGCGGATTTCCGCCGGGAGCGGCGCGCCGGTGAGGCGCGACGCCGCATCCATGCCAACGAGCAATGCGCGCGTTCCGCCCACCGATGCCGCGCGCTCGATCAGTCCTGAGGCATCCACGCCGCGAGCGAGGAGCGCACCCGCGCAGGCGAATGCATCCAGCCGATCCCACGCGTGCCGCGCGGCGTGCAGCACGACGAGCAGCAACTGGTCTTCGCGGGATGGAATGCGCGCGCACGCGCCCGCGAGTCCGCGCTCCCTGGCCCTCGCGAGGACCGCCGTGACATCGGGATTCCACGGCAACTTCCGGTCGCAGAACCTCCAGTGGAGCTCGACCGGCAGCGCTCCCCCAGGGCGTGTGAAGCTCACCTGCGCCATCCACTCGTTCGCGAAACGCGCGGCACGCCAGTCCTGCCGGCCAGCCGGCGAGTATCCGGCCTGGGCGAGCACCCCCACGGCGCGCTCGACATCCGCTGGTGGCACGACGAAGTCGAGATCCGCGTATTCCCGCATCGCGACGTCGCCGTAGGCGTCGAGCGCAAGGAGGGGACCCTTGTACGGAAGCGCGGTAACCCCCGCTTCCTCGAACCCACGCGCCAGCTCCATCATCTGCTGCACAGCGGCAAGCCCGTTGAGTGCTGCGCGCCGCTCAGCGTGCCGCAGAACGTTCCTGCCATCGGCGCTGATCGTATCGCCCGCCACGCCCACGACTTCGCGCACAACCAGCGGCGCAACGCCGTGCAAAGTAGCGGCGCGTACCAAGCCCTCCCAGTCGGCGACCTCGGCGACGCGCGCCATGATTTCTGCCGTGGTCGTTCCGCCTCCACCACCCTCCCCCACGCCGCCGTACACCGGGCGAATGCAGCAGGCGCGAATGAGGTCGAAGTAGTCAGGCACCGGCCGCATCGCGAACCAGGTCCGCAACCAGCGGCAGCGCGGCCGGGTCCCGCGGCGCCACGAGCCGCACAACGGGCACTGATGCCGCGAGCGCCGCGAGTGCCCGCATCTCCTTGGCCCGCAGCGCGCCGTCCTGCAGCCATGCCGGCATCGTGTGCGGGATGAGCGCCTGCACCGCCTCGAAGCCGCGCAACTGAACCAGCGACGGCTCGCGCTGCCCGGCACGATCTCCCAGCACGCATACGACTCCCACCCGCACGGGCGACGCAGCCGCTCCGGCGCCAAGCTGCGCCGGTCTGATCACCCGCTTGCGCCACGTTGCCGAGAACGCTGGGGCAAGCTCATGGTCGCCTAGCAGGACTCCGGCGCTCGTGTCCCAAACGCGGCAACTGGCGTTGCCTGGGTGTGCGATCCAGCCCCCGTCACCTGGCTCGACGCGGACGGCATCGTCGGAAAGAAGCGACGCTCCTGCACGCAGGCATGCACCCGCGGCCGTTGACTTCCCCGCGCCCGCGTGCCCGCAGACTATCGCAGCGCGGTTCCCAAACACGATGCCGCTTGCGTGAAGCACCAGGTCGCCTCGGAGCCGGAGCAGCAGCGTAAGCACGGGCTGGAGCAGGAAGTGCGCGGCATCAACCTCAGTGAGCGGCGGCCTCCAGCGCAGCCAGACCTCATCGAGCGCGCGGGAAATCCAGAATGTCGCTCCTTCGGCTGATCGCAACCGGATGCCCGAGCCATCCCGCATCCACGCGACCTCCGCGAGATCCGCGTCCTTGTCGGCGGCAGAAACGAGGAAGCGACCGGGATCAGCCGACTCGAGGTCCCAGTCCGGTGCGGCCCCAGCGTGAGCCAGAACCTCCGCCGGCCCCTCGGGCACTGCCGCGGCATCGAGCGGCAGGAACCCATTGACGCGCACCCGCACGCCGTGAACCAGATAGTGTGCGATCCTGCCGTCCTTGGGGGAGTGATTCGTCAGGTCAAGCAGGCCAGGCAAAGCCCCGGCGACGGCCCGTCAGCCCGTGCGCAGCGGGACAATGAACCAGCCGCCATCGAGGTGGCCGCTAAAGTCCACCCTTCTCGTCAGGTTCGCAACCGACCCGAGCGTCACCAGCACGGGACGCGTGTATCGCATGCGCGTGGCGCCAGCGCGCCCCGGGCCGTCCGCGGGAGTCGTGGCATGGAGCGGTGCCGCCCGCACGGGCGCGCCTAGGGCGGAAGCCGGAGGTCGCTGCTGTTCCATAGCCACAATAGTAACGACCACGGAGGCCTGCGCCACAGAGCCCACGGCGCAGGCGTGGTTCACCTCTTACGGACACTCGGCACGCCGGACCCACTGGTCGAACGCGAGCGCGCGCCACCCCGCCATTACGGCGTCGAGGTCTGGCGAGCGCAGCGCCGCCCCGAGGGCCACCGGGTCAACGTACTCGAGCGTGCGGGAGTCGAGCCGCGGGAGCGATGCGCCCGTCGCCTCCTGCCACGCCCGCACCACGGTTGCCAGGTAGCCGCGCGCTGGAGTCTTGGGCCGCGCGACCACAGCGGGGGGAAGATCGGCCGCGAACGCGCGGCGCACCAGATATTTCTGCTGGCACCACGGTATGCTCGGTATCGCAAACACGAACTCGATCAGCCGCTGGTCGAGCAGCGGCCAGCGGAACTCGACCGTCGCACCGTGATACGAACGGTCGGCGCCTGCATGGACGGCCTGCCAGAGAGGGCTCGTGAGGGACCGGGCGGCCTCCGGGCGGGCACGGTGGCTCGTGACCGTGGCTCTATCGGTGGGAACCAGCGCACGAACCGCGGGGCGTATCCACAGGGGGGACTGCGGCAGCCGGCCCCCTTGGCTCCCTCTGAGGCGACGCGCGAGCCAGAAACCCATGTACGGCCGCCGCCCGTGCCGGATCATGTAGGCAAGGATGCGCAACGCCGTTCGCCCCACGGAATCCGTGCGGAGCATCGCGGCCAGTCCAGCAGGGTGGAAGAGAGCGTCACCGTCTTCCCCGCCAAGCACCACGCTGGCAACTGGTGCAACCTTCGCGAGCATTCCCTGGAAGCCCGCCATGCCCATGCCGACCAGCGGCTCGGGGAGCGAGGCGGCAGCATCCAGACGGGTGTCACTCAACTCCTCGACGCGAATGTGCGGCAGGCCGAGCCACTGCGCGACTTCGGTTGCGAGGGCCATATCTGCGGCGGTTTCTGCGCGCGGTTCGCGCATCGTCAAGGCATGCAAGCCCGCATCGGGAGCAATACGGCGCGCCGTCGCCGCAATCGAAGTCGAATCCAGCCCGCCGCTCAGAAGGATCATGGTCCCGGCAGGATCCACGCGGTCGACCACGGCCTGGCCGAGGAGCTCACGGTAACGCTCGACGTAATCGTCTGCCCTCCGAAACCGGATCGGCGCCGGGTCCGGGATTGACCAGTGCCGGGCGACGCGGGTCGCGCCGCCGTCGGCGTCAACCGTGAGGTGCGTGCCCGGCGCGAGGCGGGCAATCGAAGCAAACACGGAGGTCGTGGAATCGAGGTTGCATCCACACGCGAGGAACGACGCAACCGCCGGGGCATGCAGCGCATCCGGCACCGCCGGGTGCGCGCGCACCGCGTTGATCACGTTGCTCGCGACCATGCCGCCGGCCAGCGCAGAATAGTAGAGGGGGCGCACTCCCAGTCCGTCGCGCACTGCATACGCGGTGCGGGTTCGCGCGTCCCAGAGCACGACGGAGAAGTCACCCCGCAGGCGCCCGAATGCGGCTTCTCCCCACGCGGAGTATGCGGCGACCACGAGTGCCAGGTGCTCGCTGACCGTGCCAGCGCCCGCGACCGATCCTCCGAGCGTGGAGATGAGCGAGCGGCGGTCGTCCAGCCGAACGTCGCCCGCGACGACACAGCTGCCGTCGGCGAAAATTCCCGGATCGCCCGTGCGAAGAGGCGCGACGGCGCACGAGAAGCCGGGCACGGAGTACCGCCTGATCGCGCCGGCGCCGGGGAGTGAGAGTCGGCGCACGCACGACTCGGGCAGGGACGCCTCGCCCGCCGTTGTCGCGACCACTGCAACGAATGCGCTCACGGCGCGACGACGAACGTTGCGAGTTCCGTGAAGCGGGACAAGTCGCCATTGCCGACAACGACGTATCCCGCCGACCGCGTCCATGCGTGCGCGTCGAGGGGCACTATTGGTTCGTCACCCGCGCCGGTTCGCAGGCCCGCCATGGCCGGGCGCGCAACCCCGATGGTCATCTCGGCAGGCAGCCCCGCAGTTCGCAGGAGCCGCGCCGCAACGATCGCCTGGTGCAGACAGGTGCTGCCCGGGAGCGCGCGGGCCGCGCGCTCCACCGCACGGCTCACCATACCGGCGTCCACCGCCCCCGGCGCACGAAGCGGAGGGGCGCCCGCGATCAGCCGCCGCGCGCGCGCAAAGCCGCCAGAGCGCAGCGCCAGTCGCGCCAGCGCAAGCCACGCGATCGCCCGAAGGGCAAGCCACCGTTCGGCGCCCGGCAGCGCCGCGGCCGTCGCGAGGCGGCGCCACGGCACCCTAGGGATCAACAACCTCCACCAGTCCGCGCTCATCGAGCTCGGCGACGAACGCCAGCAGATCGGCCGCCGCGGCTTCTTCCGACACGTCGAACTCCGACGTCATCACACTGACGACATCGCCGAGGACGACCGGCGCCTGCAGCATTTCCCAGACGCGGGTGCCAACGGTGCCGAGCCCATAGTAGGTCGAGTCCTTCATCCCGAGAATGACGGACTCGCCCGAGACGTTCGCGGACGCCTGGTCGCGCGACGCCATCAGTCGCGAGGCGAGAGTTATTGATCCCATGGAGGTCGGACGGGAGTCTACAGCGGCGGGCCTGCCGAGGGCAGGTGCGCGCACGGCGCGGGTTGCCCGCAGGGCCGGATTCCGGTAGACTTGAAGGTTGCAACCCATAAACGCCAGTGGGCAATGTGCCGACTGGCCCGAACCTCCCCCCGCGTCGGCAACCCGCGGGAGGCGACCAGACCAAAGGAGGATTGCCACATTGTCTCGTGAATACGAGGCGGTGTACATCTTCGATGCCGCGCTCGAAGACGCCGCCGTCACCGACCATCTTGCGAAGCACCACGCCCTGCTTGGCTCCACGCAGGAGATCAAGCTCGACACGTGGGGCCGCCGCCAGCTCGCCTACAAGATCGGGTCGAAGGAGACCGGATACTACGTCGTGGCGCGGTTCCACGCCGAGCCGCGCGCGCTCCCGGAGTTCGAGCGTTCGCTCAAGCTCGACGAGAGCGTGATCCGCTACCTGATCTCGGCGCACGAACACGAGCTCGGCGCGCCGCCGATGACCGAGGAACAGCTCGCCGCGCGCCGCGCGGCGGCAGAGGACGACGACGAGGACGAGGAATAGCCCGATGCGCCGACAGAAGAAGACGTGCCCCATCACCGAAGCCGGAATCCGCTACGTGGACTACAAGGACGAGCGGTTCCTTGCCCGCTTCATCACCGACAACGGCAAGATCCTGCCGAGCCGCCTGTCTGGCGTGGATGCCCGCCACCAGCGACAGCTTGCGTCGGCGATCAAGAAGGCGCGCTACCTGGCGCTCCTTCCTTACACCCGCGGCCACCAGCCGTAGGATCGCATGACCCAGCCAGCAGTGGCAGAGCCAGCCGCAGTCCCAGCCCCGCGCGAGCAGGGATGGGGCAAGGTCGCGCTCGCTACGCTGGCGCTGCTGCTCGTGCCGCTCACCCCGCTGCTCCGCGTGCTGCTTCCGGTAGACCGGACGGCGCTGCTCCTGGCGCCTGCGCTGGCTGCGGTCTCGGTTGCGGGCTGGATGGCCGGCGGTCGCGGCGCACTGGCGGTCGCGTGGACCGCTGTCGCGGCGTGGTCGGTAAGCCAGCTGTCAGGGGCCGGCCTGTTCTCGCTGCTGCAGGCGGGGTGGGCGTTGCTCGTGGCCGGCATCTTCGGGGCCGGCGTGGCGTTTCGCCGCGCACACCCCGAACCGATGCTCACGCAGGCCCTGCGCGCGATCGGCATCGCAACGGCGGTTTCGCTGGTTGTCACGGCGGCCGTGCCAGGCGGGCCGGGCAGGGTGGCCAATGCAGTCGCTGCGGAAGCTGGCAGTCGCGCGGATGAATCGCGCACCGCATGGCGGGAGATGACCTCGCTCGCGGAGTGGAAGGATTTCGTCGCGCAGAACCCCCAGGCAGGCGAGATGGCCAAGGCGGTTGACGCGCAACTGGCGTCGCTGCCGGTCACTGCGCGCACGCTCTTCCCCGCCCTGGCGGCGCTGGAGGCGCTTGGCGCCCTGGCGGTGGCGTGGGCGCTGTACCACCGGATCGGTCGCTCACGGATTGGCCCTCCGCTGGGCCGGCTCCGTGAGTTTCGCTTCAACGACCACCTGGTTTGGGGAGTAGTCGGCGGGCTTGCCCTCGTGCTCATTCCCGGATTCTCCGCTGCCCGCGCGGTCGGGGCGAACCTCCTACTGTTTTTTGGCGCCCTCTACACGATTCGTGGCGCGGGCGTATTCCTCTGGATGGTGTCGCCGGGACGGCTGGCGAGCGCCTTCCTCGTGATCGTTGCCGTCCTGTTCTGGAACGTGCTTGGCGTGATGGCGCTTGGGCTGGGGGTCGGTGACACCTGGCTCGACTGGCGCGCGCGCGCCCGCGCCAGGAAAACCTGACACTTGGAGTCAATCACATGGAAGTCATTCTTCGCGAAGCAATAGAGAAGCTCGGCAACCCTGGCGACGTGGTGAAGGTGTCGCCGGGCTTCGCCCGCAACTACCTGCTGCCGCGCGGCATCGCGTACGAAGCCACGCCCGGCAACCTCAAGCGAATCGCGCAGGAAAAGGACCGGCTCGAGGCGGCCGAGAATACCCGCCGGGCGGCGGCCCAGGAACTCGCGTCGAAGCTCGAGCCGATCTCGCTCACCTTCTCGGCGCGCGTCGGCGAGGAAGGCAAGCTGTTCGGTTCGGTGACGTCGAGCGACATTGCGCACCAGGTCGAGGCGCAGGGCATCAAGATCGAGAAGCGGATGATAGATCTCGCGGAGCCAATCCGGGCCCTCGGCGTATACCGCGTGCCGATCAAGCTGCACGCAGACGTGAAGGCGGAGATCAAGGTCTGGGTCATCAAGGCGTGACGCCCGTGGAACACCGGGCCGGGAACATCCTATAATGGTGATGATCCGC
>WBZR01002438.1_pt1 | contig 19121 bp, 17 predicted proteins | sample 5204231 | NCBI WGS metagenome assembly WBZR01 (sample SAMN12412403, study PRJNA552823) | activated sludge metagenome | isolation source: activated sludge from anammox sidestream of wastewater treatment plant... | place: USA: Virginia | collected 2017-08 | reverse complement strand
CGCGATGCATCGAGCTCCGAAGCTTCAAGTACTACCTGCAGACTTTCCGCAACCGGGGGATTTTCTATGAGGACGTGGTCAACACGATCCTCGACGATATCGTGGCCGCGATCGAGCCAAAGTGGGCACAGGTGAGCGGGGACTTCAATACGCGTGGCGGTATCTCGGCGCGCATAACCGCCACCCACCCGGACGAGGTCTCGTGACCCCCAGCGCAATGCCCGCTAGACTCCGAACGTTGCCTTTCGAGGGAGGTCGTTCGATGACCATCTTGCAGCAGACCGTGCCCATGTGGGATGCCGGATGCCGGTGAAGCCCGACCCGGGAGGGTTCCCTCAGCGCAGGATGAGCGAGGTGCCTGCTGTAAGTGCTGCCCAGATGCGAGAGATCCAGCGCAGTGCACAGGAGGAGCACGGGCTCGATATCCTGCAGATTGCAGAAGTAGGCGGACGTGCCGCCGCAACGCTGGCCCTCCAGATGCTTGGTGGCCGGGGGCGGGGGCAGCGCATCGTCATCCTCGCGGGGGGCGGTAACAAGGGGGCATCGGGCCTGGCGGCCGCGCGCCACCTGGTGAACTGGGGATTCAAGGTGGAGCCGGTGCTCGCGGACGTGGAGAGCGAGAGCAGCTTTGCAGTGCGGCGTGCACTGAGCATTTGCCGTGCAAGCGGGATGATGGAGCCCGGCGGCGACGAAGGTTCGGAGATCGAACTCGAAGATCAGCTTTATAACGCCGACCTCGTGGTTGACGCGCTTGTTGGATACGGTCTCGAAGGACCGCCAGTTGGGATCTCGGCCGCCACGACGGAACTGGCCGTGGCCTCACGCAAGCCGATTCTTGCACTCGACATCCCGACGGGTGTGAACGCGACGACGGGCGTGGTCTCTACCCCGGCGATTCGCGCCGTGACGACGCTGATGCTCGATCTCCCGAAGCGCGGAGCGCTCGAGCTCTCTGCGAGGGCAAACGTGGGCGAACTCTATCTTGCCGACCTTGGCATTCCGCTGAGCGTCCACGAGCGGCTCGGGATCGCTGTTGGCCCGGTTTTCAACGAGGGCCCGCTCGTACGGCTGAAGCGCTAGGTTCGGCGGCGCCGGGGAGGCGGGCTATGCTACGAACTCGTTATGTGAAATCACCTGAAGCGGTTGCACGCCTACAGGCTGCGATGGCCGAGCCGGCGTTCCTCCGGGCGCGCACGCTGGCAATCGCCTTCGAGACCGACCCGGACGTGGTGAATGAGCTTCTGCCACCGCCACTCGAACCAGCCGAACAGCCTACCGCGACTGTGTCCGTCTATGAGATTGGCGAATCAAACTGCGTGGGGCCCTTCAAGGGGGCGTCGCTGAACCTCTCGTGCCGGTATCGCGGCGAACCCGGTTTCTACTGCGTCACCATGCCGATGAGTACCGACACGGCGGTCATCTTTGGCCGCGAGCTCTGTGCGGAACCGAAGAAGCTCGCCGAAATCGTTCTCGACTATGGCCGCACCTCGCACATCCGGGGAACGGTCACCAGGCATGGAGTCACGTACATCGACCTGCGCGGCACGTTTGAAGGTGAACCGCAAGAGATCGCCCAATCTGGGGTGTCGCACCACTATTACTTCAAGTTCATGCCATCGGCCGACGGGCGGGGATTCGCTCATGAGCCAGAGCTCGTGCGCGTTACCCACACGGGTCATCCACACAGGCTCGTGCGGGGTGGCGGAACGATCATCTTCCGGGAGTCGGCTCACGACCCGGTGATCGACATCCCCGTACTTTCGGTGCTGGGCGCGAGCTACAGTGAGGGTGAGACGCACACGCGGGCGGAAGTCGTCCAGACCGTCGCGGCGGCCGATTTCTTGCCTTACGCGTTCGCGAAGATGGACGACCTGGCCACCTGGCTGGTACCGGCTACTACCCCGGCCTAATAGCCGTGGCTATCCCAGAGGACATCACCAGCGCCACTGAGCTTCGCCTGGTAACGCGCCGCAATGAAGAGAAGGTCGGAGAGTCGGTTGAGGTAGGGGATAACCTGCTTGCCGATCTGCTCTTCGTGGCCGAGGCGGATCGTGATGCGCTCGGCACGGCGGCAGACGGTGCGTGCGACGTGGAGCTGCGCGGCCGCCAGGTCGCCACCGGGCAGGATGAAGCTGCGTAACGGCTCGAGCTCTTCGTTCCAGGTATCGATCCATTGCTCGAGCTGTTCGACGTGGTGGGGTTCGACCTGAGGGACGGGCAGCCGTCGCTTATCCTCTTCGAGGATGCAGAGGTCGCTGCCGACATTGAAGAGCACCTGCTGGATGACGAAGAACTGGGATTTCATCGAATCGTGCAGGCCTGCCGCGACGGCCACACCGATGGTGCTGTTGAGCTCATCGATGGTTCCATAAGCCTCTATCCGGAGACTCTCCTTGGGAACTCGCTGGCCTCCGCCAAGCGCAGTGGTGCCGCCGTCGCCGGCGCGTGTGTAAACCCGGTTGATATGGACCATGGTTTAAGCATGGCGGATCGGGCCGGGCAACGCATCCATGGCCATCGATCGGCGTCCGTTGGCAGGAGTCTCCTACCCGGCGCCGAACGGCGCTGCTCACGATGTATCTCGGGCCATGGATCCCCGACTGTGATTCCTGCGGGCTTCCATGACTCGATGCAGGTGCGAACATCTGGGGGGGACACGATGGGCATGGCAGCCCTGATCGAACTGCAGTGGATAGCGAGGCGAGGTTTTCCCCCGCCTCAGCTATCGCAGGCCCACGTCAGGAAGGGCGCGCGGGTGGCGCCGCATCCGGTGCACCGCCGGCAATCGCCGGAACGATGAAGACCTCATCGGTTGGTGAAACGGGGACATCGAGGCCGAACGCTTCGACACTGCCGACGGTGAGAAAGACTTCGGGCCGGAGGTCAACACCATCGAGCAGGCGTCCCTGCAGGCCCGGATGCTGACGTTCGACGTCCTGGATGGCTTCACGGAGGGTGGCGCCCACCACGGGCACCTTTTCGGCGCCCGCGGTGAACTGGCGGAGGATGGGCGGAATGAAGACAGTCGGCATCGCGTGCCTACTCCAGAACACCCGTGGTCTCGAGGATGCGGCGCGGGGACATCGGGAGCCGCGTCTGGCGGACGCCCGTGGCCCGGTAGACTGCATTGGCGATCGCCGCGAGGGGCGGGACGATACCCGGTTCGCCAACGCCGCGGACACCGTAGGGGTGCAGCGGGTTGGGCACCTCGACGATGATCGTCTCGATCATCGGGACGTCGAGGGTAGTCGGGATACGGTAATCGAGGAAGCTGGAGTTCACCATCCGGCCGTTCTCGTCGTAGTAGTACTCCTCGTTGAGTGCCCAGCCCACGCCCTGGACGGCGCCACCCTGCATCTGGCCTTCGACGTAGGCGGGATGGACCGCCGTGCCGGCGTCCTGGACGGTCGTATAACGAAGGATCTCGACCTTCCCGGTTTCGGGGTCAACCTCGACGTCGACGATGTGGTGAGCGAACCCTCCACCCTGGAGGAAGCCAGCGTTTACGGAGCCGCTTACGGTAAGGCCGGGGCCGCGAACGGCCATCTCGGCGGCCTGCTTGAACGTGAGTGTCTTGGAGCCGTCAGGCGAGATGAAGTTCCCGTGTTCGAACTTGATGTCATCCGGCGCACCGCCGAGTTGCGGGGCTATCCGGGCGGCCAGCTCCTTGATCAGGTTTCGGCCGGCTTCGACCGCAGCCATACCTGAACCGAAGGTGACGCGGCTGCCGGCGGTGACGTCGTTGTAGCCGACCGAGTCGGTGTCGCCCACGGTAGGCTTCACGTCTTCGTAGGCGATGCCAAGCGTCTCAGCAAGCTGCATGGCGAGCGAGGCGCGGGTTCCGCTGAGGTCGGTGCTCCCTTCGAGGAGGCTAACCGTGCCATCGGGCATGACGGTGACATTGACGCTGGAACGGAGCCCGACGTTGAACCAGAAGCCGGAGGCGACACCCCGGCCGCGATTCGGGCCTTCGAGTGGGGCGTTGTAGTGCGGAGACGCAAGGGCGGCCTCGAGACACTCCTCGTGCCCGATACGGGCGAAGGGCATACCGGCCGGGCCGCGCGTGCCTTCCTTCGCCGAGTTCATGAGGCGCAACTTGAGCGGATCCATCCCCAGCTTCTCGGCCGCCATGTCGACAAGTTGCTCCATTGCGAACGTGGCCGCAGGGGAGCTCGGGGCACGGTAGTCCTGGGTGCGGGGCTTGTTCACAACGACGTCGTAGGCATCGAGCTTGACGTTCGGAATGTCGTAGCAGGAGGTGACAACCATGGTCGCGAACTGGCCCGGCGTACCGTTCGGGTAGGCACCGTTTTCGTAGGCCATATCCGCCTGGAAGGCGAGGAACTTGCCGTCTTTGGCGACGCCGAGTTTCCCGCGGATCGACGTAGCCGGCGTCGGGCCGGTGCCTTCGAAGACATCGGCACGGTCCATCTGGATGCGGACAGGTTTCCCGGCCTTGCGCGACAGGGCGGCAGCCACGGGCTCGAGGTAGACGGCAATCTTGCCGCCAAAGCCACCACCAATCTCGGTGGGAATGACTTTGATCTTCGAGATCGGGTGGCCGAGGATCTTGGAGAGATTATCGCGTGCCGGGAAGGCTCCCTGGGTGCAACTCCAAACGGTGAGCTGGCCGTCGTGGTTCCACATCGCTGTGGCGGCGTGGGGCTCAATGTAGCCCTGGTGAACCATGGTGGTCGCGAAGTCGCCCTCGACGATCACCTCGGATTCGGCGAACGCCTTATCGACGTCGCCAATAGGGACGAAGATGTGGTCGACGATATTGGATTCGGTATCGGCAGGGCCGGTAGGTGTCCTGGTGCGCAGGGCGGGGTGGAGGATTGGTGCACCGGGCTGCATCGCCTCGCGGACATCGAGGACCGGTGGAAGCACCTCGTAGTCGACTTCAATGAGTTCGCAGGCGTCGCGCGCGATCTCCTGGGTCGTGGCGGCGACGGCAGCGACAGCGTGGCCGCGATAGAGCGCCTTCGTCCCTGCAAGGAGGTTGGCCGCAAGGTCCGAGAGGTCGGAGAGGGCCATCCCGGAGTGGCAGAAATCCTGAGCGGTGACGACAGCCTTGACGCCCGGGAGTGCGAGCGCCTTCGAAACGTCGATTCCGCGGATGATCGCGTGGGCGTGCGGGCTTCGCTTGACATGCCCGAAAAGTGCACCGGGGAGACGTACGTCCGCGCCATAGATAGCACGTCCGGTGACCTTATCGACACCGTCCGGGCGGATTGGCCGGGTGCCGATGACCTTGTATTGCGGGCGTTCGGTCGTACTCATGTCTAACCCTCCTGGCTGCCGGTGACGGGGGCGGCGCGCATCGTGTCGCGAGCATCGATGACGGCGCGGACGATCTTGTCATAGCCGGTGCAACGGCAGAGGTTTCCGGCGAGCCAGTGCCGGATACGTGGCTCGTCGGCATCGGGCTCAGTCTCGAGCAGCGCCTTTGCAGCGACGATGAAACCGGGTGTGCAGATGCCGCACTGGAGGGCTGCTTCCTGGAGGAAGCTCGTCTGAAGCGGATGCAGTTCGTCGCCGTCTGCGACTCCCTCGATCGTGGTGACGTTGCCACCGTTCGCTTCGACGGCGAGGACGCAGCAGGAGTTCACCAGGCTGCCGTTGAAGACCACGTTGCAGGCGCCACAGTTGCCGTTGTTGCAGCCTTCCTTGGAGCCAGTGAGCCCGAGTGTTTCGCGGAGGGCGAAGAGGAGGCTATCACCGGGTTCGGCGAGGAATTCCACACCCTCGCCGTTGACAGTCGCCGATACAATTTGCTTGGTCATTTGGCGCGGGCCCTTTCGACAGCTTTATTGATGACACGAGCGGTAAGGACGCCGGCGAGATGCCGGCGCTGGTCGGCCGAGCCGCGCATGTCGGTGATTGGAGAAGCCGCTTCGCGAGCGATGGCTGCGGCGTGGTTGATGGCTTCGTCGGAGACGGGCTGACCAGCGAGGGCATCACCCGCGGCCCTGACGAAAAGCGGGGTGGGTGCGACTGCACCGATGGCGATGCGGGCCGCCTCGAAGCGGGAACCGTCGGCGGAGAGCGTGACATTGGCGGCCGCGTTGGTGACGGCGATATCCATCTCGTTCCGCGGGATGAAGCGCTCGAAGGCGGAGCTGGAATGCGGCGCCGGTGCGGGGAACCGGAGCGAGACCAGAAGCTCGCCTGGCTGGAGGACGTTCTGGCCCGGGCCCGTGCAGAACGACTCGGCTTCGACCATGCGGCGGCCGGAGGGACCGGCGATCTCGCAGATGGCGCCGAGGGCGATGAGCGACGGGATCGAATCGGCGGCCGGTGAGCTGTTGCAGAGGTTTCCACCGAGGCTGGCCCGCGCCTGAACCTGGACGCTCCCGATGACGCTGACCGATTCGATGAGCGCAGGGAAGGCGCGCGCGATGGCAGGATCGCGATAGATGCGCATACAGGGGGTAGCAGCACCGATGGTTAGCGAGCCATCGGCCGCCAGCGTGAGTGCCATGAGCTCGGGGATGGCCTTGATATCGACGGCGGTATCGACGTTGCGACGGCGCTCACGCACCTGGACGATGAGGTCGGTGCCGCCGGCGAACGGACGGCCACCGGGGCGGCTGAGCGTGGCCACTGCTTCCTCAACGGTTGCCGGAGCGGCGTAGTCCCGAATGGGCATGTGCAAATCCTTTCCGGGGATGGCCCGGTCCGATATGTCTGGGAAGGCATATCGGATCGGGAGCGTTCTGACAAGTGCGCAATAGCTGCCATGCTTCTTCGTATCGCTCGAAGGAGCCTGGCGGCACGAACCCGGGCAGTGGCAGCGGGCGAGACAGCTATCTGAGGACTACCTCGGATCGCCGACACGGCTGAGATCGCCTGCCCGCCTCACCGGCCCTGTGTTCCGCGCCAATCTACACGTGTGAGCGCAAGGAAGAAACGGCCACCTCGAACGCACGCAGGGGTGGGGCCACTCGTCTGGGGCCGATCACCATGACGCGCAACCGGCCGGAGATGAGATGAGAGCGATTGGCAGGCGGCAACGCCGGTGAGCGTGCTCGGCCTCCGGGAACCTGAGCCGCCGGACTCCACCATTCCTCGCGTGCGCCACGAAGAGCAACGGATGTGATGATTGCGTAACATCGAGGGGTGGCAGCAGGCGGGGGGCTGAACGAGGGGTACAACTCAGCCACAATGCGGCCGGCCAGGCGATCTCCGGTTACCTCTCGCCAGAGATGCGCGCTGTGATGCCGGCAACGTGCAGGAGGAAAGATGGATTCGCTTCGGATCGGTCTAATCGCTCCGCCGTGGTTCGCCGTTCCACCGAAGGGTTATGGCGGTGTCGAGTGGGTCGTCAGTAATCTCGCGGAGGGGCTTGTCGCACGAGGACACAAGGTCACCCTGTTTGCGTCGGGCGGGTCACGGACGTCGGCAGAACTCGTCACGACGTATGCGACACCGCCCTCGGCCGAACTGGGCAATGCGTATGCCGAGGCCCCGGCCCTGATCGATGCGTACGCTTACTGGCGTGATTTCGATGTGATCCACGACCACACGGTGCTGGGGCTGGTCGCCGGGTCGAGTATCCCGGGGCGTGTCGTACACACGGTCCATGGCGAAGTGGTCCCCGACATCTTCCGCATCTATCAACACGTGGGCGAGCGGGTCCACTTCGTCACCGTAAGCGATAACCAGGCGTCGACGATGCCGCCCGCGTGCCCGGTAACGGTGATTCATAACGGGCTGGATCTTGCTCAGTTCCCGTTCCGTAGTGGAAGTGCAGGCGCCTACCTGTTGTTCGTGGGGCGAATGAGCCCCGAGAAGGGAATTCTCAGCGCTATCGAAATCGCGCGCAGGAGTGGGAGGCATTTGCGCATCCTGGCGAAGGTGAACGAGGCGCCGGAGAAGGAGTATTTCCGCTCGGCGGTGAAGCCAGCGCTCGATGGTGTGGACCATGAGCTTGCCTTCGAAGTCAGCCATGAAGAGAAGGTAGCGGCCTACCAGGGAGCATTGGCGACGCTCTTTCCGATTGCGTGGCCAGAACCGTTTGGGCTGGTAATGACCGAATCCATGGCTTGCGGGACCCCAGTCATCGCGTTCCGGCACGGGTCGGTGCCAGAAGTGATCGCGCATGGCGAGACGGGTTTCATCTGCGAGAACGTGGATGAGGCGGTTGAGGCCGTGGCACGCGTGGGGATGGTCGCGCGGCGAGCGTGCCGCGCACGGGTGGAGGAGCATTTCTCGGCGGAGCGAAATATCGAGCGCCATGAAGCGCTCTACCAACGGATCGCCGCGGGCAGCCTGTTGGATGGCGCTGCACGAGAGGATGCCGCCAGAACCCCGGGGTCGAACTGATGGGGACGGAGCAACTGTTGCAGGAACCAGACTGGCTCCCGGTGGGCCAGGAGCCGCAGCCGGCAGGGAACATCACGCACTGCAGCGTGATGCGTTTCAACGGAATATCGGTGTTGAGCAGGCATGATGGCGACATCGACACGCGCACCGAGCCGAACACGGGTATGTACCTTCGGGACACGCGTTACCTGTCGCGGTTGCAGTTCAGCTTCGGTGGGGTTCGGCCGACGCTGCTTGATGCCCGCCAACCGGACACCGCGCTGAGTGCGATCTTCACCAATCCTGCAATCCAGTCACCATCGGGCGAAACGATCCCGGCACAGTCACTGGTGGTGCGGCGGCGGCGGGTGATCGCGGATTCGCTCATTGAGTCGCTGAACATCTCGAACTACGGGCCTGCGGCGGTGACCCTGGAGTTGCGGGTCGAGTTCGATGCCGACTTCCACGACATCTTCGAAGTGCGTGGCTACAAGCGCGGCGTGCCAGCGAGGCCAGTCCGGCCGGCGATTGAGCGGCGGTGTGTTGCATTCCACTACCATGGCGCCGACGACATCGAGCGCGTGACACGTGTGGTGTTTTCGGAGGACCCGGTCCGCACACGGGGACATGAAGCGGTGTTCCGCCTGGAGCTCAACCCGCGCGAGACGCATGAGCTGAACATCGAAGTCTCGGCAGACCGCCGACCGGCCGGCGAAGGGCTGCAGGCGGCAAACGGGCGGGTGCTCGTATCGCAGCATGACTGGCTCAACGGCGTAACCCATATCGAAACGAACGACGATGCGATCAACGACATGTTGAACCGGTCACTGCTGGACATCCATGCCCTGCAAACGGAGATCGGTGACGACCGCTACCTTGCGGCGGGTGTGCCGTGGTTCGACACGCTATTCGGCCGGGACAGCCTGATCGCGGGGATGGAGTTGGTGGCGTTCGCACCGGAGGTGCTGCGCGAGGCGCTGCTCGTGCTCGCGAAGTACCAGGCGACGGAGACCGACGCCGCGCACGACGCCACTCCGGGGAAGATCGCCCATGAGCTGCGCTGGGGGGAACTTGCGAACGCGGGAGAGGTTCCATTTGGACGGTACTACGGGAGTATCGACTCGACACCGCTGTTCATCATTGCTGCATGGGAATACGTGCGCTGGACGGAGGACTACGGCATGCTGCGGCGGCTCTGGCCGAACATCCAGGCGGCAATGGACTGGTGCCGGGGCGAGATCGCCACTGGCGTGAAGGGATTCGTCGCCTATGCGCGTGTCTCGGCGGCGGGACTCGAAAACCAGGGTTGGAAGGATTCGCAGGACTCGATCGTCTGGCCCGACGGGCGGCTCGCGGAGGCACCCATCGCGCTCGTGGAGGAGCAAGGGTACGTCGGCGCGGCACTGGGCGCCTACGCTCACATGGCGGCGGCGCTGGGAGACCCGGAAGCGGGCGACGCCGCACATGAAGCGGCGCGGTTCTGTGCGTGCGTCGATGAGGCGTTTGGTCACGAGCACCTCGGGTATGTGCTCTGCCTCGACGGGCAGGGATGTCCCGTCCCGACGCCGGCGTCGAACGCCGGCCATCTATTGTGGGCGGGCACCGCTCGGCGCGATCTTGCAGAGACGACCGCCCATCGATTGCTCGCGCCCGACATGTTCAGCGGGTGGGGTGTGCGGACGCTGAGTTCAACCGTGGCCGGCTACAACCCGCTGGGGTACCACACGGGGTCGGTGTGGCCGCACGATAACGCACTATTCCTCGCCGGGCTGCGCTGGTATGGGATGGATGACCATGCCATGCGTCTCGGGTCATCGCTGCTGGAGATGGCACTCGCGTTCCCCGAATACCGGGTGCCCGAGTTGTTCTCGGGCGATGCACGGGAGTTGCGACACGTGCCGACGCCCTATCCGGTTGCATCGCGCCCGCAGGCATGGGCGGCGGCGGCGATGCCATCGGTGTTCGCCTCGATGCTGGGCCTGCGGCCGGGGCGGCCGGGCCAGCTCATGGTGACACGGCCGATCCTGCCGGAGGCGGTCAAATTCGTGCGGGTGTGCAATCTGCGCTTCGCAGGTAAGACCATCGACCTCTCCTTCCGGAAACAGGGGCGGAACGTGAGCGTTGAGGTGGAACGGCTACCCCAGGGAGTGGAAGTAGTGCTCTCCCAGGCGTTTCCCGAGGAGATCCCGGGGCAACGAGGACGCTAGGGAACTCCCGGGATTGATGGGTGAGCGGCTCGAAGACACAGGCGTTGACGCCTGGTACCCGGATAGTAAGGAACGGGGCGCCAGAGCGGTGAACTCGGTGACCCGGCCCATATCGCCGCGTAAAGTAACAACGATGAGGCCGCGATGGCGCGGTTCCCGGCACTGGCAGGGCCCTCCGTAAGGGTGTAAGAAAGCCGGGAGGTGGTAGGGAAGTCCCGAATGCATGAACGCTGTAGGGTTGACGAGGTTAGGTGGTAGAGGGTGAAACGGTGAACGACAGGAAGTCGAGGCCGGCACTGGTGCTGGGAGGCGGAGGGGCCTTCGGAAGCGTGCAGGCGGCGTACGTGAAAGCGGCGCACGAGATGGGCTTCCGGCCCCAGGTTGTTGTGGGAACGAGCGTGGGCTCGCTCAATGGGGCGTGGGTGGCGATGTACCCGGACGACCCCGGCGGGCTGCTGGATGTGTGGCGGGGGCTGCACAGGGTGCGGGTGCTGCATCCCAATCCGTTGCGCATGCTGGCGAGGGTCGTGCGGCGCGGCGGGGGGCTCTACTCGAACGAGATTGTCCCGAGGCTCATCGGTGATCACATCGGCGAGATGCGCTTCGACGACACAAGGCTTCCACTTTCGGTCATCGCGACAAACCTCTCGGAGGGCCGAAAGGCCGTGTTCAATGCCGGGCCACTGGCACCAGCAATCCTTGCGTCGACATCGATCCCCGGGATCTTCGACCCTGTGGAGATCGGTGGTCAGCTCTACGTAGATGGCTGTGTTACGGCATCCGTCGACCTGGTGACGGCGATGACGATGGGGGCAACGGAGATCCTTGCTATCGACCTCACACCGTCGACGCTCCAGGGTTCGTGCCGGCCGCGAACAGCACTCGGGGTGTTGCGACGGTCATTTGGGGTACTGTCGCATGCAACGACCGATGCAATGCAGGCTGTGGTAGAGCAGCACCTGCCGGTACAGGTCGTCAGGCCGAAGCTCGACGCACTTTCGCCGTGGCGGATCCATATCGACGAGGCAGAACTCGAGCGGGCCCTCACCGAGGCGCGGGAGACGCTCAGGTCCGTACTCGACACCGATGGCCATGTCATTCGGCGGGAGCCAGCCACTGGAACGGTAATTCCAGCGAACCCGGCAACCGGGCGCTGGTTCGCCCCGGGACGCTGGAGGCACAGGTTGCACACGAGCGAGCAGCCGGCAGGTTAGCGCCCCATTCCGGCTTCGCGGGCACGAATGATTGCCTCAGCACGATCGGCCACCTGCAGCTTGCTGAAGATGTTCGAGATGTGGTTGCGCACTGTCTTCGGGCTAAGCACGAGTTTGTTCGCTATGGTGGCGTTGTTATTCCCGGCGGCGATGAGGTTCAGAACCTCACGCTCTCGCTCTGTGAGTTCGGGGAACGTACGCTCGCGGAGGCGGGGGCGAGGTGTGCCAAGGTAGGTGAGGAGGCGCTCCGCGACACCAGGGCCGAAGAGGGCCTCGCCACTCGCGACCGCCTCGATGGCCCGGATGAGTTCCCCCTGGCTGGCTCCTTTGAGGACGTACCCACGTGCGCCGGCACGCATCGCAGAGAAGACGCTGTCGTCATCTTCAAACATCGTCAGCATGAGGACACCGACGTGGGGAGTGCTCTCGAGGATGCGGCGGGCGGCTTCGATACCGTTCACGCGGGGCATCTGGATATCCATCAGGATAACGTCGGGCTGAAGTTGAGCGGCGAATGCGATCGCCTCTTCGCCATCCGCAGCTTCACCAACGATCTCGGCGTTGGGAAGGGACGCGAGAAGGGCCTTGAGTCCACCCCGAAAGAGGGTGTGGTCGTCAGCGATGAGGATGCGGATGTTGTCCACGGTCAGGGGCGTCCTTGTTGGAGGGGGAGGCGAACGGTGAGATGAACACCTCCCGATGGTTCGGGATCGATGGTGCAGGTACCGCCGAGTTCACCGGCACGCTCGCCAATGGATGCAAAGCCCACACCGGGGCGCCAGCCATCACGGAGGCCGTTCCCATCGTCGATGACCTCGATCGCGAAAGCGTCACCGATCGAGAGGCGAACGACACAATTCCGGGCATTGGCATGGCGGGCAGCGTTCGTGATGCCTTCCAGCGCGACGCGATAGGCCACGACCTCGAGCGCAGCGGGGAGAGGTGGCAGGTTCTCCGGGGCGTCGACCGTGACGACGATCGAACTCGAGCCGGCACTACCGGGGCCGCCATATTGGAGCGCGTACTGGCGAATCGCAGGGATGAGGCCGAGGTCATCGAGCGCAGGCGGACGAAGGCCGTAGACAAGGCGGCGAACATCAGAAACGGCATCCTGGGCCTCGTTACGGAGTTCGGCGATGAGGTGTGCGGCAGCAGCAGGGTCTCGTTCCAGGAGGTTGCCAGCAGCGTCGAGCTTGAGGGTGAGTGCAGCGAGGGCCGGGCCGATGCCGTCGTGGAGGTCGCGGCGGATGCGGCGGCGTTCCTCTTCCCGGGCATTGACGAGGCGCTCGCGGGAACGCTGGAGGTCGGCGGTGAGGCGGACGCCGTAGGCTGCAACGCCGGCCTGGCGGGCGAGGTCGCCCAGGATCTGACGGTCTTTCGGGTCGAAGTCCTCGCCAACGACACGGGGAGCGAGTGACATCTGGCCGATCACTTCACCCTGGTAGACGAGCGGGACGATGAGGTAGTGCTCGCCGGGTCCGGGGGTACCGGTGAGGCCGTACTCGGCTGCAATTTCGAACTCATCCCCATGCTTCAGGGCGATCCCGACATAGGGGAGGTTCATGGATTTCGAGACGGTTTCGACGATAGCAGGCAGGACTGCTTCGGGGGCGAGCGTAGCGCCAAGGCGCTGGCCAAGTTCGGACACAACCGCATACGCGTCGCGCCCTTCGCCAAGAACGAGGCTGCGAACCCAATTCGGTGACCGCTTGCGGATGGTTCCCGCGACCAGGTGCTTCATCGTCGCCTGTAATGCCAGTGCTCCACGGAGCCGGCGGGTGGAGTGTAGGGAAGGACGGTGCGGATTTCCTCGGGCAAAAGGATGAGTATCACGGAGCGATATCGCGACCTCGCCAATATCGGGGACCAGCCCGAAAGGAGACGGTAGCGAATGGAACTCGGTGACATGGGAGAATGGCCCGGACTGGGAAGGAGGATTTCGCTCACCTGCATATTGTATCGTGAGACGATAGACTGATAGTATATGGCAGAAGAGGTCTCCCTGGACGACTACCGAGCTTTGCACGAATTCCGCTACGCGATCCGCCTGTTCCTCAGGTTTAGCGAGGATGCGGCACGGGCCGCAGGGGTGGAGCCACAGCAGCACCAGTTGATGCTGGCAATCAAGGGGATGCCAGAAGGGGAAACGCCCAACATGGCGGCACTCGCCGAGCGGCTGCAGTTGCGACACCACAGCGTGGTGGAGTTGGTGGACCGGCTTGCGGCTCATGGGTATGTGGAGCGAGCACGGGGCGAAGCTGACCGGCGGCAAGTGATTGTCCATCTCACGCCGGCCGGTGAGCGCGCACTCCATGACCTCTCCGTGAATCACCGTGCGCAATTGCGAAAGGCGGGGCCGGCACTCGTCCGAGTGCTGGAGGAGCTGACCCGTGGCGGTGAGAGTCTCGAGGCGGCGCAAGAGGCGCTGGCACACGAAACGAGGGTAGGAGCCTAGCCAGAATGGCGATTGAGGAAACAGCCGACGACCAGTTCTTTGCCGGGGTGGGGCACATCCCGGGAATGTTTCGCCGGCTGGCGGCAGGCATAGGGGCAAACGAGGCCGAGGGACGGCTGGGCGACTTCACGACAACGCCCCGCGTGATCACGATCTCGGCGTTGGCGATTGGGATCGGTGTCTTCAGTGCGTTTGTTGCGCTTGCACTGCTCCGGCTCATCGGGTTGTTCACGAACCTGTTCTTCTTCCATCGCATCAATACGACGGTGAGCCCGATCGCGAACAATGACATTGGGCCGTTCGTGCTCGTGGTACCCGTCATCGGCGGGATCGTCGTCGGATTCATGGCACGCTACGGATCGGACAAGATCCGGGGCCACGGGATTCCGGAGGCCATCGAAGCGATCCTCATGAACGGGAGCCGGGTGCAGCCGCGCGTGGCGTTCTGGAAGCCCCTCTCATCGGCGATCGCGATTGGGTCGGGTGGTCCATTCGGCGCGGAAGGCCCGATCATCATGACGGGCGGAGCGTTCGGGTCGATCTTCGCCCAGTTCCTGCACCTGACGAGTGCCGAACGCAAGACGCTGCTGGTTGCCGGCGCGGCCGCCGGCATGTCGGCGACATTCGCTGCACCCGTAGCCTCGGTGTTGCTCGCGGTAGAACTCCTTCTCTTCGAGTGGAAGCCCCGGAGCCTTATCCCGGTCGCCCTCGCGAGCGGTGTGGCCGCCCTCATCCGGCACGATCTGCTGGGTGCGGCGCCGATCTTTCCTGTCCCGGAACATGCAGCGTTCATCGGTGTCGTGGGCCTGCTCGGCTGCGTCGTCATCGGCCTCAGCGCGGGGGTCGCATCGCTGGCCATGACGGAGGCCGTCTATGCGATGGAGGACGCCTTCCACCGGCTACCAATTCACTGGATGTGGTGGCCGGCGATTGGTGGGCTGGCGGTTGGCATCGCCGGGTTGTTTTTCCCGGAGGCGCTGGGCGTCGGCTACAACAACATCGGCGACCTGCTGGGCGGCGACACATCGATGCGGCTCATCATTGGTGTGCTGCTGGTGAAGTCGGTCATCTGGGCAGTTGCCCTCGGATCGGGTACGTCGGGGGGCGTGCTCGCACCGCTCCTCATGGTGGGATGCGCCCTGGGCGGGCTCGAAGCGCACATCTTGCCGGCGGAGGGTGCGGGGTTCTGGTCACTGATCGCCATGGGGGCGATCCTCGGCGGGACGATGCGCGCGCCGTTGACCGGTGTCGTGTTCGCGCTGGAGTTGACGCACGATGTCAATGCGATGCTCCCGCTACTGGTGGCGGTGATGATCGCCCATGGGTTCACGGTGTTGACGCTCCAGCGGTCTATCCTGACGGAGAAGATCAGCCGCCGCGGGTATCACATCGGGAGCGAGTATGCGGTAGACCCGCTGGAGATCACGCTCGTCAAGGAAGTGATGCGCACGAACATCGCGGCGTTCCCCGCTACCACGACAATTGGTGAGTTGGGGCAATCACTACGGTCGGACCACCAGCGGACGGGCCAACGGCTCTATCCAGTCGTGGATAACGACGGCCGGCTCTGCGGAGTGATCTCGCGGACACACCTGCAACTCCTGGTCGACCAGTCGAAGAATGGCGACGCAGCGCGGCCCGTTGGTGGTGTGCTCGAAGGGCAGCCCATCGTGGCATTTCCCGATGAGCCACTGAGGACCGTGGTCTACCGGATGGCGGAGACGGGTATCACGCGGATGCCGGTTGTTTCGCGCCAGGATCATTGTGAGCTCCACGGGATGGTGGCACTCACCGACCTGCTCAAGGCTCGCGGGCGGACACTGAACGAAGAGCGACAGCGAGAGCGGGTGCTGCGGACACGAATGTTCCTTCCAGCGCGGCAAACGGTTCGGAGTTAGCGTCCCGGCCTCTTTGTGTGGTGGCTGCGAGGTCTGCACCACCGTGGTCTGCGCATCGAGCCACGAGCCGGAGAGCGTGATCAGCGGGAGAGCTTGGCAATCGCGTCAACGATCGCCTGGGTACCGTCGCGGCCGCGGCCTTCAGCCTCGATGGCGGTGTAGAGCTGGCTAACGAGCGCGGTGCCGGGGAGAGGCGTGAGCGAGGCTGCGGCTGCTTCGAGAGCGAGGCGAAGGTCCTTCTGCATGAGTTCGACCATGAACCCGGGTGTGAAATCGCCGCTGAGTGCGCGCGGCCCGAGATTCTGGAGCATCCACGAGCCGGCGGCGCCGGCACTGACGACCTCGAGCATCCTGACCGGGTCGACGCCAGCACGCCGGGCAAGAGCGATGGCCTCGGCCATGGCGAGGAGATTGAGCCCGCCAGCGACCTGGTTGCAGAGCTTCACAACCTGGCCGGAGCCGGCCGGCCCGACGTGGACGATGGTCTTGCCCATGGCCTGGAGCACAGGGAGACAACGTTCAAAGGTAGCCGGATCGCCGCCGGCCATGATGGCGAGGGTACCAGCCCTGGCACCTACGTCACCCCCGCTAACCGGGGCATCGAGGAACTCCACCTGGCATTCAGCGAGCGCCCTGGCGATAGACCGAGTGACCTCGGGTGAGATCGTGGAGCAATCGATGTGGACGGCACCCGGTTTTGCCCCCTGGATGATACCGGCATCGCCCAGGACAACCTGCTCGACGTCAGTGGAGTTGGTGACGCACGAGATGGTGACTTCAGATGCGGCAGCAACGGCAGCCGGGTTCTCTGCCTGCCTGGCGCCCGCAGTAACGAGGGGATCGCACTTCGCCGGGGTACGGTTCCAGACCGTGAGCTCGAAGCCAGCATCGAGGAGGTTCCGGGCCATGGGCGCACCCATAATGCCAAGGCCAACGAATCCGACGCGACGAATCGCCATGGTGTTACTCCTGGGCCGGGCTGGGGCAATCCTAGCCGAACTGGACGTCCCACGGGAGGGCAGACCGGCCGGGCAGGAGGAGTGGCTTCACGAGGCCGTCGGCGATGACAGTGATGAGGTGGTAGCCCGCATAGAGGCCAGGGTCCATACCCCGAAGGGCCCAGGAGAGCTTCTCTTCCGCGGCGTAGGTGCTGGCGCCGAGAACAACGAGTGCGCGGGCCGCGGGTTGGCCTTCGGTGAGACCCGGCGCTGCCTGCCGGAGGAGCTTGCGGAGGTTCCGGCGGAGTGAGGCACTCCAGTCATCATCTTCGGGTTTGGGAGTACCAAGGATGCACGAGCGGTTACCGGCGCCAAGTTCGTTCGCGGTCCAGACGTCCGTGGCGGGGATCACCTGTGTCTCATCAGCTTCGGGCTGACCGGCCGCAAGGACGATGCGGTCGACGAGATCCTCACGCTCTTCTTCGCTAAAGGGGAGGCGGACGAGGTCACGCGCCTGGAGCTGGAAGCTCCCGGGTACGCGGTTGGTGAACTTGGCCCAGTGGGGTTGAAGACCACCGAGGATGGTGAGAACGCTTCCTTCGGTGCCCGTGCGCCGGAGGTACAGGGCAACGGGGCGGCGAACTTCAAGGCGGCCGTCCTCGAGGGTATTGGCGTGCTCAACGGCAGCCACGATCTGCGAGATGCCGGGTTCACCGGCGGGAAGCGATGCATCACGAGGGACCCAGAGTGCAACGGCACGGCCATCGAGGTCGAGCCGTTCCTCGATGGCGGCGCGGGTGGCTTCCCATTCAAAAGAGGTGTCGGTCGCGAGGGTGTCGAGCAGCGTGACCGAGAGGTCCCAGCGGCGGCCGACGGAGATCGAACCACGGAGGACGCCTTCGACGGACTCGAAGGAGGTGATGCTGGTAGCGCGCGCATAGTGTGCACCGAGCCAGCGCTGGAACAGGACGAATCCTGTCTCTGCTGGATCGGCGGGATAGGAGCGTTCAGCCACGAGGAAGCTCGCCTAGCCGCGCGCAGCCTTGACGCGAGGTGGCGCGACAGAGGCAACAACGAGCGAGGGGTCGGAGAGGATCTCGATCCCCGGGGGTGGGACAACCTGGCCGATCGTGAGAGTGGCGGTGAAGCTCTTGAGGGTGGACGCGTCGGCTTCGATAGCCTCAGGGATGGCCAGCGGCTTGCAGCGGATATTGATGACATCGACGAACTGCTGGAGCGTGCCCGCGAGGTCCTTCACGGCCGGGGCGTCACCGATAACCCGGAGCGGAACGTTGGCGGTAATCGGGCGTTCGGGATCGACCTGGAGGAAGTCGACGTGGATCGGGTCGCCGGTGCCGCCCTTGCGGGAGAGACCCCGAATAATGACGTACCTGGGAGCAGCCTCGCCCGCAACCTTGAGTTCGTACATGTGGCGGAGACCGGCTGTCTTGATCGTGCGGGAGAAGGTCCGGGCATCGATCGAGACGGCAGTCGAGTCGACGCCACGGCCGAAGACGTTCGCGGGGAGGACGCCTTCACGGCGCAGGCGATTGACCTGCTTGCCAAGAACAGTGCGGGGTTCCGCTTCGATAATTGCGCGATCAGCCATGTTGGGATGAGTCCTTCCGCGTCACGCTCGATACGTGGCGCAACATTTCCATGGTACCGGCCGGGCGCACATGGTCAACGCGCGATCAGCTGGGTGGCCGGCACGAGAGTCACGGACAGACGAGGGGGCCGCCAGGTGATGGCGGCCCCCTTCGAACATTGGCGTTCGGGAACAGGAAGCCTAGGCGGGCTTGAGGGCGTTGACGCGGGCGCGTACGGTCGCCTTGTCGCTATACCAGAGGCCGTTGAGTTCCTTGTACTCGGCGAGATCGGCGGGGACATCGTCCTCGGCGAAGATGGCGGAAACGGGGCAAGCGGGCTCGCAGGCGCCGCAGTCGATGCACTCATCGGGATTGATAAAGAGCATCCGGTCGTCACCCTCGTCAAAGTGAATGCAGTCGACGGGGCACACTTCGACGCAGGCCTGATCCTGGACGTCGATGCAGTTGAAAGTGATGGTGTATGCCATGCTGCTCCTCTTCTTTACGGGGCCT
>WBZR01002156.1_pt2 | contig 19126 bp, 32 predicted proteins | sample 5204231 | NCBI WGS metagenome assembly WBZR01 (sample SAMN12412403, study PRJNA552823) | activated sludge metagenome | isolation source: activated sludge from anammox sidestream of wastewater treatment plant... | place: USA: Virginia | collected 2017-08 | reverse complement strand
GTATTTACAATTGTACCTTGATGAATTTTGTTACAAGCTTAATCGAAGGTATTTTGGTGGGGTAATGTTCGATAGATTAACAGTAGCAGTAGTTAATGGCAACTGGCATGAAAAAGGATGAGCATAATATATTTTTAGTTGAATTATTAATTTTTTTGGATTTATGTTAATAAATACTAATTGTTGTTTTGTGTAAAATGTTGAAAATAAGCATTTTGTTTATTTTTGATTAATGAAAATAAATTTAAAATGTACATTGAAGAACATTTTTTTTTGAGGATAATTTTTTTTTAAGGAATAATGATTACCTTTGCCCTCCCTTTTTGAGAAAGGAAAATATAATAAATAACAAAATAAAAACCATTAAATTAAATGCCTACAATACAACAATTAGTTCGTAAAGGCCGCCAAAAGCTGGATTATAAGAGTAAGTCAGCCGCTTTGGATTCATGTCCGCAAAGGCGCGGTGTATGTGTGCGTGTATATACAACCACACCTAAAAAACCAAATTCTGCAATGCGTAAAGTTGCCAGGGTTAGATTAACAAACACCAAAGAGGTAAATGCTTATATCCCGGGTGAAGGACACAATCTACAAGAGCACTCCATCGTATTAATCCGTGGCGGTAGGGTAAAAGATTTACCCGGAGTTCGTTATCATATCGTTCGTGGCGCACTTGACACCTCCGGTGTTGAAGGTCGTAACCAACGTAGAAGTAAATATGGTACAAAACGTCCAAAACCAGGAGCTGCCGGAGCAGCACCGGCCAAAAAAGGCGGAAAAAAATAATAACAGAATTTAGGTAAAACATTTCAATAGCCTTTCACAATGAGAAAGTCAACACCCAAAAGAATCCCTTTATTACCGGATCCAAAATTTAACGATATTTTGGTTACCCGATTCGTAAATAACCTGATGTATTCAGGTAAAAAAAGTACAGCTTATAAAGTATTTTATGAAGCTTTAAGTATTGTGGAACAAAGAACCAACGAAAATGCATTGGAAATATTCAAAAAAGCATTAGCCAATGTAAGCCCACAGGTTGAAGTTAAAAGCCGTAGGGTAGGAGGGGCTACGTTCCAAATCCCTCAGGAAGTTCGCCCTGAAAGAAAAACTGCTGTAGCTATTCGCTGGCTTATTCAGTTTTCACGTAAAAGAAACGAAAAATCAATGAGTATGAAATTAGCAAGTGAATTTGTTGCCGCTTCAAAAGAAGAAGGAGCAGCTTATAAAAAGAAAGAAGATACTCATAGAATGGCCGAAGCCAATAAAGCATTTTCACACTTCAGATTTTAAAATATAAATGAGCGACTTAAAATTCACAAGAAATTTTGGGATATCGGCACACATTGATGCCGGAAAAACCACTACCACCGAGCGTATATTATATTATACCGGGGTTAATCATAAACTAGGCGAGGTTCATGATGGTGCCGCCACTATGGACTGGATGGTTCAGGAACAAGAAAGAGGAATTACCATTACCTCCGCAGCAACTACTTGCTTTTGGAATTACCGAAACAATAAATATAAATTAAATATTATTGACACCCCGGGTCACGTGGATTTTACGGTAGAAGTAAATCGTTCATTACGTATCCTTGACGGATTGGTGTTCTTATTTTCTGCCGTTGACGGAGTAGAGCCTCAATCTGAAACAAATTGGCGCTTAGCCAATAACTATAATGTTAGTCGTATTGGGTTTGTTAATAAAATGGATCGCCAAGGTGCCGATTTTTTAAATGTTGTAAAACAAGTTCGCGAAATATTAGGAGGTAACGCTATTCCTCTTCAATTACCTATTGGTTCTGAAGATACTTTTAAAGGAGTAGTTGACCTCATAAATAACCGTGGTATTGTTTGGAATGAAGCTGATAAAGGGATGACCTTTACGGAAGTTCCTATCCCTGATGAGATGAAAGATGAGGTTGCTGAGTGGAGAGAAAAGCTTTTGGAATCCGTTTCCGAGTTTGATGATAAATTAATGGAAAAGTATTTTGAGAATCCTGATTCCATTACTGAAGCAGAAGTATTGACCGCATTACGTCAGGCCTGTTTAGCAAATAAAATTGTTCCAATGGTTTGCGGCTCTTCTTTCAAAAATAAAGGAGTTCAAACCATGCTTGATTTGGTAATGGAACTAATGCCGTCTCCATTAGATAAAGAAAAAATTAAGGGGACTAACCCTGATACCGGTGAGGAAACATTTAGAAAACCTGATGTAAAAGAGCCATTCGCTGCCTTAGCTTTTAAAATTGCAACCGATCCTTTTGTTGGACGTTTAGCATTTTTCCGTGCCTACTCTGGTCACTTAGATGCCGGTTCTTATGTGCTCAATACCAGAAGTGGCAACAAAGAGCGTATCTCACGTATTTTCCAGATGCACGCCAACAAACAAAATTCAATTGAATTTATTGAGGCCGGTGATATCGGTGCGGCTGTTGGTTTTAAAGATATTCGTACAGGCGACACACTATGTGATGAAAAGAGTCCTATCGTTTTTGAAGCAATGACATTCCCTGAACCTGTTATCGGTATTGCTATTGAACCCAAAACGCAAGCCGACTTGGATAGATTAGGTGTGGCCTTAAATAAATTATCAGAAGAAGATCCTACATTTAAAGTGCAAACTGACGAAGACTCAGGGCAAACTGTTATTAGCGGTATGGGTGAACTTCACCTTGAAGTTATTGTTGACCGTTTAAAAAGAGAATTTAAAGTAGAAGTTAACCAAGGAGCTCCTCAAGTTGCCTATAAGGAATCTATTAAAGGAACTATTGAACATCGCGAAGTGTATAAAAAACAAACCGGTGGTAGAGGTAAATTTGCCGATATTAAAATTATTATTTCTCAAGTTGATGAAGATTGGGATGTAGCTAAAAACCCATTACAATTTGTAAATGAAATTGTTGGTGGTAATATCCCTAAAGAATACATTCCTTCTGTTGAAAAAGGATTTAAAGCTGCCATGGTAAACGGTGTATTAGCCGGTTATCCTATGGACTCTTTAAAGGTTAGATTAATTGATGGTTCTTACCACGCAGTTGACTCTGACTCTCTTTCATTTGAAATTTGTGCTAGAACAGCATTCAGAGAAGCCTTACCAAAATGTAAGCCGGTATTGCTTGAACCAATTATGAAGGTTGAGGTTATTACCCCGGAACAAAACATGGGTGATGTGGTTGGCGATTTAAACAAAAGAAGAGGTCAAATTGAAGGTATGGATTCAAAAGGTAATTCACAAGTTGTTAAAGCCAAAGTTCCATTATCAGAAATGTTTGGTTATGTAACACAGTTACGTACTATTACCAGTGGGCGTGCCTCTTCAACTATGGAGTTCTCGCACTATACCGATGCTCCTAAAGGTATTGCTGATGAAGTTGTAGCAAAAGTTAAAGGTAATAAAGCCGAAAAAGTTTAATATTAACAGTTCTTTATAAAAAAAAATGAATCAAAGAATTAGAATAAAATTAAAATCATACGATTATAATTTAGTTGATAAATCAGCCGAAAAAATCGTTAAAATAGTAAAACCTACCGGTGCTATCGTAAATGGTCCTATTCCATTACCTACCAATAAGAAAATATTTACTGTTTTGCGCTCGCCACACGTTAACAAAAAGGCAAGAGAACAATTTCAGTTATGTTCTTACAAAAGATTGTTAGACATTTACAGTTCTACTTCAAAAACGGTTGATGCTCTAATGCGACTTGAATTACCTAGTGGGGTGGAAGTAGAAATAAAAGTTTAATGATATTAAACTCTTTCTTTAACTAAAAAAATAGAATATATAAATAATAACAATAATAATAATGTCAGGAATAATTGGTAAAAAAATCGGAATGACCAGTGTTTATGATGCCAATGGTAAAATTATACCATGCACAGTTGTTGAAGCTGGTCCTTGTGTTGTTACGCAAGTTAGATCCCAAGAAGTTGACGGATACCAAGCTGTTCAATTAGCTTATGATGAGAAAAAAGAAAAACATACATCAAAAGCAATGATGGGTCATTTTGCCAAAGCACAAACCACTCCAAAGCGCAAATTAGTTGAATTTAAAGGCTTTACGGAGGAAAAAAAGTTAGGAGATATAATTAAAGTAGATTTGTTTTTAGAAGGCGATATTGTAGATATTATTGGAACCTCTAAAGGCAAAGGCTTTCAAGGAGTAGTTAAAAGACACGGATTTGGAGGGGTTGGAGGTCAAACTCATGGTCAACATAACAGATTAAGAGCGCCAGGCTCATTGGGAGCATCATCTACTCCATCGCGCGTATTTAAAGGTATGCGTATGGCCGGAAGAATGGGTGGCGATAGAGTTAAAGTTCAAAACTTAGAAATATTAAAAGTATTAACCGATAAAAATCTTTTGGTTATTAAGGGCTCTGTTCCGGGTGCAAAAGGTTCTTACATTTTAATAGAAAAATAAAATGGAATTAAAAGTATTAAATTCAGCTGGAAAAGAAACTTCCAATAAAGTTGTTCTAAATAAAGAAATATTTGGAATAGTACCTAACGACCATGCCATTTATTTAGATGTAAAACAATATTTGGCTAATCAAAGACAGGGAACTCATAAAGCCAAGCAAAAGGCAGAGGTTGCCTATAGTACTAAAAAATTAAAGCGCCAAAAAGGAACCGGTGGAGCTCGTGCAGGAAGCCGTAAATCAGGAACAATTGTTGGCGGAGGAAGATTTTTTGGGCCACAACCACGTGATTATAGCTTTAAACTAAATAAAAAAGTAAAAGCCTTAGCCAGAGCTTCGGCCTTAACCTATAAAGCTAAAGATAATAAAATTACAATTATCGAAAACTTTAGTTTTGAGAGCCCTAAAACTAAAAATTATTTAGGGTTAATGAAAAATTTAAATGTTTTGGATAAAAAAACTTTATTAGTGCTTTCTGAATCAAATAAAAATGTATATTTGTCGGCTCGTAATTTGGGTAAAGCAAAAGTGATAAATGTTTCTAATATAAACACTTACGATATATTAAATGCACAAAATCTGATAATTTCAGAAGGATCACTTGCCGAAATTGAGAAATTATTTAACTAAAAAACAAATTTTTCCAAATGGAAACTATAATAAAACCAGTTCTCACTGAAAAAATGACTAAAGCCAGCGAAAAACATAATCGCTATGGCTTTATTGTGAACAGTAATGCTAATAAAATTGAAATTAAAAGTGCTGTAGAAAAAGCTTATAGCGTTAATGTTGAGAAAGTTTGGACACAAAATTATATAGGTAAAATTAAAACCCGAAACACAAAAAGAGGCCCGGTTAGTGGTTTAACCAATCGTCACAAAAAAGCCGTAGTTTCTTTAAAAGAAGGTGAAGTAATTGATTTTTATAGCAATATTTAATAAAAAATGGCACTTAGAAAACTACGCCCCTTAACTCCATCACAGCGTTTTAAATTAGTAAATGCTTTTGATGAAATTACAACTGATACTCCTGAAAAAAGTTTACTAGAACCTATCAAAAAATCAGGTGGTAGAAATCAGAGTGGAAAAATGACTATGCGCTATATTGGCGGAGGGCATAAGAAAAATTATCGTATAATTGATTTTAAAAGAAATAAAGACGGTATTGAAGGAACAGTAAAAACTGTTGAATATGACCCAAACAGAAGTGCTTATATTGCATTAGTTAATTATTCTGATGGCGAAAAAAGGTATATTATTGCTCCGGCCGGAATTAAAGTTGGACAAAAAATAATTTCAGGAGCCGGTGCAGCCCCTGAAATAGGTAATACATTATTCCTTAAGGAAATCCCTGTTGGAACAATAATTCATTGTATAGAATTGTATCCGGGACAAGGTGCTACTTTGGTAAGAAGTGCCGGAAGCTACGCACAATTAGCTGCCCGTCAAGATAAATATGCCGTTATTAAGATGCCTTCAGGTGAAACCAGAATGATTTTATTAACATGCAGAGCAACTATAGGAGCTGTTTCTAATTCGGATCATGCTCTTGAAGTTAGTGGAAAAGCCGGTAGAAGTCGTTGGCTTGGACGAAGACCAAGAACAAGACCTGTTGTAATGAATCCGGTTGATCACCCAATGGGTGGAGGTGAAGGTAGAGCTTCTGGAGGACATCCGCGTTCTAGAAAAGGTATTCCATCAAAAGGATACAAAACACGATATCCAAAGAAAGCTTCGAACAGATATATTATTGAAAGAAGAAAAAAATAATTATAAATAACTAAAAAGGTTTAATGGCTATTGAATAATAGTTCACAACTAAAATACATAAAATGGCACGTTCATTAAAAAAAGGTCCTTTCGTTGACTATAAACTCGAAAAAAAAGTATTAGCCGCTGTTGAGAGCGGAAAGCGCAGTGTAATTAAAACTTGGTCAAGAAGATCAATGATTACACCTGATTTTGTTGGGCAAACCATTGCAGTTCACAATGGTAATAAATTTATTCCTGTTTATGCTACTGAAAATATGGTTGGTCATAAATTGGGAGAATTTGCACCAACTCGTAACTTTAGAGGGCATGCAGGTCAGAAAAAAGATAAAGGATCTAAATAACATAACGTTAAGCAAGATATAATACAATGGGAGCTAGAAAACATAAAGCGGCTGAAGCACGCAAAGAAGCAAGAAAATCAGTAAGCCTTGCCAAATTAAATAACTGTCCTACATCACCTCGTAAAATGAGATTAGTAGCTGATATGGTTAGAGGTATGGATATTAATAAGGCTTTATACTTATTAAAATTTAATCCTAAAGAAGCATCAGGACGTCTTGAAAAATTGTTGTTATCGGCAATTGCCAATTGGCGTGCTAAGAATGATGGATTGAGAGTTGAAGACAGTAACCTTTATATCAAAGAAATTTTTGTAGATAGTGGTTTACAAATGAAGAGACTTCGTACCGCTCCACAAGGAAGAGGTTATAGAATCAGAAAAAGATCTAATCATGTTACTTTAGTTCTTGGCACAAAAACTAGTGAAACAGCAGCAGTAAATTAATAATTAATACTTTCAAATAATTACATGGGACAAAAAGCAAACCCTATAAGCAATAGATTAGGAATCATAAAAGGTTGGGATTCTAACTGGTACGGTGGAAAAAACTATGCCGATAAAATTGTTGAAGACTTCAATATTCGTAATTACCTCAACGCCCGTTTGGCCAAAGGAAGTATTTCAAAAATTGTTATTGAAAGAACACTTAAACTAATTACCGTAACCATTAACACTGCTCGTCCGGGTATCATTATTGGAAAAGGCGGTAAAGAAGTTGATAAGCTTAAAGAAGAATTAAAGAAGACCACCAAGAAAGATGTTCAAATAAATATATTAGAAATTAAGCGTCCGGAATTAGATGCTCAATTAGTAAGTGATAGTATTGCGCGTCAAATAGAAGGTCGTATCTCATTTAGAAGAGCTATCAAAACAGCTATTTCTTCTTCTATGAGAATTGGAGCAGAAGGTATAAAAATTAGTATTTCCGGTCGTTTAGGGGGTGCTGAAATGGCTCGAACAGAGCATTATAAGGAAGGTCGTACTCCTTTACATACCTTTAGAGCAGATATTGATTATGCATTATCCGAGGCTCATACTACTTACGGAAGATTAGGAATAAAAGTATGGATTTGCAGAGGTGAGATTTATGGAAAGAAAGATTTGTCTCCAAACGTAGGTCTTTTAACCTCAGGTACCGGAAATGTGAAAGGAAAAACTGAAAGGGCGCAAGGTGCAGGAAACAGAAATAGATCACGCGGAGCAGCTACCCCTAGAAAGAAGAAATAATTTTTTAATCAACAAGAATTTATAATTAATAATACTATATAAAGATGCTACAGCCTAAAAGAACGAAATTTCGTAAAATGCATAAAATGAAGATGAAAGGCAATGCTCAACGTGGCAATCAAATAGCCCTAGGTTCTTTTGCTATTAAAGCCGAAGAAGGAGCTTGGATTACAGCCCGCCAAATTGAAGCTGCCCGTATTGCAGTTACGAGATATATGAAGAGAGAAGGTCAAATATGGATAAGAATATTTCCTGATAAACCCATTACCAAAAAACCTGCAGAGGTACGTATGGGTAAAGGAAAGGGAGCACCTGAATATTGGGTGGCTGTAGTTAAACCCGGAAGAATAATTTTTGAGGCAGACGGAGTACCTTTGGCAACTGCCAAAGAGGCCTTAAGATTAGCAGCCCAAAAATTACCTATTACTACTAAATTTGTAGTTAGAAGAGATTATACAGAACAAACGGTTTAATATTGTAAAACTTATAAGAATGTTAAAACAATCAACCATAAAGCAATTTAGTAACGAAGAGTTAAATGAAAGACTCTCGGTAGAAATAGCAGCATTGTCAAAAATGAAAATTAATCATGCCATTTCTCCGCTTGAAAACCCTTTGTCTATTAAAGTAACACGCAGAGATATTGCGCGTTTAAAAACAGAAATCAATAACAGAAAAAATACTAAGTAATCATGGAAAGAAATCTCCGCAAAGAAAAAATCGGATTGGTAATCAGCAACAAAATGGATAAATCTATTGTTGTGGCTATTGAGAGCAAGGTAAAACACCCCATGTATGGTAAGTTTGTAAAAAGAACTTCAAAATTTGTGGCCCATGACGAAGCTAATACCTGTAGTATTGGTGATACTGTAAAGATTATGGAAACACGTCCTTTAAGTAAAACCAAGAACTGGCGTTTGGTTGAAATATTGGAAAAAGTGAAATAATTAAAGTTAAACTACTCTTTAGAGAATTAACATAATAAATAAATGATACAACAGGAATCAAGATTATCAGTTGCAGATAATAGCGGAGCAAAGGAAGTTTTATGCATTCGTGTACTTGGAGGTACAAAAAGAAGATACGCTTCGGTTGGCGACAAAATTGTTGTTAGCGTAAAGCATAGCGTACCTAATGGCAACATTAAGAAGGGTACGGTTTCAAAGGCCGTTGTAGTACGTACCTCAAAAGAGGTTAGACGCCAAGATGGTTCATATATTCGTTTTGATGACAATGCAGTAGTATTGCTCAATGCATCAGACGAAATGAGAGGAACTCGTATTTTTGGGCCCGTGGCAAGAGAGTTGAGAGAAAAAGAATTTATGAAGATTGTTTCATTAGCTCCGGAGGTGCTATAATAAATTATAACTATCATGCAAGTTAAAACACATATTAAAAAAGGAGATACCGTAAAGGTTATTGCCGGTGATGCTAAAGGTCAACAAGGTAAAGTATTGGTGGTTGATCGCTCCAAAATGAGAGCTATTGTAGAAGGTATTAATCTTGTTTCAAAACACGCAAAACCTAGTAATGCCAATCCTCAGGGAGGCATTATTAAACAAGAATCTTCAATTCATATTTCCAACTTAATGTTAATGGTGGGAAATACCGCCACTAAAGTTGGAAGAAAGAAAAATTCTGAAGGTAAACTAGTTCGTTATGCAAAAAAATCAGGGGAGGTAATAAAATAATGACATACATTCCAAGACTAAAAAATAAATATGCCAAGGAAGTTGTTCCGGCATTAGTGAAGCAATTTGAGTACAAAAGCTCAATGCAAGTACCTAAATTACAAAAAATTTGTATTAATCAAGGTATAGGCTCAGCAGTTTCAGATAAGAAATTGATAGATGCCGCATTAAATGATATGGCCACCATTACCGGTCAAAAAGCAATAGCAACCAAATCAAAGAAAGATATCTCTAACTTTAAACTACGTAAAGGGGTTGCCATTGGAGTAAAAGTAACTTTGAGAGGTGATAAAATGTACGAATTTTTAGATCGTCTAATATCAGTAGCCTTGCCTCGTATTCGTGATTTCCGTGGTATTAACGATAAATCGTTTGACGGAAAAGGTAATTACACTATGGGAGTAGCCGAGCAAATTATTTTTCCTGAAATTCAAATTGATAAGGTAAATAAAATAATGGGTATGGATATTACCTTTGTTACCTCTTCAAATACCGATGCCGAAGCGTTTGCTTTACTAAAAGAATTTGGATTACCATTTAAAAATCAAAAAAACTAATACAGGAACATGGCAAAAGAATCAATGAAAGCAAGAGAAGTAAAGAGAGCTAGACTTGCTGAACAATATGCTGAAAAAAGAGCCGCTTTGAAAGCTGCCGGAGATTTTGTAGGTTTGCAAAAATTACCTAGAAATTCGGCACCGATTAGACAAAGAAATCGCTGTAAATTAACCGGTCGCCCAAGAGGATATATGAGACAATTTGGTTTATCTCGTATTACTTTTAGAGAGATGGCCGTGAATGGTAAAATCCCGGGAGTAGTAAAAGCCAGTTGGTAATAATAAATTTAAATAATTATAGTAATAATAGTATTCATATAATTATCTTGCGTGCGAGATAACATATAAATAAAAAAAATGACAGATCCAATATCAGACTATCTTACAAGGTTAAGAAATGCCATTAGAGCCAATCACCGAGTTGTTGAAATTCCGGCTTCTAATATTAAAAAAGGAATCACTAAAATTTTATTTGAAAAGGGTTATATCCTTAATTATAAATTTGAAGAAAATAATCTTCAAGGAAATATTAAAATTGCCCTTAAATATCATCCTGCCAATAAGCAAAATGCAATTCGCAGCCTTACTCGTGTTAGTAAGCCGGGTTTAAGACAATATTCCGGGCATGCTAATTTGCCACGAGTTATGAATGGTCTAGGGATAGCTATTATCTCAACTTCTCAGGGGCTAATGACCGATAAAGAAGCCAGAAACTTGAATATCGGTGGTGAGGTTATTTGTTATATTTCATAAATTATATTGAGTTATGTCAAGAATAGGAAAATTACCCATTGAAATTCCCTCAGGTGTTGAGGTTAAAGTATTACCTAATAATATTGTGAATGTTAAAGGTAAGCTTGGCGAATTATCGCAATCATTAAGAGACGGTATTACTTTAGAACTTACTGATAATAAAATAGAAGTAAAAAGGGCTAATGATGAAAAATCACTTAGAGCATTGCATGGTTTAACCCGTTCCCTTGTTGCCAATATGGTAAAAGGAGTTTCTGAAGGCTATAAAATAGAACAAGAGCTTGTTGGTGTAGGTTACAGAGCTAGTCATTCCGGACAAATGTTAGACTTGTCTTTAGGATTTTCACATAATGTCAGCATTGAGTTGCCGGTTGAAGTTAAAGTGGTAACAGCTACAGAGAGAGGAAAAAATCCATTGATTACTTTAACCAGTTATGATAAGCAATTATTAGGTCAAGTAGCAGCAAAAATTCGTTCATTGCGTCCACCTGAACCATATAAAGGTAAGGGAATTAAGTTTGCTAATGAAGTATTACGCAGAAAGTCAGGAAAAACAGCCGGTAAATAAAAATTAAATAAGTAACTAACTATATAAAGATATTTGTAAAATGGCTTTAACTAAAGAAGCAAGACGAATTAGAATTAAACAAAGAATTCGTAAAATAGTAAAAGGCGATAGCCAAAAACCTCGTTTATCTGTTTTTAGAAGTAATAAACAAATATATGCTCAATTAATTGATGATGCCAATGGAGTAACTTTGTTTTCGGCCTCTTCTAAAATTAAAGAAATAGCAGAGCAAAAAGTAAACAAAATTGAACAGGCAAGGTTAGTTGGGAAATTAATAGCCGAGAAAGCTAACAATGCCGGATTAAAAGGCGTTAGATTTGATAGAAACGGATATTTATATCACGGTCGTGTTAAATCGTTGGCCGATGCAGCACGTGAAGCAGGGTTAGAGTTTTAATATTTACAAAGTAATAAGAATATATAAATGGCAAACGCACAAATAAAAAAAGTAAAATCGAGCGACATTGAACTAAAAGATAAATTGGTTAGTGTACAGCGTGTTACTAAAGTTACCAAAGGAGGTAGAACTTTTAGTTTCTCAGCTATTGTTGTTGTTGGAGATGAAAAAGGTGTGGTAGGTTATGGACTAGGTAAAGCAAAAGAAGTAACAGACGCTATCACAAAAGGAATAGAAGATGCAAAGAAGAATTTAATTAAAGTTCCTATCATTAAAGGTACAGTTCCGCACGAACAAACCGGAAAGTATAGTGGCTCTAGAGTGTTTATTAAACCTGCTGCTCACGGTACAGGAGTAATTGCCGGAGGTGCTATGCGTGCTGTTTTAGAGAGTGTTGGAGTAACAGATGTGTTAGCCAAATCAAAAGGCTCGTCAAACCCTCATAATGTGGTTAAAGCAACTATTGATGCTTTAGTTCAATTAAGAGATGCTGTTACTGTATCTCAACAAAGAGGAATTAGTATGCAACAAGTTTTTAATGGATAAAAAGCTAAAATTATGGCTAAAATTAAGATTACACAAGTAAAAAGCGGTATTGACCGCACCGAGCGACAAAAAGCAACTTTAAAAGCTTTAGGTTTCTCTAAATTACATCAAGTTATTGAGAAGGAAGATAATGCTAATATCCGCGGGATGATTAGTAAAGTAAATCATTTAGTGACTATAATTGAATAATAACGTTTTTATTAACGAGATAATGAATTTAAGTAATTTAAAGCCTGCAGAAGGCTCAACAAAAAACAGAAAAAGAATAGGTCGTGGACAAGGCTCAGGTAGAGGTGGTACTTCTACACGTGGACATAAAGGCGCCAAGTCACGCTCAGGCTACTCTAGTAAAGTAGGCTTTGAAGGAGGTCAAATGCCTTTACAAAGAAGAACCCCTAAAGTAGGATTCAAGAATATTAACAGGGTAGAATATAGAGGTATTAATCTTGATGTTTTGCAAGCATTGTCCGATAAGTCAAAAATTAACACTATTGATATGAGTGTACTTGTGGGTAATGGATTAGCCTCTAAAAACGATTTGATAAAAATATTAGGAAGAGGCGAATTGAAAACTAAATTGGATGTTACAGTTCATGCCTTTTCAGCTACTGCTAAAGCTGCTATTGAAAACCTTGGCGGCACAGCTAAAACATTATAATACTGTATGAAAAATTTCATTAATACAATAAAAAATATCTATAAGATTGAGGAGTTAAGAACAAGAATTCTTAACACCTTAGGCTTTTTATTAATTTATCGATTAGGGTCTTTTATTGTTATTCCCGGTGTTGATTCCGCTGCTTTAGAAGCAGCAAACGGTGCACCTACCGGATTAGCCGGACTTATTGATGTTTTTGCCGGAGGCGCATTTTCCCGAGCTTCTATTTTTGCTTTAGGGGTTATGCCTTATATTTCTGCATCAATCGTTATGCAGTTAATGGGACTTGCTGTACCTCATTTTCAGAAATTGCAAAAAGAAGGGGAGAGTGGCAGAAAAAAAATAAATCAATATACACGTTTTCTTACTGTAGTAGTTACCCTACTACAAGCACCAGGATATATTGCCTCGCAAATACCTGCAGTAGCTCGTGTACATAACGATACTATGTTTTGGATTGCTTCCATACTTATACTACTATCAGGAACCATCTTTATTATGTGGTTGGGTGAAAAAATCACAGATAAAGGAGTTGGTAATGGTATTTCATTAATTATTATGATAGGTATTATTGCTAATTTGCCTGTTTCTTTTGTGCAGGAATTTGTTGCCAGACTTGAAAATTCGGGAGGCGGATTAGTAATATTATTGGTTGAATTGGTAGTACTATTTTTAATCATTGTTTTCTCTGTTATTCTTATTCAGGGAACCAGAAAAATTCCGGTACAGTTTGCCAAAAAAGTTGTAGGAAATAAACAATACGGAGGTGTAAGACAGTATATTCCCCTAAAGGTTAATGCTGCCGGAGTTATGCCTATTATTTTCGCTCAAGCTATTATGTTTGTGCCTATTACTATTGCCGGTTTTTCTACCACTAGTGCACCGGGTGGTTTTGTTGCCGCTTTATCTGATTACACAGGGTTTTGGTATAACTTTGTTTTTGCTGTTATGATTATTGCGTTTACCTACTTTTATACGGCTATTACCATTAATCCAAATCAAATGGCAGATGATATGAAGCGTAATGGTGGCTTTATACCTGGCGTTAAACCCGGAAAAGATACAGCAGATTTTATTGATACTATTATGTCTAAGATTACCTTACCCGGATCAGTATTTTTAGCATTAATTGCCATTATTCCTGCATTTGGGAATAAGTTTGGGTTAAATGCACAATTTTCCCAATTTTATGGTGGAACCTCATTGTTGATTATGGTAGGTGTTGTGTTAGATACATTACAACAAATCGAAAGTTATTTATTAATGCGTCATTATGATGGTTTGATGAAAAATGGAAGAATAAAAGGAAGAAATACCCCATCAGCCGTATCAATGACAACAAATATTTAATATTTGATGTTGTATTACAAGACGAAAGAGGAGATTGAGTTAATAAGAATTAGTTCTTTACTTGTTGGTAAAACTTTAGCCCAGGTGGCCAAACATATAAAGCCGGGTGTAAAAACTATTGAATTAGATAAAATTGCAGAGCAGTTTATTCTTGATCATGATGCTAAACCCGCGTTTAAAGGATATGGTGGATTTCCTAACTCGCTTTGCATATCAGTAAATTCAGAGGTAGTTCATGGAATTCCCGGAAATTATGTTCTAAAAGATGGCGATATTGTTTCTGTAGATTGCGGAGTGGTAAAGAATCAATTTTATGGAGATTCGGCATATACCTTTGCAGTAGGAGAAATTACTACCGAAGCAAAAAAACTCTTGGAGGTAACCAAGCAAAGTTTATATAAGGGAATAGAAAATGCAATAGCTGGCAAAAGAATTGGAGACATTGGTGCTGCAGTTCAGAATCATGCCGAAGCTGCCGGGTTTTCGGTAGTACGTGAGTTGGTTGGGCATGGGGTAGGAAAATCACTACATGAATCGCCCGAAGTTCCAAATTACGGAACCAGAGGAAAAGGAATTTTATTGCAAAGTGGTATAGTTATTGCTATTGAGCCAATGATTAATATGGGAAAAAAAGAAGTGATACGAGGGAAAGATGGATGGACGATAAAAACTACAGATGGTAAATTGTCGGCACATTTTGAGCATACAGTTTTGGTTGACAAAGGCAAAGCAGATATTTTATCAAGTTTTGAAGAAATAGAAAAAGTAATAAATTAAATATAAAATTTTAAATAATAGATGCCTAAACAGTCATCAATAGAACAAGATGGAACAATTATAGAAGCGTTGAGTAATGCAATGTTTCGTGTTGAGCTTGAAAATGGGCATGTGATAACAGCCCATATCTCAGGAAAAATGCGTATGCATTATATCAGAATCTTACCTGGTGATAAAGTAAAGGTGGAAATGAGTCCTTATGATTTAACAAAGGGACGAATTTCATTTAGATATAAGTAAAATTAAAAGTTATTAAAACCTTGAAGGTATAAAATTAAAATAAAATGAAAGTAAGAGCATCAATAAAAAAGAGAAGCGCTGAATGTAAAATTATTCGCAGAAAAGGGCGCTTGTATGTTATTAACAAAAAGAACCCAAAATTTAAACAAAGACAAGGGTAAAATTTATAATTTAGAAATTATTTAATAGCAATGGCAAGAATTTCAGGTATTGATTTACCAAAAAACAAAAGAGGAGAAATAGGTTTAACCTATATTTATGGTATTGGCAGAAGAACTGCACAAAATATCCTAACCGAAGCAGGAATTGATTGGGACGTAAAAGTTCAAGATTGGAATGATGATCAATTAACCAAAATACGTACCATCATTAACGATAAGTATAAAGTTGAAGGTGCGCTACGTTCGGAAGTTCAATTAAGTATTAAGCGCTTAATGGATATTGGTAGTTATCGTGGTATTCGCCACCGTTTAGGTCTTCCTGTTAGAGGGCAAACCACAAAAAATAATGCTCGTACCAGAAAAGGAAGAAAGAAAACAGTTGCTAATAAGAAGAAAGTTACTAAATAATATTTTAAAGGAATTTAATTAATCATATATAATGGCAAAAACAGTAAAAACAGCCAAGAAAAGAGTAGTAAACGTTGAACCGAGCGGGGAAGCTCATATAAATGCTACTTTTAATAACATAATAATTTCTCTTACTAATCATAAGGGTGAGGTTATTTCATGGTCATCAGCCGGGAAAATGGGCTTTAAAGGCTCAAAGAAAAACACTCCTTATGCTGCACAAATGGCAGGCGATGATTGCTCAAAAGTAGCCCATGAAGCAGGTTTAAGAAAAGTAAAGGTTTATATCAAAGGCCCTGGAGCGGGTCGTGAGTCTGCAATTAGAAGTATCTCTAATTCAGGGATTGAAGTAACAGAAATAGTTGATGTTACTCCTATACCTCACAATGGTTGTCGTCCTCCCAAAAGAAGAAGAGTATAATTTATAGTTCAGTAAACAGGCAATAATAATTAAAAACATAATAAGTAATGGCAAGGTACACAGGCCCACAGTCTAAAATTGCAAGAAAATTCAGAGAGCCAATATTTGGACCTGATAAAGCACTAGAGAAAAAGAATTACCCTCCGGGAATGCATGGTTTAGCGAAGAAACGCGCAAAACAATCAGAATATGCTATTCAGTTACAAGAAAAGCAAAAAGTAAAATATGCATACGGAATATTAGAAAAACAATTTGCGAATATTTTTGACCGTGCATCAAGAGCACGTGGAGTTACCGGTGAAGTGTTAATTCAATTAATAGAATTACGTTTAGATAATACCGTATATCGTTTAGGTATTGCACCAACCAGAATGGCAGCGCGTCAATTGGTTTCTCACCGTCATATTACCGTAAATGGCAATGTGGTAAATATTCCGTCATATACCCTAAAGGTTGGAGATGTAGTTGCAGTTCGTGAAAAATCAAAAAGTCTTGAGATTATTTCAAATGCATTAGCATCAAACAGTAGTTCTTTCCCATGGTTAGACTGGAATGCAGATAAAGCAGAAGGTAAAGTTATTGCTATACCTGCTCGTTCTGAAGTTCCCGAAAATATAAAAGAACAACTTATTGTAGAATTATATTCTCGTTAATCACAGCTTTTATTTAAAAATAAATTAAAAACAAATCAATGGCAATATTAGCATTTCAAAGACCTGATAAGGTAATCATGCTTAACTCAACCGATTCGGAAGGTCAATTTGAGTTTCGTCCTTTAGAACCCGGATATGGTATTACTGTAGGTAATGCCCTTAGAAGAATTCTTCTTTCATCGTTAGAAGGATTTGCAATTACCTATATTAAAATAGAGGGCGTTGATCATGAATTTTCAACAATCAAAGGAGTTGTTGAAGACGTTACCGAAATAATTCTTAACCTTAAACAAGTTAGATTTAAACGTCAAATTGAGGGCACCGAGAATGAAAGATTAGTGGTTGTTATAAGTGGAAAAAACTCTTTTACAGCCGGAGATATAGGTAAGTTTACTTCAGGGTTTCAGGTGTTAAATCCTAACCACGTTATCTGTAACATGGATAATTCAGTAAAACTGAAAATTGAAATGATGATAGAAAAAGGACGTGGATATGTTCCGGCAGAAGAGAATAAACCCAATAATGCAGTTGCCGGTTTAATTCCTATTGATGCTGTATATACCCCAATAAAGAACGTAAAATATAGCGTGGAGAACTATCGTGTTGAACAAAAAACAGATTATGAAAAGCTCATTTTAGATATTACAACCGATGGGTCTATACATCCTAAGGAAGCCTTAAAAGAGGCGGCTAAAATTCTTATTCATCATTTTATGCTGTTCTCTGATGAGCGTATTACTTTAGATGTTGAAGAGAAAAAAGAAACTGAAGAATTTGATGAACATTCATTGCACATGCGTCAGTTGCTAAAAACCAAACTGTATGATATGGACTTATCAGTTCGTGCATTAAATTGCTTAAAAGCCGCTGATGTTGAAACTTTGGGTGACTTAGTTACTTTTAATAAAAATGACTTATTAAAATTCAGAAATTTTGGAAAGAAATCATTGACCGAATTGGAAGAGCTTGTTGCTTCAAAAAACCTACAATTTGGAATGAATGTAGCAAAATATAAACTAGATAAAGATTAATAATAGACTATGAGACACGGAAAAACACTTAATCACCTTGGACGAACCAGTTCGCACAGAAAAGCAATGATGGCGAATATGGCTTGTTCATTAATTTTACACAAAAGAATCAATACTACAGTGGCTAAAGCTAAAGCCTTGCGTGTTTACATTGAGCCTTTAATAACAAAATCAAAGAATGACACTACCCATAGTCGTAGAACTGTATTTGCCTATTTGAAACAAAAGGAAGCTGTAGCTGCTTTGTTTCGTGAAGTAGGTGTAAAAGTTGCCTCGCGCCCGGGTGGATATACAAGAATTTTAAAAACAGGAACCAGACTTGGTGATAATGCTGAAATGTGCATGATTGAATTAGTTGATTTTAATGAATACATTCAAACTTCAACCAAAACTGCTCCTGCCAAGAAAGCTACTCGTAGAAGTCGTGGTGCCAAAAAAACAGCTACTGCTACTGGTGAGGTTTCTACTGATGCATCGAATGAAAGTACACAAGATACTGAAAAAGAGGCGAAACCGAAAAAGACTACCAAAAAGAAAGACAAATCTGAAGAGTAATTATTTATCTCTCTTAGTATTTCTAATAAGCGGCTTGAGTTACAACTCAAGCCGCTTGTTTTTTTCTACGAATACTACTTTAGCGAAATATATATTCACTAATCTAACAGTAGTTTAATATTTGTTTTTACTTGCCTTGCTATAATGCGTGTTCTGCATTGTTTTACGCTATTCATTATGCTTACTACAATTTACAAATACTTTTTCAGTACAAAAGAATCAGGCTGCTTGGGTCTAGGATTTGAAAATGCAAGTAGAAAACATTTCTTTACCTTCTTTGAGCTGATTGATTAATTGATTGTCTCTCACAAAATGTATCCATATTACATTTTTATCGTTATGTTTACCTAAGGAATAGGAATAATTATGGACTTTAAAAGCATTCACAATTTTATACGTATTTTAAATAATTATAAAAATATACAATGCAAAGATATATAAAATACGTAATTAAATTATTTATTTTACGCATTACATCATTTAATCTTTTCACCTCATAACCATATTATTATAAAAATATTTAATATTACTTTTGGTTTTGAGGAGAATTTTGTATAATTGCGTCTATTTATGAGTTACCAGCAATTATGAC
>WBZR01000649.1_pt1 | contig 19128 bp, 19 predicted proteins | sample 5204231 | NCBI WGS metagenome assembly WBZR01 (sample SAMN12412403, study PRJNA552823) | activated sludge metagenome | isolation source: activated sludge from anammox sidestream of wastewater treatment plant... | place: USA: Virginia | collected 2017-08 | reverse complement strand
CAAAGAACCTTATATTTCCTGCTGATTAAACCACGGTTATCTGCCTGCTCAGCGCCAGCATCACGCCCGGCCAGGGTCACGCCTCACCGTACAATTGCGTTCTGCTGCCATCGACCCGATAATCACGCTTCTTGCATGAGCCAAACCCCACTGGACATCGCCCGTCAGGTCATCAGCGCCGAAACCCGCGCGCTGGAGGTGCTCAGTGATGCCTTGGATGAGCAATTCGAGTTGGCCGCCCGTAAAATCATGGCCTGCCCGGCTTCGCTGATCACCAGCGGCGTTGGCAAGGCCGGGCATATCGCCCGCAAAGTCTCCGCCACCTTCAGCTCCACCGGAACACCCAGCCATTTTCTCTCGCCCGCCGATGCTGTCCACGGCGATCTGGGTGCGGTGCGTCAAGGTGATCTGATAATGCTTTTTTCCAGCAGCGGCGAAAGTGATGAAATTCTTCGTCTGCTCTCAATTTTTCAAAAGCTCGGACGCTCCATCATCAGCATCAGTGCCACCCGTAATTGCACCCTGGCCCGTCATGCTGACATCAGTCTGGTCACGGGTAAAACCGGCGAAGCCTGCCCGCTGGGGCTGGCGCCCAGTGCCTCCACCACTGCCATGCTGGCCCTGGGCGACGCCCTGGCATTAACGGTCATGAGTCTTCGTCAATTCACCGCGGAGGATTTCGCCCTGTTTCACCCCGGCGGGCAACTGGGACGCAAGCTCATCAAGGTCTCCGAAGCAATGACGTTCCGCCTGGGGGAAAACCTGCCCGTCGTCAGCCAGGAACTGACCGTCGGCCAGGCGCTGCAGCAGGTCAGCAAAATCAAGCGGCGCAGCGGAGCGCTGATTATGGTTGACGCCCAGGGCAAACTCAGTGGCATTTTTTCCGATGGCGATTTGCGCCGGCTGATTATCGCTGACGATCAGGCCGCCTTGCGCCGTCCCCTGATGCAGGTCATGACCCACAACCCCAAACGCATTCCCGCCAGCGCCCTGGCCAGCCAGGCTATGGCCATTCTCCGGCAATATCGCATTGACGAATTGCCTGTCGTTGACGATCAGGATCGCCCCATCGGCCTGATCGACGTGCAGGATCTGGTCATGCTGAAAATTTTCGATGTCGATCAAACGTAAACAGACATGACAGCAACCCAGCAACAATCCCAACCGCAACCGCATTCAACCTTGGACTTTTAAGACGTGCCCACGCTCCACCCCATTCTTCCCGGTTCAACCATCGGTGTGCTCGGCTCCGGCCAGCTCGGACGCATGCTGGCCATTGCCGCCCGGCGCATGGGCTATCGTGTCATCACCTATTCACCAGAGACTGACACCCCCACCGGCCAGGTGGCGGATGAGGAATTCACCGCTGCCTACGACGACCTGGACCGCGTGCGCGATTTTGCCCGCAAGGTTGATGTGGTCACTTTTGAGTTTGAAAATGTCCCTTCCGCCACCGCCAATGCCGCCATGGAATTTGCTCCGGTCCGGCCCAACGGCAACACCCTGAACACCACCCAGCACCGCCTGCGCGAAAAAACGTTTCTTTTCACGCATGGCTTTCCCGTCGCCCGTTTTCATCGAATCGATTCGCTGGAGACGTTGCGCCGCGCCTATGAGGGCTTTGATCGTCGTGGGGTGCTGAAAACAGCGGGTTATGGTTATGACGGCAAGGGGCAGATCGTGCTGAATCCGACCACTGATCTGGCTGACGCCTGGGCCAAACTCAATACGCTCGAAGCGGTTCTGGAGGAACTGATCGACTTTGAAGGCGAAGTATCCGTTGTCGCAGCCCGCGGTGCTGATGGATCATTCACCCACTGGGGCGTGGTGGAAAACCATCACCATAATCACATTCTTGATGTCTCCACTGCCCCAGCCACCATCGGCCTGAGTCTGCATGATCAGGCGATTGAAATCGCCCGTGGCATCCTGGAGACATTGCAGGTGGTTGGCGTATTGTGCGTCGAATTTTTTGTTACCCGCGACCAACGATTGCTGGTCAACGAACTGGCTCCGCGCCCTCATAACAGCGGACATTTTACCCTCGACGCCTCACCCACCAGCCAGTTTGAGCAGCAACTGCGGGCGATCTGCCACCTGCCGCTGGGGTCAACGCAACTTCTGCGCCCGGCTGCCATGGCAAATCTGCTCGGTGACCTGTGGACCAGCGCCCCGCCCAACTGGCCAGCAGCCCTGGCATTTGCCGATGTGAAACTTCATCTCTATGGTAAAGCCCGCCCGCGCCCGGGGCGCAAAATGGGCCACCTCACCGCCCTGGCTGATACACCGCACGCGGCCCGGCAGCTTGTCTGCGCCGCCCGCGCCGCCCTGTCCCAACCGGTCTGATCAACGGCCTGGGTTTCGCTTGATTGGCCCACACGGCGCCATGTTGCATCCCGAAAATGCTGGCCTGCGAAGCCTTTATTTTTCCACGGTTGACGCAAACTGCTCCCTGAATGCCCGATTGGTGATGACCCGGATCGGAACCGTGGTATGCACACCGCTGGTCGCCTGCTTGCCGCGCAATTGCATCAGCAACTGGTCCACGCACACTTCCGCCATCAACGGAATATCCTGATTGCTGCAGACCACCGGAACCGTCATCAGGTGCATCAGCGGAATCTCATCAAAGCAACCGATGATCGGCGGCTTGTCAAAGCGATCAATGGCGTCAATAACCCCCTGGCCAAGAAAGTTGTTGGTGCAGATAATCGCCTGAGGCCGACAATTCAATTGAACCATCGCCTGACGACCGGTCTCGATTTGGGCCGGACCCTCATAACGGAAGATCACCTTGAACCGTTCGGCCACGAGCGAAGCACGGGTCTGATGCGTGACAATGTGGTGCGGCCCGCAAACCAGCGCCACCTGGCGCACACCCACCTGCCACAACGTATCACAAAGCTGGCCGGCCAGTTGACGCTGGTCGCTGGCAATACTGTGCGCGATACCGGGAATTGGTCGATCCAACAACACCAACGGCAGATTCTCCGGCAGATGCTCCATCAGCGCCTCGCGCGTCCGGGCCAGCGGAACCACGATCAATCCATCAATCCCGCGCTGCGCCAGCAGTTGCAGATATTGCGATTCAACCTTTTCATCCTCGCCGCTGTTACACAGGATCAAACTGTAACCATGCCGATGCAGCGCCTGTTCGATCCGGCTGGCCATTTGCCCGAACCATGGATTGGCAATATCGCTGACCAGCAATCCAACCGTGTCTGTCCGTCGCGTCCGCAGCGAACGGGCAATCAGGTTCGGCTGATAGCCCATTTTTTTCGCCACCTGCAGAATCTTCTGGCGCGTCGCCAGGCTGATGCGCTGGGCGACGGTTCCCCCCGACAGTACACGGCTGACTGTACTGACACTGGTATTGGTGGCACTGGCGATGTCCTGTAGCGTCGGTCGCATGTGAGACTCAAACCTCCATTACCGCTGCATCATCAATTAACGTTTAGCGCAACCATGCTCACGGAAAATCAGCAGGGATTCACCACATTTTCGCTGGCCACCATGCTGCCCAGGCTGGCTGCGCCGCCGGTACGTTTTGATACATACTTACCGGTCTGATTCGTCCAAGTCTGTGTCGGCAGCGGTGGTTTGCTCACCTTGACCGGTTCGCCCAACTTGGCACTTTTGTACAACGCATCCATCAACCACGAATGAAGAATCCCATAGCGCACCGGGCACAACGGTTCCTCACGTCCCAGCAGGCAGTAAACGAAATTCTTATCCGGGGTGTAATTCGGGGCAGTCACCAGCGGATATTTGATCTTCCCGCCTTCGTGATAATGTTCCAGCCGCCCGCCGTGAATTCCCGTATGCAGCCGACCCTTCTCGCCGGCAATGATAATCCCCTCATCCCAACCGGGCGTATTACCTGAAATCATCGCCGTTCCCATCAATCCACCTTCCCAGCGCAACGTCATCACCGCGTTGATATCCACGGGTATGCCTTTGCGATCAACCCAGCAGAAAACTTCTTCAATCGGCCGATCCACCGCCCAACTGATCGCGTTGAACAGGTGCGCGCCCGTGTCATACATCTGCCCGCCGCCAGAAAGTTTGGGATCCTGCCGCCAGGTCCAGGTTGATCGCGGACCGGTGGGGCGCCACTGCTGATGCGACCACGCCGTCACCGTCTGCAGTTCGCCCAACCCCTGGTTCTGCAGGACATTGCGGATATAGGCGAATTCACATGAATAACTCGCTTGAAAACTGACCTGCAAAAGCAGCCCCGTCTTACGCACCTTCTCGGCCAGCTTACGGGCGTCGGCTGAGCGGGTCACCATCGGTTTTTCCACCAGCACATGATACCCATGATCCAAAGCCGCCATCGCCTGCGGAAAGTGCAGCGCATGCGGCGTGATGATAATCACCCCGTCCAACCCCGGCGGCGGACTTTTCATCATCTTGTCCATCGAGTCGTAGCGACGAATCTCTTCACGTCCGCCGAATTTGTTCTTCCAGTAATGATCCAGATTCGCCTTGTTAATGTCGCACAGGCCGACAACTTCAGCTTCGGGAACTTCGCGCAACCAGTCCGCATGCGCGTACGCCATTGAACCACAACCGACAATCGCCAATTTGATTTTTTCTGCCACGGTGATAATCCCTTCAACTAGCATTATCCGGCTGACAACGACATCAGCCACTTTGATGACATTTTACGCGCGCACCGCTTGTTCAGACATGATCGGAGGCTGCCACAGGGCGTCGGGAACCAGCACAATCTTTCCGCGGGTCCGGCCTGACTGACTCAGCTCATGCGCCTGGGCGAACTGGCTCAACGGTAACACCGCCTGCACATGCACCTTCAAAGCGCCCTGCTCAATCAGTTGGGTAATCTTCTCCAGCCTCGATCCATCCGGATGCACTTTGACCATTCCCGTCCGCACGCCATGTTTTTCCGCTATTTCGTGCTTGAGCGGATCGATCATGGCTACCAGTATCCCACCTTTTTTCAAAACTGCCAGCGAACGAATCTTATAGTCCCCCCCGATGGTGTCGATCACCACGTCAAAATCCCGATAGCCCGCCTCCTCGAACGCGACGGCTGTATAATCAATGTAATCATCCGCACCCAGCCCGCGGCAATACTGCTCGTTACGCCCCGAAGCCACGCCGGTCACATGCGCCCCGGCCCATTTGGCCAGTTGCACCGCCATCGACCCCACCCCGCCGGCAGCGCCATGCACCAGCACCCGCTGACCCGCCGCCAGGTGCGCCAGATCGAACAGTCCGCGCCAGGCTGTCAGCCCAACCGTCGGCACTGCCGCTGCATCAACAAAATCGATGGACGCCGGTTTATGCGCCAGCTCGCTTTCCGGTACCACCACGTACTCAGCATACGCTCCATTGCGACGAAGGCTCGTACATCCATAAACACTCTGCCCCACCGTAAAACGTCGAACCTCAGGCCCGACCGCTTGCACAATCCCCGACAAATCAAACCCCAGAATGCCGGGATCCGGGCGATCCAGCCACGGATACCCAAAACCATCGCGAATCTTCCAATCCACCGGATTCACACCCGCACCATGCACGCGCACCAGCACCTGACCGGCCGACACCGCCGGTACTGGTAATTGCTCATAATGCAGCGCCTGCGGGCCACCATGGCCCCGCATGACAACCGCGCGCATCATCGGCTGACCCTCAGACTCGAAAACACTCATTCAACCCAATCCTGCTTAAAGTCGCAATCGCTCACCAGCGGCTGATCCAGTTACCACAATGGATCACACCATCCGTCTGCAATCGACCATCGCTTCATCTTAAAGCCATCGGTCTGATTGTGCGACCATGCCACTTCAATCTTGACATGAAGCACCTCAATCCAAACCGGCCCAACCCAGCACGCCCGTCAGTCAATACCCAACCTTTTGCAGAATCGGCAAATTCCCCTGCTGTTCAACCTTTGTCATAATTTGCTTTTGCGTACTCGTTCCAGAACAATTACGTCTGTTCATGAACTACTGGATCTTCGATGGCGTCAACCAGAATGGCCCGTATCCGCTCAACGAGCTGCCTCAACACGGATTGCACACCAACTCGTTGGTGTGGACCGAAGGCATGAGCCAGTGGCAGCGCGCTTCACAAGTGCCTGCCATTCAAGCGCTGCTATTACAAGCTGATCCGCAACCAACTTCGGACTCGCTTCCGTTCGAGGCAGCGCCGCCTTCTGTCCCTTACCATCCCTCCACCCCGCCATGGCAGCCATCAGCTCGCCCCAATCAACACGTAATCCCTGCCCAGCCCGTCCAGACCATCAATTATCAAAGCCCCTATCTTCCTGCCCACCTCAGCAATGCCAACTTGCCTAAAGGTCTGGCAATCACCAGCATGGTGCTGGGTATTTGCTCCTTGTTTTTCCTCACTTTTTATTGTCTGGGCGTACTGCCGGCTATTTTCGGCGTCATTTTCGGGCACATCGCCCGGAGCCAGATCAAGCGCGGTATTGCCAGCGGTGGGCCTATGGCTACGGCTGGACTTATCTGCAGCTACATCGCCTTCGGACTGACGCTGCTGGGCCTCATTGTCTTTGTTGTATATTTCTTTTTCGCCAGCGGCATGTACAACAGCCTCAAGACCCCCTGAAACTGCGCTTGATCCAAACGTTCATCACTGGCTGATCAAGCAGGCATCTCTACAATCGCCGTCAGTGCCTCCCGTCCCCTACATCCGCCTGGACAGCTCTCATCCAACCGCAGCCCGCGATTGGACAACTCCCGCGCGCGCGCCGACCCATCAACTGATTTGTCATGGTTCGACTACCCGCCTTACGGGTTTGGGCCAAAAAACCTGGGCCGATCCTCTGTCAGCCCTGCACTGGATGGCTGGTTATTTCCCCTGTCCCGGACGATGGATCGGCTATCTCAGTTATGATCTGGGACGCTGGTTTGAAGTGCTGACCACCACAACACCCGACGACCTCGATCTGCCGCTGTTTGCCTTTGCTTTCGCACCTGATCACAACCCCACGCTGCCTGCTGGGTCGACTGAACCAATTATCCCAGCACCGGCTATCGCTCCAGCGGGGCTTCAGTCTAATTTCTCGCGATCAGCCTATTTATCCGCTGTCCAGCGCGCAATCGACTACATCGCGGCTGGTGATATTTTTCAGGTTAATCTCGCCCAGCGGCTTAGTCTGCCCACAACGCTTCCAGCCCTGTCGATCTACCAGCATCTGCTTACGCATACACCCGCGTGGTATGGTGGACTTCTCGACTTCGGCGATTTTGCCCTGATCTGCAACTCTCCTGAGCTGTTTTTCCATCTCACGCCTGATCGCCGCGTGACAACCCGGCCGATCAAAGGCACGCGCCCGCGTGCTGCGGAAATGGAAACCGAGTTGACGCACAGCCCCAAGGATCAAGCTGAACTAGCCATGATCGTCGATCTGCTGCGCAACGACCTGGGCCGCATTTGCCAGATCGGCAGCATCCACGTCACCCAGCCGCGCACCATCGAAACGCATCCCACCGTTTACCACGGCGCTGCCACCATCCACGGCCAGCTCCGCAGCGACATCACCTTCGTCGATCTACTACGCGCCATTTTCCCCGGCGGCAGTATCACCGGCGCACCCAAAATCCGGGCCATGCAGATTATCGATGAGCTGGAACCACATCGCCGCGGGCCTTACTGCGGCGCAATCGGTTATCTGGATCATCGCGGCGCCTGCGCCTTCAACATCGCCATCCGCACCATGATCCTCAAACAAGGTGTTGCCCATATTTCCGTCGGCGGCGGCATCGTGGCTGACTCCCAGCCCGCCAGCGAATACGATGAAACCCTCGCCAAAGCCCGCGCCCTTCTGGCAGCCCTGGGCGTCAACCTCAACCAAGTGGACTAACCCTCCTGTCTCCACCCGCCGCCGCAACATGGCTATTGTTGCCCGGCTCACCGGCGCTTAAGCTTCCTTGATGCACGAGCTAACCATCGCCCAATTCCAGCAATTGATCCACGAGCGCTACGAAAAAGTTGACCGGCAGCGTGGCACCGCCAAAACCTGGATGTGGTTCATCGAGGAAATCGGCGAATTGTCCCGCGCCCTGGCACGCGGAGATGACCCAACCAATATCGAAGAGGAATTTGCCGATGTCTTCGCCTGGTTATGCACGCTGGCCAATATCAACGATGTGGACCTAACCCAAGCTATCCAGCAAAAATACCTCAGCGACACCCCGCCTGATGGATTCAAATCCGACGGGCCGACCGGCTAACAGCAGCAAATCACCGGTCTGCCGGCACAAAGAGCTGTATTGACAGCACAAGCCCCCCCCGATAGCTTTCGTTGTTTCCAAAAAAAGTTACTAATTCTCAGGAGTTTTTTCGATGCCCCAGTTCAAAGATGTCACCCCGCCGACTGACGGTTCAGCCATTACCATTGCCCATGGCAAGCTGCAGGTCCCTGATCGTCCGGTCATTCCGTTCATCGAAGGCGACGGAACGGGGCCTGACATCTGGCGTGCCAGTCAGCGCGTTTTCGATGCTGCGGTACAAAAAGCCTATCACGGCAAACGTTCGATCGCCTGGTTTGAGGTGCTGGCTGGCCAAAAGAGTTTTGACAAGCTCAATACCTGGCTGCCGGATGACACCGTGGAGGCATTCCGGCACTATCTGGTCGGCATTAAAGGCCCGCTGACAACGCCCGTCGGTGGCGGTATCCGCTCATTGAACGTGGCGTTGCGTCAGATGCTCGACCTGTACGTCTGCCTGCGTCCGGTGCGCTATTTCACCGGCGTGCCCAGCCCCGTCAAGCATCCGGAAAAGGTTGACATGGTCATCTTCCGCGAAAATACCGAAGACATTTACGCCGGTATTGAATGGGCGGCTGGTACCCCCCAGGCAGCCAGGACGCTGGAATTCCTCGCCCGCGAATTTCCCAAGGAATTTTCCAAAATCCGTTTCGGCACGGCTGAAAAAACCAAGGAATTTACCTGTCAGGTTTGCCCGACCGGTCAGGGCAGCAACAGCATCGACGTTGGCATTGGCATTAAACCCGTCAGCAAGGCTGGATCGATGCGCCTGATCGCCTCCGCCATTGAATACGCCATCAAGCACAAGAAAAAGAGCGTTACCCTGGTGCATAAGGGTAACATCATGAAGTTCACCGAAGGCGCATTCCGCGACTGGGGTTATCAGCTCGCTCGCGAACAGTTCGGCGCTGTCGAAATCGACGGTGGCCCGTGGTGCCGCATCCCCGATGGCAAACCCGGGGCTGGCCTTGTCATCAAGGATGCGATTGCCGACATCACCCTGCAGCAGGTTCTGACCCGCCCGGAGGATTTTGATGTGATCGCCACGCTCAACCTCAACGGCGACTATCTCTCTGATGCCCTGGCGGCCCAGGTGGGCGGTATTGGCATTGCGCCCGGGGGCAATATCAACTACATCACCGGTCACGCCGTTTTTGAAGCCACCCACGGCACGGCGCCCAAGTACGCCAACAAGGATGTGGTCAACCCGGGCAGCGTCATCCTTTCCGGCGTCATGATGCTCGAATACATGGGCTGGCAGGAAGCTGCGGATCTGATCACCAGCTCGCTGGAAAAAGCCATCGCCGCCAAAACGGTCACGTATGATTTTGAACGTCAGATGACCGGCGCTCAAAAGGTGAAAACCAGCGAATTTGCCACGCACATGATCAAACACATGGGTTGAAAGCATTGATGGGATCTCCACGGCAACGGCATGGCCAAACAGCGCAATGATCTGAACGATCGACTGACTTACCTGGCATTGCGCCTGGTTTCCATGGCCCTGCACTGCTTTCCCGTCAATGCCAATCTGCGCACCGCAGCATTGATCGGCGATATCCTGTTCAGGTTTGATCGCCGCCACCGCCTGCGGGCGATGGAGCATCTGCGCCGCAGTTTCCCGGAATATTCCCAGGAGCAATGCCTGCAACTGACCCGCCAGAGCATGCAGCATCTGGTCATGCTCGGCGTGGAAGTCCTCTTCAGCACGCGCCTGATACGCCGGGATTCATGGCGTCGCTACATTCATCTGCATCAACTCGGCGAAGCGCTGGATATTCTTCTGCGCCGCCAAAGCCCGGTCATTCTGATCACCGGCCACTACGGCAACTGGGAAGTGCTGGGTTACACGCTGGCCACGCTCGGTTTTGAAACCGCCGCTGTCGCCCGGCCGCTGGACAATCCTTACATCAACCAGTGGCTATTGGGGGTGCGCCAGCAAAAGGGCCAGCGTATTCTTGATAAAAAAGGGGCCACCAGCGAGATCACTGATATTCTCGAAACCGGCGGCGCCGTGGCCTTCATCGCTGATCAGAACGCCGGAACCAAGGGGTTGTTCGTCGATTTTTTCGGTCGCAAAGCCAGCACCTACAAATCCATCGCCCTATTGGCCATGCGTTATCGCGCTCCGGTCGTTGTGGGATATGGTCAACGATTGAACAATCAATTTGATTTTCGCATCGGGATCAACGACATCATCCACCCGCATCAGTGGGATGAGGTTGACGATCCGCTGCGCTACATCACGCAGCGTTATACCACGGCGATTGAAAATTTCATCCGCGAGGATCCCGGTCAATATCTCTGGGCGCATCGTCGCTGGAAAACCCGCCCCAAAGGCGAACCACCGGCTGAAAATGGTGTGGCCTGACCCCGCAGGATACTCACGGACAGCCAACTGCCTTCAATCGCATTCGACGAAAAAACCCGCGCTGGCAATCAACGATCACCAGCACGGGTTCATGATTATTCACCACAGCAACGGGTCGATTGACGATTGCCGGATGATTTTGTTTCAACCTTGCAGCGCCGCCTCAGCTGCGTGGGCAAAGTAATCCTTGCTCTTGGAGACGTCCGGCTTGATCGTCGATGACCCGGGATGCCAGTTCGCCGGACAGACTTCGCCATGTTCGCGCACAAACTGAAACGCCTGCAGCGTCCGCAATGTTTCCTCGACACTTCGGCCCACACCCGAATTGTTCACCGTCGCATGCTGAATGACACCATCCGGATCGATGATAAACAATCCGCGCAGCGCCACACCATCAGAATTGAGCACACCATAATCGCTGGCCATTTGACGGTTCAAATCCGCCAACAGTGGAAATGTCATCCCTTCAATTCCGCCGTTTTTACGCGCTGTCTGCGTCCAGGCCAGATGGCAGTATTTGCTGTCGATGCTTACCCCGACCACATCCGCACCCAGCTTGCGAAATTGCTCATAGGCATCGGAAAACGCAATGATTTCCGTCGGGCACACGAAGGTGAAATCCAGCGGATAAAAGAAAACGATCAGCCATTTGCCCTTGAAATCATTCAGACTCAGACGGGTAAACTGACCCTGATGTACCGCATCCAGCTCAAACGCCGGTGCTGCCTTGCCAACCACAAACGCCATAAATAACTCCTGTAAATTACGCTGATCGCCGTGCTGAACCGTCAACGGGTTCACCGAGGCACTCTGCTTCACAGCGCCATTGCATTAGTAGCACCAATGCAAAATTAACACAACCTTCCCAGCCGCCCATCAAGGCACGCTGGAGACGAAATAAAAATCAACTATATTGATAAGGTAATTGCCATAAAGAACTTACGGCTTTGTCAGATCAAAACGTCCAACTTTGCTCACCCGACCAGCCCAAGGCAACCAGGCATCACATATCATCCCACGTCGGCCGACGATCAGGCCCGTCATTGCTCTGCTTGGCGTTTATCGCCTTTTCCGAAAATGGTCTGGCGTAATACCCTTTGCGCGCTACGCTGCTCGTGCCCAGACGATTGGGTACATACCCCGTCTCCAGCTTGGAAATCGAACACCCCGCGACCAGTGCACCAAGCCCGATCACAAGCAAACCGCGCACCATGCCTGCTCTGTTGCTCATCATTCTGTTGAGATTACCAGCTATAACCCAGCCCGTCGAGTCTTGCGACTTGCCTTCGCTCCGACCGTGGCTTTCAGTCTCACCACCGGTCTATTTTTCGCTGCCAGCGCTGGCTGGTGCCTGGGCAGCAATTACGCTGGGCGGCATGATCGAGGCAACGACTTTCTTGCCCACTTCGTTCACATCCACCGGCGTAATGGTCGTCGGCGTAATCACGTTCAGATTAAACGTCGGCTCGGTGGTGTTTGTTCCCAGAACGCCCACAAACTGGCCGATATATCCCGCCAGCTCAGTGCTGTCCGAACGAACATACACCAGCGTCCGGCCCGACTCAGGATCGGTCAGCCGATAAAGGCGGCCTGCCCCACGCTGCAGGCTCGAGGCCCGCAGTGTCCCCACGGCGGTAAAGACCTGAACCGCGTTATTCTGGATTTGCTCCTGCAATTCCTGCTGTTCAGCTTTCAATGCTGTCTGGCGCGACTCTGTTTCCTCCTGTTCCTTGCGCACCGCCAGCAGCTCATCCTTGGCCTGCTTGCGAATTTTAAGTGCTGCCAGCCGACCTTCTGCAATGCGCCGCATGGACTCGGGCAACTCCGTCCCGCCCGCCAGCTTCTCATAACCGCTGGTCAGCTCCTCGATCGGCTGTTGATCAAATGGCAGGGTCTGCATCTGCGTGTAACGCGCTTCCAGGGCATTAAACTCCTGACCCGCGGATGTTGTCGATAGCTGCTGATCCGGATTGGCTGGGTTGGCCTGTGTTGTCGCCTGATCGACCGATTCAGCCGCAGCAGCATTGTGCTCATCACCCGGCTCAACCGGCGTCGTGCTGATGCCCGCTGAGGCTGCGCCGTTGACCGATTCCGACGCACCGGCATTTGCATGCTGCCCATCGGTCAGCGCCCGAATCGGAGCCACGAAATCTTTTTTCACATACAGATACGCCCCAGCCGGTGGTTTGATCTGAAAATATTCATCCTGTTCACCGATGATCTCCACCTCATCGCCATCCATCAGTTTGGTCTGCACCTGACTCTTGAGCGCATTGAGCGACGAACCGGCACGCACCGACAGATCGTTCTTGGTCACCCGCCCGCGCTTGCCATCGCCATATTGCTGCACGAACGCCTTGGACACATAACTGAACGACCCTTCCGGCGGCAGAATCTTCAACCAGTCAAACTTGATCCCCACCACCGTAATCTGCGCCCCTTTTTCCAGACGCATCGTCGCGTAATCACCCTCGCGCGGACCTGAACGGACAAACGTATTGGCGGCGCTGATCTCGCCCAGATACTGAAATGGCGCATTGGCCACTTCCGGTGCGGCCGTTTCCTGACCCCAGAGGCTGACCGGTGGTATGAATAAGGTTGAACCCAGAACGGCTGCGGAAAGAATTAAAATGCGGCGAGCAGACATAAGCACCTCCATGTGCGACTCGGCCCATTCCTGTTTTCGATCCGGCGCACCCTTGCCGGTCGGGGCCTTCGTAATGGTTTCTTTCTTGCACGACTGACGCACGTCAACCGTGCAATGATCTCCCCGGTACGCGCTACAAAATAACAACTCCATCAGGGAAGTAAAGCAGGTTTTGCGCATTCCCGCCTGATTCTGCAGGGCAAACGCAAGTAGGCGTCCGACAGGCAATCTCTTACGAGCCGCGACCGTCAGGGAGCGGTTTTTGAGCCGATCACCGCAACCTGACGGTCGCGGCTCGTTAATACATCAACCCTCGCGGGCTACTTGCGATTGCCCTGCCGTCCAGAGATTCTGTCGCGATTGTCCCTGTCGCCAGTCCGCCAACTGCATTAAGATGGACTCGTTCGCCCAGAGCAGGAGTCGCACTATGCCGATCCAGATGGAATTGCAGCGCATCATCATCTCTGAGATGCAGGATCGACAGATCATTGTTCTCAAGGAAGTGGACGGTCTGCGCACCTTACCCATCGTCATTCATTCCACCGAAGCCTACGCGATTGACCGGCGCCTCAAGGGGATCACCCTGCCCCGGCCGCTCACCCATGAGCTGCTGGCCAGCGTCATCGAAAAAATGGGCGGCCAGGTGGAACGCATCGACATTCATACCCTCGTCGATGCCATTTTTTTCGCCCACATTGTCATCCGCCAGAACGACCAGCTTCTGGAAATCGACTCCCGCCCCAGCGATGCCATCGCCCTGGGTATCGCGACCATGGTTCCGATCTACGTTGCTGAACAAGTCCTGGAACAAGCCAGTACCTGATCCCATCTGAAGCTGATTCAATCGCATCGGCGCAAATCTGATCAAACCCAATCTCAAAGTTTCAGCCGATAACGACATTTTTCATGATCGCCGCGCTGATACAGCTCATGCTCAAGCGGAACCTTCACCACATCAACCAGCTTCGCCCCCAGCAACTGGCAGGTACGTCGCGAAGCCTGATTATCGGGATTGGTGGTGATCCACATCTCCTTGAGACCATGCGCCCTGGCCAGCGGCACGAGCAGTTGCACCGACCGCTGCGCATAATGCCGCCCGCGAAACGGCTGATAGACATGATATCCCACATGCCCGTAATACTCGTGAATATCCTGCGTCCAACCGATGCGCAGGCTGACTTCACCGGCTATTTCCATCCGTCCGATCGGCTGACTTGACTGCATCCAGAAGTGATACGTCGGCACCCGCCGACCGAACGGATCTCCCTCCTGCAAACCGTCGGGATAGCGATGAATCCGCTGCAGCAGAGACTCGCGGGTGATATTCCTCACCTCCGACTGACATTCCACCTCCAGTTCCCGCCGACAGGCTTCCAGCACTGACTCGATATGGCGTTCAGCCGGTCGCACCAGCTCCAGATCGCCATCCACCAGGCTGCCCGGATCGTGGCGATGAAACGTGGAGGATGAAAATAATCGTCTGACGCTGATCCGCATGACAAGCCTCGGCTACCCGCGTGCCAACAACGCCTGCACTGTTTCACGACCGAAAAATCAGCTCTAAACCAGCCGCTGATATGGTAACATACTCAAAACTCATTGAGATTGGACGGGCATCATAACGCGCAACGCCATAACCTTGAATCCAACCCGGATCATCACATACCGAGGTACGCACATGCGCTCACGATTGAAACAAATCAGTGCGACCATACTGGTCTGCTCGCTGGCTTTATTGCTGACCTCTTGTTTTGATGTACCGCTGGGCGAGCCTGCCACCAGCGTCATCGACCAGCGCCTCGTCGGTTACTGGGTGAACGATCAAGCCGATGGGAGCAGGCGTCTTGCTGCGGTGGCGGCTTTCGACGCGCACGTCTACGGCATGGCAATCCACGAATTTTCACCCAACGCCCAGTCCGACAAACTTAAACGCGGCACGAGTACGTTTTACAAAGCCTGGTTGACCATGGTTGACGATCAGCCATTTTTAACCCTCTATCCCATCAACGAAATGCCCGGGCTGGATGATAATGACAAACCCAGCTACGCGGTTGTGCGCCTGCAAATTGCCGCTGACCACATTGTTGTCCGCAGCCTGCGCCCTGATGCGCCGCAGTTGAAAAATCTCGCCGATTCAGCCGCTTTTGCTGATATTCTCCGGCAGAATCTGAACAACCCCGATCTCTACGTCAAGGATGAGTCAATCATCCATTACCGCAAGCTCGACCGGTCGAACCCGGACGATGAACAACTGATCGGGTTGATCCAAAACTGAACCAGCGACAACGGATGTGCCCGTTGCATTTGTTGCGCCGGTTGCATCCTGTCACATGCGCTCAGTGTCCTTCCGCCGGTTTGCCGAGCACTTTTTTCAACTCAGCAAACTTTTCATCCAGCAGCGCCTGATCCTTGGCTTCGACATTCAGGCGCAACAGCGGTTCAGTGTTGCTCTTGCGCACATTGAACCACCAGTCGCCCAGCTCCACGGTGATCCCGTCAAGATAATCGATCTGGGCGGATTTATAACGATCCGCCAGCTCACGGATCTTGCCATCCTTGTCTTCCACTTCAAAATTCACTTCACCGCTCTGACGATACTTGTGATACCGGCTGATCAACTGTGACAGCGGCTTGTCCTGGGCGGACAGGATTGACAACACCCGGGCAAAGGCAATCGCGGCTGAATCCGCGTAGTAGTAGTCGCGGAAATAAATATGCCCGGACAATTCACCGCCGAACACCGCGTTCTTCTCCGCCATCGTCTTTTTGATAAACGCATGACCGACCCGGTCGCGGACCGGCTGGCCCCCCAGGGCGCTGACCACATCCTTGACCACATGGCTGGATCGCAGGTCATACACCACCGCCGCCCCTTTGTTGGCCGGCATTGACAGAAAATTCTCCGCCAATAGCGCCGTGGTCATATCCGAACCGATCATCCGTTCCTGTTCATCCAGAAAAATCGCCCGGTCGGCGTCCCCGTCAAAACAACAACCAAAATCAACCGGTTGCTGACGCATCTTTTCCTTCAGCATATCCAAATTTTTTTCCACCAGCGGATTGGGTTCGTGAACAAAACTACCGGTAATCTCAAACAAAACCGGCACGATTTTCAGGTTGGCCACATCGCCAAAAACACGCGGAACCATCTTGCCCGCCATGCCGTTGCTGGCGTCGATCGCCACCGTCAGCGGACGCTTGAGATCCAGAAAACTTCGCACTTTCTTTTTATATTCATCCCAAAGGTCAACCTGTTCATAAGTGCCCTGCACGCCCGTCGGTCCCACCCGCGCCAGCGACATGGCGATACGCTTGATGTCATCCAAGCCCGAAGCCGCCCCGATCGGTTTGGCCTTGGGGCCGGAAATCTTGAACCCGTTATAATTGATCGGATTGTGTGAAGCCGTCGTCTGGATTCCCCCCACCGCATCCAGTTGATTGATCGCAAAATAGATGAACGACGTGTCGATCATCCCCACGTCAATGACATTCATCCCCGTCGAGCGCAGGCCTTCACACAGCGCGCCCGCCAGACCCGGCGAATGTGGGCGCATATCCCGCCCCACCACCACCGCATCCTCACGTCCCACGCGCTTCTCGGGCGGCAGATTCTGCCGCGAGCGCTTCAGGAATAAACCCGTCGCGTGCCCCACTTTCCACGCATCCTCCTCATTCAACGGCGAAGGATAAGTGGCCCGGACATCGTACGCTTTGAATATCTTTTCGATCATGGTCTTTCAATCGCTCCTTTTTTGAACGTCGTGCCCCAGTGTATCGGCGCTGTCATAGGCTCGCAAACCCCCAAAATCACTCACCCGCCGGAGTTGCGCGTCTGCAAATTCACATTCTCGACCCCACGCAACTGCAATTCGCTCAGCACGCTGATCACGGCGTGATACGGCGTCAGACGGTCGGCGTCGATGCGCACCTGCAAATCAGGCGTTCGTTCCCGTTTTAATTCGATCTGTTTCCATAACTCCTGGCTCGTAACCGGTTGATCCGCCAGATAGATCCGCCCCTGCCGGTCAATGCTGATCACCAGCAGATGGCTTTGCCCGGTCGATGCGCTGGCTGCCGTCGCCGAGGGCAGATCCAGCCTCAACTGCCGGGTTGAATCCTTCAACGTCGATGCCACCAGAAAGAAAATCAACAGCAGAAAAACGCAGTCGATCAACGGCGCCATCTGCACTTCCACCGGTTCATCATCATCCAGTTTGATTCGCATGGCATCTCCTGATCACGACACCGGCAGAAGATGTCGGGCAATCAACGCGCTGACCTGTTCTTCCAGCGTAATGCCAAAAATATTCGTGCGACTCTTAAAATAGTGATGCAGCGCCAGCATCGGTATGGCAATCGCCAGACCCACCGCTGTCGTCACCAGGGCGATGGCAATTTCACTGCTCAGCGCCGACGCATTGCCCATCGAACCGATGATCGCCACCTTGTCGAACGCCAGGATCATCCCCCACACCGTTCCAAACAATCCCAATAATGGCTCGATCGTTGCGACCACCGCGATGGGATACGCCTTTTGCAGGTGCAGCTTCAGCTCGCGCGCCCCCAGATCGCCGGCCACCATCGACACATCCGCCAGCGAACTCTTTTGATGCTCCACCACCGCCAGGATCATGCGCCCCAGCGTGCTGGATCGACGCTGGCACAACTGTTTGATCTGGTCCATCCTCCCCTGCGACCAGAGCGCATCGACCTGTTCATACAACCCCCGCGGGACGATCCGCGAGCGTCGCAGGTTGATCAATCGCTCGATCGCACTGGCCAGCCCCACCACCGACACCACCAACTGCACCGCAACCGTCCAGCCACCCTGGATCAACTTGCTCACCAGCGTCATCGCCACACCATCACCAGCTCCGGCGCTGTTGGCCTGATCAACGTCATTACTCACGTCGGCCCCTGCGCCATTGCCGCTCCCGCCGTTGTCACCATCGCTAGTGCCTTCACTGATACTCCCGGCGTGCGCCGTATCATTGGTTCTGACGAGCGGCTGATCCAATTCACCCTCGCGCGTCGTCTGTCCCCGCGCCGATAGCCCCGCCAGCACCACCACAACCACCCCCAGCAATCCGGCCCATCCAACAAAACGAATCATAAATTACCTTTCCTTGACCTCTCGCCCATTCCAATCATCCGTCTATACAACCATCCCGATTGCGCTCAAAACCGATCACCCGCGCAGTTTCGTTGTTCGTCGTTGGCAGAAACATCCGTATAATCATCGCCATGACGCAACCGCTCAAGTCACGATTCACCCTCAATGACCTTCGCAGCGCCCGCAGCCTGGGACGCAAGATACCCATGCTGACCTGCTATGACTATACCACCGCGCGACTGATGCACGCTGCTGCCGTTCCCTCGCTGCTGGTCGGCGATTCCGCCGCTAATGTCATTCTCGGCCATGACACCACCTTGCCCATCTCCCTCGATTTTCTGATTGAACTGACCGCCGCTGTGCGCCGTGGGGCACCGCTGGCGCTGCTCGTCGGCGATATGCCCTTTGGTTCCTACCAGGGTGATCCGGGGCTGGGCTGTGAAAATGTCTTCAAGATGGTCAAACAAACCGGCTGCGATTGCGTGAAACTGGAAGTAACGCCCGATCATGCCCCGTTGGTCAAACGGCTGGCCGACGCCGGCGTCGCTGTCATGGCCCATTTGGGTTTGCGTCCCCAGAGTGTCAACGTCCTCGGCGGTTATCGTTTCCAGGGTCGCAGCGTTGGCGAAGCGCAGCATATTATTCAAGCCGCGCAGCGCATGACCGATGCCGGCGCTTCCGCCCTGTTGCTCGAAGCCGTGCCCAATGAAGTTTCTGCCGCCGTCGTGGCACG
>WBZR01002435.1_pt1 | contig 19129 bp, 22 predicted proteins | sample 5204231 | NCBI WGS metagenome assembly WBZR01 (sample SAMN12412403, study PRJNA552823) | activated sludge metagenome | isolation source: activated sludge from anammox sidestream of wastewater treatment plant... | place: USA: Virginia | collected 2017-08 | reverse complement strand
CTTCGGGGAGCCGGAAGGCGAAGAAGCCCTGGCGCGCCTGCATCCTTACGCGCTGCACGCACCAACCCTGCTGCCCTACGAGATCGCCAACGTCGCCATGAACAAGCTGCGACGCGGGCAGGCTTCCCCGGCGGATCTGGCCGCAAGGCTGGAGGGCTTCGACTTCGGCCTGATCCGTCTCGCCGATACGCGCCCGGCGGGCGTCTTCAGCCTGGCGCAGCGCTATCGCCTACCTGCCTATGACGCCTCCTACCTCTGGCTGGCCGCTGAATTGAGGGCACCCCTGCTGACTTTCGACGGCAAACTCGCCGCAGCCGCCGCCGATTGCCTGGCCGGTCTGACGCCACCCGAGTAATTGGATCCGACATGACGAAACCCGAAATCTCCTTCGAATTCTTCCCGCCGCAGACGGCCGAGGGCGCCGAGAAGCTGCGCGCCACGCGGCGCCAGCTGGCGCAGTTGAAGCCGGCCTTCTTCTCCTGCACCTTCGGCGCCGGCGGCTCGACGCGCGACCGCACGCTGGAAACCGTGCTGGAAATCCAGGCCGAGGGCCTGCCGGCGGCGCCCCACCTCTCCTGCATCGGCTCGACGCGCGACAACGTGCGCGCCGTGCTGGCGCGCTACCGGGATGCCGGCATCCGCCGCATCGTGGCGCTGCGCGGCGACCTGCCCTCCGGCATGGCCGATCCGGGCGAGTTCCGCCACGCCAACGAGCTGGTCGAATTCATCCGCGCCGAGACCGGCGACGCGTTCCGCATCGAGGTCGCCGCCTACCCGGAATACCATCCGCAGGCGAAGAGCCCGCGCGAGGATCTGCTCAACTTCAAGCGCAAGGTCGCTGCCGGCGCCAACGCCGCCATCACGCAGTATTTCTACAACGCCGACGCCTACGCCCATTTCGTCGAGGAAGCGCGGGCGCTCGGCGTCGCCGTGCCGATCGTGCCGGGCGTCATGCCCATCGCCAACTTCAGCAAGATCGCGCGCTTCTCGGATGCCTGCGGCGCCGAGATCCCGCGCTGGATGCGGAAAAAATTCGAGAGCCTCGGCGACGATGCCGCCGCGGTGCGCGCCTTCGGCCTCGACGTGGTGACCGAACTCTGCCAGCGCCTGCTCGCCCAGGGCGCGCCCGGGCTGCACTTCTACACGCTCAACCAGGCCGGCCTGACGACGACGATCTGCCAGCGGCTCGGGCTGTAGCCTCGGGAAAAAGTCAGTCCCGGCGGGACGGCGATCAGCCCTTGCGCAGGCTCACCAGCAGCACGCCGGCGATCACCAGCGCCGCGCCGGCGAGCTGGCTGGCCGACATCGCCTCGTCGAGGATCCACCAGCCGAGGAAGATCGTCACCACCGGCCCGAGGGTGCCGACCAGCGCCGCGGTCGGCGCGCCGATGCGGCGCAGCGCCTCGGCCTGCAGCCAGATCGGCAGCACGGTGGACACCAGGGCCAGCGCCAGTCCGTCGAGGTAGGCTCGCGGCGGCACCACCAGCGCGGCGAGCGGGCGCGTCGCCGCGAAATGGCCGAGCACGAACAGGCAGGCGAAGATCGAGGCGTAGGCCGACAGGCGCGTCGCGCCGACGCGCGCGACGACATGGCCCGAGCCCATCCAGAACAGCGCGTAGCTCACCGCGCTGGCGAACACCCACAGGCTGCCGGCAACCAGGTCGCGCGACTCGCCGGCGAAAGTCAGGTCGTGCGACACGGCGAGGCCGATGCCGGCATAGCACAGCGCCAGCGCGCCCCAGGCCGCCTGCCGGATCTTCTGGCCGAGGAGCAGCGCCGAGAACAGCAGCACCAAGGTCGGGTAGGTGAACAGGATCAGCCGCTCGAGGCCGGCGCTGATGGTCTGCAGGCCGAGGAAGTCGAACAGGCTCGACAGGTAGTAGCCGGCGAGGCCCAGCGCCGCCAGCCACAGCCAGTCGCGGCGCGTCAGCCCGGCGGCGCCGCTGCGCCAGGCCATGGCGAGAAACACCGGCAGGGCGAAGCCCATGCGCAGGGCGAGCAGGGTGACGGCATCGGCGCCGTGGGCGAGGCCGAGCTTGACGAATATCGCCTTGAAGGAAAACGCAACGGCCGACAGCACCGCCAGCAGCAAGCCGGCATTGCCGGCGCCGAACGTCATCAGCGCCGAGTGCCGCCGAATATCGAGCCGAGCACGCCGCGCACGATCTGCCGGCCCAGGTTGGAGCCGATGGCGCGGGCGGCGCTCTTCACCGCCGCCTCGGCCGCCGTCTGGCGCGTGCCGCGCGGGCCGCCGCCGAGCAGGTCGCCCAGCCCGCCGAGAATGCCGCCGCCCTGCTGCGGCTGACTTTGCGGCTGCGGCGTCCGGGATGGCGGCGCGGATTCGGCCACCTGGGCGGCGCGCGCCTTCAGCTTCTCGTAGGCCGACTCGCGGTCCACCGCCTGCTCGTAGTGGCCGAACAGCAGCGAGCGCCGGATCATTGCGTTGCGCTCCTCGGCGGTGAGCGGGCCGATGCGGGAAGCCGGCGGCAGGACGAAGGCGCGCTCGACCACATTCGGCCGGCCCTTTTCGTCGAGGAAGGACACCAGCGCCTCGCCGACGCCCATCTCGGTGATGGCCGCCTCGGTGTCGATCTTCGGGTTCTGCCGCAGCGTCTGCGCCGCCGTCTTCACCGCCTTCTGGTCGCGCGGCGTGAAGGCGCGCAGGGCGTGCTGCACGCGGTTGCCGAGCTGGCCGAGCACCGTCTCCGGCACGTCGAGCGGGTTCTGCGTGATGAAGTAGACGCCGACGCCCTTGGAACGGATCAGCCGCACCACCTGCTCGATCTTCTCCAGCAGCGCCGGCGGCGCCTCGTTGAAGAGCAGATGCGCCTCGTCGAAGAAGAACACCAGCTTCGGCTTGTCGAGGTCGCCCGCCTCGGGCAGTTTCTCGAACAGCTCCGCCAGCAGCCAGAGCAGGAAGGTCGCGTAGAGGCGCGGCGCGTTGAGCAGCTTCTCGGCGGCGAGGATGTTCACCACGCCGCGTCCCCGCTCATCCGTCTGCATCAGGTCGGCGATGTCGAGCATCGGCTCGCCGAAGAATTTCTCGCCGCCCTGCGCCTCCAGCACCAGCAGGCTGCGCTGGATGGCGCCGACCGAGGCGGCCGAGACGTTGCCGTATTCGGTGGTGAATTGCCTGGCGTTGTCGCCGACGTGCTGCACCATGGCGCGCAGGTCCTTCAGGTCGAGCAGGAGCAGGCCGTTGTCGTCGGCGATCCTGAACACCAGCTGCAGCACGCCGGCCTGCGTCTCGTTGAGGTTGAGCAGGCGCCCGAGCAGCAGCGGGCCCATGTCGGAGACGGTGGCGCGCACCGGATGCCCCGCCTCGCCGAAGACGTCCCAGAACACCGCCGGGAAGGCCGCCGGCTCGGGCGCCGCCAGCCCGAGCGAGTCGAGCCGCGCCTTGAGCTTCGGCGTGAGGCTGCCGGCGGCGCCGAGCCCCGCCAGATCGCCCTTGACGTCGGCGAGGAACACCGGCACGCCGATCGACGAAAAGCGCTCGGCCAGCACCTGCAGGGTGACGGTCTTGCCGGTGCCGGTGGCGCCGGTGACGAGGCCGTGGCGGTTGGCCAGCGCGGGCAGCAGCGCCAGCTCGAGTTCGCCGGATTTCGCGATGACGAGGGGCTCGCTCATGCTTCCTCTCCCGGGAGTGTAAAATCGCATTCTATCAGCGCGGTTTTCAGCGCAGTTACCGGGAGAGATTCGACATGGCCGGCCATTCGAAATGGGCCAACATCCAGCACCGCAAGGGGCGCCAGGACGCCAAGCGCGGCAAGGTCTTCACCAAGCTCATCAAGGAAATCACCGTCGCCGCCAAGATGGGCGGCGGCGACCCGAACAGCAACGCGCGCCTGCGCCTGGCCGTCGAGAAGGCCAAGGCGCAGAGCCTGCCCAAGGACACCATGGAGAACGCCATCAAGCGCGGCACCGGCCAACTCGAGGGCGTCAGCTACGAGGAAATCCGCTACGAGGGCTACGGCATTGGCGGCGCGGCGGTGATGGTGGACTGCCTCACCGACAACAAGACGCGCACCGTCGCCGACGTGCGCCATGCCTTCTCCAAGAACGGCGGCAACATGGGTGCGGAAGGCTCGGTCGCGTTCCAGTTCAAGCACTGCGGCCAGTTCCTCTTCGCCCCCGGCACCGACGAGGACAAGGTGATGGAGGCGGCGCTGGAGGCCGGCGCCGAGGACGTCCTCGCCAACGAGGACGGCAGCATCGAGGTGATCTGCGCGCCGGCCGATTTTCTCGCCGTCAAGGCCGGGCTGGAACAGGCCGGCCTGAAGGCGGAGATCGCCGACGTGACGCTGAAGCCGCTCAACGAGACCGAGCTCGCCGGCGAGGACGCGGCGAAGATGCAGAGGCTGCTCGACGCCCTCGACGCGCTCGACGACGTGCAGGAAGTCTATACCACCGCGGTCATGGGCGAGGCCTGAGGCCCGTGGCAGATCCGGCCGCGCCCCTGCGCATCCTCGGCATCGACCCGGGACTCCGGATCACCGGGTTTGGCATCATCGAGAAGGCCGGCAGCCGGCTTGCCTATGTCGCCAGCGGCTGCGTGAAGACGCCGGAGGACGGCAGCCTGCCGCTGCGCCTGAAGACCATCCTCGGCGGCCTGCGCGAGGTGATCGCCGAGCACCGGCCGCAGCAGATCGCCGTCGAGATCGTCTTCGTCAACGTCAATCCGCAGTCCACCCTGCTGCTCGGCCAGGCGCGCGGCGCCGCCATCTGCGCCGCCGTCGACGCCGACCTGCCGATCGCCGAGTACACCGCCCTGCAGGTCAAGCAGTCGGTGGTCGGCAACGGCCATGCCGCCAAGGAGCAGGTGCAGCACATGGTGCGGCGCCTGCTCGCCCTGCCCGGCGACCCCAGGCCGGATGCGGCCGACGCGCTGGCCTGCGCCATCTGCCACGCCCACGGCGGCCAGGGCCTGGGGGCGCTGCCCACCGCCGGCCTGAGCGTGCGCCGGGGCCGCCTCCGCTAGCCTCCGCACGGGCAGGGCCGCCGCCATCATCCAAACGGATGATGCGCGCCCCCTGCCGGCGCTGTCTAATGACACCTGCAAGCAAGCGCATCCTCCTTTGCACGTTTTCACACACGCCGTCCGTGTGCCCAGCGCCCGCAAGGGCGCTTTTTTTTGCCGCTGCCGCTACAATTCCCCACCCCACTCGCGGAAAGCCCACATGATCGGCCGCCTCACCGGCATCCTCGTCGAAAAGAACCCGCCGCAGATCACGCTGGACGTGGCCGGCGTCGGCTACGAGGTCGATGTGCCCATGAGCACCTTCTACAACCTGCCGGCCGCCGGCGAGAAGGTCAGCCTGCACACCCACCTGACGGTGCGCGAGGACGCGCACCAGCTGTTCGGCTTCGCCACGGAGGCCGAGCGCAGCGCCTTCCGCCAGTTGCTGAAGATCTCCGGCATCGGCGCGCGCACGGCGCTGGCGGTGCTCTCCGGCCTGTCGGTGGCCGAGTTGGCCCAGGCGGTGACGGCGCAGGAGCCCGGCCGCCTGACGAAAATCCCCGGCATCGGCAAGAAGACGGCGGAGCGCCTGCTGCTGGAACTGCGCGACAGGATGAAGGGCATCGCCGCCGTCGCGCCGGTCGCCACGGCCGGCGCGGCGAACGACATCCTCAACGCCCTGCTGGCGCTGGGCTACAACGAGCGCGAGGCGCAGGCGGCGCTGAAGGCCCTGCCCGCCGATGTCTCCGTTTCCGACGGCATCCGCCAGGCGCTGAAGTCGTTGTCCAAGGCCTGATCCGGCGGCACACGGGTACAATCCCCGCAGCATGGACAACAAACGCATCGCCCGCATCGTTCTCGTCGCCCTGCTGGCGATTGGCTGCTTCCTGATCCTGCGGCCCTTCGTCGCCGCCATCCTGTTCGCCGCCATCGTCTGCGTCACCACCTGGCCGCTGCATGCCTGGCTGCTCGGCCGCCTCGGCAACCGGCCGGCGTTCGCCTCCACGCTCATGATCCTGCTGCTGATGCTGGTGGTGCTGCTGCCGATGTTCTTCCTCGCCGCCAGCGTCGCCGACGCCGTGCCGCTGCTGGTCGGCAAGCTGCGCGCCTTCGTCGAGCACGCCGCCGTCGCCCCGCCGGACTGGCTCGCGCGCATTCCGCTCGCCGGCGAACAGCTCGACGAATACTGGCGCCGCCTCGCCGCCAGCCGCGAGGAGCTCAACGTCCTGCTCAAGCAGTTCTACGACCCGACGCGCCGGCTGCTGCTCAGGCTGGTCACCCTCACCGGCGAGGGCCTGCTGCAGCTGGTGCTGGTGCTGTTCATCGCCTTCTTCTTCTACCGCGACGGCCCGCTGCTGGCGGAGCGCCTGAGAAGCGGCAGCCACATGCTGGCCGACGAGCTGGGCGACCAGATGCTGGCGCTGACGCGCAGCACCGTCATGGGCGTCATGGTCGGCATCGTCGGCACCGCCGCGGCCCAGGCGCTGGTGGCGCTGGCCGGCTTCCTCATCGCCGGCGTGCCCGGCGCCATGCTGCTCGCCGCGGCGACTTTTTTCCTGTCGATGATCCCGGTCGGGCCGCCGCTGATCTGGGGCGGCGCCGCCTTCTGGCTCTACGACCAGGGCCAGACCGGCTGGGCGATCTTCATGGCGGTGTATGGCATCGCCGTCATCAGCAGCGTGGACAACTTCGTCAAGCCGCTGCTCATCAGCCGCACCGCCAGCCTGCCGATCCTGCTGATCGCGCTGGGTGTCTTCGGCGGCGTGCTCGCCTTCGGCTTCATCGGCATCTTCCTCGGCCCGGTGCTGCTGGCCCTCGGCCTGGTGCTGGCCGAAAAATGGACCGCCGCCCAGGCGGCCGCCGCGCCGCAGCCATGATCGAGACCGACCGCCTGATTTCCGCCGCACCCGAATCCTCGCAGGAAGCGCAGATCGAGCGCGCCCTGCGTCCGCGCAAGCTGGAGGAATACGTCGGCCAGCAGAAGATCCGCGAGCAGCTCTCCATCTTCATCGAAGCGGCCAGGAAGCGCGGCGAGGCGCTCGACCACGTCCTGCTGTTCGGCCCGCCGGGGCTGGGCAAGACCACGCTGGCCCACATCGTCGCCCACGAGATGGGCGTCAATCTGCGCCACACCTCCGGCCCGGTGCTGGAGCGCGCCGGCGACCTGGCGGCGATACTGACCAACCTCGAGCCGCACGACGTGCTGTTCATCGACGAGATCCACCGCCTGTCGCCGGTGGTCGAGGAGATCCTCTACCCGGCGCTGGAGGACTTCCAGATCGACATCATGATCGGCGAGGGCCCGGCGGCGCGCTCGGTGAAGCTCGACCTGCCGCCGTTCACCCTGGTCGGCGCCACCACCCGCGCCGGCATGCTGACCAACCCGCTGCGCGACCGCTTCGGCATCGTCTCGCGCCTGGAGTTCTACACGCCGGAGGAACTGGCGAAGATCGTCACCCGCTCGGCGCAGCTGCTCGACGTCGACATCGCCGCCGAGGGCGCCTTCGAGATCGCCCGCCGCGCGCGCGGCACGCCGCGCATCGCCAACCGCCTGCTGCGCCGCGTGCGCGACTTCGCCGAGGTGAAGGCCGAGGGCGCCATCACGCGGGAAGTGGCCGACGCCGCGCTGACCATGCTCGACGTCGACCGCGCCGGCCTCGACGTCATGGACCGCAAGCTGCTCGGCGCCGTGCTGGAGAAGTTCGCCGGCGGCCCGGTCGGCCTCGACAACCTGGCGGCGGCCATCGGCGAAGTGCGCGACACCATCGAGGACGTGCTCGAGCCCTATCTGATCCAGCAGGGCTACCTGCAGCGCACGCCGCGCGGCCGCATGGCCACCGTCGCCACCTGGCGACATTTCGGCCTCGCCGCCCCCGGCCCGGGCGGCAGCGGCGAACTCTGGAACGAATAACCCCGCTTCGCCGCCGGCGCGCTCATCGGCACGAGCCCCCTGAGGTAAAATGCCGCATGCCGCCCGTCAACGAAACCGCGCCCGGCCCGTTCATCCTTCCGCTGCGCGTGTATTACGAGGACACCGATACGGCCGGGATCGTGTATTACGCCAACTACCTGCGCTACCTCGAGCGGGGACGCACCGAGTGGCTGCGCGCGCTGGGCGTCGAACAGCTGCGGCTGGCGGAGGAGACCGGCATCGTCTTCGCCGTGCGCTCGCTGAACATCGAGTACCTGAAGCCGGCGCGCCTCGACGACCAGCTCGCCGTGCTGACGGAACTGACTTTGGCCGGCCGCGCCCAGGTCATGCTGAAGCAATGGATTGAACGCGGCGGCGAAACCCTGGTCGAAGCCACCGTGCGCGTCGCCTGCCTCGATGCGAAAAAAATGAAGCCGGCCGCCCTGCCGGCAGTAATCAGAAGAAAGATGGGAGCGTCATGAACGTCACCACGGATCTGTCCATCATTTCCCTCATCGCCAACGCCAGCGTGCTGGTCAAGGGCGTCATGCTGCTGCTGGCGGCGGTGTCCTTCATGTCCTGGTACTGGATCTTCCGCAAGTGGTTCACCATCCGCGACGCGCGCGCCAAGACCGACCAGTTCGAGCGCGACTTCTGGAGCGGCGGCGACCTCAACGCCCTGTTCCAGAGCGCGGTGAACGACCGCCACAGCGCCGGCGCGCTGGAGCGCATCTTCGAGGCCGGCTACCGCGAATTTACCAAGCTGCGCGGCCAGAAATCGCTCGATCCGGCCAGCATCGTCGACGGTTCGCGCCGCGCCATGCGCGCCACCTACCAGCGCGAGATGGACCACCTCGAGGCGCACCTCGCCTTCCTCGCCTCGGTCGGCTCGGTCAGTCCCTACGTCGGCCTGTTCGGCACGGTGTGGGGCATCATGAACGCCTTCCGCGGACTGGCCAACGTCAGCTCCGCCACCCTGGCACATGTCGCGCCGGGCATCGCCGAGGCGCTGGTGGCCACCGCCATCGGCCTGTTCGCCGCCATCCCCGCCGTGGTCGCCTACAACCGCTTCGCCCACGACATCGACCGCGTCAGCATCCGCTTCGAGAGTTTCATGGAGGAGTTCTCGAACATCCTGCAGCGGCAGTTGAGATGAGACAGCGGCGGTTGATGAATCAAATTAACGTCGTGCCCTACATCGACGTGATGCTGGTGCTGCTCGTCATCTTCATGGTGACGGCGCCGCTGATCCAGGTGGCATCGGTGGACGTGCCGACGGTGGGCAAGGCCGCCCAGGCGCCGGTCGACCCCCTGCAGGTGATCGTCAAGGCCGACCAGACGCTGGCCTTCCGCGCCACGCCGAACGCCGCGCCGCGCGAGGTTTCGCGCGAGGAGCTGCTGCGCCTGGTGGCCGAGGCGCAGAAGAAGAATCCGCAGCAGGCGGTGGTCGTCGCCGGCGACAAGAGCGTGCGCTACGAGGCGGTGATGAAGGTGATGGACGACCTGCAGAAGCAACAGGTGGCCCGCGTCGGACTGCTGGTGCAGCAGGGGCAATGAACGCGGTTTTTTTCGAGGACAGGGAAGATCCGGGCAGGAAAGCCTCGGCGATCCTCGCCGCCGTCGTGCACATCGCCCTCGTCGTGTTCCTCGTGTATGGCGTCCGCTGGCAGACGCGCGCGCCCGAGGCGGTCGAGGTGGAGCTGGTGCGCGCCATGCCGGCGCCGGCGCCCGCCGCGGTCGCCCCGCCGGAACCCGAACCGGCGCCGGCGCCGAAGGCCGAGCCGAAGCCGGAACCCAAGGTCGAGCCGAAGCCGGCCCCGCCGGCCAAGCCGGACATCGCCCTCAAGGAGAAGGAAAAGCCCAAGGCGAAACCCGAGCCCAGGCCGGAACCGAAGGTCGAGCCGAAGCCGAAACCGGAACCCGACAAGGCCAGCCGGCAACTGCTCGACAAGGAGCTGAAGGCGCTCGCCGCCGAGCGCGAGAAGCAGATGGCCGCGCAGGAGCTGGCGCAGGTGAAAGCGGCCCAGGCCGCCGCCGCGCGCAGCAAGGCGGCGGCGGACTACATCGGCCGGATCAAGGGCAAGATCAAGGGCAACATCGTCCTGCCGCCCGACATCAAGGGGAACCCCGAGGCGATCTTCGATGTCGTACAGCTGCCCAGCGGCGAGATCCTCAGCGTCAAGCTGAAGAAATCCAGCGGCCATGCAGCCTACGACAATGCCATCGAGCGCGCCATCCTCAAGTCGAGCCCCCTGCCCAAGCCCGAACAGGGCGACCTCTTCAGCCGCAGCCTGGAACTGAAGTTCCGGCCGCTGGAAGATTGATGGAAATGTATAATTCCCCGATTACCCACCCAGACCAGCGATGATGACCTTCCTCGCCCGCGCCGTCCTGGCCCTTGCCGTATTCGCCCTGTCCCTCGCCGCCCGCGCCCAGCTCACCATCGAGATCACCGGCGCCGGCGCCAACCGCATCCCCATCGCCATCGCCGATTTCGCCGGCGAGCCGGGCGTCGCCCGCGCCGTCGCCATGGTGGTGCGCGCCGACCTCGAGCGCAGCGGCCTGTTCAAGCTGGTCGAGGCGGGCGCCCCGCTGGCGGAAAACACCGCGGTGAATTTCGCCGACTGGAAGGCGCGCGGCGCCGACGCCCTCGTCGTCGGCAGCGTGCAGCCGGCCGCCAACGGTCGCTTCGAGGTGCGCTTCCGCCTGCACGACGTGCAGAAGCAGGCCTCGCTCGGCGGCCTCGCCTACGTCATGACCGCCCAGCAGGGCCGCACCACCGGGCACCGCATCGCCGACTACGTCTACGAGAAGCTGCTCGGCGAGCCGGGCATCTTTTCCACCCGCATCGCCTACGTCGTGAAGAGCGCCGGCCGCTTCGAGCTGCAGATCGCCGACGCCGACGGCATGAACCCGCAGACGGCGCTGGCCTCGAAGGAGCCGATCATCTCGCCGGCCTGGTCGCCCGACGGCAGCCGCCTCGCCTACGTCTCCTTCGAATCGAAGAAGCCGGTGGTCTACGTGCACTCGCTGGCCAGCGGCAACCGCCACGTCGCCGCCAACTTCAAGGGCTCCAACTCGGCCCCGGCCTGGTCGCCGGACGGCCGCCGGCTCGCCGTGGTGCTGACCAAGGACGGCGCCTCGCAGCTCTACTCGGTGAATGCCGACGGCAGCGGCATCGTGCGCCTGGCCTCCTCCAGCGGCATCGACACCGAACCGTTCTTCTCGCCGGACGGCCAGTTCATCTATTTCACCTCGGACCGCGGCGGCAGCCCGCAGGCCTACCGCGTGCCGGCCGGCGGCGGCGACGCCCAGCGCATCACCTTCGAGGGCAGCTACAACGTCACGCCGCGCCTGTCGCCCGACGGCAAGAGCATGGCCTTCGTCACGCGCAACGGCGGGCGCTTCCAGCTCGCCCTGATGGACCTCGCCACGCGCCAGACGCAGATTCTCACCGATTCGGACAAGGACGAGTCGCCCAGCTTCGCTCCCAACGGCCGCATGATCCTCTACGCCTCCGAGATCGGCGGGCGCGGCGTGCTCGCCGCCGTGTCCAGCGACGGGCGCGTCAAGCAGAAGCTCTCGGTGCAGGCGGGCGACGTCCGCGAGCCGGCCTGGGGCCCTTTCCCGAAACATTGATTGCCTATTGGAGATGACGATGCGTAAACAACTGATGATTGTCCTGGGCGTCGCCGCCCTGATCGCCGGCTGCGGCACCACCGGCGAGCCGGAGCAGTCCGGCGCCCCGGTGGAGGACCGCGACGCCAAGCGGGTCGACGGCACCCAGGTCAAGCCGGTGACCACGGATGACCAGCTCGGCTCGGCGCTGGCTGCCACCCGCCAGGGCGTGCTGGCCAAGCGCAGCGTGTTCTTCGACTACGACAGCTACGTCATCAAGGACGAATACAAGTCGCTGGTCGAGGCGCATGCCAAGTTCCTCGTTGCCAACCCGAAGGTGAAGATGCTGATCCAGGGCAACGCCGACGAGCGCGGCAGCCGCGAATACAACCTGGCGCTCGGCCAGAAGCGGGCCGAAGCCCTGCGCAAGATGCTCGCCCTGCTCGGCGCCCGCGAGGACCAGATCGAGGCCGTCAGCCTGGGCGAGGAGAAGCCGCGCTGCAGCGAATCGAACGAGGCCTGCTGGTCGCAGAACCGCCGCGACGACATGCTCTATACCGGCGAGTTCTAAGGCATGAAGCGCCGCCTGGCCGCCCTGCTCCTCGTCGCCGCCCTGCCGGCCCAGGCGGCGCTGTTCGACGACGAGGAGGCGCGCAAGCGCATCGAGCAGCTGCGAACCGAAGTCAATGCCAGGATGGACAAGCTGGAAGCCGCCTCGCGCGGCCAGATCGATCTGGCCAACCAGATCGAGGCGCTGAAGGCCGAGGTCGCCAAGCTGCGCGGCCAGGTGGAGGTGCTGAGCAACGAAGTCGAGTCGACGCAGAAGCGCCAGAAGGACTTCTACATCGACCTCGACAACCGCCTGCGCAAGCTGGAGCCGCAGGCCGGCGCCGAGGGCAAGCCCGCCGACGTCAAGCCCGCCGTCGATCCGGCGGCGGAATCGCGCGACTACGAGGCGGCGCTCAACCTCTTCAAGGCCGGCAAGCACAAGGACGCGCTGGGCGCCTTCCTCGCCTTCATCAAGGCCTACCCGGCCAGCCCCTTCCTGCCTTCGGCGCATTACTGGGCCGGCAGCGCGCATTACCAGCTCGGCGAGTACAAGAAGGCCATCGAGCAGTTCGTCAAGCTGGCCGCCACCTGGCCGGACGACGCCAAGGCGCCGGACGCGCTGCTGGGCGAGGCCAACTGCCAGCAGGAATCCGGCGATGCCAAGGGCGCGAGAAAAACGCTGGAAACCCTCGTCGAAAAATATCCCGCCAGCGCCGCCGCCGCCGTCGCCAAGCAGCGCCTGTCGGCCCGCCCGCCACCCAAGAAGAAGTAAGCGGCGGGGCGTCCCGCCGCCCCGCTGATGCTGACATGCCCGACCACGCCGCCACGCTCCGCGTCAGCGAAATCTTCCATTCCCTGCAGGGCGAGAGCAGCCGTGCCGGCCTGCCGACGGTATTCGTGCGGCTGACCGGCTGTCCGCTGCGCTGCGCCTGGTGCGACACCGACTACGCCTTCAGCGGCGGCGAAACGATGACGCTCGGCGACGTGCTGATCGAGGTGGCGAGGCACGGCGCGCAGCAGGTCTGCGTCACCGGCGGCGAACCGCTGGCGCAGAAGGCCTGCCTGCCGCTGCTCACGGCGCTCTGCGACGCCGGCTACTCGGTGTCCCTCGAGACCAGCGGCGCGCTGGACATCGCGCAGGTCGACCCGCGCGTCTCGCGCATCATGGACCTCAAGGCGCCGGCCTCCGGCGAGGCGGAGCGCAACCATTGGGAGAACCTCGACCGGCTCACTGCGCGCGACGAACTGAAGATCGTGCTGGCCGACGCGGCGGATTACGCATGGGCGCGCCAGGCAATCCGCGAGCGCAAGCTCGATGCGATCTGTCCGGTGCTGCTCTCGCCGGTGGCCGGAAAACTCGATCCGAAACGGCTGGCCGAGTGGGTGCTGCGCGACCGCCTGCCGGTGCGCGTGCAGCTGCAGCTGCACAAGATCATTTGGGGCACGGAGCGGGGAAGGTGAGCGGATGACCGTGAAACGCGCGGTGGTGCTGCTCTCCGGCGGCCTCGATTCGGCCACCACCCTGGCCATCGCCCGCAGCGAAGGCTATGCCTGCCATGCGCTGTCGGTGGCCTACGGCCAGCGCCATGTCGCGGAGCTGACGGCTGCCGCCCGCGTGGCCGCGGCGCTGGGCGCCCGCGAGCATCGCGTCGTGGACGTCGACCTCGGCCAGTTCGGCGGTTCCGCCCTGACCGACCGCAGCATCGACGTGCCGATGCGCGGCGTGCAGGCAGGCATTCCCGCCACCTACGTGCCGGCGCGCAACACGGTCATGCTGTCGCTGGCGCTGGCCTGGGCCGAGGTGCTCGGCGCCCAAGACATCTTCGTCGGCGTGAACGCCGTCGACTATTCCGGCTATCCCGACTGCCGGCCGGAATACATCGCCGCCTTCGAGACGATGGCCAACCTCGCCACCAAGGCCGCCGTCGAGGGGGCGCGGCTCTCCATCCATGCGCCGCTGATCGCCCTCTCCAAGGCCGAGATCATCCGCCGCGGCACGGCCTTGGGCGTCGATTACGCCCTCACCGTCTCCTGCTACCAGGCCGATGCCGCGGGCGCCGCCTGCGGCCTGTGCGATTCCTGCCGCCTGCGGCGCGCCGGTTTCGCGGCGGCCGGGCTGCCGGATCCGACGCGCTACCTGACTGCTTGAGAAATGAAATACACGCCGATTATGCGCGGCGAAACAAGACTGATCCACGTTGCGATCATTTTCACTAAAATCCGGGGCTTGCGCATCGGCAGCACGCGCGGCTAGGAGGCATCAATGGAATTCACGATTCACCAGCAGGTGCTGACGATCGTCTTCGTCGTGGCGCTCATCATGGGCGCCATCGCCAACAAGACCAACTTCTGCACCATGGGCGCCGTTTCCGACTGGGTCAACATGGGCGACACCGGACGCTTGCGCGCCTGGCTGTTCGCCATCGCGGTGGCCATCCTCGGCGTGGCGGCGCTGACCGGCCTGGGGCTCGCCAGCATCGGCAACAGCACCTTCCCGCCCTATCGCACGCCGAATTTCGCCTGGCTGCGCTACCTGCTCGGCGGCCTGATGTTCGGCGTCGGCATGACGCTGGCCTCGGGCTGCGGCAACAAGACCCTGTTGCGCATCGGCGCCGGCAACCTCAAGTCGCTGGTCGTGCTGGTGATTGCCTCGATCTGCGCCTACCTCATGCTGTGGACCGAGTTCTACGCCCAGGTCTTCCATTCCTGGATCAGCGCCACCACCATCGACCTCGGCAAGTCGGGCATGCAGAGCCAGGCCATCAGCGAATTCTTCGGTGCCGGCAGCGGATCGCAGGTCGCCACCGGCGCCATCATCGGCCTGGCCCTGGCGGCCTTCGCCTTCGTCTCGAAGGACTTCCGCGGCAGCTTCGACAACGTCCTCGCCGGGCTGACGATCGGCCTCGCCGTGGTGATCGGCTGGTACGTCACCGGCGGTTCGATGGGAACCGCCTGGAAGGAATGGGCGGAAATGGCCGACGTGGTGCCGAGCCGCGTCGAGGTGCAGTCCTTCACCTTCATCAGCCCGATGGGCGACAGCGTCCGCTATCTGATGGACCCGGCCAACTTCGCCAACATCAACTTCGGCATCACGGCGCTGACCGGCGTCATCGTCGGCTCCTTCCTCTATGCCCTGCTCTCCGGCAACTTCCGCATCGAGTGGTTTGCCTCCGGCGGCGACTTCCTCAGCCACGCCATCGGCGCCGTGCTGATGGGTATCGGCGGCGTGCTGTCGATGGGCTGCACCATCGGCCAGGGCATCACCGGCGTGTCGACCCTGGCGATGGGCTCCTTCCTGACCCTCTTCGCCATCGTCGCCGGCGCCGCCGCGACCATGAAATTCCAGTACTGGCGCATGATGCAGGAGGCATAAAGCCACTGAAAAATTGACACCGCACAGGCCGGCTTCTATAATGCGCGGCTCTTTCGGGGGTCGTTAGCTCAGTTGGTAGAGCAGCGGACTTTTAATCCGTTGGTCACTGGTTCAAGTCCAGTACGGCCTACCACCGAAATCAAGGGCTTGGATGTGCGCATCCAGGCCCTTTCCGTTTTCGGCGCCGCATTGGAAACCACTGCGATTGCCGGCGCGCGTCCGCCCGCCCATAATCCCTCCCATCGACCGAGCAAGGGATCACCATGTTCCAGGTGCGCATCCACGGCCGCGGCGGGCAGGGCGTCGTCTCCGCCGCGGAAATGCTGTCCGTCGCCGCCTTCCTCGAAGGCCGGCATGCCCAGGCCTTTCCCAGCTTCGGCTCGGAGCGCATGGGCGCGCCGGTGATGGCCTTCTGCCGCATCGACGGCAAGGAGATCCGCCTGCGCGAGCCGGTCATGAGCCCCGACGCGCTGATCATCCAGGATCCGACCCTGCTGCACCAGGTCGACCTTTTCAGCGGCGTCACCACCGAGGGCCTGATCCTCATCAACTCCACGCGCAGCTTCGCCGAGCTGGGCATCGGCGAGTTCGTCGAGGGTTTCCATCCCGATCTGCTGTGCACCGTGCCGGCGACAGAGCTGGCGCTCAAGCACGTCGGCCGGCCGCTGCCGAACGCGGCGCTGCTCGGCGGCTTCGCCGCGGTCTGCGACCAGGTCAAGCTGGAATCGGTGTTCGCCGCCATCCGCGAAAAGTTCTCCGGCAAGGTGGCGGAGGGCAACGTCGCGGCCGCGCGCGAGGCCTACGACATCGTCAAGGCGGAAAGACAGGAGGCTTTGCATGCTTAAGCAGACCGAAGGCTCCCACGCCATCGCCGAGTCGGTCGCCCTGTGCCGGCCGGAGGTGATCTGCGCCTACCCGATCACGCCGCAGACGCACATCGTCGAGGGCCTCGGCGAGATGGTCAAGGCGGGCGAGCTGAAGAACTGCGAGTTCATCAACGTCGAGTCGGAGTTCGCCGCGCTGTCGGTGGCCATCGGCGCCTCCGCCGCCGGCGCCCGCACCTACACCGCCACCGCCAGCCAGGGCCTGCTGTTCATGGCCGAGGCGGTGTACAACGCGGCGGGGCTGGGCCTGCCCATCGTCATGACCATCGGCAACCGCGCCATCGGCGCGCCGATCAACATCTGGAACGACCACACCGACTCGATGTCGATGCGCGACGCCGGCTGGATCCAGCTCTACGCCGAGACCAACCAGGAGGCGGCCGACCTGCACATCCAGGCCTTCCGCCTCGCCGAGGAGCTGTCGATGCCGGTGATGGTCTGCGTCGACGGCTTCATCCTCACCCACGCCTACGAGCGCATCGACGTGCCGGCGCAGGAACAGGTCGACGCCTACCTGCCGCCCTTCGAGCCGCGCCAGGTGCTCGACCCGAAGGAGCCGGTCTCCATCGGCGCCATGGTCGGCCCCGAGGCCTTCATGGAGGTGCGCTACCTGGCCCACCACAAGCAGATGCGCGCCCTCGAATTGATCCCGCAGTTATCTCTGGAGTTCAAGACCGTGTTCGGCCGCGACTCGGGCGGGCTCATCCGCACCTACCGCGCCGAAGATGCGAAAACCATCGTCGTCGCCCTCGGCTCGGTGAACGGCACCATCAAGGACGTCATCGACGAGCTGCGCGACGAGGGCTGTGCCATCGGCGCCGCCTCGATCGTCTCCTTCCGCCCCTTCCCGAGCGACGAATTGCACGAGCTGCTCTCGCACGCCAAGCGCCTGGTGGTGATCGAGAAGTCGCTGGCGGTCGGCATCGGCGGCATCGTCTCGCACAACCTGCGCATGGCGCTGTCCGGCATCTCGCTGCACGCCTACACCGTGGTGGCGGGCCTGGGCGGACGCGCCATCACCAAGGCCAGCCTGCGCAGCCTGTTCGAGCGCGCGCTGCGCGACGAGATCGAGCCGCTCACCTTCCTCAACCTCAACCAGGCGGCGATCGACCGCGAGCTGGCGCGCGAGCAAGCGCAGCGCCGCTCCGGCCCCTCCGCCGAGAACATCCTGCGCGACCTGGGCGTGCGATAGGGAGAGCCTCATGGAAATGCAGCAGATCAAGTTCTACCAAACCGGCACCTTCACCGTCGGCAACCGCCTGCTCGATGAAACCCAGCGCAGCGTGCAGGCCAACCTGCAGCGCACCAACTCGCTCAACTCGGGCCACCGCGCCTGCCAGGGCTGCGGCGAGGCGCTCGGCGCGCGCTACGCCATCGACGCCGCCATGCGCGCGGCGAACAACCAGGTCATCGCCTGCAACGCCACCGGCTGCCTCGAAGTGTTCTCGACGCCCTATCCCGAAACCTCCTGGCAGATTCCCTGGATCCATTCACTGTTCGGCAACGCCGCGGCGGTGGCCACCGGCGTTGCGGCGGCGATGAAGGTGAAGGGCCGCGAGGACGTGCGCGTCATCGCCCAGGGCGGCGACGGCGGCACCACCGACATCGGCTTCGGCTGCCTCTCCGGCATGTTCGAGCGCAACGACGACGTGCTCTACATCTGCTACGACAACCAGGCCTACATGAACACCGGCGTGCAGCGCTCCTCGGCGACGCCGCCGGCGGCGCGCACCGCCACCACGATGGCCCTCGGGCCGGAACCGGGCGCCACCTTCGGCCAGGGCAAGAACGTGCCGGAGATCGCCATGGCGCACGGCATCCCCTACGTCGCCACCGCCTCGGTGGCCTACCTGCGCGACCTCGAGGAAAAAGTCAGTCGCGCCATGACGGCGCGCGGCGCCCGCTACATCCACATCCTGGTGCCCTGCCCGCTCGGCTGGGGCGCGGCGCCCCACGACACCATCAGGCTGGCGCGGCTGGCCGTGGAGACGGGGCTCTTCCCGCTCTTCGAGGCCGAGCACGGCGAGGTGGTGCGCTCGACGCCGATCCGTCATCGTATGCCGGTGGAGGAATACCTGAAGCCGCAGAAGCGCTTCGCCCACCTCTTCGGCAAGACCGAGGCCGTCGACACCATCGCGCGCATCCAGGCCATGGCCGACCGCAACATCCGCAAATATCGCTTGGTGGACGAACGCCGCCATGGATAAGCCCTTCGCCATCACCCTCGATCCCGGCTCCTCGCTGGCCAACCGCACCGGCTCCTGGCGCACGAATCGGCCGGTGTACGTCGACCGCCTGCCGCCCTGCAACCACGCCTGCCCGGCCGGCGAGAACATCCAGGGCTGGCTGTTCCACGCCGAGTCCGGCGACTACGAGAAAGCCTGGCGCGAGCTGGTGAAGAACAACCCGATGCCGGCGATCATGGGCCGCGTCTGCTATCACCCCTGCGAAACCGCCTGCAATCGCGGCCAGTTGGATGAATCGGTGAACATCCACGCCGTCGAGCGCTTCCTCGGCGACGAGGCGATCAAGCGCGGCTGGACCGTCGCGCCCGGTGCCGAAACCGGCAAGCGCGTGCTGGTGGTCGGTTCCGGCCCGGCCGGGCTCTCCGCCGCCTGGCACCTGCGCCTGGCCGGGCATGCCGTGACGATTTACGAAGCCAACACGCAGAGCGGCGGCATGATGCGCTTCGGCATTCCGAAATACCGCCTGCCGCGCGAGGTGCTCGACGCGGAAGTGCGGCGCATCCTCGACCTGGGCGTCGAGTTGAAGCTGGACAGCCGCGTCGACGACCTGCTGGCGACGATGAAGGCCGGCCGCTTCGACGCCTGCTT
>WBZR01002433.1_pt1 | contig 19132 bp, 14 predicted proteins | sample 5204231 | NCBI WGS metagenome assembly WBZR01 (sample SAMN12412403, study PRJNA552823) | activated sludge metagenome | isolation source: activated sludge from anammox sidestream of wastewater treatment plant... | place: USA: Virginia | collected 2017-08 | reverse complement strand
TTCGGGATGACGGCGCAGCAGGCTGCCGAGTCCCCTCGCTTCCAGACGGAGCATTTCTATAGCTCGTTCGCAACGCACGATTTCACTCCCGGCCGGTTGTAACCGGCGAGTGGAGCAACTCCTCCGCGCCCACGGTGATCAAGATGATGGAGAGCGGCGTTCTCGAGGGGGCGGCCGATCCGCGGCGGTCGCGGTTTGTTTTCGGCCGGTAGTCCGCCGCGGTTCGAGGATCGCGTATCCCTCGCGCGGATTCACCCACACCGATTCGAACAACGTCACCGGCAACAAACCGTCTTCCTCGCGAGCCGGATCCGGCTGCGAGACAACCCGCACGTTCTTCAAAAAGATTTCCCCGGCAAGCAGGCGTGGCAGAGTTGCCGATACGGTACGAGAACTCCCCGTGGCCGTCGACAGCGTCACGCTGGAGGCATCGGAAAGCCGGGGAATCTTCCGGAACAGAATCAGGGCCGGCGATCCCGAATCGATTACCAGACGCCACCCTCCCAGCCGGACCAGGGGCCGGCCGTTGGACGTTTCCAAGGGGAGGCGAACTCCAGCCGGTTCAGAATCCTCTTCGATACGAAGCTGCATACGGCGTAGGTCCACCCCGTAGCGGAATCGATGGAGGAAACTTTCCCCGAGGATTCCCTCGAAGCCGGGTAGCCTGCACCAGGCGACCTCAATGTCCAGGGCGGTTGCCGAACCCAACGTAACGTTTGTAACTCTTGTGGCCGGGGCCAGTGTCGAACCATTGACCGAGACGACCTCCACGCGATAGCTTGGTCGAAGGCCCAGCCGTTCGGCGATTGCCGCATCCAGCGTCGTCGACTGTGCCCCCGTATCGAGAAGGAAGCGAAAAGGACCTTGCCCATTGACCCAGACGCCGTCCACCAGAAGATGGGAGCCGGCGCGCCGCAAAGGCAGTGTCCGTTGTGCCTGCGCCGTGGCTGACCCCAGAAGTATCCATATGAAAAGAAGTTGTTGCCCCATGCCGGTATCCTCTGTGGGCAGTGTGCGGCAAAGGCCTCATGATGGTGGTGAGGAAAGGCTGATGTTTTTCTAACGGCCATGGAATCACCACAGAAGTTACAGTTCGACACCGTGACGATGGATTTCGAGACGCTCGAAATCCGCAAAGACGGCGCGGCGCTGGAGATCGAGCCCAGGTCCTTTCGGGTACTGGCATACCTGGCACGAAATGCCGGCCGGGTCGTAACGAAAGAGGAATTGCTTCAGGAAGTATGGAACGGGGCATCCGTGACCGACAACGCTCTGACACGGGTGATCGCGCAGTTGCGGAAGGCGTTGGGCGACGACGCGCGGCAAGCGCGATATATCGAGACGGTGCCGACGGTCGGTTACAAGTTTGTCGCTGAAGTGCGCCCCGTCGAACCGGCGCCGGCGCCCGCGCCCGCAACTCCCGCGTCGCCGCAGCCCCCTCGAAAGATCAACTGGTTCATCCCTATTGCGGCGCTCAGCGCCATCGCGTTCTCCTACTTCTACCCGATGATTCGTGAATGGACGGGCAATGCGCCCCCGGCGCTGAAGCCGGTGCAGTTCACCACCTCCACCGGGCTCGATAGCGGCTCGTCCTTTTCTCCGGATGGCAGCACCATTGCCTACTCCTCCGACAAGAGCGGCCATTTCGAAATCTACGTGAAGCAGGTAGTCTCGGGCGGCCGGGAACTTGCCATCACGAGCGACGGCAAAGAGAACCTCCAGCCGTCGTGGTCGCCGGACGGGTCGCGGATTGCCTATTACAGCAGAGGCGGGCCGGGCATCTACGTCGTCTCGGCGCTGGGCGGAACGCCGCGGCGGATCACTGATTTCGGAGCCCAGCCCTCCTGGTCCACCGACAGCCGGACCATCGTCTTCCGCTCCCAAGGCGTGCTCAGCATGGCGTGGCCGGAAATTGTTCCCAGCGTCACCTCGAATTTATGGACCGTGCCGGCCGACGGCGGCAAAGCGGAGCCGCTGACCCAGCCTCAGAATCCACCCGGGCGGCACACCGAGCCTCATTATGGCCCCGATGGCAAATACTTGAGCTTTCTCAGCAATCAGCCGGGCAGAAGCAACACCATGTGGGAGATGAACCTTCAGACCCGGCAGTTGGTGAAACTGCTGGACGGCGGCGTGAATCCGGTGAGCTTCGTGTACGCTCCGGACGGGCTTACGATGCTGTTCGTCGGCGTCTCCGGCGTGGACACGCTCGGCCTCTATCAACTGCCGCGCAATTCCGATTCCCGCAAGCCGCTGACGGCGCCGCAGTTGATTACCCGCGTCGATTTCGTCTACCCGCGGGACCTGGCGATATCGGCCAAGGGTGACCGCATCGCCTATTCTGCGACGAACATGATCAGCAACCTGTGGCAGGTGACGCCGGATGGGAAGACCCGGCAGGTCACCAACGAGAGTTCCTATCGCGTGACGCAGCCCCAGTTCTCCCCGGACGGCGAAAAACTCGCCTACCTGCTCCGCAAGCGGGGATTGCTGAGCGACGTCTGGACGAGTAATGCCGATGGCTCCAATGCGACCCAGGTAACGCGCAATCCGGGCTGGGACTACATGATGGCCTGGACCCCGGATGGTAAGGGCCTCATCTATGGCGCGCTGCGCGACGGCAAGCCCGGAGTCTGGCAATATTCGCTCGCCGACGGCTCGGAAAAGCAATTGACGGACCTGAACGAACTTTATTGGATGGCGCGCATTTCTCCCGATGGCAAGGAGATTCTCTATAACAAGGAGGATGGCGGCGTACTCAATGTATGGAAAATGGATACCGCCACGAAGCGCCGGACACAGCTTACCTTCGGAAAGGAAGCGATCGGATTCGCCTGCTGGTCGCCGGACGGGACACAGATCGCTGTGGAGATGCGGCAAGGAGACGACGACCAGGTGGGGATTCTTTCGAGCGGCGGCGGCCCCATCCGCCAACTGACGCATCGCCCCGGCAATGCCTGGACCTACGGATGGTCGCCGGACGGAAAACGCCTCCCGGTTGCCGCGCTGTGGGACGGGGTGTGGAACGTATACTCGCTGGATGTGGCAGCCGGACACTCAGTGAAGATGACCGATAACAAGCTGTTTCGCACCTTTGTCCGCTACCCTGTCTGGTCGACGAAAGGCGGGCAGGTGGTCTTCGAGCAGAACGAGACCAAAGGGAACATCTTTCTTGCCGACATCCCGCGATGAAAAAAAGTTGATCCGTGAATGGCTTTTCGAACGTCTGTAACCAGTAGTACGAAAGGCGGCCCAAATCGGGTCTATACTGGAGTACAGGTGGAGGTGGCCCCCTATATGACGGTTTCCCGGCGTCCGGGCGGCATTGGCCGCGCGGCCCTAAGATGGCTTCGGCCTGTTCTCGTGGCGGTTACTCTCGCGGCAGCGTCGAATGCCGCGGGTGTGAACTCTTCTGATGACATTCAGACGAGTCTCAAGACGTTTACCAAAGTCTTCGAAGTCGTGGAAGCAAACTACGCCGACGAGGTGAAACCGGAAAAAGTTATCTACGAGGGCGCCATTCCCGGCATGTTGCGGACCCTGGATCCGCACTCGAACTTCTTTGATCCGAAGGAATTAGAGCGGTTCCGCGAAAACCAGCGCGGCAACTACTTCGGCGTGGGTATGCTGGTGGGCTACCGCAACTCCCATGTGACGGTGCAACATCCCTTCGAGGGCTCGCCGGCGAAGAAGGCAGGCTTGCGGCCGGGCGACGAGATCTTCATGGTCAACGACAAGAAGACCGATCGGGCCTCGGTGGAAGACGTGGTCGCTTTGCTCAAGGGGCCGCGCGGTACCCCGGTCCAGATCGCGGTAAGGCGGCAAGGCCACGACAAACTGGTAACGTTCAATCTGGTCCGCGACCAGGTGGAGCGTCCCTCGGTGCCGACGGCTGTATGGATCAAGCCCGGTATCGCCTACATTCACATCGAGTCTTTCAACGAGAACACCAGCCGCGAGTTCGAAGGTGAGTTGAAGAAACTGGGCGAGGATAAGATCGAAGGCCTGGTGCTCGATCTGCGCGACAACCCGGGCGGCATTCTCCAGGAGGCGGTGGCGGTAAGCGAACGCTTCCTCGAACGCGGTCAGGCCATCGTCAGCCAGCGCGGACGCATCTCCACTGAGCGAGCCTATACCGGACGCCGCGGCAATGCCGGGCGCAAGTATCCTATCGTCGTGATGGTGAGCCGCGGTTCCGCTTCCGCCGCCGAGATCGTCACCGGAGCCCTCCAGGATCACGACAGGGCGTGGGTCTTCGGCGAGAACACGTTCGGCAAGGGGCTGGTGCAGGCCCCCTATCCGCTCTCCGGCGATTGCTCGCTGCTGCTGACCATTGCCCGGTTCTACACGCCGAGCGGCCGGCTCATCCAGCGCGACTACTCCCACGGAACGTTCTTCGAATACTACTACCAGAAGAACACCGCGACGCGGAACATGCGCGACCAGAAGACCACCGACAGCGGACGCGTTGTATACGGCGGCGGCGGCATCTCGCCCGACGAGAAGTACGAAGCCCCCAAACTCAACCGGGCCCAGATTCAACTGCTCGGCCGCGGCGCGTTCTTCTACTTCACGGCGAAGTACTTCGGCCCGCGCGACGCCTCCGTCCCGGATGGCTGGGACGTGGACGATTCCATCATGAACCAGTTCCAGGCGTTCCTCAAAGAGAAGAAGATGCCCGTGAGCGATGAGGAATTCGCCCAGAATAAAGATTGGATCCACCGGCAACTGAGACTCGAGATGCTGACCACAGCCGTGGGCAAAGAGCGCTCCGATGAAGTCGCCGTAGTGAGCGACCCTGAGATTCTGAAAGCGGCCGAAAGCCTTCCAAAGGCGCGGGCCTTGCTCGAAAAGTCGCAGCGCATGGTCGCGGAACGCAAGAAGCGCTAACCGGACAGGATTGTCAGACTGACGGCGGAGCCGGAAAGAAGCCGCGTTCCTCTTCGAGCCGTTCACCCACGCGCAACACCGTTTCGTCCTCGAACGGGCGTCCCACCAGTTGGATTCCCACAGGTAGTCCATCTGCTGTCTTGCCGAAAGGAAGCGCCAGGGCAGGGAAGCCGAGCAGGTTCCAGATGGTGGAAAGCGCCATGGCCGCAAACAAGCCGATGGATTGGCCTGCCACAGGGAACCGGCGCTCGCGGTGGGGGAAGGCGGGAATGGACGCGGGGGGCGTGAGCAGAACGGGATAGCGCTGCATCTGTTCGAGCGCCAGCGCCCGAAGCCGCTCGCGTTCGCCGAACTGCTCCACAACCTTTGGTGCATCGGCGGGCGGCGTGTTGCGAAGGTTTTCGGTGATCGTCCAGTGCGCGCCGGCTTCGCGGCCGGCGAGGAAGTCGCGCGTGTGGTACGAGCCGAGTTCGCCGAAGAAGAACGCCCATACGTTGGGCGCGCGCTCGAGCCCTTTGGGAGCAAACTCCTCCACCTCGAAGCCACACTGCGTGAGCATGCGCGCGGCCCTCTCAACCGCCTCCGCGACTGCGGGGTCCACAGGCACCTGATAGAACTGCCGCATTACGCCGATGCGCGGGCGCACGGGCTCGGCGGCCAATCCCGCCACGGAAAGCGAATCACGGTCATCCACCCCCTGCAACACCTCGAACAGAAGGCGCACGTCCGCCACCGTGCGTGCCATCGGACCGGGAGCGGACATGAGTCCTGAAGGCGGCAGGGAAGGCGGAAACTGCCCTCCTCCGCCGATGCGCCGGTGCGTCGGCTTGAATCCGGCGATGCCGCAGAAGTGCGCGGGAATGCGGATGGAGCCGCCCCCGTCGCTTCCCACTCCGCCCGGGGAGCACTGCGCGGCGATGGCCGCCGCTTCTCCGCCGCTTGATCCGCCGGGGGTACGGGCTGCGTCCCATGGATTCACCGTGCGTCCGGTCACGAAGTTGTCGGTCTCGTAGCTCGACAGCAACTCCGGCACATTGGTCTTCCCAAGAACAATGGCCCCTGCTTCTCTCAGCCGCGTGACGGCGTTGGCATCCCGGTCCGCGATGTGGCCGAGCCGGAACTTGCTCCCGCTCAACGTCGGCAGCCCGCGGACGTCAAAGCTGTCCTTGACGGTGACCGGCACGCCGTGCAGCGGGCCTTCGGTGAGGTACGTTTCACAGGCACGCGCCTGCGCCATCGCCTGTTCGGCCATCACTCGGGTGAATGCATTGATCTCCGGATTCATGCGCTCGATGCGCTCGAGGTGCGCCTCCACCAGTTCGCGTGGACTGACGTCGCGGCGGCGGACGCGCGCAGCCATTTCGTGAAGTGTCCAGGTGGTCGGCGGCACGCCGCAAATTGTAGCAGACAACCCTACTCGGGAGATTGCGACGGAGCCCCGGCATGAGCGGAAAGCGCGATCAGCAGGTTGCGGATATCGTTCACGTCGACGGGCTTGCTGAGATAGTCGTCCATTCCGGAGGCAAAGCACCGTTCCCTATCCCCGCGGAAGCCGTGCGCGGTCAACGCGACAATCGGCGTCCGCCGCCTCCCTAATTCCCTGCGCCGGATCTCCGTCGTCGCTTCGTAGCCGTCCATTTCCGGCATCTGGCAGTCCATGAAGATCGCGTCGTAGGGCAGCCTGTCGGCGAGTTGTACCGCTTCTTTTCCATTGGCCGCCACGTCCACTCGAGCGCCGAATTTTTCCAGAATGGCTGCGCCCAACTTCTGGTTCACCGCGTTGTCTTCCACCAGCAGAACCCTGCGGCCCCGGAACACTTTTCCGTCATCCACCTGAAGGAGCGGCGCGGCGCAGAGATCCTCGTCCGTATCGCCGGCGAGCGGAAGCGGCACAACGAAGTGGAATGTCGATCCCAGTCCCGCCTTGCTCAACACGCCGATGTTGCCGTTCATCACCTCCACGAGGCGCTTGGCCAGAGCCAGCCCGATGCCCATTCCCGGGTGCTTGCGCCGCACCGAGCCGTCCCCTTGCGTGAAAGCCGCAAACAGCCGGTTCAACTGCTCATCCCCCATGCCGATGCCGGTGTCGCTCACCGAGATCCGCAGCAGCGTGGAGTCTTCGCTCCGGCGCTCTTCGGCCACCGAGACTACAACGCGGCCGCGTTCGGTGAATTTCACGGCGTTCCGCAGCAGGTGCAGCGCCACCTGGCGAATCCGGCCCGGGTCGCCCACCACGCGGCGCGGAATGCCCGGTCCGTAGATGAGCGAGATCTCGAGCCCTTTCGCCCGAGCCTGCGGCTGGAGCCAGTCAATCAACTCCTGCAAAGACCGTTCGAGATGGAAGGGGCCGGTCTCCAACTCGAGTTGCCCGGCATCCAGCTTGGCGAGGTCGAGCACATCGTTGAACATCTCGAGCAGATGGTCGGCGGATGTGCGGATGGTTTGCAGGAACTCGCGCTGGTCATGCCGCAGCGGCGTATCGAGCAACAGGCCGCTCATGCCCAGGATGGCGTTCATCGGCGTGCGGATTTCGTGGCTGATGTTCGCCAGGAATTCACTCTTGGCAACTCCGGCCGCCGCCGCTTCTTCCCGCGCCTGCCGCATCGCCTCCTCGGCGCGCTTGCGCTCGCTGACGTCCCGCACCACCACCTGTAAGGCGGGCTTATCCAGATGCCGCACGGGAATGGCCACCATCTCCACCTGTAGCTTCTGGCGGTCGACCCGCACCATCGAGCTTTCGACAATCGAAGTTTCGCGCGCCTGCTGTTCGGCTTCGCGCAGGCTTTCTTCCACGGCGTCCATGGAGGAGAGATCGAGGAAATCGCGCAGGCGCCGGCCGGCGTAATCAGTGTGCGAGGCGGCGGCGATCAGCCGGTCCCAACTGCGGTTGCCTTGCACCAGACGGCCGGCCTGGCAAAGGATCACGGGCGTCGGCGTCAAGTCCAGGAACCGGCGATGGATCTCTTCGCTTTCCCGCAGGGCGCGCTCGGATTGCTCCCGATTCCGGATGTCCTTGCGATAGGCATGGAAGAGCGCCACTGGCAGTACGCCGAGCATACAGCAGGTGACCACCAGAAGCGTCTGGCGCTGATTGCCGTCGAGCAGCGACAGCGTGACGAGGATCGTCAGCAGCGCGAGCAGAGCCGTAAGCCAGGGCAGGATCCGCGAATGCATCAACCACTTCATAAAGCGTACGCCGGGTAGTCTCCAGATCGGTCATTTTCCCAGGAAAGTTTAATGTAGTGATACAGTGTGGCTGATGCGTGGCAATCTATCCGTGCTGCTGGTCCTGCTCTCTTCTGTCTCCGCCGCCCAGACGCTGACGCGCGCGGACGCTCTGGCGGCGATGAGGAAGGCCGTCGCCTTTTATCACGACAAAGTATCTACTCACGGCGGCTACCACTTCGCCTATACGGATGATCTCAGTTATGGCCGCTCGGAGCATTCCGAGACGCCGAACCGTGTCGAGGTGCAGCGCGAGGGCACGCCGCGCGTCGGCATGGCGTATCTGGAAGCGTACGACGCCACCGGGGACCGCTTCTTTCTCGATGCCGCGCGTTCGGTGGCGCAGGCGCTGGTGGCGGGACAGCTTTGCTCGGGAGGTTGGGATTATTGGATCGAGTTCGACCCGGCCAGGCGCAAGCGGTTCCCATACCGCGCCGGCAACAACTGCCACCCCTCCGAACTGGAAGGCCATCCCGTCACCACGCTCGATGACAACGTGACGCAGGCTTGCGAGCGGCTGTTGATGCGCGTCGACAAGGCCTTGGGCTTCTCGGACCGGGCCATTCATGAAACATCGCTCTACGCTCTCGAAAGCCTGATGAAGGCGCAGTACCCGATTGGAGCGTGGCCGCAGCGCTACAGCGAGTTCCCTGATCCCGCGAAGTTCCCTGTGCTGCGGGCCGGCTATCCCTCCGGCTGGCCGCGCAAGTGGCCTCACGTGGACTACCAGTCCTACTATACGTTCAACGACAACACCATTTCCGACGCCATCGACATGATGCTGGAGGCGGCGCGCATCTATAAGGACGCGCGCTATCTTGCCTCGGCGGAGAAGGGCGGCCAGTTCATCCTGCTGGCGCAGATGCCGGATCCGCAGCCGGCATGGGCGCAGCAGTACGACGCGGAGATGCACCCCGCCTGGGCGCGGCAGTTCGAGCCGCCATCGGTGACCGGCGGAGAGTCGCAGGGCGTCATGCGCACCCTGCTGGTGCTCTACCGCGAGACGGGCAACCGCAAGTATCTGGAGCCCGTGCCGCGAGCCCTCAAGTATCTGAAGGCTTCGGCGCTCGCGCCCGTGGACCACCCGGTGGAAGCGCGCTCGCACATCCGCACGGGGCCAATCCTGGCGCGCTTCTACGAATTGAAGACCAACCGTCCGCTCTACATCACCAAGGGAACCATGATTCGCGCCAAAGGCGTATCCACCGTGGCGCGGCCGGATGGCTACGATCTCAGCTACAGCGACGCCTCGGTCATCACTCATTACAATGTGCTGGTCAGCGGCGCGGCGCTTGCGTCCATCGAGGATGAGTACCAGAGCCTGGCCGCGGCCGATCCCGCCTCTATCCGCCGGCCCGGGAAACTGCATGGCCTCTCGCCGTGGAGCGAGGAAACAGAACGCGGCTCGCGCAACGCGGCGGCGGTGATCCGGGCCATGGATGCCCGCGGGGCATGGCCCGAAGAAGGCATCATCGGCAAGGCGGACCGCGTGGTCTCCGTATTCGCCGCGCGCCCCATGGTGCTGATGATCAACGGCAAGCCCACGCCCATCCAAGAGAACGACACCATCGAACTGTTCCAGGGTGCGCAGCCTCCGCGCGTCCGCATCATTCGCTCCGTCACCTTCGCGCGGAATCTGGAAACGCTGGCGAACTATGTTGCCTCACGGAAGGGCGAGTAACAGGCGATACCGCGGGTGGTGGCGCGGATGGCCTCCTCTCATTGCGGGGCCGCCGCTGGTACTGTTCTCATTCCCGCGCGATTGGCCGCGCTGGGTGTTCATGTGGACGCTGTCATTTGTCATCTACCTCGGCTGCAAGTGGCTGACGTGGCGGAGAACGGCGGTTCGCGATGTTCCTGCCTGGAAGCATGCGGCCTATCTGCTCGCCTGGCCGGGGCTCGATGCCGCGGGCTTCCTCGAAGGAACTCCAGCCCGCTGCCGCTCGAGCGAGTGGAGGGCGGCCGCGGGAAAGCTCACGGCCGGCATAGCTCTCCTGTTCGCCGTTGCAAGGCTGCTTCCGGCGGGGCGTCCCTACTTCGTTGGCTGGGCCGGGATGATCGGGATGGTCTTGATCCTGCATTTCGGCGTCTTCCATCTGCTCTCCTGTTGGTGGCGCCGCGTCGGCGTTGCAGCACGCCCGCTTATGAATCGTCCGCTGACGTCGACCAGTGTCAGCGAGTTTTGGGGCCGGCGTTGGAATACGGCCTTTCGGGATCTCACCTATCGCTTTCTCTTCCGCCCTTGCACCTCATGGTTCGGCCCCCGTCTGGGTGTCTTCGCAGGGTTCCTCTTTAGCGGCGCGGTCCATGATCTGGTGATCTCGGTTCCCGCTCAGGGCGGCTACGGAGGTCCGACGATCTTCTTCGCGGTGCAGGGGGCGGCGATGATGATGGAGCGCAGCAGGCTCGGCCGGCGGATCGGCTTGGGGTCGGGTTTGCCGGGATGGCTGTTCACAATGCTCATGTTGGCGGCGCCGGCCGGCCTGCTTTTTCATCGCCCATTTGTCCAAAGAGTGATCTTGCCCTTCATGCGGGCCTTGGGAGCCGTTTGATGGATACCTCGCTTTCGAGATGGATCTTCCTTGCCGGTGTGGGGCAACTGTGCGTCCTGATTGCCTCCGCGCTGGTTCCTTTCCGGCTGAGATGGCGCGAAGAGTTGCGATGCCTTCCGCGGCTTCACCGGCAGATGTATTGGGTGTACGGAGGCTACGTGGTCTTGTCGATCATCGCCTTTGCTCTGCTCAGTATCTGCAACGCGGAGGAACTCGCGAGCGGCAGTGGGCTTGCCCGCGGGTTCTGCGCCTACGCCGCGGTCTTCTGGGGAGTTCGCGTAGTCCTGCAGGCGCTCTTCGACGTGAAGGAGCACCTCACCGCGTGGTGGCTCAAGGTGGGATACTTCGCGCTGACCCTGCTGTTCGCCGCCTTCACCATCATCTATTCCTGGGCCGCAATGCCGCTGGCCATCGCCCGGCGATAGGACGCCGAAGACGATCTGCTGCCTGCGCGTCTGGCGCGTCTCGCGATAATGCCGGACCGATTGATCCGAAAACGCCGCGGCATTCGCGAACATATACAACAGAGCGGGCCATTGCAGAATGGACAACCTACCATAGGAGAAAGTATGCACCGAGGATTCCTACTTTCGCTGTTTGCCGCCGGACTCGTCCACGCACAGGAGAAGCCGGTGGAACTCTACCGCGGCATGGGCAGCCACCATCATCCCATCGCGACGCGGAACCCCGAGGCGCAGAAGTTCTTTGACCAGGGACTGCTGCTGTATTACGGGTTCAACCGCTACGAGGCACAGCGCTCGTTCCGGCGCGCGGCGGAACTCGATCCGCAAGCGATCATGCCGCGCTGGGGCGTCGCCATCACCTACGCGCCCCATATCAACATGGACCTTGACGGCGACGTCGATTTGAAGAAGGGCTGCCAGGAAGCGACAGCGGCCGCGAAGCTCACGGGGCCGAAGAACGAGCAGGCGTATGCCAAAGCCGCCGCGGCCATGTGCCAGGGCGAGGATGCCTACCGCCTCGCGCTGCGCGACTTGCATCGCGCTTATCCCGACGACCCCGACGCCGCCTCGCTTTACGCTGAGGCGTTGATGGTGCCGGTGCGCTGGCGGTGGTGGAAGAACGGGATGCCGAACGGCGAAATGGGAGCCTGCATCGCCCTGCTCGAATCGGTATTGAAGCGCGATCCGGACCATCCCGGCGCGAACCACTTTTATGTTCATGCCATGGAGATGTCCCCGCATCCGGAATACGCGCTGCCTTCGGCGCAGCGGCTGATGGGCGGCATCGCGCCAGGCGCGGGGCACATGGTCCACATGGCGGGGCACATCTACATCCGGGTGGGCGATTACGAGGTGGTGGCCAGTTCGAACGAACGCGCGGTGCAGGTGGACGAGGAGTATTTCCACCACAGCGGAGTGCACGGCGGATACATGGGTTACTATGCGCACAACCTGCATTTCCTGGTGGCGGCGCGGATGTTGCAGGGGCGCTTCGAGGATGCGCACAACGCGGCGCTGAAGCTCTCAGAGGTGACCAGGCCGTTTGTGGAAACGGCGCCGGGCATGACGGACCCCTTCGTCCCCACGCCGTGGTTCGTGCTGCTGCGCTTTCAGAAGTGGGACGACATTCTGAACGCGAAGCCGGTGGACAACGAGAAGCTGCCGGTTACGAAGGCGATGTGGCACTACAGCCGCGCGATGGCATTTCATGGGAAGGGCCGGCGCGAGGAGGCGGACAAGGAGCGGCGCGCCTTCGAGGCCCAGCGCCTGGCGATCCCCGCCTCCGCGATGTGGATCAACAACAAGGCCATGGATATTCTCTCGCTTGCCGGCGAGATCCTCGCCGCGCGCATGGCGCGCGCTGACAAGGACGCCATTGTCCACTGGCGCAAGGCCGTCGCCTTGCAGGATGCGCAGGTTTATGACGAGCCGCCGCCGTGGTATTACCCGGTACGCGAGTCGTTGGGCGGAGCGCTTCTGCGGAGCGGCGATGCGAAGCAGGCCGAGGCGGTGTTCCGGGCCGATCTCGATCGCAACCCGCGCAACGGGCGTTCGCTGTTCGGGTTATGGAAATCGCTCGAGGCGCAGGGAAGGGACGTGGATGCGATGTGGGTGAAGGCGGAGTTTGAGCGCGCCTGGAAGCGCGCTCAGGTGACATTGCGTATCGAGGATTATTGATTCGCGGCCGCCGGCGGTGGAGGCTGGTCCTGGAGCGTGAAGTTCACATCCACTTGCGTCAGGACAGCCACGGGATTGCCGTTGAGCAGTGTGGTCTTGTACTCCCACTGCTTGACGGCTTCGATGGCAGCCTCAGCGAGTAAGGGGTGTCCCTGGACGAGCTCGATGTTCTCGACCTTGCCGTCCTTGGCGATGCGCACCATGAGCCGCACGGTGCCTTGAAGCCTGGACTGCTTGGCCTCCGGAGGATAGTGCGGCGCCACCTTTTTCACAAGCTTTGCCGATTGGACGTTGCCGCCGATGCGGAGCGCCATGGGCGCCATGGACACATGGAGGACGCCGTCCGCGCTCACGTCGGCGCGTATTCGGGGATCCACTTCGGCGACGGCCTTCTGGATCTCCGCCGGAGCATCCTGCGAGAGGGTATCGCCCACCTTGACAGGGATGCGCGGCGCCACTCGCGCTTGAAGGTCAGCGGACAAGCCTGTCATCTCGATTCTCTTCAACAGGCCGAGGTAGCCGCCCTGTCCCTTGTCCTGAAGGCTGAAGTTGATTTCCACTTCGGTGTGACCCGGGGCGCCAGTGGCGGTGAACTGCCATTGGAGGACGGACTGGAGGGCAGCGCGGCGGAGTTCCTCGGGGCCGCTCAGCACGCGCGCGTCCGTGACCAGACCTTTGCCGTCGATGGTGACATCCACCTGGACGGTTCCCTCGATGCGTTTTAATTTCGCTTCGGGGGGATACTGCGCCATATGGCGATAGAGCACCTGGGGCCCGCCCTTTGCTTCGGCACGGATGTCCGCGCTCTGGCTGTCCTTGGATTGCCCGGCGGATTGCGCGGCCCGCAGGGGTAGCAGCAACGAGGATACCGTTGCGCTGAGGAATATCGCCGCCATGCTCGCGGCGAGGGAAAGCAGCATACGTTTGCGATTCATAGGAGACACCTCTTTCAAAAGAATTGCCACGCGCTCGGCGAAATGGCGTTGGCGAACAAATAAGGGCGCGGGCATGAAGCCGATCTTCGTCTTCAACCCCGCAATGGCCAGCAGCGCATCCAGGTATGCTTCCCGGTTTCCGGTGGTCTCCACCACCTCCTGATCCACCACCTGCTCCCGCGCCAAGTGGATGCGCGCGATGACGTACCAGATGCCGGGATGGAACCATAGAGCGCACCGGATGAACTCTTCGCCGACGGCAAAGAGCCAGTCCCGCCGCTGCACATGCGCTGCTTCGTGCGCCTGGATGGCCGCCTGCGATTCCACCGGAAGATCGAGGAAACCGGCGGGAAGGAGCGCTACGGGACGTCTCCACCCGAAGGTGATGGGTCCGCTCACTTCCTTGGACACCCGGAACTCCACTTCTGTTCCCGATTTCTCGAGTGGAGTCGACCGGCGGCGGTAGAGGCGCAACCGGAGGGTTCCCAGAGCCAGGCGGGCCATGAGGAGCGCGGAACCGGCAAGCAGCACAATTGCGAGCAACGGTTCCCAAGGCATGGTTGCGTGACCCGCGGGCGCAGGCACTGCCACGGCGGGCCCGCTCGAAAATGTGACGCCGCCCGTGCTCTGCTCCATCTCCTGCCATGGTTCGAGCAATGGCAGCAGCAGACACGCCGCCAGCAGCATCTGCCAGTGCAGAAGGCGCATCCGCGGCGCAGAGTTGCGCCACAGGCGGGCCGCAATTGCACCGGCCGCGATCAGAACCGCCGCCTGCGCCGACCACGCCAACACGTTGTGGATGATGAGGGCCGTCATGACTTCCTCCTCTGACGCAACAGCTTTTCGATCTCCTGGATTTCGCCGTCTGAAAGTTGCGTTTCCTCGAGCAGGTGCACCACCAACGGCTCGGCCGAGCCGTTGAAGACGCGCTCGACGAAGTCGCGCACCATGTTGCGGATCACCTGTTTCTTGGGTTTCGCCGGGGTGTAGAGATAGGCCTTGTCGCCATCCTTCTTCTTCAGGTGACCCTTTTGCTCGAGGATGTTCATCATGGTCATGACGGTGGTGTAGGCGACTTTGCGGCGCTCGCGCAGGGTCTCATAGACTTCGCGAACGGTGACGCTGCCGCGCTCCCAGATGACCTTCATGATTTCGAGTTCCTGCTCGGTAAGAGTGGTGGCGGGGGGTCTCATACTAATAAATTAGTATGAATGGATTAGTAGGTCAAGAGTTTTTTTGGGGGTGGGCCTGGGGGCGTGGGCACGAGTGTCCGCGCCACGATGGATTATTCGGGCATGGGAGCGGGCGGCTGCGGCGTGGGAGGCTCAGGGTGGCGGGTGAAGACCGAGAGCCAGGTGAAAGATTCGGGGAAGTAGAAGGTGAAGGACGGAAGTTCGGACAGGGCGGCCGGTTCGGTCGGAAAATGGATGCGATTGCGGCGTTTTTTGGAAGATTTGCAGGGGGAAGGGCGAAGGAACGCGAGCAGGGAGAGGAGGAGGGCAAGGATACGGGTGACCCAGCCGGCAGGGGACGCGGATGGATCCGGGGCCGGTTCATCGGGCGCTTCGGGCACGGTGAAATCGGCGGGGGTGACGAAGAGCGTGGGCGCGATATCCGGGGCGTGGCGGAGGCGGCGGAGTTTCAGGAGTTGATCCTGGAAGAGCGGTAGAGCCCTTCGTAGCGGACCTCGTAGCGCTGGAGGATGTCGAGGGTACCGGGGGCCATATAATCGACGGAAGCCATGGCATCCATGGCGCGCATGGCGGGGTGATGGTTGGACCATGCGGCTTCGAAGGCCTCTTTTTCGGTGAACGTTTCCGAGTCGAAGAGGGCGGTTTCCATGGACCAGATGCGGCAGAGGCGCCAGTAGGAGTTGACCATGGCGGTGACGAGGTTGCTTTCGGTAAGGGAAGCGGGGTGCCACTCGGCGCGATAGGCGGAGAGGAGGCCGTCATAGGCTTCCTGGGATTCAATGGCGAGGACGACGCATTTGGAGGCGAGCCCGTGGGTGATGCCGTTGAGGGAGGAGCGCTTTTTGCCCTCGGGGGTGATGGGGCCATGGGATTTCCTGCCGTTTTCGCGGGCGATTTGTTGTTTCTTTTCTAAATCGGACATGTTGTGCCTCTTTTCGCGTCGAAGCCTCGACTCGACTTCAGGATATAGGGCGGGTTTGAGCACGCAGAGAGGCAGAGAAGATAGGGGAACTGGGAAGTGGTTCTGTTTCAGTAAATTGGGGCATGGAAAATTATTTGCTTTGGGTTGTGACCGTGTTTCTCGCAGAGCTTTGAGGTCAGCCCTTAATGGACTGATCCATACAGGAGAGAAATGTTTTCGAGTGCGAGAGGTGCAGGTGACGAATTTTCGCGCTGAGGCGCAGAGCGCGCAGAGCTTTAGGAGTTGGGGCTGGTGAGGGGGTGGGAGATGATTGCTCTTTGCGGAGCTAAGGCCGTTGTAAGGTTTTCGCATAAAGGGTATGAGCATTCCGCGTGGGATTGGTTTTCAGGGCGACGGGAAGAATTTGCGGTTTGTAATGCAGATTTTTCTTGACTGATGGCGGGAATTCGATTAACGTTTGAAGCGAGAATCCGATCTCAAACACCTTAATGCGGGCGGCGCGGCGGAGATGCCCGGGCGATCGGTTGTGATTGCCCGGGAGGGTCCTGCCGTTGAGTGCAGGAGCGGCGCGCGCCCGGGCGGCAAGAGACGCGCGCGCGAGGCGTATCCCTTAAATGCGTGAGGTCTATCCATGAAGACGGCCTTATTGTGTTTCTTTTTGTCCTTTTTAGCGTTCGGGCAGGGAAAGAGGCCTGCTCCGCCGGCGCTTACCAATCTCCTCCCGAAAGACCACGTAGCCCTCTACCGTGAGTTTTTTTACTTTCATGGTTCGATGTTGACGTGGCTGGCAGGGTTGAAGGCGAACCAGACGGCGGCGGGCGCGGCGGATCTGGACAACAAGGCGGCGGCGGCGTTCGCGCTGACTGTGGCGGGGCACGCGCAGTTGGCGGTGATCACGGCGGCGGTGGCGCTGGAGTTGCGGGCGATCGACCAGCGGCAGAACGAGCATGCGAACGCGAGGGCGCATTACGAACAGCCGCCGCTGGCGGCGATGTTGCAGCAATTCGAGAGCGAGCGGCAGGACGCTGTGAACCGGGGAATGGCGCGGCTGCGGCAGAACCTGCCGGCGGACGTGTGGCTGGCGACCCAGAGCTACATCAACGGAAAATTCCGTGATGGGATCCGCGTGAAGTGACGGGACGAGGAGGATCCTCATGAGAACCCCAAGAGAGAACGACTGGCATGGCCCCGCGCGGATGGCAGTGATGGCGCTGGCGGCGGTTGCGGCGGCGATGGGCCAAACGCCGGCCTGGTACAACAGCGGGTGGAGCAACCGCAAGGCGATTACGATCAACCACACGCGCGTGGCGGGGTCGGGGAGCCTGACGAATTTTCCGGTTCTGTTCGCGGTGACGGACGCGAATCTGAAGACGGTAGGGAACGGGGGCAGCGTGGGGAAGGGGGACGGGACGGACATCCTGTTCACGGCCGCGGACGGGGTGACGAAGCTGAACCACGAGTTGGAGCGGTACAACGCGGCGACGGGCGAGGTGGCGGCGTGGGTGCAGATAGCGGCGCTGTCGCCGGCGGCGAACACGGTGGTTTATGTCTACTACGGGAACGCCTCGGCGGCGGACCAGCAGAACAAGACAGCGGTGTGGAGCAACGGATACAAGGGCGTGTGGCACCTTGGGGAAAACGCGGCGAACACGACGGTGGCGGATTCGAGCGGGACGGGAAACACGGGGACCAACCAGGCAAACACCAGTTCGAAGACGGCGGCGGGGAGGGTGGGGAACGGGCTGACGTTCAACGGGTCGTCGGACTGGGTGTCGATTGCATCGAGCGCGAGTTTGGGTAGCGGGCTGGGCAGTTTCACGATTTCGGCATGGGTGAAGAAGAGCAGCAACAGCACGGTGGACGCGATTGTGTGGCACGGGGACGACAGCGACGGGAGCGGGGCGAGCTACCGGTTTCTGACGCTGACCACGGGCCAGATCCAGTACCTGGTGGGGAACTGGAACACGGGAAAGAATTTCAAAGGCAGTACGATCGCGGACACGAACTGGCACTACGTGACGATGACGTATGACGGGACGACTTTGCGGGGTTACTATGAAGGCATCGCGGACGGCAGCGCAAGTTCGGGGACGTATACGGCGGCGGACAAGGTGACGCGGATCGGGAGCGCGCAGGCGAGCGGGGCGAGCAACTACTACGCGGACGCGGTGATGGACGAAGTGCGGATTTCGAACGTGGCGCGGAGCGGAGATTGGATTGCGACGGAGTACAATAACCAGAACTCGCCGGGGACGTTTTATACGGCGGGCGGGCAGGAGAGCGGGATCACAACCGTGCCGGTGACGGTGACGAGCGCGCCGGCGGGTTTGTTGCTGACGGTGGACGGGGCGGGGTGCGCGGCTCCGTGCAGTTTCCAGTGGACGCCGGGGACGAGCCATACGGTGGCTCCGACGGCGGGAACGCAGGCGGGAGCGGCGGGAGTGCAGTATGTGTATGCAAGCTGGTCCGACGGCGGGACACAGTCGCACACGGTGACGGCACCTGGGGCGGCGGCCACGTACACGGCGAACTTCACAACGCAGTATTTTCTGACGACGGCGGCGAGCCCGGCGGGTGGGGGAAGCATCACGCCGGCAAGCGGGTGGGTGAACAGCGGGAGCGTGGTGGCGGTGAGCGCGAGCGCGGCTGGGGGGTACACCTTCACGGGTTTCACGGGCGCGCTGGCGGGGACAACGACGCCGCAGAACGTGACGATGACGGGACCGCTGACGGTGACGGCGACGTTTGGGACGGGGAGCGGGCCGGGGTGGTACAACTCGTCGTGGAGCAACCGCAAGGCGGTGACGGTGTATCACGCGCAGGTGGCGGGGGCGGCGAGTCTGGCGAGTTTCCCGCTGCTGTTTGCGGTGACCGATCCGAACCTGAAGACGGTGGCCAACGGCGGGAGCGTAGGGAAGGCGGACGGGAGCGACATTCTGTTCACGGCGGCGGACGGGGTGACGAAGCTCGACCACGAGATGCAGCAGTACAACGCAGCGACCGGACAGGTGGTGGCGTGGGTACGGATTCCGTCGCTCTCGCCTACGGCAGACACGGTGGTGTATGTGTATTACGGCAATGCTTCGGCGGCGGACCAGCAGAACAGGGCTGGCGTGTGGAGCAACGGGTACAAAGGGGTGTGGCATCTGGCGGACAACGCGGCGAGCGCGGCGGTGGCGGATTCGAGCGGGAACGGATTTACGGGGACCAACCAGGCGAACACGAACGCGAAGACGACGGCGGGGAAGATGGGGGCGGCGCTGGCGTACAACGG
>WBZR01002432.1_pt1 | contig 19140 bp, 17 predicted proteins | sample 5204231 | NCBI WGS metagenome assembly WBZR01 (sample SAMN12412403, study PRJNA552823) | activated sludge metagenome | isolation source: activated sludge from anammox sidestream of wastewater treatment plant... | place: USA: Virginia | collected 2017-08 | reverse complement strand
TTTTTTCAAACACAAAGGACACGACGGTCACAAAGGAAAACCCAAGGAATCTAGGCTCTTTTTTGCCTTTGTGTCGCTTCGACGAACTCAGCGCAAGACTTTGTGCCCTTCGTGGTGAAGCTCTTTCCCGTTAATTACAGGAGACCCAGTTTTCTTTGTGTTCTTTGCGGGTGTCGCATGGCGCCATGGCGACACTTAGCGGGGCAAATGTGCGGTAGAGAGAGATTTTTCTCTGCGGTCTCGGTGTTCCCTGTGGCAAAGAGGGTTATGACACGCCTGTTTCGCCACGCCCGCTACTTATCCTCTTTCGCCCGCTGGTTGAGGAGCGCCATCATATCGATGAACACGCGGTTGAACAACATCGCGGGACTTTCCACCCTGAGGTTGGGGATGAGGATGGCTCCCAGCACGGCGTCGAAGACCGGAATGAAATTGCGCGTGGTATCTGAAATCAGCACCGAAAAATCGAACCGACCCGAAATCTCCAATTTCCCTTCCACTTCGTACACCTGCGAAGTCACCCGGGCAAGCACAGGCGCGGCATTCGAATACCCGCCGCGCACCACCGCCGCAGGACCCAGGTCTTCGCGGCGCGCGGCGCACAACGCGAAAATATTCGTCTTCACCAGCCTCACCACCTCAAAATGATCCACTAACTTTGTGGGCATGTGAATGCGCGCCAGCCGCGCATCATGCACTTCAAGATGCGACTTGGTGTGGTCGTTCATCGTCCCCATGATGCCGCTCGTGCCAGCCATCACCTTGCCGACGATACGATAGCCGGCGGTGTACAAATCTGCGGGGAGGAAACGATACGTTCGAGAGGAAGAGTCCATGATGTGTGAGTCAGTCCAGCGGGGGGGTGGGATGATTCAACGCGGGCGGGGCAGGCTTGGGCGTCCGATGGACGCGGCGCGTGGGCTTTCCCGTTTCCGGGCTGAGGAGCATCGCCAGCCACGAGACGGCGCGCTCATCGTATTCGCGTCTGCCGCACAGGTCGCAGATCCAGGCGGGGAAGTTCGGCACAGTGACGAGTTCCTCGCTGAGCCAGGTGAAATAGGTGATGTGGCGCAAGTGCATAATGCCCGCCGAACATTCACTGCACGGAACGCGGTCTGCATGGGGTTGGAGGGGAGCGGCATGGGTATCGTTCATAAAGGTAACTTCATTGCGCGGCAAAAGCCACGTCGATGTGGTTGATGATCTCCCATTTGGGAGGGGGCCAATAAATGACCACGGCTTTACCGATCACATTGTCCATGGGGAGCAAACCCCACTCGTGCGAATCTTTCGACTCGTTGCGGTTATCGCCCAGCACGAACAGGCTTCCCTCGTCCACCTGCCATGTGCCGTTATAAAACGGCGCCGAAGCAATGTATGGCTCCTCCAACTGCAACCCGTTGACCAGCACCCGACCGTTTTCGACCACGACCGTATCGCCGGGCAAACCGATCACGCGCTTGATCAAGTCCTGGCTGGGGTCGCGCGGATAACTGAAAACAATGATATCGCCTCGCGAAGGCGCGCCGAGTTTATACGCCAGTTTATTCACCAGGATGTATTCGCCGTTCTCAAGCGACGGGTTCATGCTGTACCCATCCACGCGCACGCGGGCAGAGACGGCGTTGATCCCAAAATACAGGAAGACGGCAAGAAGAAGCGTTTCGAGGATATCGCGCAGCGGACGCTTCCATTCGACGGGTTGGTCTGCTTCGCCCGTAGGCGGGGAATTCTGTTCTGTGAGAGGGGGTTGAAGCGAATCCATGTGGCGGCATTATACTGCCATTTACTGGCGGGCGTTTCCCCTTAAGGTGGGGTTAACTTGTATTGTTAGGGTGTCCACCATGGTCCTACTTTTGCTCTAACGCCTGCTGACATACCGCTTGTAGGATCTCGGTTCGCGTTTGCACCAGTTCCGGGTATTCATAAAAGAAGAGCACCTTTTGCTCGGCAATCGAGTTACCCGCAGGTTTGAGACGCACGATGAATTCCGTCCATGATTCGGCGATATCTTCATCCGGGTTGGTGGCGGCATAGGCTCTTACAAACTGGTCCGGGTATTTCAAATAGAATTCGTTCAGGATGGGGCTATTCTCCTCCGTCTCGCTCGCTTGCAGGAAGGCGGTTACCCAATCCTCGAATAACTGACCATGCCAGAAACGCTTTCCGAATTCGTTGATGTAGGAATCGGCGCGCGCGCATTCCGCGCCCGTGAAGAATTGGTCGCCGCATAGTCGAGACTTTGCATCGAAGTCCTTCCTGTTGATCGTTTCATCATACCAGGGTCCAATTCCTGTGACCTGCATATCATCCAACGTCAGGATGTGGCCATGCTCGTGAACTAAGATTTCCGTGGTGTCTCTGGCGCTATCGAATTCCGCCAGGTTTATTTCCAAGCTCCATTTCCCCTTGGAGGTCTTCCACACACTGGCCGCATAGCCGTCTACATTTGTGTCCACATAAAACGTGATATAGGAAATATACACTTGATCCGTGACGCCGAAGAGGCGTCTTGCATAATTCCAAATGCGAGCATGTAATTCGGTATCGTCCTGGTAGGGTTGTAGATAAGAAGGAACCTGCGGTTTGGACAACCGTTGCAGGGACCCGTCAGTTTGTTTGATCCAGTAGCCTACCAGTTTATATCCTCCCGCTTTTTCATCCAATTCATTTTTATATTCAGAAAGATTCACGCCGGCGAAGTCGGGCAGAACCCGCAGGCAGGCATTGAGACAAGCCGTTTCTTTGCAATTGGGGTCGAGCGTGGGCGAAGGAATCAGGGAAATATCGTTCGCCACGATATAAAATAATAATCCAGAATACCCCAACACTCCGAAACAACACAGGAGGACGATCCCGCCAACCAGTACAGTGGCTTTGCGCCACGTTGAATCGGATCGTTTGAACGCAATTTTGTGATCGCTCATTGCGGGAATTCGGCGCACAGTTGATTCAGGATCTGCCCGCGCAATTGCATCAATTCGGGAAACTCGTGAAAGAACAGGATTTTTTCATTGGCGATCGAATCCGCTGGCGGCTTGGGCGAAAGGATGAAAAATGCGAACGCCTCCGCAATATCCTCCGCCGGGCTGGTGACGGAATAATCGCTGAGGAATTGGTCTTGATATGTGTTATAAAAATCATCGAGCTGGTCGTAGTATTCGTCTTCATCCTCGATCGTATCGATCTCCTGCCATTCCGCGTACAAGTTGAACCAGAACCGATCGAAGAACTGGTTGACGTACGAATCCGCGTTACTGCATCCCTCGCCCGGGAAGTAATTCGGGCAGGCGGCAAGCTCGCGCTGGTAGATTTCATCGTTAGACGGATTGTCAAATACCGATAGGTTGGGCGGCACCTGCGAGGAATTCAGAGTCATCAAATGGGCGAATTCGTGGAGCAAGGTAAAGACCAGGGCGCGCCGGTCATCCGCGTCGAGGATGTCTACCTCGAGCACCCACTCCTCGGCGTTATTTTGCGATTGCCCAACAGAGGCAAGCACATCACTGCCGCCATCGGTGACAATGGCAAAACTCACCACAAAGTCTCGTTCGTCGGGGGGGATGAGGTTGGCGAATAAATTCCAAATCTCTTCGTGCGTGGCGCGGTCATCCTGCTCGTCGCGGAATTTGCTCGGCACCGAATCGAAATAGGGATTGCCGAGATCGTCTCCATCCACACGATAGGTGACGAGATAGATCTCCTCCTCCAGCGATTCCTCCGAACTGCTTTCAAAATTGAGAGAAGCCTCCAGAATATCCGCAACCTGGACCGGGCAACTCGCTTCGGCGGGCAGGGTCGGCGTCGATGTGGGCGGGACCAGCGTTGGGGTTGGCGTGAGAGTCGGCGGGAGCGGAGTCGGCGTGTCGGGGATGATCAGCCTCGTGGCGGCGCGGCAGGCTAACGTCGAGGAAAGAAGCGCGAGCGTGATGAGGAGGAGTTTTCGTCTGAGCATGTTTTATCGAGGCGGAATGATGATCCAGCCGGCATCCAGAAAGTATAAATACAGGTAACCGACGAGCATGACGATCCACAAAGCGAGTTGGATACGGTCGAGCAGATTTTCCCACGAGACGGCAAGGTTGTCTTTGATGGTTTGAACGATGTTCTCGAGACTATCGAGTTTGCCGCGCACGGTTTGCTTCCAGTCGTTGAGGTAGAGTTCGTTGTGAATGATCTCGTAGAGTTTGGCGGTGTACCAATCGCCGATGAGCAACAGGCTTTGTTCGGCGCGTTCGAAATCGAGCATCACCTCGAGGCGGTGTTCCGTCAGTTGGCGGATCAGCCCGCGTGTGGCGCGGGGACGGCGCGGTTTTTCAAAGAACGATTCGTTGATCTTGTCGAGCAGGTCTTCGATGGATTGGTCTAACATGCGGTAACGCAATAATTGATAATTGCCGATCTTGAGCAGGGCGATGTCGGAGCGGAAATCGGCTTTTGGCGCGATGATGATGGCGCCCTCCCAATCCACCAGCGTGAGTTCGTCGGCGGAGTAACGCGCGCGCGAGCCGAGGATCTCGCGCATCTCTTCGGCGTCGAACACATCGCGCTGTGAGCGGATAAAGTTTGAAAGCCCCAGCGCGTTCTTTTCGATCCATTGGTCGGGAGTGGGGGTCGCGTCTTTGACCAACAGGATCCAATACTCCTCGAACAATCCGCTGCGACGGTGCTTTTCAGGAATATAGCGCGATTGCAACACGTTTTGTAAATTCGTGCGCGTGAGCAGCACCGGCGCGGCGAACGGGTCGCTGATCTGGTAGCGACATTCGATCATCTGCGCGCAGTCGTCGTAGAGATGCCGCACGACATTGACGGCATACCCCTCGAACAAAAACGTCTCTTCGCCGAGCGTCACGAGGTCGATGTCCACCGGTTGAAAATACGGCGCGTCTTTGATCAGCCCTTTGAATTGTTCGGTCGGTCGCGTTTTGCCGTCGTCTGAATCGGGGAAGGCTAATAAATAACAGATTTCCATGGGTTAAGTTTAACACAGCAGGACTTACGCAGTTGAACCTGTTGCGCTAGGGCAATCGCATTTGGATTTTTTGTCCGCTACTCCTCACGAATTCACGCTAATCTTTCTCGGAAAAATTCGCGCAGATTGGCGAAGACTTGTCCTGAGCCTGTCGAAGGATTAGCGGATTCGAAGGCAAAACACCGTGTTTTGAGCCTCGAGATTTTCTAATGCGAATACCCTACCTGTTGCGCCGTAGTTGCACTGCGGCGGCAATACAACTGCCCGCCAACTGCGTAACGCCTACACAGGAAGAAGTTGAAGGCGTTTGCGCATGTATACTCAGGCGTAGTGAAACACGCGCTGCCTCTTCTGATCGCCCTGCTCATCTCCGCCGTAACGCTTGGCGTGTTGATCAGCCTGCCCGCCTCCGAGTGGTCGGGGTGGCGTCCCGCCACATGCCTGCCACGCGGATGTTTCTGCGAACTGCCAAATCACAACAGCCCGATCCGCCAGAGGGCAAACACGCTCTCCTCGCTCGGATACATCTTCAGCGGGACGCTGGCGATCGCCTTATCGAAAAACGCGCGGCGCTTCTCGCGCGGTCATGCCGTTATCTTCGGCGCGTCGAGTCTTGTCATCGGCATTGGCAGCGCGTTCTATCACGCCTCGCTCACCTTCACCGGTCAATTCTTCGACGTGCTGGGAATGTTCATGCTCGCAACGCTCATGCTCGTCTACGCCTTCGAGCGGATTTGGGACTTGCGCTTCGCCGCCACGCTGGGGCTGTATCTCATCCTCATCCTTTTTCTCAGCGTGTTACAAATCTCCCTGCCCGATACAAGGCGGTTCGTATTTGCCGTTGTTCTTGTTATTGCCCTGTTCTTTGAAACCTATGATCGAAAACAAAAAACGCCGATCATCGCCGCGCAAAAATTACGCCTCGGGATCATTCTGCTTGCCGTTGCATTTGCGATCTGGATCCTCGATCAAGCCCGCATCCTTTGTTTCGAGACCAGCCTCATGCAAGGACACGCCGTCTGGCATCTGCTCGGCGCGGCGTCGGTGTGGTTGCTGTATCAATACTACGCGAGCGAAACCGACGAAATTAAACCCGCCCCCACGCAAAATACGTAGGCACTCGCAAAACGCGCTCGCCGCTTTTCCGCGCCTGCGTATCCAACAATCTCATTTTTTGGATTTCCTCCTCCTCGACCATTCCCGCCAAATCGGATTCGATCACCGCCCATTCCATTTCCAACGCCTCAACATCCGCTTCTTTTTCGACGGGTTGAATGGGTCCCGTTTCTTCGAGTTTTATCCCCGCCTCGAAAAACGCCTCCGCCAGCCGCGCGCCGAAGCCGGGATCGGCTCCCTGCCGTTTCAGCGATTCGACCTGCCACGCGCCGAGAGGCTTCAACTCGTCCGGCGCATCCACCCGGGAAAAATAATCCGGTTCCGCCAGCGCAAGGACGTGTCCGCCGGGGCGCGTCACGCGCTTCATTTCGCGGACGGCTTGCAATGGATCATTCACCCACAATAAAAAATAATGGCAAAAGACAAGATCGAACGATCCGTTTGAATAGGGGAGGGCAAGCCCGTCGCCGCGCGTGAGAATCGCGTTCGCGGCATTCACCCGGCATCGCGCGAGCGCGTGAGGAGCGATGTCTACGCCGTGAAGAGTCGCCGAAGAGGCAATCGTCGCGAGGAGCGCCCCGGTGCCGCATCCCACTTCCAAGATTCGACGCGCGGACTGTGCCTCCGCCTTTGCGAACAGATAGACGCGCAGGTCGCGCGTCCAGCCCGCTTGTTGCAGATAGCGTGTGTGCCAGTCCATTTACGCGCGGCGGATCGTTTCCCACTCATCGTTGAGGAAGTTGCCGAGGACGCGGTCTTTCATCCCTTGCGCCGGTAACACGTCGCCGTCAGGCTCCACGTACATCCATGCCCTGCCCGCGCCGTCGGGCGTTTCGTCTTCGGCGGTTTCGTATGCCACCGGGTTCTCCGCCGAATACGGCACCGGCAGATCGAACCTCATCGTCATCCCCAATTCGGCGGCGCGGTTATGGATCGCCGGCAGAGACGAGGTGAATGATTTGTCCGCGGTGGTGACGGAAAGGCTTTGTACGCCGAGGTTTGCGAGCCGTTCGAGGATGCCGTCGGCTTGACCGGCGTTCTCCGCGTTCACCGTGAGATGCGCCGTGACGAAGATATCTTCGCGCAGGAGCGAGCCTAACGCCTCCCATGATGTTGCGTTGCCGGGTTGCAAGAGGAATAGAATGTGATCGAGCCCGGTCTGCAACAGACTCGCGCGGTAGGTTTCATCGGCGAGTTTCAAGCCGTCGGTGAGCAAGCCGCAGATCTGACCGTTCGCTTCGGCGCGCGCGATCAATTGCGGAAGGTCGTCGCGCAGGGTCGCTTCGCCGCCGGTGAAGGTGACGTGCGGAATCCCCGCGCTCCAGGCTTTATCCAAAATAGTCTGCCATTCCTCGGTGGTCAGTTCGCGCCGGACGCGCTGGGCGGGCGCGGCGTCGCTGTGGTCGGAGAGTCTGTAGGTGAGGGCGCAGTCGAGGCGCAGTGGAGCAGGCAGACTGGCGGAGTGAGGCGCGACCCGGTCGAAGTGGAGGTAGGAAACGGGGTCGAGGTCGGGAGTCTCGACGAGGGTCTGAATCCGATCGGCGAAGTCGGTGAAGTCTTTGAGCGCCGCATCCTTGCTCACGCGATACCGCGCCGCGATCTGCTTCGCCGCCTCGTCGGGCGATGAGCCTTTGATGAAGTGGTACGCGCATTCGGCCGCGTTCGGGTTGAGGTGCAACACCGTCGCCGCGTTGACGATGAGGATCCCCGTCCCATCTTTGAGCAGGTGCAAGTGCAGGCGATACGGCTTTTCGCGCTCTGGCGCGGCTTGCAGATGATGTGTGCCCTCGGGCAGGGGCTGGACTTTGGTGAAGAGTTCGGAAATGCGATTAAGAATGTTCATGGCTTTTCCTTTTGGCAAAGTAATTGATGGCTTTCCCGTCATCAACGGTAAAGAGCCTTAACACGAAGGACACCAAGTCTTGCGCTGAGTTCGTCGAAGCGACACAAAGGGGAAAGAGCCAGTGATTTCATGGGTAATTCCTTTGTGACCGTTGTGTCATTTCGACAAGCTCAATGCAAGCCTTTGTGTTTGAAAAGAGTTGTCGCGTTAAAAACGGTAGAACCTCATTGACCTACGCCAACACGGGCAACGGGACGATCTCCTCGTTCACTTCATATTGTTTGCGATGACCTTCAAAGCGCAAGGGACAGCCGCCGCCGCATTCGGACACGATGGAACAATCGTTGCACATGTCGGGCAGTCCGCGCCGTTCGCGCAAACGGATGGATAACTCGTGGTTCCAGATCGAATCCCACGAGTCGGTGAGGATGTTTCCAAGCGGATGGTAATACGATTGACATGGCAGGACGTTGCCATTCGATTCGATGCACATGCTGTACAGCGAGGCGGTGCATCCCTTCACGCCGAGGTTGAGTTGCGTCGGGTCGAAGTGACAATACTGCGTGGGCGTGTACCAGATCAGGCGTTGTCCGCGCGCCGAGGTTTTCTCGACCGCCATCTCAAGGATGGGTTGCAGTTCGCTTTCCCGCAGACCCGTGCCAACCGTGAGACCATGCCCGGAGTAGATGAGCGCGTTCATGCCGATGGTCGGCACGCCGAGTTCGCCGAGGAAGTCCAACGTCTCCGGCATGGTGTGGACGTTGGTTCTCAGCATGGTGGTGTTGGTCATCACGTAGAGGTTGGTGTTCAGCGCGTTCTTGAGTCCTTGAATGGTCTGTTTGAAGGCGCCTTTGGCGCGCATCATCACATCGTGGATGTGTTCGTCGCTCGACTCAACCGTAATTTGGATATGATCGAGCCCGGCGTCCAGCAATTTTTGCAGAAAGCGCTCGTCAATGAGGCGGCGGGCGTTGGTGTTCAGCCCGGTGATCTGCCCTTTCGATTCGGCGTACGCGATCAGTTCCGGCAGGTCGTCGCGCAGGGTGGCTTCGCCGCCGGTGAAAACGATGTGCGGAACGCCAAGGTCGAAACACTTGTCAATAACGGCGAACCACTGTTCTGTGCCGATCTCAGGGAATGTGCGTTCGCGCGCGTTATAGCAGTGGGCGCAATCGTTGTTACAGCGATAGGTCAGCGCCATGTCCATGCGATAGGGCGCGGCGGGGCGCGCGCTGAACGGCATCATCGTTTCCAGGTCCATGTCGTGAACCGCGCATGCGCCGTCCGGGCGGAGCAGTTCCTTGATCTGCCATTGGAACTCCTCAAAATCCGTCCGCGCTTGTTCGGGGTGAACCTTGAACTGTTTCGTCATCATGCGGATGACCGCCTCGTTTGGGATTTGCTCCATGATGAAATACGCCATCAATGCGGCGGTGGGATTGAGATGCATCACGCGGTTGGCGTTGACGATCAGCGTGGCGTTCCCGTCGCCTTCGATTCGCAAATGCGCGCGACTTTTCTCGTTCTCTTTTTCCAATTGATAATGATACAAGCCGGGCTGTGGGTTCTTCACACCCGGTCCGACGATTCTCTCTTTGATCGATTCGAAAAGCGCCATGACGGTTCTCCTTATCGTCCGCCGCCGGCGCAGGCGCAGGCGCAACCCGCGCAGGCACAGGCGCACGCGCAACCGCCGCTTCGTCCGCCACCGCTTCCGCTTCTGGACGGCGGAGGAGGAGGGTTCGTGACGTTGGTGACTTTGCTGGTGAACTCTGTGACGTTTCCGATCACGTTGGAGGCAAACGATTGCGCGCCCGTGACGACTGACGCGGCGAAGTCGGCCCCCGGTAGGGCGGATGAACCGCTTCGTCCCCCGCTTGAAACTGGCGCGCCCGTCGAGATCGTTCTCCCTCCGCCCGCATAGACCGGGTCGTAGCGAGACCACCACGCAGGCATGATGATGGGTCGAGTGAACGTTCGCCGCGCCCGGTCATCGTAGTCTCTATCGAGCATCGTCCATTCGGCGTTCTCGTCGTAGAGTTGCCCCTGCACTTCGGGCGTTTGCGCTTGCTCCACCTGCCGCCAGGCTTTTTCGGTGATGTTTTTATAGTAAGCAATCGTCTCCTGGCGGCTGAAACCCTTGATCTTTTCGGAGACCGATTTAACGAGTTTCACCATCGTTCCTTGCAGGAGGTTTTGGCGCGTGGTTTTATTTTGTTCTTTGAACGCGCCGAGGAAGCCCGTCTCGTACTCGTATAAGCCGTCGGGCAAAGGCGAGGCGATATCGAGGTCGAGCGGAGTCCGCGATGTGACCGTTGCCGCGTTCTTCTTCACCAGCCCAAACAGGATCATCGTCATCACTTGATCGAGCGGGGTTTCCATGAGGATCGCCGCCTCGACCGCCGTCAGTCCGCGCTTGATGCCATGCCCCTCGATGGAAATCTTCGGCGACATGTATTGCAGTTTTCGCCGTCGGTTTTGTATGAAACCCAGAACGGGAGCGCCGATGAAAAACAGTGGGAAGAGCAAGCAAGGCAGAAAGCCTGCCACCATGCTCACCAAACCAATGAAGAGTGAGACGATGCCCGTGATGAAACTCTCAAGAGCGCTGGTGCGCGCGATCGCCGACTCGGGAACATAACTGGCGGGGAACGACGCGCCAAATGTATATTGCGTGGACGCCGTTCCCGTTTCATTCCGCCATGTGTAGGTAACTCGCCCGCTTTCATCCGCGCCCACCTGCGGCTCGGAGGCGAACCCGCTCGGCGCGGAATGCCAGCGCGGCTCGGTGTTCGTCATGCCGGGCGGGAAGTGAAAGACCATGGTCACATCGGTATTGCCCGTCACATATTGCGAGCCGAACCAGGTCGTGCCGAACACGCCGCTGGCGTACTTGTCGTCCTCGGTGTCGGGGTACAGCGCATCGGTGATTTCTCCCACAAACACATGCACGCGTCCGCGTCCGCCGGCAGGGATGGTCTGCGGTCCCATCACCACCGCGAATCCCGACCCGCTCCCTTGATATTCGCTCGTCGAAACCGTCACGGGAGTCCCGTTCACATCCGCTTGCACAGTGGACATGTTGAAGTGATCGCTGGGCATGCCCACGTCCACAAAGTCGATGGGATGCGCGCCGGGCTGGTTGGCGAAGTCCCACACGTAATCGAGGCTCAGCGTGCCGTCCGCGTTCCAATACACGTTCACGGTTTCGCGCTCCACCCCAAAGTAATAATCCGACTGGGCGGAAACGACCAGCGAACTCGTCAGCAACAATACGAGCGCGAGGAAATAGGCGATCTTTAATTTCATGGATTTCATGGCACCTCTTTAATTTAATCTCTTGCTCAGCCACAGAGTCCACAGAGACCTTTGAGAAGTTTTTTCTCTGTGCTCTCAGTGGCGAAAATAACTTTGCAAGAAACAGATTAGAAGATTCGTTACCACTTCGGTTCTTCAGTCAATTGATACGTCGTCCCGCAGAACGGACATTCCACCGTCGGCGCGCCGGCGACCATCTTGACATTGTCCGCGCTCAGGCTTCCGCCGCATGAACGGCATTTCATCTGCTCGATCTTCGTTTCCCCCGGCAGGTCCACTTTCATCGTCACTTGTTGGATCACTTCGGTCTTCGTCCCCCGCTGGGCGGCGTAGATCAACCCCGCGCCCGCCGCTAAAAACAACGCGCCCACACAGCCGAACCCGATCCCAAACGACAACCAGTTCGAACTGCCCTGCGCAGACGTGGAACCGATCACGTTCAAGAGCCCGTAGCCGAATAGACACACGCCGATCAAAAATAAAATGCCCGCGCCGATATAGAGAAGCGTTTTGCTCGCCATACAGGAACTCCGTTTTCAATGATGATGGATGACGCTGTGTAAGTTTACGAGTAGTGTAGTCCAAAGGTTTCAGAAAATCAAATAATATAAATCAAAGTTCTGATATTAATTCAACCGCCTTTGTTTGCTGTATACTAGCCGTAGAATACTGTTACGGAGGCGCGATGACACTTCAGGATCAATACAAAAAATGGCAGGAAAACATCCTGAAAAAATCGTTGGATAAATTCAAGGAACGGCGCGAACGCTTCGAAACCTCCTCTGGGATTGAAGTGCCGCGCCTCTCTCTTCCGGGTGGGGCTGATTCAGTTTACCTCGACCGACTCGGCTTCCCCGGCGAATATCCCTTCACGCGCGGCGTCCAACCGACGATGTATCGCTCCCGCTTCTGGACGATGCGCCAGTATGCGGGCTTCTCCACCGCGGAAGAATCCAACAAGCGCTATCGCTATTTGCTCCAGCAAGGACAAACAGGGTTATCCGTCGCCTTCGACCTTCCCACCCAAATCGGCTACGACGCGGACGACCCCATCGCGCAAGGCGAGGTCGGCAAAGTGGGAGTCTCGATCTCATCCATTCACGACATGCAACAGTTGTTCGACCAAATCCCGCTCGATCAAGTTTCCACGTCCATGACCATCAACGCGCCTGCGGGAGTTTTGCTGGCGATGTATATCGCCGTCGCCAAACGCCAAGGCGCAGACGTGAGCAAACTGCGCGGCACAATTCAAAACGACATCTTGAAAGAATACGTCGCGCGCGGCACCTACATCTTCCCGCCCGCGCCTTCCATGCGACTCATCACCGACATATTTTCATTCTGCGAGAAAGAAGTCCCGAATTGGAACACGATCTCGATCTCCGGCTATCACATCCGCGAGGCAGGCTCGACCGCTGTGCAAGAGGTCGCGTTCACGCTGGCGAACGGAATCGCCTATGTCGAATCCGCGCTGAAGGCTGGCTTGAACGTGGACGAGTTCGCCGGTCAACTCTCGTTCTTCTTCAACGCGCATAACAACTTTTTGGAAGAGGTCGCCAAGTTCCGCGCCGCGCGCAGGCTGTGGGCGAATATCATGCGCGAGAGATTCAAAGCGCAAAAGCCGTCCTCGTGGCAACTTCGCTTCCACACGCAGACCGCAGGCTCGACTCTCACCGCGCAACAGCCTGAAAATAACGTTGTGCGTGTGACCGTGCAAGCGTTATCCGCTGTCCTCGGCGGGACACAATCTTTGCACACCAACTCCATGGACGAGGCATTGTGGCTTCCCACCGAAAAAGCCGTGCGCGTCGCGCTCCGCACACAACAGATTCTCGCGTATGAATCGGGTGTCGCTGATTCGGTTGATCCGCTGGCGGGATCATATCTCATCGAATATCTCACGGACGAGATTGAAAAAGGCGCGCAGGAATACATCTCCAAAATTGACGATATGGGCGGCGCGTTGCAAGCCATCGAAAAGGGATTCATGCAAAGCGAAATTCAAAACGCCGCCTACGCCGCGCAGCAAGCCATCGAAAGAGGGGAGCAGGTGGTGGTGGGAGTCAATCAATTTGCCGTGGACGAGGAAGTGACTTTGGAACGCTTGCGTGTTGATCCCGCCATTGAATTAGGTCAGCGCGAAAGGTTGAAGAAATTGCGAGAGACTAGAGACCAGAGACTGGCGGATGAGTTGCTCGGCAAGTTGAAGTCTGCGGCGAGCGGAACGGAGAATCTGATGCCGCTTTTCATTGAATGTGTGGAAAATGACATCACGCTCGGCGAGATTTGCAATGCGTTGCGAGTTGTGTGGGGGGAATATGTGGCGGAGGGGTTTTAGGGTTTGAAAAATAACCAAAAATGATGACGAATGTACCGTAAACTTAATCCGAAAATACATGGATAGATTTTTCGCCTGCGCATACAATCCTCCTCGCGCCAACAGGAGTCTCACATGTCGAAAATCGATTCCCTTGTACAAGACTTTCTCGCCCAGAAGAGCATTGCCATTGTCGGCGTTTCAGATCGGCGCGAAACGGGGTGCAACCTCGCGTATGAAAAATTCAAAACGAGCGGATATCGCGTCTACGCGGTCAACCCGCGCCTCACATCTTTTCAAGGCGACGCCTGCTACCCCAACCTAAAATCCATCCCTGAAAAACCAGACGCCGTTTTCATCCTTGCCAGCCCCAAAGTGACCCATCAGATCGTCGATCAATGCGTGGACCTGGGGATCAAACACGTGTGGATGCACTGCATGATGGGGACCAAACCCGGTCTGGCGGCAGGCATCACCAGCGTCTCGCAAGAAGCGGTGAAGATGTGCAAAGCCAACGGCATCGCGGTCATACCGGGGACGTGCCCGAATCAGTTCTTGAAACCCGATTTTAGTCACAAAATGATGCGCGGTATGTGGCGCGCGCTGGGGTTCATGAATTCGGCGTAGCGACCGACAATCCTCCATCGTGTTGATATCATTCACTTAGCCGCAGAAATTGCTGAGAAAAAACTCTGCCGTCTCTGCGGTTACTCGTATTCGGAAATCTAGGGCAATCGCATTTGGGTTTTTTGTCCGCTAATCCTCACGAATTCACGCTAATCTTTCTCGGAAAAATTCGCGCAGATTGGCGAAGATTAGCGGATTCGAAGGCAAAACACCGTGTTTTGAGCCTCGAGACTTTCAAATGCGATTACCCTATTCGGAAATCAGCCTCATTTCAAATATCCCGCGAACCTATGATAAAATACCCCGCCGAGCGACGTACCCTTCGCTCGAAAATCCAATTTTGAAAGAAAGGGCTTAAACAATGAAAGTAATGCTGGTTAAAGACGTATACAAATTGGGGCGCGCGGGGGACGTGAAAAAAGTCGCCGACGGTTATGGACGTAACTTTCTATTGCCGCAGGGGCTGGCTGTCCTTGCCACGGCGGGAGCGCTCAAACAAGTCGAAAAGATTCGCTCGCAGGCTGAGATCCGACGAACCGAACTCAATAGCGAACTTAAAGACCTGGCAACCCAGATCGGCGCCGTTGTGCTGAGCTTCCCCGCCAAAGCGGGCGAGACCGGAAAACTCTACGGCTCGATCACCACGCAAGATGTGGCAACCGCCATCTCCGAACAGACCCGCTACGAAGTCAAGAAACAACAAGTCGACATGCAACCGATCCGCAACCTCGGCGAATTCAAAGCGCGTGTCCGCCTGACGATGGACCTCGTCCCCGAAGTGAAAGTCATCGTCTACCGCGAGGGCGAAGCGCATGAGGATGGCGCGGCAGAAGCAACAGAAGCGGAAGCGCCTATTGAAACGCCCGCCGAATCCGCTGAAACATCCGCATCGTAAGGAAAACCTCTCCATTCATACATCACCAGCAAGTTCCCGTTGGATGGGGCGCTGGTGATGTTTGCTTTATTCATGAGATGGCAGTATCTTAGCCGCAGAGTTCACTGAGACCATTGAGAGAACTCTTGTTTTCTCCGCGATCTCTGTGGCAGATGTATCCCAATGCAAACCATCGGTCAGAAACTCAAACAAGCCCGCGAAGCCAAACACCTCACGCTCGAAAAAGTTTTCGAAGCCACACGCATTCGCGTCCCCTATGTGCAAGCGCTCGAAGCGGACGATCTGTCCTCCATGCCCTCGCCTGTGCAGGCGCGCGGCTATCTCCGCAATTACGCGGAATTTCTTGGTTTGAATTTTGACCAACTGCTGGAGGAGATGCGCGTCGCGAGCAAGCCGTCGGATGAAATGATCACGCCGATGGATTCGACTCCTGTGACGGCGGATTCAACGCCTCAACTTGATTCGCCTCAGCAAACGACGCCTCTTTCCACGGGTCAGCCTGTTCGCCGCAAAAAAGCGGACTCGAAGCCTGCGACCGACTCTTCCCCCTCCAAGCCGACACGCCGCAAGAAAGCGGAGCCTAAACCTGCGACAAATTCCTCGCCTTCCAAACCCCGGCGCGAGCGTAAAAAAGCCGAACCCGAGGCAGAGCCTGCCATCGCGCCTCAGCCTGAAAGTGTCGAAGAACCGGTTACGTTAATCGAGCCTGAGCCTGTCATCGAACCAGTTGACGCGGCTCAAGCGGCAGAAGTTCCTGCTCCCGATGTGAGCGATAATATCTGGCAATCGTGGCTGGATCGACTAAATTCCGCTGTTTCAAGGCGAGTGAAACGAAAAGAAGACGCGCAGTCTTCAACCGATCTTCCGCAAGTTGAAACTTCTCAAACTCTCGACACAACTCAGGATCAATCGTCAACGAGCCTGCCGGAAGACTCCCAGTCATCCTCTTTGATCTTCAAAGAGATCGGCAACGAACTACGCAATCGACGCGAGACCCTTAGCCTGCACCTCGGCGAAGTGGAACGGAATACGCGCGTCAAAGCGCATTACCTTGAAGCGCTCGAACTGGGCGACATGGATAAACTTCCCTCCACTGTGCAGACGCGTGGCATGTTGTCCAACTATGCATCCTTCCTCGACCTCGACGTGGATGCCATCCTCCTGCGGTTTGCCGATGCATTACAGACCCGGCATCGCGAACAAAACCCGCAACGGCCTGCGCGGAAACCGGGCGAACCGATTGTTTCTACTATTCCGCCGTTACGCACCTTCATCGCGGGCGATATGATCTTCGGCATTGGAAGTGCCATTCTTCTGGTCGGATTTCTGATCTGGGGCATCACCTGGATCGTGAACCGGCAAAACGAGCAGGAGATTCAACCCACCGCGCCATCCATTTCCGATGTGTTGCTTGCCACCGTCGATCCATCCTTGTTCACGCCGACAGCCACGCTGGCGTTGATCGAGGAGAGCGAGCCTACGGTCACCATCGTGATCCCGACCCAGAACCTGAACGTGAATGTGCAGGTGAACTTGATCGCCGTCGAACGGACGTATATGCGCGTGATCGTGGATGGGGAGGAAGTGTTCAACGGGCGCGTGATCCCCGGCACGGCGTATCCGTTTGAGGCGGAGGAGCAAGTTGAAGTGTTGGCGGGAAGCGGCGCCGCGCTCCGCATTGTGTACAACGGGCGCGACCTTGGATTGCTGGGCGGGTTTGGTCAGGTCGTGAGCAACATCTACCGCGAGGAGGAGATCGTCACTCCCACGGCTTTACCCACGCAACCGCCGACGATCACACCTACGCCGACAGCCACTGTGCCGCCCTCAAGAACGCCGATCCCATCTGCCACGCCTGGAATAACAGGAACACCGTAGAGCGAGGTTTATCTCGTTTTGCATAAGGAAAATTGTCTTGTCTAAAAACACCTTTCACCTCGTTTCACTTGGTTGCGCCAAAAATACCGTCGACTCGGATTCGATGGCGCAACTTCTCGTCCGCGATGGCTATCATGCGGTGGACAATCCTTCTCATGCTAATGTGTTGATCGTGAATACATGCGGCTTCATCGGGCCCGCAAAGCAAGAGTCGCTGGATGTCTTGCGCGAACTTGCCGACGGCAAGAAAAAGAATCAAATCCTTATCGCGGCGGGATGTCTCACTCAACGGTACGGCTCTGAAGTTGCCGAAAAAGTCCCCGGCATTGATGGTGTTCTCGGCACGCGCCGCTGGATGGATATTGTTCAAGTGGTGCGCGAACTCCGCAAGACTCCTCACCCCGAACCGATCTATCATTTGCCCGAAGCCAAAACCGTTGGCACAGATGAACAGGACGCGTTACGCGCCTCGGTGGCAGGCGCGAGCGCGTACGTGAAAGTTGCGGATGGATGCCGCCGCCCGTGCGCGTTCTGCGCGATTCCGCTCATCAAAGGGACGGCTGTCTCGCGCCCTGTGAATTTGATCGTCGATGAAGCGAGGCGTCTGCGGGATGCCGGTGTGCGCGAATTGATCCTGATCGCGCAAGATACTACAGATTACGGTCACGACTTGGGGATGAAAGATGGCTTGGCGGTTTTGCTGGAGGAACTCACAACGAAAGTTCCCGACATGGATTGGCTCCGCATCATGTATGCGTATCCCGGCTATGTGACGGATCGCCTGATCGATGTGATGGCTTCGAGCAAACAAGTCCTTCCGTACCTCGATATGCCGCTTCAACACGCGCATCCGAAGACGTTATATCGTATGCGCCGCCCGTCGAACATTGACTGGGTGCATCGCACGCTTGAAAAGATGCGTTCTCGCATTTCAAATCTCGCCATTCGCACGACGTTTATCGTCGGGTATCCCGGCGAAACGGATGAGGAATATCAGGCATTGGTTGATTTCGTGAAAGAGATCCGTTTCGACCGCGTGGGAACGTTCCAATTCTCGTTCGAGCCCGGGACCACGAGTGAGCCGCTTGGCGACCCAATTCCCGCCGAAGTGAAGCAAGCGCGCTATGAACAGTTGATGGAACTGCAACAGGGCATTTCGATGCAGGTCAACCAATCGTATGTTGGCAAAACGTTGGATGTGTTGGTGGAGGGGCGCGATAAAGGAATTACCATTGGGCGCTCGTACCGCGACGCGCCGGAGATCGACGGGTTGGTGTTCATCGAAGGCGAGGCGAAGATCGGCGAGATCGTGCCGGTCAAGATTACCGGCGCGATGGCGTATGACTTGACCGGAGTCCCTGCGCAGGAGTTGATTCGGTTGTAAGCCGTACCGCAAGATTGATCTTGCGTGTTTGCTTTCTTTCGATGCGCGATCGCAAAGTGAACTTTGCGGTACGAAATGTCCACGAGTGGATTCGAGAGTAAGCCGTACCGCAAGATTGATTTTGCCTGTTTGCTTTCTTTCGATGCGAAATCGCAAAGTGAACTTTGCGGTACGAAATGTCCACGAGTGGATTCGAGGGTAAGCCGTACCGCAAGATTGATCTTACGTGTTTGCTTTCTTTCGATGCGAAATTACAAAGTGAACTTTGCGGCACGAAATGTCCACGAGTGAATTCGAGGGTAAGCCGTACCGCAAGATTGATCTTGCGTGTTTGCTTTCTTTCGATGCGAAATCGCAAAGTGAACTTTGCGGCACGAATTGCCCCACGAGTGGATTTGGTTGTAAACCGTACCGCAAGATTGATCTTGCGTGTTTGCTTTCTTTCGATGCGCGATCGCAAAGTGAACTTTGCGGTACGAAATGTCCACGAGTGGATTTGGTTGTAAGCCGTACCGCAAGATTGATCTTGCGTGTTTGCTTTCTTTCGATGCGCAATCGCAAAGTGAACTTTGCGGTACGAATTGCCCCACGAGTGAATCAAATTGCAGAATAACAGAAACAGGGGTTGTCTAAAAAGGGAAAGAACAAGTTGAGAAAACAGCGTAAACGGAGCAAGAGACAAAAAAACTGGCGGTCATTGGATCGCCAGTTTTCGTAAATTGTGCGCCATGCACACCAGACCCCACTCCACATCCACTTTTTTCAACCCTCGGAGCATGAACCTTCG